>JGI24705J35276_12238706_pt1 | contig 40018 bp, 39 predicted proteins | sample TergutNt197P4_FD_35276 | JGI IMG/M metagenome (IMG submission 35276) | reverse complement strand
GAGGTGTTTGACGGACATTAATGTTATTAATGCATGGAATGATATATTTTCATCATGGGCATCGACGGCGTTTCGGCGGAGAATCTTCTCAACATAATAATGGACGAGGTAGACGAAATGCTCATCATCAACGATTCCGACAGGAATGTGATATGGATGAACCGTGCCGCACAGCGCAACCTAGGCATTTCCCTTGAGGATGCCGTCGGGTCGAAATGCTACGAGCTGTTCGGGGCCACATGTTGCTGCGACAGCTGCGTCGCGAATCATACGCTCGGCGGTCCTCATCACCGCGGGCGCAAATTCAAGTGCACGAATATCGACAAAGGATACGAATGCAGGCCCGCCCCCTACTATAAGGAGGGAAAGCTGAAGATAGTCATACAGCGCATACGTTCGCTGGACAAAAATGAATAAATAGCGATATGCGATAATGGGTTCGTGACCACAGAGATATCTGAATTCTTCCTCCCCATCGCGGTCGTGACCTGTTACGCAGCGTTCATGGCGATACTCAATTGGGTCAGAAGACCCAAAGAAGCGTGAGGCCCGTCGGTTTTTGTTCGGGGGACCGTTCCTAAAATATACTCGTAGTTCGATTTCTACACAGGTGAGCAAATGGCAAACATTCCCAATAATGTACTGGAGCTGATCAGGGCCCGAACGACGACCAAGATACTCGTGACGGCATCGAAAGACGCGAAGCCTCACGCGATAGTCGCCGGCAGCATCGCAGCGCCGACGGCAGACACGATGGTGGTCGGAGAGGTGCTGATGAAAGTGTCGGCAAAGAACCTTCTGGAGAATTCAAAGGCGGCATTCCTGATCAACGCGGGGAAAGATGCTTTTGAGATCGATTGCACCGCAAGGGCGCGCCTTGAGAGCGGCCCGGAGTACGAGGCCATGAACAAAGAGCTTGCGGCGATCGGACTCAAGGCGGCGGCCGTTTGGGTGTTCAGGGTCGATGCGGTCTTCGAGCAGGGCGCATCTCCTGCAGCAGGGACAAAACTGGCCTGAGAACTCGGTCACGCACCCCCTGGGGCATATGTACGCATGCGGCGGTTCATGATGCAGTGGACACAGGATATGCGGAAAGATCCGGGGGGCGGCTGCAGGCACCGGACGGAATGATGATGAGACAGCGGGTGATTGGCTGGTCTATGAAAAAGAGAGAAGGATCAATTACATCGTGATGGCCGTCGGCGTGTTGTCGGTCGCGGCCGGATCGATGATCTATTTCACTTCCAACAAGACGGCGGGGGTCCTGCTCCTTATCATAGGCGTTTCGCTGTTCGTCATCACATTTTCGATCTCAAACGTATTCTTCAAAATAAACATGATCGAAACGATGGAAAACCGTAAAAAGATGAGATGATGGTGTGATCTGAAAGCGCGGATACCGCGCTTTAAGAAAGGGTAAATCGTTTGAAGGAAGATCAGAATCTCCTTCTGTCCCCGCCGCCGCTCCTTCCCTCGGGCTGGTGTTTCTTGAAGCAGTCCCTGCAGTACACAGGCCTTCCCTGTGTAGGCTTGAACGGCACCTCGCACTCGTTACCGCAGTCCGAGCATTTTGTCTTAAAATATTCCTTGGGTTGATCCCTGCGGTCTCCCCTAAATCCTCCGCTTCCGTAGGCCATTTTTTATTCCTCTGTTTTCTTTGGGTATTCCCAATACTCTACCTTTGCCTCTTCAACGATGGACTAGGAGCAATATTTGAATGCCTGTATCTACACATATCATTCAGTTTAAAAACGTTACTGTTGAACCCGGCCGCAAAAGGTGATATTTTAAAATGGTTTGGATGGGGTTCTCAGATATCTCGGCCCTCAAGAGCTTTTTTCAATATCTCCATCTCTTCGTCGGACAGCGTTATGCCCTTTCCCATCTTCTCCCCATCGGGAGACCATTCTCTGATATCGTATTTCGGGTCCCTGTCATTCCAGCTGATCAGGTTCAGCTCTTTCGTCCAGCCCTTTGATGATTCCGAGAGAACTGCGATCTTCTCGACAATTTCGTATTTGAACTCAACCGGCATCGGTTTTCACTCTCTTCCCCGCATTACGCTTTCCAGATATATAATAAAATAGGATACAAATAAGAAAACAATAAAGGAACTAATAGAGGGTCTCAAAGACAAAAGGACGGACGCCGTTAATGCAGAGCGTGCGGCGACGGAACAGGCAATAAAAATCCTTTTCAAAAGACCCAGAAGATAATAAACACTCTATTTTTTAAGAAATACTTAAATATAATAAATTCGGTACTTTTTCCATGTCATTCTTTGACGACAATAAAAAAGTAGGACTTGCGCTCATCATCGTGGGTCTCATCAGCATAATTGTTGCTGTCGCTTCAATCGCGGTGGCGTATTCGGATAGTATCGCGGACAAAGCGGCTTTTGCTGTAAGTGCGATCGGTAGCGTGATATTCGGTCTGCTTATCATGTTCTTCGGATTTAACGTGCGCAAAGGCTCCAACGACAAGGTCGGGATCTTATCCGGACTCTTTAGGGTCCTCGGTATCGCGACAATACTCGGAGCGATATTCACTGCAATATCTGTAGCCATGATCGGCGATATCGGCGCGGGGATAGTCTCAGCCATCATTGAGATAATCATCGGTCTGATTTACCTGTGGGTATCCTTCAAGATCGCCGGCGGAAACAAGAACGTCATCAGCAAGATCCTTTGGGTCATACTGCTCGTGTTCACCCTGATATTGGCCATCCTGGCGCTCATAGCGTTCTTTGTGGTATTCTCCGGGGACCTGTGGCTTATTCTGGCGGGTATCAGCAGCCTCTGTTCGTTCTTCGTGTACGTCTACGCCTTCATCGCGCTTCTCTCACCGGAAGTCAAGAGCTCGATGGGCGTCTGAACGAACCGATGCGGTCAAACCCTTTAAAAACAATTTCATTTCTTTCATAAAGGTTTATATTCTTGTTCCGAATAGAACTCTACGTAGGCGAAGCCGAATGTGATATCTGGCTCGCCCGAACGGTGTAACCGATGGATCTGTTCCTGATACTGATAATCTTGCTGATGGTCGTTCTCGTCCTGCTTTCGGCATACTTCGCATGTTCCGAGACGGCCTATACGGGCATGAACCTGATAAGGGTCAAGAACCTTGCATATGAAGGCAATAAGAAAGCGGAGAAGGCTGTCAGGATCTACGAGGACTACGACAAACTTCTGACAACCACTCTCATCGGCAACAGCGTGGTGAACATAACCATCGCCGCATTGGCGACGATGCTCTTCTCTGATCTGATGGGCGTAGCATGGGGCGTCGGCACAGCTACGCTGTTCACGGCGACCGTGATATTGGTGTTCGCAGAGGTTACCCCCAAGACCATGGCCAAAAGGAATGCCGAGCGCTATGCCCTGTGGCTTGCCGGTTCCATGCACATCGTCATGGTGATCCTTACACCGATAACATGGGCGTTCATCAAGCTAGCGAACTTTCTGGCAAGGAATGCGAAGAACGATTCCGCCGAGACCCCGTCGTTCACAGAGGACGAACTTCATGTGATGATCGACGAGGTAACGGAGGAGGGCGCACTCGAAAAGAGCGAGGGAGAACTGATCAAATCCGCCATGCAGTTCGACGACATCAAGGTATCCGAGATGTATACGCCGAGATCTAACATAACCGTCGTCGATGTGAAGACAGGCTCGGAAGAACTTAAAGAACTGTTTCTGGAGTCGGAATACTCCAGGATACCGGTGTTTGAAGGGTCCGTTGACCGTATCATCGGCGCCGTCCATATGAAGGATTTCTTTTCAAGATATGTAATCGGTGAGCAGTTCACCGCAGAGGACATCATAATGCCAGTGAAGTTCGTTCCCGAGAACACGAGCATTGCGGTCCTCCTCAGCGACCTCCAGAAGATGCACATCCATCTGGCGGTGGTGTTGGACAATTTCGGAAAGACACTCGGCATCGTGACGATGGAGGACATCCTTGAAGAGCTCGTCGGGGACATTTGGGACGAGAGCGACGAGGCCATATACCCCATCCATGAGGACAAGGACGGAAGTTTCGTTGTCCCGGGCGAGGCGGGGATGGCCGACATGATGAAAAGGATAGGGGTGGAATTCGACGCCGGCGATTTTCACGGTCATTCCGTAAGCGAATTCATGTCGCAGAGGATCGAAGGCATCCCGAAAAGAGGCGACATAGTAGATCTTGGCGGCTCAAGGATAACAGTAAAATCAATGAAAAGCCGCCGTGTGAAAGAAGCCAGGATTTGTACCTCAAAGAACGTCAAATGTCCGGACGATCAAGAGAACTGAGGAATTCGGTCATTTTCCCCACAGCGATCTTTTTCTTGGCCGGATGGGAAGCTATCTTGCCTGTCAGGGACAGAACGTCCCCGTGATGCGCTATTCTGTATCTTCCCTGTACAAGTTCTTGTTTGTCAAGCCTGAGGAAGAAGACGCAATCATCATCGATCCGGTCATCCAGATTCTCTTTGAGTTGCCCTATCATCTCCTGTCCGAGCTTAAGGAAAACCGAGGTCGTATCCTTCTGTTTGGACAGTTCCGCGCTGAAGATCAATATGCGGTTCCCATGCTCACTATCCGCTATGTCCAACTCGAACTCATCGGTCCCGAGCAATTCCGCCATCGCATCATGGATGACCTCCTCGTTCTCGGTGGCGTAGCAGAAAACGTTGACCCTGAGCCAATGGAATGTACCCTGCATGCTCTGACGATGATATCCCGATTAATAATACTTACAATCAGCGTAACGGAGACGGAAGGAACGAGGCGAATCCTTCAGGGTCCGACAGGGAGATCGTGAACACTCTTCTTCCCGTCAGCTTCAGAGAGATGCCGCGGTCGTATCCTATGCTGATGAGGTTCTTGAAGATCACTTTCTTCATGCCCCACCCGCTGTAGTTGCGGATCACGGTGATCTCGTCTATCTTATGGTCGATGACATCTTCGAAAGGTATCGCATACCGTTTGAGGGATCTGATCCTTATCACGTTATCTTCAATGGAGACCCTGAGTTTGACAGCCCAGCAAAAGATGATCATCGCGGCAAATATGGCCGATGTGGCGGCAAACATCCACACGGGTGTGTCAACGGCATCAATGAAAGAGCATATCAGTATGAAGGCGTCGGTCGCTATCAGCACGGCGGCCATGATGAAGAATGTGTTCTTCGGCAGGATGTCCTGCACCTCTTCGAATGTCTTTGCCGTCTCATTCACAGATGTATATGTTCCTTTGTTATTAGAAAAGTATCGTTTAATTCATCTTAAAATGAATGCGATGCGGGCCGAGGCAAATCCAGATAAACGCGGATATTGGCAAGATTTATATTGTAAGTCCTTATTCGAGTGAGTACGGGCCCATAGCTTAGACTGGCTGGAGCGTCCGGCTGATAACCGGAAGGTCGAGAGTTCAAATCTCTTTGGGCCCACTATCGCCGGCCGGCCAAGCTGAAAATATCGGTTTATTGAAATGCCTCTGTATCGTTCGCCGTATTCTCATTCGGTTTGCAGCGGCTGTCTGACAGTTGTCTTATGCGCCTTTTCTCCTAAGCAGAGCGACAGTCACGCCGATGCCGATCACTGCGATCAATGCTATGCATATCAGGAACATTGTGTCGACGTTGCCGTTGTTGTCATCATCGTCGCCGATGTACCCCGTACCCGTGGATATGTTCACAATGATGGCATCCCGCGCTCCTTTGGTATAGAAGCCTTTCCAATCGCCGTTACCGAAAGAGGTCGCGTCCGAATACCCTACGGCAACGATATGGTCCAATGTCGTTGTTGCTGAATAGAAGCAATCTCCGCCCGCGCCACCGTAATTCCTTATCCATACGGCCTCTCCGTCACTGTCGTACCTAACGGCGGTGGCATCATCGTACCCCTTTCCCTCGATGCCTGTCCAATCGCCGGTGCCGAAGCTCGATGCACTCGAACTGCCAACCGCAACGACCCCATCAGATACCGTCACCACGTAGCGGAATTGATCGGCGCCTGCCCCGCAGAAGCATTTCTTCCAGACCACGTTGCCGCTGTTGTCGAATTTCACGATGGTCCCGCCCATTGTGCCCTTTACGGTGAATCCTTCCCAGTCGCCGCTGCCGAAGGACTCCGCCACCGAATACCCTACGGCAACGACCCCGTCCGGCACCGATGTTACCGAATAGAAATAATCGCTATAGCCTCCGCCGAAGTTCTTCTTCCAGACCACGTTGCCGTTGTTGTCGTATTTCACGATTATCGCATCAACGCTGCCCTTTTCCACGTAACCATCCCAGTCAAAGTTACCGTAAGCGCCTGAAGAGTACCCAACTGCGACATAGCCGTCCGATACGGCTGTCACACCGGTGAAATAATCGTATACAGACCCGCCGAAGTTCTTCTTCCAGACCACGTCGCCGTTGTTGTCGAATTTCACGGTGATCGCATCGATATAGCCTTTTTTGGTGACGCCTTTCCAGTCGCCGTTGTCGAAGGAGGGCGAGGTAGCGAGTCCCGAAACGACGAATCCATCCGGTGTCGCCACCGCAGATAGGAAATAGTCGTCGCCTTTGCCGCCGAAGTTCTTTTTCCAGACCACGTCGCCGTTGTTGTCGAATTTCACAATGATCGCATCGACGCCGCCTTTTCCTGTGATGCCTATAAAGTCGCCGCTCTCGAAGGACTCTTGAAACGAATATCCTACTGCAATGACCCCATCCTGCACAGCTATCACGGAACGGAACTGATCGGTGCCATTCCCGCCGAATTCCCTCATCCAGACCACATGACCACTCCTGTCGTATTTCACGATGGTCGCATGGATATAGCTTACTCCGATGATATCTTCCCAGTCGCCTGTGCCGAAGGAATCCCCCGCCGAATATCCTACGGCGACGAAGCCGTCCGGCACCGCTACCACGGAACGGAACGTATCGTCGCTGGCCCCGCCGAAGTTATTTTCTTTGAAGAGATCGCTCTTGTCTGCCGCAGAAACAACTGTGACCGGCATAATAAGGACCAATATCGCCGCCAAAGCCAATAGGAGGAACATATTTTTTCTGATTTTCATGGGCGTCACTTTCTTTCAGTCCGTTTGAACAAAGGGTCACGACGGCTATATCAGGGGTCACGACGGCTCATATCAATATTATATATAATGTCACTAAATAATAAAGTTTTGATATAGACGGGTTAAGACGGATCCGCGGCCTTTAAAAAAGGTCATCTTTTTAGAAAATAGATAATGAAAATGTTTCTCTGAATATGTTTCGTAATGGTAATATTCTCTGATCCGGCCGGTATCTTCTCTACGAGGAAATGTATCGGCCCCATACAATTTTTTATAGAGAAAATATCCGCCCGATCGGATGACAATACCATCTTAAATGCAGTGCAGTATACTCTTTGTGCAATTCGCAAGCGCAAAAGAGAACGCCGACAATAAGACGAACACGGCGGGGAAGCAGGAAAAAACCATCAAACGAAAAGTCACTGAGGAGAAAATACTATGGCCGACAACACATCAAATGGACTGCCCGATATAAAGCTGGGCAAATATTCTGTCAAAGAATTGATCCAAATGTCTGATTCAGAATTAAGCACAGAGTCTGTAAAAGAATTGATCCAAATGTCCGAAATAGAATTAGATAAACTGTCCGGCAGATATGAGCTCGCGTTAAAGGATCTGTTGAAGGGCGACGGGATGAGCCCATGCAGTAATAACAGGTTCCGTGTCGAGATCGACGGGATCCAGCAGGCCGGATTTTTCAAATGCACGGGGCTTGGAACGAGCATTGAGGTCATTCCATACGATGATGGTGTATCTCAAAAAGCACAAAGACTCACAAGCAGAGTGAGTTATTCCAACGTAAAGCTCACGTGGGGAGTCACTGCTTCTCGCGAACTGTATGACTGGCATAAAAATGCCATCAACGGCAACATTATTCGCAAAAACGTGAAGATCACACTGATCGATGAGACAGGTAAAGATCTGGTAAGCTGGCATCTCACCAATGCATGGCCGTGTGCGTGGGAAGGACCGAATTTTACCGCCTTGGGCACAGATGTGGCTGTTGAATCAATAACACTGGTTTACGATGGGATCTCATAAGCAAAGTTAGGAAACCGACATTCAGACGGCGGTACTCTGAAATATAAATAACCCATACAAGAAACGGTTTAAATGACTGGCAGATACGATCCTTTTTTGAATTTTCGTTTCCGTATAGAGATAGATGGGATTCAGCAGGCGGGGTTCCGCGATGTGACCGGGTTTGACGCGAACATCGGCGTGGTCTATTATCGGGAGGGTACCGATCCCAAATATGTTCGCAAGTTGAGTGGTTTGGCCACATTCGGCCCACTGTTGCTGAAATGGGGAGCAACATCATCTCTGGATATCTACAACTGGTTCAAAGCCGGTATTGACGGTGCGGCAGAGAGGAAGAACATCTCCATCATCGCTGTCAATGAGAACGGCGATGACGAGGCGCGTTGGAACATCATGGGAGCATGGCCTTCGAAGTATATCGCGCCGGCCTTTGATGCTATGGCCAACGAGATCGCCATTGAGGCATTGGAGATCACTTTCGAGCGGATCGATAAAGTAGGGTAAAGGCAGCCTTTCAACTTACGGCCAAAGCAAAAAGGTGGCTGTTACCGCAGACGGAGACAGCACCTTTTTGTAATTATTAAAAAAATAATGTATGGGGAACCCCATGTTTATTTTTTCTGGAATTCGCCGGTCTTCTTATGTTTAACAACCCTTGACCCCTCATTGTTGGAGACAAGCGTCTTCACATAATCTTCCGCCTCTGCCTTTGTCCTGAACAGCTTCGTGGCCCTTGCGGCGCCTTCCGCCTTGACCTGCCACATGCCGTCCTCATCCCTCTTTGTTATGTGCCAAACTTTGTTGTCTGTTTTCTTCGCAGCAACGGGTTTTTCCGTTTTTTTCTTTACTTCCGCCATTTCCGGTTCCTCTTTGATCTCTTTTTCTTCTTCAGGTTTATCCCTGGATGTTGCCCACGCAGCATCTTTCTTCTTTTCGGCCCCCCCGTCTTTCTCTGGTCCTTTCTCTTTTTTCGGGGATTCTTCCTTTTTCTTAAATTTATCAAAAAAACTCATACCCGTCCCCCTTTGTTCATTTCTGGTCTTTAACAAGTATCAGGTGCCATCCGAAATCCGTTTTTACCGGCCCCACGAGATCGCCCTTCTTTGCGTTAAAGGCGGCGTTCTCAAAGGGAGCGACCATCTGCCCCTTCTGGAACCACCCAAGGTCTCCGCCCTTCTTTCCGGAAGGACAGCTGGAGTGTTTCTTAGCGACATCCGCGAAGTTCTTTCCCTTCAGGATCTCTTCTTTGAGGTCTTTGGCCTCTTTCTCAGTTTTAACAAGGATATGCGCAGCGTTTACCTGTTTTACCATGAACAATGTAGCGTATCCGTAGTTTATATGTTATTTGCTTAAAGTGTTCAAAAATAATTATATTTCTCTATTCCCATACAACGAAAGATGAACAGGACAAACCAGGCACTGATGGGAACCATTATCGGGGTTGCCTTTGTTTTCGCCGCATATTCGTTCGCACTTTTGGTAATGGACATTTACGGCGTGACATTCGAGTTCGAGCTCAACCAATTCTACGATTGGATAGTAATGATAATACCGGAATCCGTTCGCGATGCGTACTGGAGCCTTACCGAACTTTATACCGACCTCGGAGGAGAGGACACTACGTATCTCTCGATCGGCCTATTCGCAATAGGGTTTGCGCTGGTGGCCGCCGGGTGCGCATCCAGACCCACCTTTGACATGAAGGGAGGCGATGACGATCCGCAGGAGTATATATTCACGCACAAACCGAAAGGATTCCTGTGGTGCCTGATGATCCCGTGGAACATTCTCACGGTCGCCTGGAGGCTGAAGAAGGTGCCCGTCATACTTCCGATAATATTCATTCCCTTCATGCTGCCGTTCGCGCTGATTATGGATGTCTTCCTGGCGGTGCTTTTTGTTATCGGTTGGGCATTCATGGCGGTCAGGATAAAGCTGGCCGCATCAAAGGATCTTGATGCTTATGAAAAAGACACTCAATATGCGGTCTGCCCCAGATGCAAGAGGAATTTCTTTCAGCCAGACATCAGGTGCATATGCGGCCTTGTCCTGTCGTATCCCGTCCCCAACAAGTACGGGGTGAAGTACCACACCTGCAACAGAGGGCATAAGATCCCAAGCACCAACGCCAACGGGTCAAGGGCCAAGATGCAGGCATCATGCCCATTCTGCAAAGGAGATATGCTCACTCATGAAGCGAAGCCCGTCGCGATATCCATGGTCGGATCGGTCGGTTCCGGAAAGACCACCATGATGATATCCGCAGTAGAGACGATGGCCGTCATGGCGAAAGAGAAGGGCATTGTTTCCGAGATAATAACAAACGGGATATCTTTCAACGCCCAGCGCGGGAAGGCCAACATCCCCCCCACTCACGCCGGGGAACTCGATTCGGAATACTTTTTCCTCAGGTCGAGGGACCTGCCGGAGAAACAGATAATCATCAACGACATATCCGGGGTGGAATTCCAGCCGGACAAGGATAAGATACTCTTCGAAGAATATTACAGATACAACGACGGCATAATCCTGGCCATAGACCCGCTCGAGGTAATGGCGCTGTATCACTCCCAGTCTCCGACAAAGGGTTCGAAGAACACTCCCGTCGCGACGCTGGAGTCGTTCTACCATATGTACACTGAGATCAACGGGTACGGACCGGCGGTGAAATCAACGGTCCCGTTCGCGGTCGTTCTGACGAAGATGGACGACCCGAAGGTAAGGTCGGCTATCAATGCGGAGGATTCGCCTGTCGAATTCCTCAACAAGTACGGCCACAAGATGGTAGTGGACATAGCTCAGTCGGCTTTCAAGAACGTCAGATTCTTCAAGGTGGCATCTCTGGGAGAGAACAACAACGCCGTGGACCCCTTCATATGGATATTGGCGGAGAACGATAAGGACCTTAAGGCCAAGATGTTCTGACGGTCAAACGGGGGGCCTTTCCTCCCTGCCGTCGGAAAACCCGATGAATCTTTCCGTACCTTTAGGATGGAACTTATCGACAAGGTCCCACGGCCAGTTGTTGAACTCTTCTTTCCTGATGAAGTTCATCGCTTCTCTGACGTCCTTGTCCGAACCCAGTATGACGGGCCCGAAGGAGGACATCCTCTCCCCTATGGGTTCGCCCTCAAGCAGCCAGTAAGCGCCCTCGGAATCTCCGTTGGTGAAAGTAACGTCCTCATCCCCTTTGAGCTTGAATCTTGTCATCACCTCGTACTCTTCGTCTCCGAAACTTACGGTGCTTCCTTCGACGAAATAGAGGTTCCTGTTGATAGTGCGGGAAACCTTCGGCAATGTGATCTTCGACCCCGGAGACATTTTTATCAGCAGTATTCTGACGCGGTGCTCCTTATCGGAGGCCCAGGAAACGGTGTTCGGAGGCAGCGCATCCGCACCGCCGAAACTTCCGGCTATTATTTTCACAGTGTAACTCCCGCCGTTCTCGTCGCTTCCTGTTATTATAGGGATCCTTTCGGACCATATGGTTCTGACCTCCGGGGCGGACCCTTTGTCCTTCAGCGGCAGATTGATCATGATCTGGGTTATGTCGTTCGGGTTAGGGTGGTCATCGTATGCGAGAGGATACATCTCGTCATGCAGATACATACTCCCCGCCGATACCCATTGCACATCGCCGAAACCGAACCTTCCCTGATTGCCGAGCGAATCGAAATGATCTATGAAGCCGACCTCCGGCACAGTGACGGTCTCGTAGCCCCAGTGCGCATGCATGGGAAAGCCCGGAACGACCTTGCCGTGATACATCCGGAAACCGAATATCTTTTTGTAATCCCTTCCAAGGTTCCTTCCGCTTATCTTCTGTATTGGCGGAGCCTGCTGGGCGTTGCCTTCCGGATAATCGTCGGCGTGGTGGGAAGCGAATACGAACGGATCCTCAGTATCCCAATGGATCTTCAAATATTGCGTCTTAATGACAGGTCCAGATATTTTCTTTCCGAACATCCCGATCACAGTTACGTTAAGCAGACAATAGGTTAAAAACATCGGCCCTGCTATGGTTGAACATGGCCGGAGACAAGGAAGAGCGGGAAGGAGTGCGGCTCAACAAGTTCCTGAGCGAAGCGGGGACCGCATCGAGAAGGGGGTCCGACCGGGTCATCGAAGAGGGGAGGGTGACCATAAACGGAAGGACCGGGGTCCTCGGCGACAAGGTCTTTCCGGAGGACAAGGTATGCGTCGACGGCAAAGAAATAAAAAGAGTGAGCGAGGACATAATCCTTGCATTCTACAAACCCGCCGGGATAACCTCGACATCTGACCCCGGTGATGAGGATAACGTGATAGACTTCATAGGGTATCCGAGAAGGATATTCTCCATTGGAAGACTCGACAAGGATTCCGAAGGCCTTCTCCTGATGACGAACAACGGCGATCTGGCCGACAGAATAATGCGCTCTAAGAACGAACATGAAAAAGAGTACATGGTGAGGGTGGACAAGGACATTACAAGAGAGTTCATCGAAAAGATGTCCGGCGGAGTGCTTCTGGACGACGGCAGGGTGACCAAGAAGTGCTTTGCCGAAGCGGTGGGTCCGAGGGAATTCAGGATCGTCCTGAGACAGGGGCTCAACAGGCAGATAAGGAGGATGTGCGGCCAGCTGGGTTATGAAGTAAGGAATCTGAAACGCATAAGGGTGGTCAACATCACTCTTGGGGACCTCAAGGAAGGCCGTTACAGGGATATTTCGAAAAGGGAAAGAGATGAACTGTACGAACAGCTCGGCTTGAAATGATCTTTACCACGGCGGCCGGCCCGTATTTCTGAGAGCCTCGTTGTATCTTTCTATCGTGATCTTCGCGTCATAGATCGACCAGACCCAATATCCGATGTAGATGACGAAGGCCGCTATGACAGCGAATGCCCCTCCGTAGGGCCCGGCCACAACATCGCTTATGATGATTAGTGCCAACACGGGTATGAATAAAAACACCCATGCCAATAATATGATGAACCCTCTTGCTATCTTCCCCGCATACATCTGGCCCCCGCCTATGACCAGCAGGGCGATGATAAGGCCGACCCCCACTTCCTTTTCGCGAAGATTCGTAAACGTAGCGTATCGGCCGTAGTTCTTCACGGGCTGCCCGCAGTGTTTGCAGTGGTTGGCATCGTCGTCTATCGCGTTCCCGCAGTTATGACAATACAAGTTCTTTGGTCTCCGACCTTTGTAATGATTCTGTTGCTATAAATATATAGATATATAAAATGAAAATAGGGGGCAGTGCCCCCGTTTATTCGTTCGGTTTAGCGACCTTTTCCATGAGTCCCTGGGAATCCTTGATCTCGGAATCAGACATCTGGAGTTTGTTCTGCAGCTGGTATTCGGTGTGCAGAGACAAGCAGTCCACATGCGAGACCAGTATGCCCTCGTCCGTCGCGATGAACTTGACGGTGATGGGGGTGCTCCTGGTCACTCCTTCCGGCAGGTCCATCTCGAAATCTCCGACGCTGTATCCGTCGATCAGCTCGATCCTCTTCCCCTGGTCGTTGTTGGAGGCGGAGTTCTCGAAGATCTCCACTTTGATGGAGGTCTGGCCGTCGTCCACCGGATAATAGGTCTTGGTGGCGACTATTGGGAGCACCTCGTTCCTGAAGATGATGTTCGAGATCATCTCCCTCTCCCTTCCGTCGTCGTACACGGCCTTGATCCCGAAGGATTTGCTCAGTACGTTGTGGACTGTGATCTCTCCTTCCTTGGGGACATAGGTCTCGCCTGCCGCGACCGCCGCAGCGGAGTCCTCTGCGCTGGCCCAGTTGTGGGCGCTTGCGAATATTGCCGCACCCTTCGCGATGGACTGGTCCGGATCGAACACTTTAACGCTGGCGTCCGGGTATTTCTGGCATATCCCGTTCTTGACCTGAGGCATCCTGGAGGAACCTCCGACCAGGATGACGTCGTCGATGTCGGATATGGAGAAGCTTTTCGATGCAAGCGCTCTGTCGATGATGTCGATTGTGGTCTGCATCAGCGGCGCGGTGGCGGCCTCGAACTCAGATCTTGTTATGGTGTAAACGGCCTTCTTTCCTCCGACCGTAAGCGTTCCTTTGGTGGATTCCGCGGTCGAAAGCCTCTTTTTGATCGTCTCGGAGTCGAGGATGAGTGATTGTTTAACATCATCGTCATCGTCAAGCTCGGTCTCTTCGATGTCGTTCTCCTCGCACACCTTCTGTTTTATGATCTTGATCAGGGCCTGATCCCAATCCTTGCCTCCGAGGAGCCTCTCCCCGTCTGTCGCGACAGCGGTGAACGCGCTTCCCTCTATCTCCAGAATGGTAACGTCGAACGTTCCTCCGCCGAGGTCGTAGACCATCACTCTCTTCTTCTCCCCCGCTCCCGCGCCGAATCCGAAGGATATCGCCGCCGCGGTGGGCTCGTTGATGATCGTCACGTCCGTAAGGCCGGCGACCTTCCCTGCGGTCTTGGTGGCATCCCTTTCGTTCTGCCCGAAGTACGCCGGGCAGGTGATCACTGCCTTTTTCACATCCACGCCGTGGTTGTCATTGAAGTCGTTGATCATCTTCCTCAGGATGGCTGCGGACAGGGTCACGGGGGTGTATTTGTCCCCGTCGATGTCCACTTCATAATCGGTGCCGATCTGTCTTTTGATGGCCGTAACGACCCTTTCCAGAGGGTACATTATCGCCATGTCCTTTGCGGGCGATCCGACTATTATCTCTCCGTTCTCGTTGAAAAGTATGACTGACGGCGTCGTGTCCTCCTGCTCGAAGTTCTTCTCGACGATGGGGTCACCCTCTTCATCTATGAATGCCAGGCACGAGTATGTCGTACCGAGGTCAATTCCGATCATATATTCATTGCTCATTTTTCTTCATCTCCTTCTGTTTTTCCGTTCTCAGAATACTTATAGATTTTCACCTTTTCCTTTTGAAGAACGCGCCCCTGGTACACGTACCCGTCAGACACCCTCTCCGCTATCATACCGTTCATTGATTCATCGTCGGTGGGTATGACATCGACGATTCTTTGGTGTATTGTGTTCAGTCTCTCGTACTTGCTCCGACCGATCTGCACGCCGCAGTCGACCAGGATATTCTCCATGTCGACCCCGTACGCTTCGAACGAGCTCAGGATGTCCTTCGGCGAGAAACTGTCCAATTTAGCGTTCATTCCCTTGCAGAGTTTGAAGAAGTCCTCTCTCATTGCGGACAGCTGTTCCAGCATCCCAATGAACTTCCTGTTGGCTAACTCCGAATCCCTTTTGTTTATGACCGTTGAATATTCTTTCAGCTGCTCTTTTGAGGTGGTGTATCTTTCCAGATCGGATGCGAGGCAGGCGACCATCCCTTTCAGTTCGGCGATCTCCCTTTCAAGGGAATCGATATCGCCGCCGTCGGGCCACGGGGGAATGTTGTCTCCACGCACGGTCTCGATCTCTATCTCTCCATCTATGATATCTTCAATGACCATCTCCTCCTCCGGCGGGTCATACGCCGGAGCCCCCTCCGTATCGGCGAGGTCCTTTGCAGGCATTTCTTCTTCATTCATTTTGTTGTACCCCTCCTCATCCTCGATGGACCCCGTCACCAAGAAATTCTTGAGCTTGCTGGCCTTGCTGGATCTTTTTTTGTCGGTCATTTCTTTCTCTCCTTTAGGCTCTCGCAGTTGAGAAGCCATATGAACGGGTCTTCCACGCGCATCGGTGATATCCCTCTTGTGAGCATGTTCCCGGTGGGATTGCTTCCCAGCGAGGACACTGCAAAGTAAGAATGCTCTTTGAATTCCTTGACGGTCTGTACAAAGCCCTTTGATACCGCCCTGCGCATATATTCTTCGATCTCCGCACTTATCTGTTCGAAATTGCTCCTATCATATCTTCCCCTCTCTCTTTCGACGTAGAGGGAGGAGTTCATGCCGAACAGTATGCTGCTCTCCTCATCGTTCTCCGGAGCCTTCATGAGCACATCCGCTTTTGTGAGAACGACCGCCAGCGGGATGGATATCTGATCCTTTATCTTGAGCGAATTGTTCGTCCTTATGATGTTCGAGATATCCGAGAGCATGTTGGCCACGTTGCCCCCGGTGGGGGGCTTGTTGTCCATGCGTATCCTGGTGTTGATGTAAGGTATCTGAAGCGGGTCCACCAGGAACACGATGCCTGATGCCCTGGAGATGAACGAGTTGAGGTTCAGCCCCATCATCTTTCCCGTGGAATCGAGGTCCTCTCCCGCAGTATCGAAAAAGGCCAGGGTGTAGACGCGGGGCGAATCTCCCTCGAGGAACCTGAGATAGTAGATCATGGGTTCCCTGGAATCTCTGCTTTCTTCGAAGGAGAGCGTGGGGGAGAGCTTCCTCCCCTCCTCATACAGTCTCTTATAGTACATTTCCCTGTATTTCAGGGTGGTGCGGTCCGTAGCGGGGCTCATCGTGGCCCCGAACTCGGGGGAGAAGGAGTTCCTGAGCTGGTTTATGAGGACCGCTATGTAGTGACTTTTACCCACTCCTTTCGGTCCGAGCACGACGAATACGCTGCTGCCCTCCTCTTCCGCCCCTTGGGGGATCGGGTTGTGGCAGCTGGGGCAGAGCCTCTTGTAGACCGGCTTCTTGCAAATGTCGCATGCTCCTTTGGAGTTCCTTATGATATGATACTTTGTCGTGGCCGGCGAAGGCCCGGCGGGGTCCTTCCCCAAGAAGATGGAGTTCTCTACGTCGATCTCCTCCTCTATGTTCTTCGATCTGTATTTGCGGGCGTTCTTCTCGTCGAGCTCCCTGAGGAATATCTTCGTGCATGCGGGGTTGGTGCACTGGTAGTGGATATCCTTCAGGTCGACGGAACTGAAGCAGAAGGGGCAGATGTACGTCAAGGCGGATGGCTGGGGTTCGGGGTTCTTTGCCACTTTTTCACTTCTCCTTGTACAGCGGGTGTATGAACTTGAACAGGTTGTAGTCCTCCTCGTTAACGAAGAACAACCTTACTTTGCTGATGTCCACTTTGGTCTTCACGGTGAACATGATGGTCGCCCTTCCGGAATTGAGGGCCACGGGCCTGTTCGAGGACCATATCGATTCCCCGTCCCATATCTTGAGCGGTATCCCATCCTGAACGGCTATCGCTGTCATCGGCGGGAGCTCTCGGGTCCCGCTGTCGGTGTCGATGCTCAATATCACTTTCGATTCCGCTTTGGAGGACCCCTCAAGGGTCATGGAATACCTGACCTTGCTGCTAGCTCCGGAATAGATGTCGATGCTCATCCCTCTCGATGTCATCCTCTCTCCCGACACGTCGTACACAGCATACAGCGTCACGGTCCTCTTTTTCGAGTTGCCCATGGGTATCCTTACCATCTTGTCTTTGTTATAGGCATCCCTGGTGATCGTTATGCGCTCGGCATCGAGGTCGTCCGGCCCCGATGCCGCCGCGGATTCTTTGATCGCCAGGATCGCCGAGTCAGCGCCCATGGGCCACGTCATCGTCACGTCACAGTCGTTGCCGCTCATCCTTTTCTCAACATCCCTGAAGGGTTTCAGGTTGGCGACCAGGATCTCCTTGCCTCTGACCGCCACCTTCCCGGCGGGGATCATAGGATAGATGTACTGTACGGCGCCGTCCGGGAGGAGGAACCTCATTCCGTTCTCGTACGCCTCCAAAGGCTGTATCTCCTTCATCCATGCGTTCAGATCGTCCAGTTTGACCATCCTTCCGAACAGGTTCACTTTGTTGGGGGATGAATAAAGGGAGACGCGCTCCTTGCTCTTCCACTTTGCCGTGAAAGAACCGTCGGCCTTGTTCCATCTTATTTCCATATCCCTTATCGGCTCCGGGAACTTTGTGGTCGTGAATGATACGACGTTTCCCATCGACCTTTCCGTGCGTCCTTTATTCTTGTATTCGGCGACTAGAAGATAATAATATTTCACTCCGCCTTTCAGGCCGTAATCGTCTATGACAGTCTCTCCGCCGTGCATTATCTCCACTTCTTCTCCGACACCGGCGGCGGATGTCCCTTCTTTCCTCCAGATACGCACCTTGGAGGCACCCTTTGGCTTTTCGTAGATGATCCTCAGCCCGCCCTCAATGGGCTCGATGCTCACGACCTCCACTTCCTTGAAGACCATGACCGGGCCGCACGAGGCGGCCTCTCTGGAAAGGATCCCCCATCTTTTTGAATATACCGCATAATAAGTATCGATGCCGGGTTCCGTGGTCTTATCTAAGTAAACGCTTCCCGGTATCTCCGCCAGGGGTGTGGAATCATCCGTAACCACCGGAAGGGAGTCCTTTCCCCTGAAAATGCAGAAGGTCATGCCGGCCCTATCTTCGGGAACGGCGAACTTCAGCAGAACCTTTCCCTCCCTTACCTGAGCCACCGCATCGGCGGGGGACTCCGGGGGATGTTCCTTCATCTTCGCTTTGGCAATGGGATGGTCCGGACACATCTCTATCGCCGTGACGTACATCATCATCGCGTTGCTTTGGTCCTTAGAGGATGCGGCGCGGTCGCATGTATTGTCCGCCTCAATGATCTTCTGCGACGCCTCCTCGTATTTCCGCTCGATCTCCGGGTTGTTGAGTATCTTTGTGAAATCGAGCTTCGCATCATCGACGGCGCTTCTCAGCGCATAGTATTTCCTCTGCTTGTAAAAGAGGTCAATGGAATTGATCAGTTCGTTATATTTTGAGGAGAGCGGTTTAAGCTCGTTCTTCATCTCCTGCAGCGAAGGATACGTCGAATACGTGCGCTCGATCTTCGTGATGCAGTTCGCGGCCTCGTCTATCATGCCGTACGAAAGGGCAATGCGGAACTTCTTTTCAAGTTCCTTTGCTTTATTCAGACCGTCCTGGAAATCGAACCCGCATTTCATGCAGGCCCGGTTGCCGGAGGCCTGGCCGGTCCCGCACTGCGGGCATTTGGTCCTTATGCCGCCTCCGCAGACGGAGCAGTACATTATGTTGTCCCCGGACTCGACGAGCGCACCGCAGTGGGAGCATGTTGTAAGCTTGCTTTCTTTTGATGAGAAATTCGAGAGGTATTTCTTTTTCACGCAGTACTCTTCGAGTATCGAGATCGCCATCGATGAATCGGCATTCGTGTGGCGGATGTATTTGTTGATGATCTCGTCAATGTATTCCCTGGTGAACGGCTGCCCGTAGTCCTCGTCCATCATAAGTTTCGCGGGACCGAGGATCCTCATGCATTTGCCGTATTTCACAAGGTTCGAGAGGTCCTGATCGGAACTCAGAAGGAGTTTCAGAGACCTCAGCGTCTGGATGTACGAATCCTGGTTGGGGAGTATCTCCTGCCTTACGCTGTTCACTCTTTTCTCGCAGGAGTCGAATGCGCTCCTTATCTGCGTAAGGGTGCTCCCTTCGTCAAGCGGATTTATGTTGATCTCAAGGTCCGGATTTTTGATCAGGTCGTTCAGAACGTCCATCGGAGTGAAGGCGTGCACTTCCTGCAGCCCTTTGAATGCCGATATGACCTTCTCGCTCACGACCGGCGGGACGGATGTCTTCTTTATCCCTGCCAGATTGATGAGGTCGTCCTTGCTTATGCCGTCCCACTGCAGCTTTTTCACAAGGTTCTCCGCAGTACCGGGCAACAGAACGCGGCTGCCGTCATGAAGTATGATGGAATCCCTGTTGAGCCTGGAGGCTTTCGACTTAAGTATCTTCTTGCCGTCCTCGAACTCTCTGGACCTCAGGGCCGGATCCTTCATGACACGGCGCATCTCAGGCACCATGTCGAGCCATTTGCCTATCTGGAACCTGCGGTCGAGATCGTTCTGTTTATCTTTGCTCTCTTTGGTCCACTTGCTCTCTTTGGCAGCGATCTTCTTCTCGATCGCGTCGTATGTGTACGAACTCTCCTTCAAAGGATTAAGCCCTATGAGGCGACAGTAGTTCTCTCTGTCACTTGTCATCGGTCATTTCCCTCGATCAGCGGAGCCTTCCTCTGACTTCTGCGCTTTTCAACCTTCCGCCGTCCCCGCCGGCGCTCTCACGCAGCCCCATCGAACCGGAGCCTAGAGCGGAGGCGATCGTGCTGAATGTCTCTCCGAGTTTGTCGAGCGTGGTGTACATAGCGCCTTCCTGCACAGTGGATATCTGTTTAAGGAAACCAAGGTCGGCCTCGCCGATCCCCACTCCGACGATGGCGATCTTCGAGTTCTTGCAATTGAGCGCCTCTCCGACCGCGAAGTCCCTTTTTCCCCATATCCCGTCGGTAAGGACGACGATCATCTTCCCTCCCGGCCGGTTCGACAGCATCATCGCCGCCGTGCCGAAGGGGCTGCCGTCGGTCCCTCTGCCGTAAGCGTTGACCTTCAGGCCGTCAAGCGCGGTGACTATCATGTTGGGGTCGTTGGTCATGTCCCGCATTATCCCCACCTTGTCGCCGAAGCCTATCAGCCCGAACTTAGTGTACTCATCCCCCACGCTCATAACGAAATCGTTGATGACCTTCCTGACCTCTTCGAGGGAGTTCCTCATGCTTCTTGACAGGTCAATGCAGAGGACGACGTTCTTTGAGATCGGCGCCCCCGAGGAACGGTTCTCCGGCCTGTCGCCCATCCAGGAGATGTCGGCCGGGACGGGTTCGGCATCGACCTGCAGAGGCTCTCCCTCTTGGAAGGCGGACACACGGACCACTCCGTTCTCGTCATAGTTGTATTCCACGTCGATTATCGAACCGTCGCCGGAATTGTAGAATCCTGATATCACGACCTTGGCCAGAACATAGCAGTCAAGAGGCACTTTGCTCTCGCCCTGCAGGGTATAGACCTCGATGATGTTGGTCATGTTGCCGGGGTTGATCTTGAAAGGTTTCCTCACCGATGAGGGGATCTTGGAGTTCCTTTTGATCATTATCTCGTTGATGTACCTGTCCCCGCCGGGGCTTTCGGCCAGTACGCCGAGGCTGTGCGCGGTGACGTCTGATATCTGCACCTCTCTGACCCCTGTGCTGGAGCTGCAGTAGAATTCTGATGTTATGGCCGCCCCTTTTGCGACCGCCAGATCGGTGTCCGCGTGGTCTATCACGGGCTTACCCGAAATGTTCTGAAGGAAATTGGTCACCTGCGGCATTCTTGTGGACCCTCCTACGAGGAGTATCTCATCCACATCCGCCCAGCTCAGCCCGAGGTCGCCGAACAGTTTCATGCAAACGTCCTTTGTTGCATTGAGGAGGAAATGCGTCCTCAGGTCGAACTGCTCCCTCGTCAGTGTGTACTTGCTCGAATATCCTTCGTATTTGATCTGTATCGTGACGCTGTCCGTCCTGGTGAGGATCTTCTTGTAATTCTCCGAAGCGACGATCAGCTCGTTCTTGGTAGGCTCGTCATCTCTGGGGTCCACACCGTATTCTTCTACGAATTGTTCGCAAACAAATTTAACAATGGCCGCGTCCCAATCCTTTCCGCCTAGTATGTGGTTGCCGTCCGTTCCCAGGACCTGTATGTTCCCTTTGTTGACCTTTACCAGCGTGACGTCGAACGTCCCTCCGCCGAGGTCGTAGACCATGACGGTCTTGTTGGATTCTCTGTTGTATCCGTATGATATCGCGGCCGCAGTGGGCTCGTTGATGATCTTCATGACCTTCACGCCGCAGGCCTCCCCCGCGCGGATCGTGGCGGTCCTCTGGAAGTCGTTGAAGTACGCCGGAACGGTGATCACCACCGAATCTATCTTCTCTCCGGACTTCTCTTCAGCGTCGGATATCAATTTTTTCAAAAGCATCGCGGAAAGGTCTTCCGCCGTGTACACCCTGCCGTTGGCCTCGACTGTAAAACTATTGTCGCCCATGCCTCTTTTGAACGACGCCGCGATCGTGCCTGCACCGCCGGCCTGCATGTCCTTAGCGTCCTCGCCGATCAATACATCCCCGTTGTCCAAAAAGCATATGACTGAGGGGGTCAGCTCCTTTTCGAACTTGTTATTGATTATTTCTGGCCTGGATGTTTGTTTATCATATCTAGCAACTGTAGAGTACGTTGTCCCAAGGTCTATACCTACCTTCATATCCCATCGCTTGAAGATATATACTACGCGATATAAAATAGATTTGATAAGCCCTACGAATTTCGAAATTCAAGTTAAGCAAGAGGATTAATTTTTTAAACAGCAATTCCGCGAATACGATAATCGTAGAGGTTCCGACAGGGGCCCGTGCGTGTTGCGATATGACATTTGCAGACAGGAATGATCGATGGGGCTGACCGCATATGTTCCGTACGGGGTCTGTTATTTTCGAAGAACAGCCGCCTCCGGCGGCGGGTCATTCGTTATTACTCTTTTTATGGATGAAAAACATTCTCCCTGAACAGTGAACCAATGAAGGACGATATTCAGATAGAAGAAGAAGCCAACGTCAGGAACATAGTCGACATCGCCGCGACCGTAGGTCTGAGGCCCGAGGACATTGACCAGTACGGGAAATACATCGCAAAGATCCCCCTCGATGTTCTTTCGAGGTTCGACGCCAACAAGAACGGGAAACTGATAATGGTCACGGCCGTGACCCCCACTCCTGCGGGAGAGGGAAAGACGGTGACCACCATCGGCCTCATCCAGGGCCTCAGTCACATAGGCAAGAAAGTGGTGGGCGCACTCAGGGAGCCCTCCGTAGGCCCGACGTTCGGCGTGAAAGGGGGGGCCACCGGCGGCGGATACTCGCAGGTCTACCCCATGTGGGACATCGACCTTCATTTCACGGGGGACATTCATGCGGTATCCACCGCGCATAACCTGTTGTCGGCCATTCTGGAGAACAACCTCGTAAGGGACAACCCCCTAAAGATAGACCCGTCAAGGATAGTCCTGAAGAAAGCTATGGACATGAACTGCCGCGAACTCAGGGACATCATCGTCGGTCTCGGAGGCGGAAGGCTGTCCGGCGGCGTGACGCACGAAAGCGGATTCCTCATCACCTCTGCATCGGAGATCTCGGCGATACTCGCCCTTGCCACCAGCTACAAGGACCTCAGGGAAAGGATCGACAGGATGGTCGTCGCCTATACCTACACCGGAGAAATGGTAACGGTGAAGGACCTCGGATGCGCCGGGGCCATGATGATACTGCTCAAGGACGCCCTGAAACCGAATCTCGTTCAAACCCTCGAAGGCCAGCCGGTGTTCGTGCACGGGTTCCCCTTCGCGAACATAGCGCACGGGAACAACAGCGTCATTGCGACGAGATACGCCATGAAACTCGGTGATTACGCCGTGACGGAGGCCGGGTTCGCCGCAGACCTCGGAGGAGAGAAGTTCTTGGACATCGTCTGCAGACAGGCCGGGATATCTCCGGACTGCATAGTCATCGTCGCATCGGTCAGGGCGCTCATGACGCACGGCGGCGCCAAGCTCGAAGAGCCGGAAACGCTGACGAGAGAGGCCCTGACAAAGGGTCTGTCCAACCTCGACAAGCACATCGAGAACCTGAAAGGATACGGCGTACCAGTGGTGGTCTCGATAAACCACTTCTCGTTCGACGATCCGGAGCACATGCAGATGCTGCGCGACCACTGTAAGGAATTGGGAGCAGATTGCGTCCAATCCGATGCGTTCATGGAAGGCGGGAAGGGAGCCGAGGAGCTTGCCAGAAAGGTAGTGGAGGTTCTTGAGAAAGGTAAGAAGGACTTCAAGTTCCTGTACGAGGATGAAGCTCCCCTCAAGAAGAAGATCGAGACGATAGCCACCAGGATATACGGCGCTGACGGCGTGACCTATTCCGCTCAGGCGAACAAGACGCTGAAGGACCTTGAGGAGAAAGGATTCGGAAAACTCCCGATATGCGTCGCGAAGACGCAGTATTCGCTCTCGGATGTGGCCGAGCTTAAGGGGGCGCCCAAAGGGTGGAAGCTCAGCGTGAGGGAGGTCGCGCTATCCGCGGGAGCGGGATTCGTGGTGCCTATATGCGGCACGATGATGCTCATGCCCGGGCTCTCAAAGGTGCCGGCGGCGATGAAAATGGACCTGACGGACGACGGTAAGGTCAGAGGGCTGAAATAACCGCATCGTTCCTCATGCTGTACCACCGGTCGGCCTCTTCCTTATCCACGGGAACGCCGTCCCCGGTGTCGTACATATTGCCGAGAAGTATCTGGGCGCCCCTGTGCTTGTTCATGGCGGCCGACGTAAGCCAATCCAGAGCCTTCTCCGTGCTCTTTTCGACGCCGTATCCGGTCTTGTACAACTGCCCGAGCACGAACTGGGCCTCGGAATGGCCGGACTCGGCGGACATCGTGAACCACTTGACCGCGGTGGAGATGTCCTTTTCCGCACTGTCGCCGTCGAAATAGATCAATCCCAATTCATATTGGGCCCTCGGGTCGCCCATAAGCGCGGGCGTGCCGAGGAATGAGATGGCCTTCTTGGCGTTCTTCTCCGCTCCGTAGCCTTTGCTGTACATCTTACCCATGAAGTACATCGCACCCAGGTTCCCCCCTTCGGAAGCGCGCTCGAACCAGTGCCTTGCTGCATCGAGGTCCTTCCGTACGCCTTGCCCCCTGGAGTACAGGAGGCCGAGATAGAACTCCGCATCCGAGGACCCTTTGTTGGCGGAAGCTGAAAGTATCGAGAAGGCGGAATTGTAATTCTTCTCGGACTTGGTTCTTATTATGAACTTTGCCCACTCCAAAGGCTCCATCCGGCTTTCGAACGGGATGCCTGAGTCCTCGCGCATGAATGCAGATATTTATCGATGGTTATATTCTTTATGACAAGCTGTTCTTGTCCCGATTCGTGCGGGAACGGGTGCGGTGCGCTTTCAGTGAAGACATCTCACGCACCGACCGGCAGGCACGCCGCCGGGGCGTATATCGCATTCTGCCACGTTGTTTCGGATCGAGGTCAGGTGAACTTACATTTATTTATCAGCTAAAATGATAAATACAGTGCACATATGGTAAGTACATGCCATCTGAGAGGAACGACAGCACCTGTTATGAAGCACGATCCCGCATGGACTGCGCTTCGCAGGGATACGATCTCGCCAAAGCGGCGGAGATGCTGGAAAGGTCATCCTCGGAAGGCGGCAGCGAGGCTCAGTATCTGTATTCCCTCTTCCTCCTGACCGGGACGTCGTCCGCAAAGGACGAGGTGACGGCAAAGGAACTCTTAACGAGATCGGCCGCCTCCGGCTGCGAGGACGCCGCTCTGCTTCAGGACGAGATGGAGAGGAACGGCGGCGCAGATGAGATCGGAGAATTGATATCCCTTAAATTCAAAGGCGAACAGAGGAACACCGACGCATGCAGGGAACTGTTCGCTCTCTATACGGAAGGGAGGCCGCCCGTTAAAAAGGATCACAGGACCGCCGTAAGATGGTACACCGTATGCGCCGAGGAGGACGATGTCCACGCTCAGTGCACCATAGGCTTCATGTACCTGATGGGGAAGGGAGTCGGCAAGGACAAGGACAAAGCGCTCTATTGGTTGATGAAAGCATCCGAGAACGGCAGTGCGGATGCGATGTGCCACATTGGGGAAATGTATGAGGCCGGGCTCTGCTACACGGAAAGCGATGCGAAACAGGCGGAGAAGTGGTACAAGCTGGCAGCGGACGCCGGCAGCACGGAAGCCCAATATTCTCTGGCGGCGCACTATTCGGTGCCGAAGACCAAGAGTTACGACCCCGGGAGGTCCCATGCATATCTGGAGAAGGCCGCGGCGGGAGGGCACGGCGAGGCACAGTATCAATTGGGGATGATGTACGCTTACGGCAAAGGCGTCAGAAGGGACGAAGCCAAGGCCATCCGCCTTCTGGAATCCTCCTGCGAGTCCGGATTCCAGCAGGCGATGGTGGATTATGCTAACATGAGGTACGAGGGAGAGGTGCTCGAAGAGAATGCGGCGATCGCCGCGAAATGGTTCGAGAAGGCGGCTGCGAACGGCAACGGATATGCGCAGTACGCTTTGGCCTGCATGTACGGGAACGGCAGCCATTACGAAAAGAACGATGGGACGGCCGCAAAATATTTCACGGAGGCTGCGGAGATGGGAGAGGTCAACTCGCAGTACTGTCTGGGATGCCTCTTCTACGATGGGCGCGGGGTGGAGAAGAGCGAGAAGGATGCGGCGATGTGGTTCGGACAGGCGGCCGAGCAGGGACACCCCGGCGCGGGAGCGTTCCTCGGCATGCTTTACGTTACGGGGTCGGGAGTGGAACAGGATATCGAAGAAGGTCTGAGGCTTCTCAACGCATCGGCCGATTCGGGGTACTTCGAGGGACAGTATTATCTCGGAAAACTGTACATGGACGGCAAATATGTGGGAAGGAACATACCCCGTGCGAAAAGATATCTTTCCTTGGCAGCGAAGCAGGGGGACCCGGATGCCAAGGTACTATTGGAAAGGATCAAGGCCGAGAGGATGAGGTAAGGAGGAGGTACATGGCGGGGAGGACGATATTCCAGGATGCGGAAGCCGGGAACCCGTATGCAAGACTCGGTCTCGCCTACATGTACCATCATGGGAAAGAGATAGATCCGGATCCGGAGCTCGCTATGAAGTGGTACGTCAAATCGTCGGAAGTGGGATGTTCAAGGGCGAAGTGGGAATTGGCAAAGATATTCAGGGACGGGACGATCGTCAAGAAAAACGAAGAGATGTTCCTTCTTTATCTAAGGGCCGCGGCGGATTCCGGGGTTCCGGAGGCAAAGGTCGAGATGGGGTTCGTCTATCTTACCGGAACATATCTGGAAAGGAACGAAGGGTCTGCCTTCAGACGTATGTACTCCGCAGCGGTCCAAGGGAACACGATGGCGATGTTCATGACCGGATACATGTACGGAAGAGGCATCGGCGTTCTCCCGGACATATCCGAGCGGGAGCAATGGTACATAAAGACGGGCCTCAAAGGAGACGGGGAGCTGTTCTATTGGATAGGCAGGAACTTTGAATACGGTCTGTTCGATGTTGAAACGGACCTTTTTGAGGCCGGAAGGTGGTACAAGATGGGAGCGGATATGGGGCACGAGAAGTGTAACATATGCTGGCATGAGGTGCTTTCCGCCCTCGACAAGGGAAAACACGATTCTCTTGAGGAAAGAGAGACAAAGCTCATGAACACCGGCGTCGAGAAAGAGAAGATCGTGAGGGAACAGGCGCTGATAGCCGCAGACAGGTTCTTTGAAGAAGAGGACGAAGAGAAAGCGTTCGACTATTACATCTTGGCCGCGGAGCTGGGCAATCCTGACGCGATGTTCGCCTTGGCGATGATGTATCACGCGGGGGTGTTCGTAAAGAGAAGCGATAAGATCGCGATCGAACTGATGACGAAGGCATCCGTCGCCGGGTCCGAGGATGCCCAGTACACCCTCGGCACTCTGTATGAAGAAGGAAGAGGCCTGAAGAAGAAATTGGACGAGGCCCTGAAATATTACACCATGGCAGCTGCGAACGGCTATCTGACAGCTTACTACAGGCTCAGTCTGCACATAGAACACCCGGAGATACATGTCAGGAACTCCGCCGTGATCGTGAGGTGAAAGTTTGGGATTCAAAGAGGTATTGGATGCCGCGTCGGGGGGAGACCCTCATGCGCAGAACGCGATGGGATACATGTATTTCGAGGGCAACGGAGTGCAGAAGGACCTGGAAAAGGCGTTCATGTGGTTCAGGCTCTCCGCGAGGCAGGGAGATGCCGAGGGGCAATGCAACATGGGGTACATGCTCACGCACGGATACGGCGCGTACCAGGATGCGGAGAAAGCGTTCAAACTGTACAAGTGCTCCGCGGAACAGGGGTATGTGAGGGCTCAATTCAACCTTGCGCACATGTTCTCCGAGGGCATGGGGACCGAACAGGACTGGGAGGAGGCGCTGAGATGGTACACCAAGGCAGCGGAGAACGGCAACCTCGCCGCCCATTACAGGATAGGCGTGATGAAAGAAGAGGGCCGCGGGATACCTCAGGATGAGGGGGAAGCGGCGAAGATATACGGCGAGTGCGCAGAGATCGGACATCCGAAGGCAAGGTTCAGGCTGGGGATGATGACCTTTGAGGGAAGAGGGATGCGGAAGGACCCGGACAAGGCCGCAAAGATCCTGGCAAAGGCGGCGGAGGAAGGAAGCCCCGATGCCATGCTGCAGCTTGGGAAGATGTCCCTGAGCGGAGAGGGCATGGTAAAAAGCCGGAGCAACGCCGAGAAGTGGTTCAGAAAAGCGGCGGCCAGAGGCAGTGAGGAAGCATCCGGTATTTTGAAAGGGTTGCAGGATAGCTCGCAGGGATGAATCGTCGGGTGCTTGTCGATAATTTATCGAGGATGGATCTTCAGGGGATCCCTCATCCTTCTTGTCTAAGAAGTGCGTACGGAACAGAAATAGCGGCTTTCTTCACATACCTGGGTATAGAGTGCGCTCTATTCCAAAAGTATATTTCTATTGTCTATCATTTGAGAATATGGTCTATTCGACAGTGGAAGCGGGAAACAGATTAGGGCTATCAAAACACACTTTGCGTTATTATGAGAAAATAGGCCTCATGCCGGAGATAACACGCGATGAGGTCGGGAACCGTCTGTATAAGGATTCGGACATATCATGGCTATATCTGGTCTGTTGTATGCGCAATGTAGATATGCCGGTCCAGAACATCCGCGCCTACATCGATCTGGTAAAAGACCCGCATAGCACATAGGAAGATAGACGTCGGACGGTCGGTGTCTTTAAAGATGAGGTCGATGAAAAACTGAAGAGATTATTGGTCGTTCAAAGGCTTATCGACAAAAAGCTGGAACTGTACGATGCAGATATAAGGGCAGGCATAACTGAGGCCGAACCCAATTGCAATTGGGATGCCGTTTGGGAGGAGTTCATGTCGATCCTCGGGGGTGCTCCGAATGAATAAAACAGCACTCATCACCGGGACCACAAGTGGCATCGGATATGCGCTGTGCGAAAAGTTTGCGCAGGAAAAGATAGACTTAATCCTTGTTTCCCGCAATCACGAGAATCTTCAAAAGCAGCAAGAATGCCTACAGGAGGAATACGGGGTGAAGACCTGGGCGATCGCACAGGACCTTGAGTCGCCCGATGCAGCTTCGAAGATATATGAGAACCTGCGCAGGCTGGAGATAGATATCGATTATCTTGTCCACAACGCCGGATTCGATGCGGCGGGAAAATTTGTTGATATTGATATTGAAAAAGAAAAAGGCATGATACAACTGCATACGGTGTTCGTTACCGAACTGACCAAGATGATATTGCCAGGTATGGTGTCAAGGAAGAGCGGAAAGATACTTTTCATAGGATCAACGGCCTCATGCGTGCCTTGCCCAATGAGCGCTGTTTATTCAGCGACAAAATCTTACATTTTGTTTTTTTCCAGAGCCGTCAGAGAGGAACTGAAAGGGACCGGTGTGACTGCGACGACGATCTGTCCGGGTGCAACAAGAACGAAATTCGCCGAAAAAGCGGACCTTGTCGGAGCACCCATTTTCAGCAACAGATTTGTTATGGAACCTGAAAAGGTGGCGGATGCCGGATACAGGAGCATGATGAAAGGCAAAGTAAGGCATATTCCAGGGATTTACAACAAGATCTTGGTCTTTTCATCGAAAATAATGCCATCAACGATGGTCGACCGTTCAACAGCAAAAATGATGACAAAACGGCAGTGATAAGTGAAGGCCACAACCGGACTCTCAGAGATACTCGTTGAACAATACCATCTGGCAATATTTTGAAACAATTTTGTTTCAATAAATATTTTTGAAACAATTTAGTTTCAAACCTTTCACCTGATGCAAGTTCAAGCGCAGACGCATCGCATGGGTACGCTCAAAAATCTCACGTATGCGGTTGAACAAGGCCATGGCATCAATGAACTTTTCGGGCTACCTGAGCGTTGCCCCCTAAGCGTACAATTAGGCCGAATTCGGACGATCGATGTATGATCTGCGAACGGTATTCAATGCTTTTCGAACACACTCGGCGATCCCAGGGGGAACTTTCCTTCAGCGGCGATCTCGAAGTGGTACTTCGTTATGCCGAAGTCGATCATGGTGAATCTGCCTTCGGGGATCTCCGCTGAGAGTTTGTCATCCGCATAACTGAATCTTGTCTTCTGACTGTTCCATGAGGTGGGCGCGAACTGCACTGATTTCATGGCAGAGGTGACCCATTCCGGGACATTGGCGTTGCCGCCAAGGAAGTCCGATACGCTTTTTGTTTTGCGGTGGGGGTTCATCGGCACCGTGGTCGATTCGCTCATCCCCTCCGTACCGTAACCGAAAGGTATCCCGCAGATGATGGTCTCATCATCCTTTACGTTAAGCGAAGCGCTCTTGTAGTTGAATGACCAGGCGGCCACCCAGCAGGTGCCCAGTCCCAAGGCGGTGGCCTCCAGCACGATCTCTTCGCCGTAATATCCGCACTTCTCCTGCAGGTCGGGATCATCCGTTCTCCCTTTGACAGCTATCACCGAACGGACGTTCTTGAACATAAATGTCTTAATGGAATTGAAGGCGTCGCTGTCCTCGATGAGTTCCATCGTCAGCCCGGACTCTTCGTTGAGAGAGGAAATGGACCTTCTGAGCTGGTCAAGCTTGCTTTTCTCTACGTGTTTGTCGAGATACTTTCTTACCGACTTTCTCTTCCATATCGCATTGTAAAGATCCTTTTTTTCCATGTACGGCACCTCATCTTTTGCTTCCGCCGATCATAACGAGGTATGCTAGCAACGCCTCGAGCTGTATCCTCTCGTTGCTTCCCTCAACGATCCTGAATTCCACTTCTCCGGTCTTATCCATAAGCCTGACCTTTTCCGAATCCGTTATGCTCAGGTCGAAAAAGGAGGAATGTATCTGTTTTATCACGTCCTGCCCCGAGAGACCGTACGTCACCATGATGTTGTCGAGCATTTCCCTCGCACCCAGGAAATTCCCCCCTAGTGCGGCCTCCAGCATCTTCTTCACCTCTTCGGGCCTTGCCAGGCCGGTGGTCTGATAGATCACGTCCAGAGTTATGTGCTTCCCGAGGGAGGCGGCGACCTGCAGTGAGTTCACGGCGCGCCTCATATCGCCCCTGGCAACGTGGATGAGGCCCTCGACGGCATCATCGTCCATCTTCACCCCTTCTTTCGCTATTATCATCCTGAGGTAGTTCTCCACATCCTCCTTAGGGAGAGGGCTGAATCTGAACACGGCGCATCTCGACTGTATGGGGTCGATGATCTTAGATGAGTAGTTGCATGACAGTATGAAGCGGCAGACCTTCGAGTATCTCTCCATAGTCCGTCTCAGGGCGGCCTGCGCGTCCGATGTAAGGGCGTCCGCCTCATCCATGAATATTATCTTGAACTCGGCATTTCCGAGGGGGGAGGTCCTTGCGAAATCTTTGATCTTCCCCCTGACAACATCTATCCCTCTTTCGTCGGATGCGTTCAGCTCGACAAAATTCCCGGTCCATTCGCTGCCGAAAAGACCCCTGGCCAGAGCAAGGGCGCATGTGGTCTTGCCGGTGCCGGCGGGACCGGCAAGCAGAAGGTGCGGCATGTTGCCGGAGGAGACATACGCTTTCATCCTTTCGGTGATGTGCTTTTGGCCTATTACGTCGTCAAGATCTTTAGGCCTGTACTTCTCGGTCCAAATCTCATTCATGGGGAAACGTTTCTCTATGGCATATGTAACAGATAAACATTTTCTGTTATCAAACCCGTTTCTTATTACGGTCTTTCATTTTTAGGGGGACCCGGCCGCCAGAAGCATCTCCAGGTCGTTCACGGACATTCCCATCCTCTTTGATGTCTCTTCCTTCGACATTCCCGAGTCCAGGAACCTTCTTATCACGGCCTTAATATCTTCGCCGACCTCGATGATGTGCCCGTCAGGATCGTAAAAACGTACAGTGCGCTGTCCCCAGCCCTGCTCAAGCACATCATGCAGGTATCTTATGTCGGAGCGTTCTTTGAGTGTTCTCAGAAAACCGTCGAAATCGATCTCTTCGAAATAGAGCTCCATGTTGTTCGGTTCTTTTAGTATCTTTTCTTTCGGGAAGTTGGCGATACGATCATAATCCTGCTGGATGGACACCCCGCAGCTGAAGGAGACGTTAATGCCGTAATCCTGAAAGACCTCCAATCCGAAAAGGTCCTCGTAGAACTTTCTCGATGTCGCAATATCGTTAACCGCTATCATTGTGCCAAAGTATCTCATTTTGTTCTCTCCGCTGCTTTTTCGATGCGCCGATCCTATATATCCGTTTCCGGAGGAACCTTTTTCAAAACAATTTTTTGCCGTTAAGAATGCCGATACTCAGTTCCTTTGCGAGACTGTTCTCCTTGAAAAGATTCATCCCATTCTTCACTGAAAAGGCGTTTTCGGATGCCGGAGCGCCTTTTTATAATCCTTTCTCTACATTAATGTACAATACAATACATCATTGTACATAAATTAATATATCATTTCTTCATGCATGTGTTTGGAAATCATATGGACAGCAGTTGCCAAACAAGAATCGATAGAAAAAGATATGTTGTGTTGATCGCCGGTATAGTGATACAGTTCTGCGCCGGAACGATCTACATGTGGAGCGTGTACAAAGGTCCGGTCGCGGAGTATCTCGAGTGGGACACCGGATCGGCCGGATTGACATCATCGTTCATGTTGGCAGCGTTCGTGGCGGGGATATTCGTCGGCGGACGCCTGATGGATAGGGTAGGACCGAGAAAGGTGTGTCTCGCCGGAAGCCTGATAATGTCGCTGGGTATCCTTGCGTCATCGATAGTGACGTCGGGCAGCCCGTACCTGATCTATCTTACATACGGAATAGTCGGAGGGTTCGGTGTCGGTGTCGTTTACACATGCACCGTATCCCCGATACAGAAATGGTTCTTTGACAGGAAAGGGTTCGCAACAGGCCTGATGGTGGGGGCGTTCGGCCTCTCACTAGTGCTGTTCGCGCCGCTCGCGGAGTTCCTCCTTTCGAATATAGGCGTACCCTCAACATTCGTGGTGTTCGGCGTTGCGTTCCTCATCATCTGTGTTTCGGCCTCGATCCTCATAGGCAACCCGCCGGACGGTTATGTGATACCAAAGGCATCCCCCGCCTCAGACCAGAAACAGTTCTCGCCGAGGGAGATGCTGAGGACCAGGTCGTTCTATCTGATCACTTTCTCCTTGTTCTTCATCCTGTCTGCATATTTTGTTCTCAACCCTCAGTTCAAGAGCCTCGGGATGGAAAGGGGGCTATCGAACGAAATGGCGGTAATGGCCGTGATGATCACGGGCGTATGCAGCGCATGCGGGAGGATACTGATCACCTGGATGTCCGACAACATCGGAAGGATGTCGGCGCTGTTGCTGATAATAGGGCTCACCCTGATCGGCGTCGTGCTTGTGATATTCGCCGAGGATCTTCTGTACATAGTGTGTCTGGCACTGATCGCTTTCGCTTTCGGGGGCGCCGCCGGGATATACGCCACGGTCACGTCCGACCATTTCGGTACGAAGAACATGGGAAGCAACTACGGCCTGGTGATGCTGGGGTTCGGTGCGTCGGCGCTGATATTCCCGTTATTGTCGACAAGGATATCCCTAACGGCGATCTTCACGATATGCGCGGTCACCTGCGTAGCATCGCTGATATGCATATTGTTGCTGAGAAGATACTCTGAAGTGAAGACACAAAAGGAGGTGCCGCAATGAAAATGAACGATTATCAGAAGGAGAGGATAATCGGGACCCTTTCCACAATAAAAGAGAAGAGTCCGCTTTACGAGAGGATATTCAAGGATGTGGACACTTCAAAAATAAGGACGCAGGAGGACTTTGAAAAGCTCCCGTTCACGGAGAAGGAAGACCTCCGCGACGCATATCCGCTCGGCATCAAAGCGGTCCCGGAAAAGGACATAGTGAGGATACACTCATCGTCCGGAACAACAGGCGTCCCGGTCATAATACCGTATACGAAAAAGGATGTCGAGGACTGGGGAACAATGTTCGAGCGCTGCTACAGGATGGCCGGTCTGACCGCGGAGGATGTTGTGCATGTGACCCCTGGATACGGGTTGTGGACGGCGGGCATCGGGTTCCAGTACGGCGCGGAGAAGCTCGGCGCGATGGTGATACCCATGGGGCCCGGGAACACGGAGAAACAGATCAAGATGATGACGGACCTCCACAGCACCGTCCTGTGCGCCACATCCTCATACGCTCTTCTGTTATCCGAAGAGATCAAGAAGCGCGGTATCGGCAGCAAGATAAGCCTGAGGAAGGGGATAATCGGTTCCGAGCGGTGGGGAGACAGGATGAGGGAGAGGATAGCGAACGACCTTGGTGTCGAGCTGTACGACATATACGGACTGACGGAGATCTACGGGCCCGGCATCGGCATAAGCTGCAGCTACGAGAACGGGATACACATGTGGGATGATTATCTCTACTTCGAAGTGATAGACCCGAAGACGGGGAAAGTGCTCCCGGACGGCCAGGTGGGGGAGCTGGTGATAACCACGCTCCAGAAGGAGGGTGCGCCGCTCATAAGATACAGGACCCGCGACCTTACAAGGATAATACCCGGCGACTGCCCCTGCGGGTCATGTTACCCCAGGATAGGCATAATAACGGGAAGGACGGACGATATGGTCAAAGTAAAGGGAACGATCATCTTTCCCGCGCAGTTCGACAGCACCCTGAGCGCAACGGAAGGCGTGGAAAGCGAGTACCAGGTCATGATCGACCATTCGGAAGGGAAGGACATGGTGACCGTGTTCTTCGAGACAAAGCTTCAGGATGACAGAAGGCCCGCACTTGAGAAAGAAGTATTGAAGCGGCTTAAGGAAGCGATCGGCATCACGACCGTTCCCAAAGCGGTCAATGTGGGGGACCTTCCGAGAAGCGAGAAGAAGACCAACCGCATCTTCGATAACAGGCACTGACCCTTCGACCCTCTAAATTCATTTTATTGCATATTATTTCACAATAAATATGCAGTAAATGTAGCAATATTAGAGAACGAGGGGGAGGGGTCGAAAGCCTTTGGCCCCAGCAGACCTTTCCTAATAATGTTCCTCTTGCAATATCATAAGCGGCGCATACGAGATCTAACGTCAAAACAATTCGATCTCTTCTTGACAACATTAATTATAACCCACGCCCTACCTGAGAAACATATGAAGATATACGACGCCTACAGACTTGCGATAGAGACAGGCATCAAAAACGACCCCAGACCGAGAGAGGAGGTCGATCTCGTTCTCAAAAACGCCAAGGAAGAGTACGATATGCTTTCCGATGAGAAGAAGGAATATTTCGATAAGGAAAAGCTGTGGAACCCGTATGCGGACTCAAGGTTCTCATGGGGAGAGGACCTTGCCAAAGAGACTGAGGCGGAGAGATTCATGTGGGGGATCGACATCGGCACGGGAGAGATCATGCTGGCGGACCGCCTTAAGGAAAAGGGACAGAAGGTCTCGGCCGTGGTCGCACATCATCCGGTCGGAGTGTCGAAGACGCCCTTCCCAGAGGTGATGTGGATGCAGACCGATATGTTCCACGATGTGGGGATACCGATCAATATCACCGAGGGGCTCATGAGAACAAGGATGGACGAGGTGTCAAGGAACGTCATGGGCTCGAATTACAACCAGCCCGTGGACGCAGCGAGGCTGATGGGGATGCTGATGTTCAACATACACTCTCCGGCTGACAACATGGTGCAGCTTTACCTGGAGAAGCTGATCGAGGACAGCGGGCCGAAGTATCTGGAGGATATAATCGATATATTGATGAAAGAGCCCGAGTTCAAACAGGCGTCCAAGTACAACGATCCTCCCAAGATAATGGCCGGAGGCAGGAAGAACCGCTGCGGGAAGATAATCGCGAAGATGACCGGCGGGACATCCGGCCCCAAAGAGATATACGAGAAACTTGCGGATGCCGGAGTGGGGACGGTGGTCGGAATGCACTTCCCGGAAAGTCACCTGGAAGAAGCGAAGAGACATAACATCAACATGATCATCTCCGGCCACATGGCGTCTGACTCCCTAGGCATCAACAGGATATGCGATGTGTGGGAAAAGGCAGGCATCGATGTGTTCGGCTGCTCCGGGTTCATGAGATTCAGCAGGAATTGATGATGTTCGAAAGGTCCTCCACGATAATCAGGGACGGGAAGAAGCTGTCCTTTGAGTACGTACCCGAAAAATTGGTCCACAGAGAGGAGCAGATGCGCCTTCTGGAAACGCTGTTCAGACCGATGGTCGCCGACGGTCTTCCATGCTCGGCCTTCCTGACGGGAAGTGTGGGAACAGGCAAAACGGCAACCGCGAAAAGGTTCTGCGAAGACATGCTGAAGTATTGCGGGGCCAACGGCAAGCAGATGAGCTATGTGTTCATCAACTGCAGGATGAGGAACACAGAGCACGGAGTGATCATCAATCTGCTGAGATATTTCGATCAAGGGTTCCCGGACAGGGGGTTCTCCGCCGACGAGATGATGAGGGCCCTGAAAAAGCACATCGAGACGGGGTCCAGGCCGTTCGTCATAGTCTTGGACGAGGTGGACATGCTGCTGAAGAGCAGCAATATGGACCTCATCTATCAAATATCACGTTTCACCGGAGATATGCGCGGGAACTCTTCAGTTTCCGTGATAATGATATCGCAGCATCAAGTATCGGAGATGCTCGACAAAGCATCGATGTCGAGTTTCAAAAGGGCCAATACCATAAGGTTCGATAAATACTCAAAGGACGAGCTGGAGGACATTGTAAAAGCGAGGGCGGAAGAGGCCCTCGTGCCGGGTGTAATGGACGGCGACGTCGCAGAACTTCTCGCCGACATAGGAAAAGGATATGGAGACGCTCGCCTGGTGATCGAGATGCTCGAAAAGGCGGCATCCATCGCCGAGGAAAGGGCCGAAGGCAGGCTGAGGGCCGACGATGTGAGGTCGGCGAACGCGATGATCTACAGTAACGTTTCGGAGAACAAACTCTTAAGCCTTGACCCGAAGAGGAAACTCGCGCTGCTGGCCATAGCCCGCGCCATTAAGGGCGAGCCGTACGTAAGCATCACGCGCGCCGAGAAGACGTATGAAGTGGTATGCGAAGAGTACGGACAGCCGGCAAGGAAGCACACTCAGTTCTGGACGTATGTTCAGGACATGGAAAAGATGAATCTTTTGGACACGGTCGTCAGGAACGAGACCGAAGGGGGCAGGGTGACATACATCTCGATACCGGACATCCCCCCGAAAGAGCTGGCCAAGAAATTGGAGTATATGCTGGATTCTCCGACATCCAATAACGAATTCGAGTTCTGATATCATGAGATGCGATCACTGTTCCAGCGAGGCCGTCACTTTGATAAGATACAACGGAGCGCATCTTTGCGGCGAACATTTCATCTCATATGTGGAGAAAAGGGTGAAGAGGGAGATACGCAAACAGATCGACGTCCGTTCCGGAGATACGATCGCCGTGGCGGTGTCGGGAGGGAAGGACAGCATGGTAACGCTTCATATCCTCGATACGGTGTTCGGTGAGAGGAAAGACGTTTCTCTCTGCGCGATATCGATTGACGAAGGGATCGAAGGATACAGGCCCCCGAGTCTGGATATCGTGAGGGAGTTCTGCAGGGAGCGCGGCATCCCGTCTTATGTGAGGTCTTTCTCCGAGATGGGGATGGAGATGGACAAGGCAGCTTCTTTCTCGGAAGAGAACAGCCCCTGCACCTATTGCGGCGTATTCAGAAGAAAACTGATGAACGACCAAGCCCGCGCCCTGGGGGCAAGATACCTTGCCACCGGCCATAACCTGGATGATATGGCGCAGTCGATAATGATGAATTTCGTAAGGGGCGACGTCGAGAGGCTGGCAAGGCTCGGCCCCCACACAAAGGTACAGCCCGGCCTCATACCCAGATTCCATCCGCTGAGACAGATACCCGAAAAGGAATCGCTCCTCTACGCGATGGTCTCCGGGATACCTTTCTGGGACGGGGAATGCCCCTATTACGCCGAAGCGCTGAGGAACCAGTACAGGGATCTGGTGGACCGGCTGGAGGACAGGTCGCCGGGTTCGAAGTTCAGCATCCTGGCGTCATACGATGCGCTGAAGCCCATGCTTGCGGAACATATCCCGCCCGCCGGTATGCACGCGTGTTCCTGCGGCGAACCGACCCTGGGGGACAGGTGCAAGGCCTGCGAACTGAGATCGGTCCTTGAGAAAAGGATGGAACGCGGATAAAGCGGTCGCCATATTATCGATCAAAGGTCTCTGAACGGCACAAGGTCGCAGCAGGCGCATTCCAGGCACATGGTGCGGCAGCTTCTCGTATCGAGGCCGTATGCAGAAAGTTTCTCTTTCTGCATATAGGCAAGCTTGATCACTCTGTCCGCATCCGCGGGCGGCTGTCTGCCGATCGCCGTCATCAGGGGGCCGGAGTTCATCGGATTCCTGTGCAATGCCCTGAATGTCGGTATTATGCCCTTCGAGCAAAGGAATTCCGTCATCTTTTTGATCTCCTCGTCGGTCTCCCCCATGCCGAAGATCACATTGGATGTCACTTTCCCTCTGCCGAACACGCCGATGGAGTACTGCAGCATATCGATGATATTATCGCGGTCGAGTTCCGGACAGACATTTTTGAAAATAGTTTCGCTGGGCGACTGGATGTTGAGTTTGATCTCCGTTGCGCCGGCATCTTTCAGCGCATTCACGTGTTCTCTCTTCGAGACATACGGTTCAACGCCTATCGGAAGCGCGGGAAACTCCTTTCTGAGCTTTGAGACGCACGATACGAACCTCTCGACGGTCTCATCAACGCTGCCGAAGACACCGCTGGTGAGGGAGACCGACACAACTTTCTGACCATTCACCGCATCTTTGGTCATTCTTACTATGTCCTCATCGGAGAGACCTTTGTCAAGGTCCCCGCTCAGCATGGGAGAGACGCAGAATGCGCAGTTATAGATACACTTCTTATCAAGATTGAAGAATGCCTGCTCGGGGCAATGGAACACAACCGGCTCTATCCTTACATCTTCAAGGAAAGGTTCTCCATTCCTTCTCATGGACAGCAAGCCGCCGTTCTCCGCAAGCTCGAACTCTCCGGATCCATAGGAGATGCCCTTCTTCACTCTGTGCCCACCGAAAGAGAAGACGGCGGACGCGGAACCGGCGCCCGGCCCGGCGGTCGACGTTGAGACCCTGTGCGGGAAGACAAAATCCTTCGGAAGCCTGACGCCTCCCCCCAAAATGAGTTCCGCCTTCTTTCTTACGTTCAGATCTTCTTCCATTTCATACCGTCCGCAGAGTCCTCCAAGGTGATCCCCGCTTCCGTCAACCTGTTCCTTATCATGTCGGCGAGATCGTACTGCTTCCTTGCTCTGAGCTCTTTGCGGAGTTCGATAAGAACTTCCATCACGGCTTCCGTAGTTCCGTCGTCCTTCATGTCATCCTCTCCCGGAAGTATTCCGAGTATCGTATTGAACTCGTCCATAAGTTTAAGTATCTTTCCCGCCGCCCCCTTTGACAGCGAACGGTCGGACATCGATCTGTTCGTGGAATGTGCCAGATGGAACAGCTCCTCTATCGCGGCGCTCGTGTTGAGGTCATCATCCATCGCCGCGAAGAATCTGGATCTCGTACTGTCAAGTATATCGCAGCAGTCGTCATCCCCCTCGGGGCCGTTCTTGGAATAGTCCGAAAGTTCGGCGTAATTGTTCCTGAGCCTTTTCAAAGCGGCACGCGCCTCGATGAGCATGTCCTCCCCGTAAGCGAGAGGGGAACTGTAGTGGGTGTTAAGGAAATAGAACCGTACGGTGCTGCCGTCGAACTTCTCCATGACATCACGCACCCTGAAGAAATTCTTCAGCGATTTGGACATCTTCTCGTCCTTTACCTGAAGCATTCCGTTGTGCATCCAATAGTTGGCAAGGATATCGTGAGTGACGGCTTCCGTTTGTATTATCTCATTCTCATGATGCGGGAAGACCAG
>JGI24705J35276_12238707_pt1 | contig 40069 bp, 33 predicted proteins | sample TergutNt197P4_FD_35276 | JGI IMG/M metagenome (IMG submission 35276) | reverse complement strand
GCGGATGTACCGGACGGGGGATCTGGGTCGGTGGTTGTCCGACGGCAACATCGAGTTTCTGGGACGCAACGACTTCCAGGTGAAGATCCGTGGCTTCCGGATTGAGCTCGGGGAGATCGAAGCGCGGCTTGCCGAACAAGCCGGCGTGCGCGAGGCAGCGGTGCTGGCGCGCGAGGATGTCCCCGGGGACAAACGTCTGGTGGCCTACTATACCGGTGAGGCCGGTGTTGGTGCGGAGGAGTTGCGCGGTCACTTGGCGGGGCTGTTGCCGGACTACATGGTGCCTGCGGCCTATGTGCGGCTTGAGGCGCTGCCGCTGACGCCGAACGGCAAGCTGGACCGCAATGCGCTGCCGGCGCCAAGTGGGGATGCCTATGCGGTGCGCGGCTACGAGCCGCCGCTGGGCGAGACCGAGGAGAAGCTTGCTGCGATCTGGTCTGAGCTTCTGAAGCTCGATCGGGTTGGCCGGAACGACAACTTCTTCGAACTCGGCGGCCATTCGCTGCTGGCGATCACGCTGATCGAACGGTTGCGGCAACAGGGACTGCAGGCGGATGTGCGCACACTGTTCAGTGCACCAACGCTGGGCCGGTTGGCGGCGGCACTGGGCCATAGCCACGTCGAAACTTATGTTGACCTGGCTGAAGCAGCCATCCTGCCTGACGATATCCAGCCCTTGTTGGTGCCGCCAGCGGCAAAGCCCAATTGTATTCTGCTCACGGGTGCCACCGGCTTTGTTGGTCGGTTCTTGCTGCGAGAGTTCCTCGATCAGGGGACGCATCGCGTGATGTGCGTTATGCGCTGCGCCGATCCCGAGACGGGGTATCAACGGCTACACCAAACACTGAAGCGCTGGTCACTGTGGCGTCCGGGCGACGAGGACCGCATCGAGATCGTGCCGGGCGATCTCTCCGCACCCCGCCTCGGCCTGAGTGAGGCCAACTATCGGCGCGCCTGCGGCGAGCCGGGCGCCATCTACCACGCCGCCACCAGCATGAACCATCTCGAAAGCTTCGAGAGTGCACGCAAAGCCAATGTCGAGGGTGTGACGGAAATCCTGCGGATCGCTGCCCGCGGACGGCCCAAGACCATCAATTACCTCTCCACTCTGGCGGTGTTCAGCACTATCGGCCATGAGGGCACGCGCCGGATCAACGAAGTCACACCGATCGAGTCGGAACGCCATCTGTCCGCAAATGGCTACGCCGCCAGCAAATGGGTCGGCGAACAACTCGTTCATCTCGCGGCGCGGCGGGGTTTGCCCTGCAATGTATATCGGCTCGGCCTGATCACCGGTGACACCGAACTTGGTCGTTACGACGAACAGCAAACATTCCACCGGCTGTTGGAAAGCTGCATTCGCATTGGCGCGGGCTTCGACAAATTCAACTACGACCAAATGATCACTCCGGTCGATTATACGGCGCGCGCCTTGGTCAGGCTCGGAAATGATCATTCGCGAGGCGGCGGTGTTTTCCACCTGTCCTCAATGACCGTCACTCCGATCGAGGCTGTCTTCGCCTCTTACAATGAGGTCGCCGAACCGCCCCTAGCCATTGTCTCACACCGAGAGTGGCTTGGTCGTATCCGCGAACGTTTTGAGGCAGGAGAAACTCTGCCGATCGTGCCGCTGGTTCATTCCCTTCTCAATATGGATGACCGCACGCTGGAAGCCTTTACGGTAGAGCGCGACCGGGCGACTCTGCGCTCCGACTGCTCTCGGACCCAAAGCGAGCTCGAACAGGCGGGCGTGGTCATGCCACCATTCAACGCTCATCTGATGAGCATCTATTTGCGGGGCATGCTGGTCGCCAATCCAAAGTTGAGCACGCTGGTAAAGATTGCTGATACTCCGTCTGGCTCTACAGCTGCGGCAGCCGAAAAAACGGTCGTGCCGAGCGGACCTTCTGCTTCTGATCTCAATCCAAAATTGAGCACTCTGGTAAAGACTGTTCATACACCGTCTGGCCGCACGGCTGCGGCGGCCGAAACACGACCCTATGTGGTCGAGCAGATGAAAGAGCCCACTCCGTCTGTGGCAACGGAAACGCGACCCCATCTGGTCAAGCAGACGGAAAAGCCCACTCCGTCTGCGGCAACGGAAACGCGCCCCTATCTGGTTGAGCAGACGGAAAAGCCCAAACGTCGTTTCTTCTTCCGGAAGCGAATGATGGCAGCAGCGGCGAGCATCGCGGCCTTCGGCGTGGGATGGTGGCTTCTGGGTGGACCGGCCATCACAGCGGTCCGGGTGACGCACGGCACGGCTGTGGAAGTCGTTTATGCGACTGGTGCGGTCGAGCCGGAGACATGGTCGCGCCTGACACCATTGGTACGAGGAAAAATCGTTGAACGCTGCCGGTGTGAAGGCTCGACGGTAAAGGCCGGGCAGCGCCTGGCACGGCTTGATGACCGGGAGGGACAGGCGGTGCTGAAAGACTTGCGCGCCCAGCAGAGTTTCGAAGTCATGCAGTTCGAGCGCCAGAATCAATTGATGGCGAAAGGCGCGACGACGGCGCAAGTCTACCAAAAAGCCGCGATTGATCTCGCCCGAATCCGCGCGCAGGTCTCGGCTCAAGTCGAGCGCCTTAGGTATTACGAGCTGGAGGCTCCGATGGACGGCGTCGTCCTGAAGGAGGATGGCGAGGTCGGAGACATGGTTGATCCTGGCACCATTCTCTATCGCATCGGCCTGCCAAAACCATTGTGGGTGGTCGCGGAAGTGAACGAAGAGGACGTGCCCCGCATCGCCATCGGTCAAACAGCATTGCTACGAACCGATGCCTTTCCCGGAAAGCTGCTGCAGGGCTATGTGAAACAGATCACGCCAGCCGGCGACCCCGTCGCGAAAACCTTTCGCGTCAGGATTGGCCTTCCCGACGACACGCCGCTTCACATCGGCATGACCGCGGAAGTCAATATCATCACTCGCGAGAAACCCAACGCGCTTCTTGTCCCCGCCAACGCTGTGATCGACAACAGTCTCCTGGCTATCAGAGGAGGCCGACCAATGCTGCGTGAGGTTTCGATCGGAATTCGCGGTACGAGCAACTTTGAGATCGTTTCGGGCGCCGAAGAGGGCGAACTGGTCGCCTCGCCGGCAACCGCCGATATCAAGGACATGTCTCACGTACGCGTAACCACGATCGATGTGCCCGCGCCGCCTGCAACCAGCACAACCGACGCCATGGCGGTGCTGCATGACAGCGATCCCCTTGCGACCACATTGTCTGATGGGTCGGTCCGAAATGTCTACACCGTGACGCTCCTCAACAAGGCGGATGTTGTTCGTCATTACACCTTGGCTATTGAGGGCATAGATGCCAGCATGAAGATTATTGGAAATGATGACGGAACTCCTATCGCCGTCGAGCCTGACGGATCGGAATCGTTGCGGGTCACCCTGACCATGGCAAATCCGAGAGACTCCAAGGTCGTGTTCATCGCGAAGGATGAAGCCCGTGGCACGGTGCTGTCGGCATCCGACAGGTTTGTGGTTCGTTAGAGCTCGATCTTTCGCAGAACCGCTGCGTCACGTGAGCAGATCTTGAAGCCTTGGAGCATCTTGCGCCGATGAAGCTGATCGTCAATATCGCCTGGATCCACATCACCTATCGCTTGCGCCAGACACTGGTGGCAGTTGCGGGTGTGATGACCGGGGTCGGATTTTCCATCATGATGGCCGCGATCATGGAGGGCACACAGGACGATTTTATCAACACACTCGTCGACGCTCTGCCTCACATTTCCATCACGGACGAGTCGCGCGAGCCGACACAGCAACCGGCCAACCTCATCTTTCCCGCAGCCGAAATCCACGGCCTCACCCCCCAGATTCGTCGACCCGGTATCAAGAATCCGATGGCGACGATCGCCTCGTTGGAAGCCTGGGACCCCGGCGCCATGACGCCCTCCGTCCAGTCGAAGGCGGTGCTGCGCTTTGCCGGCCGCAACCTTACCGTTTCGGTGGTTGGGATTAATCCCCGTACCGAAGGTAACGTATCGACTCTCCCAAGGCAGATGCGCGTTGGCACGCTGTCTTCGCTCTATCGCGCGTCGAACGCGATTCTGTTGGGTGACAAGCTGGCAACCAAGATCGGCGCCCGGATCAACTCCAAGATTACTCTGATCTCGGCCCTTGGCGTCACCATCAGTGCTACCGTCGTTGGCACTTTCCATTCGGGTTTCCGCGCGACCGACGAAACGGTGGGGTACGTCTTGCTAAGGACCGCACAAACGCTCGAAAACCAGATCGGAATCATCAACGAAATTCGGATCCGCACTCGTGAGCCAATGAAGGCGCGGCTGATCAGCGAGCGCATAGGCGAGCAAACCGGGTACAAATCCGTCTCCTGGCAGGAGGCTCAGGAAGATCTCTTGTCAGCCATCACGATACGGAACGTGGTGATGTATGCGGTCGTCGGGGCGATCCTTCTGGTCGGGAGTTTCGGAACCTATAACATCATTTCAACCATCACACATGAGAAGACACGCGACATTGCGATCATGAAATCTTTGGGCTTCAGAAACAGCACCATCATGTCGATCTTCATGATCGAAGGCATGATTATCGGTCTTGTGGGTGCCATCATCGGATGGGCGCTCGGTTACCTGCTCACGTATGGAATTGGCTCGATCCGGTTCGACGATCCATTCTCTGACCATCACACTATTCCGATGTTGTATTCGGCGAAGCACTATCTGCTCGCCACGATGGTTGCACTCCTGTCCAGCCTGGTTGCAGGATATTTTCCGGCACGAGCAGCGGCGAGGCTCCACCCGGTCGATATTCTAAGGGGGGCAACATGAGCCAGCCCCTGATCGAGGCGCGCCACGTGACGAAAGTTCTCGGCGGAATCGTGCCGGCGACGCTGGTTAATGATATCAGCCTCATCGTCATGCCGCGCGAGTTCATCGCGATCACAGGCCCATCGGGTTCAGGAAAATCATCGCTGCTCTACCTCCTTGCATTGCTCGATCTGCCGACCAGCGGTGACATCCTGGTCGGGGGCCGCTCAACGACGATGATGGATGAGGGTGAGCGCTGCAAAACACGCCTCACCCAGTTCGGTTTCGTTTTCCAGTTTCACTTTCTGCTGCCGGAATTCTCTATCACGGAGAATGTGGCGCTGCCGATGCGGGCGCTGGGGAAGCTCTCGCCATCCACGATAACGGCCCGCGCGCGGGAGTTGCTGGCCTCGCTGGGGCTTGGTGATCATCTCCACAAAACCCCGGATCAGCTTTCAGGCGGCCAGCGCCAGCGTGTCGCGGTGGCGCGCGCGCTCGCCAACGATCCACCGGTCATTCTGGCGGACGAGCCGACCGGCAGTCTCGACACCCATTCAACCAGACAGGTGTTCGGGATTCTGCGCGACCTCGTCGAGACCGGCGGCAAGACCGTGGTCGCCGTCACTCACGATCTCTGCCTGGCCGCGCAAATGCACCGTCGGCTTCATATCGTTGACGGCCGTCTGGACCATGACGAGCAGATGGTCAGCTGCACTTAGGCCGCCAGGTAAGTCTTTGAGGGCAAATGTTCTAATTGTGCGGGTGGTCTGTAGCTCTCTCCGCTGCCATTCCCCGGGATCGACAATCGTGGCATTCGGGCCGAACGTTGAATCGCAAGCGCTGCATCGCAGCGCTCAAGCGCCGCGCTTCCAAATCAATCCGCTGCAGGCAATCGCATGAAAACAGCCATCTTCAGTTCTGTTTCATGAGAGGGGAAGGAGCGGCGCGTTAGCGCCGCGCCTGCGCCTCGGCCACGGCGAGGGCGGTCATGTTGATAAGGCGGCGGACGGTGGCGCTGGGAGTGAGGACGTGGGCGGGGGCGGCGGTGCCGAGGAGCATGGGGCCGATGGTCACGCCGTGGCCGACGGTGATCTTGAGCACGTTGAATAGGATGTTGGCAGCGTCCAGGTTGGGGCAAACCAGCAGGTTGGCCTCGCCCTGCAGGGTGCTGTTGGGCATGGGCTGGCTGCGCAGCGCGCTGGACAGCGCGTAGTCGCCGTGCATTTCGCCGTCGCATTGGACCTGAGGCGCCAATTCGCAGAACAGGTCGCGCGCGTGCCGCATCTTGAGCGCCGAGGCGCGCTTAGACGAGCCGAAGTTGGAGTGCGAAACGAACGCCACTTTGGGCGGGAGGCCGAAGTTGTCCACTTCGTCGGCGGCCATTTTTGCGATGGCGGCCAGCAGTTCGGCGCTCGGGTCCTCGTGCACGTAGGTGTCGGTCACGAACAGGGTGCGTTCGGGTAGCATCAGCGCGTTCAGCGTGGCGTAGCCGGGCGCGCCGGGCTTGACGCCGATGATGTCGCGGATGTGTTCCAGATGCGCGTCAAAGCGCCCCAGCGTGCCGCACAGCATGGCGTCGGCGTCGCCCAGGCGCACCATCAGCGCGGCGATGACGGTGGTAGAACGCCGCACCGCGGCCTTGGCGGCCTCCACGGTGACGCCGTTGCGTGCCATCAGACCGTGGTACGTTTCCCAGTACTGGCGAAAGCGCGGGTCGCATTCGGGGTTGACGCATTGTACGTCGCGGCCCAGGCGCATGCGCAGGCCGGCGTTGCTGATGCGCTGCTCGATCACCGCTGGGCGGCCGATCAGGATTGGCGTGGCCACGCCGTCGTCCAGTGCGATCTGCACCGCGCGCAGCACGCGCTCATCCTCGCCTTCGGCGTAGGCTACGCGCTTGCGCTCGGTCGCCGCGGCCTTGGCGGCGGCGTACACCGGGCGCATTACCATGCCGGTCTGATAGACGAAACGCTCCAGGCTGGCCCGGTAGGCGTCCATGTCGGCGATGGGGCGTGTGGCCACGCCGGATTCGACCGCTGCCTGCGCCACCGCCGGGGCGATGCGCAGAATCAGGCGCGGATCGAACGGTGTCGGGATGATGTAGTCGGGGCCGAATTGCAGGTCCTTGCCGGCGTACGCGGCGGCCACCTCGGCGCTGGTCTCGACCTTGGCCAGGGCGGCGATTTCGTGCACGCAGGCCAGCTTCATCGCCTCGGTGATCTTGGTGGCGCCGCAGTCCAGCGCGCCACGGAAGATGTACGGAAAGCACAGGACGTTGTTCACTTGGTTGGGATAGTCTGAGCGTCCTGTGGCGATGATGCAGTCAGGCCGCACGGCCTTGGCGTCCTCGGGGCGGATTTCCGGCTCCGGGTTGGCCAGGGCGAGGATCACGGGCCGGCCGGCCATGGTTCTGACCATGTCCCCCGTCAACACGCCGGCGGCCGAGCAGCCGAGGAACACGTCGGCGTTCTTGACTACGTCGGCCAGCGTGCGCAGGCCGGTGTCGGGCTGAGCGTAGCGCGCCTTGCTGGCGTCGAAGTCGCCGGGGCGGCCCGTGTAGATAAGCCCCTTGGAGTCGCAGGCGAACACGTGGGCGGGTTGCACGCCCAGGGCCACCATCACGTCCAGACAGGCGATGGCTGCAGCGCCGGCGCCGCTGACGGCCACTTTCACGTCGCCGATGCGCTTGCCCACCAATTCCAGGCCGTTGAGCAGCGCGGCGGCGGAGATGATGGCGGTGCCGTGCTGATCGTCGTGGAACACCGGGATGTTCATGCGCTGGTGCAGTTTCTTTTCGATGTAGAAGCACTCGGGCGCCTTGATGTCTTCCAGGTTGATGCCGCCCAGCGTCGGCTCCAGCGCGGCGATGATGTCCACCAGCCTGTCCGGGTCGCGCTCGGCCAGCTCGATGTCGAACACGTCGATGCCGGCGAATTTCTTGAACAGGCAGCCCTTGCCTTCCATCACCGGCTTGCCCGCCAGCGGCCCGATGTCGCCCAGCCCCAGCACGGCGGTGCCGTTGGTGACGACGCCGACCAGGTTGCCGCGCGAGGTGTATTCGACCGCCTTGGCCGGGTCGGCCTGAATGTCCAGGCAGGGGTAGGCCACGCCGGGCGAATAGGCCAGCGACAGATCGAGCTGGTTGACCAGCGACTTGGTGGGCGTGATCTCGATCTTGCCGCGCGTGGGGGCGCGGTGGTACTCGCGCGCGGCATCGCGTAGCGCCGCCTCGGTGGGCGAGAGGGGATTGGACATGGCTGGTCTCCTGATTAGCCGAGGCTGATTACATCAGCGCCTGGGGCTTTTCGCCGCGCTCGTACACCACATGGGTGCGGCCGACGATCAGCGGGTCGAGCTTGCCGACCTGCTCCAGGCTCTTGTTGGTATAGGGCAGATTGTGCAGCACGTAGCGCACGGCGTTGAATCGCACACGTTTCTTGCAGGCGCTCTTGATGACCGTCCTCCAACTGCGCTCGGGTGGCGGCGTAGCTGCTTTTGGTGAGACCTGCGATGCGTGTAAACCAGTCCATTGCCCTGCTTTTCTTTGATGCAGATAGCAGTGTGCCCCGATGCCGAGTAGAAGTCGACTCTCTACTCGCTGCGATCTACACCCAAAGCTCAGATAAATTTTTCACCACGTCAGGACAAGGCGAAGGCCAGCAAGGCTGGAGCGTGTCGTCGTAGCCGGCGTCCTCCATCCTGCTTATTGTCATGAACATGACACGATGATGCCGGCATGCAAAACACAGCACTCAACGGACCGCCATGCAGACCGCGTCTAATCGTCTTGCCGACGCACTGATCGAAGGCACGGACACGCGCAGCGCTAGACCAGGCACGCGCCGCACTTGCAAAGCACCAGGAAGCCAAGAAAGCGGCCGAGCGCGAGCGCCTCACTGCCGAGGCCGAGCGTGCTCGGTTGGTTGCGCGTGACAACATCGGTTACCCCCGGGGGGCGTCTGCAATGGCTGGGGGGCGGCAGACGCCGTTCCAAGGCAGCCGCGGTGCATTCTTCTCGACGGTAACTTGCGGCGGGGCTCATGATTCCGGTCAAGCCGGAGGGGGAGAGCGTTTCCCGCCTGGGCGGGGGACACCGAAAGTCACATTCTATTTCCGCCCGATTTGTGCCAGCATTCGGCAAATCATCCAGAAAGGGGGAAACAGTGAAACACCTCTGCAACCTTGGGCTTGCGCTCGCGGTAACCCTGGTCATGAGCCAGGCCGGCGCCGCGGAGCTGACTGGTACGCTCAAGAACATCAAGGAGACCGGCGTCATCACGCTGGGTTACCGCGACTCGTCGATCCCCTTCTCCTATCTCGACGACAACGAGAAGCCCGTCGGGTTCGCGATGGACATCTGCTATAAGATTGTCGACGCGGTGAAAAAGGAGCTCAAGCTCGACAAGCTTGAGATCAAGCTCAATCCGGTCACCTCCGCGACCCGCATCCCGCTGATGGCGAACGGAACTATCGACCTCGAATGCGGCTCGACCACCAACAATGCCGAGCGAGAGAAACAGGTGGCTTTCACCAACACCCACTTCCTCACGGCGAGCCGGTATGTCTCGAAGAAGTCGAGCAACATCAATTCGATCGACGATCTGAAAGGCAAGACGGTGGTCTCGACCTCCGGCACCACCAACATCAAGCAACTCGCTGAGGCCAACGCTGCGCGCGGCCTCGGCGTCAACGTCGTTCCCGCCAAGGACCATGCGGAAGCCTTCCTGATGGTCGAGACCGATCGGGCCGCCGCTTTCGTGATGGACGATGTCCTGCTTGCGAGCTTTGTTGCAGGCGCGAAGGACCCGAGCGCCTACGTGATTTCCAAGGACGCGTTCTCCAAGCCGGAGCCCTACGGCATCATGTTGCGCAAGGACGATCCGGCCTTCAAGAAGGTGGTCGATGCGGCAACCGCGGTGCTCTATACTTCGGGTGAGGCCGAGAAGATCTACAGCAAGTGGTTCATGGCGAAGATTCCGCCAAAGGGCCTGAATCTCAATACGCCGATCTCTCCGGAATTGAAGGCGGAATTCGCCAAGCCATCGGATTCGCCGGACCCGGACTCATACAAGGTTAACTGATCGGCTCGTCCATCCGCTCATGCAATGTCCCGTGCATCGCATGAGCGGCGCAACGACTTACCCTCTGCTCGTGCGGGGAGAGGCTGCGTTTGATGACCGTTCTGAAAACGCTGAAGCGAAGCTTCGGCGATATCGCAACGCAGCCGAAACCCCGGAGAGAGTGATTCCCTCACGGGCGGAGTGAAGGGATTCAGCAGCCGGGCGGCAATTGGATCAGGTTCTATTGAGCATGCGCCGCGATGTTTGCGGAGGGGACCCGTGAACTACCACTGGAACTGGGCGATCTTCTTCGAGCCGAACCCGATGGGGACCGGTACCTATCTCGACATGCTGCTGTCCGGGCTGCTGGTCACTATCAAGGTGTCGCTGTTGTCCTGGGTCATTGCGCTGGTCGCCGGTTCGGCCGTCGGCGTGTTGCGCACATTGCCGTCGAAAGCGGCGTCATGGTTTGGCTTCGCCTATGTTGAGTTCTTCCGCAATATGCCGCTGTTGGTGCAGTTGTTCCTCTGGTTTTTCGTGCTGCCTGAATTGTTGCCTCGGCCTGCCGGACTGTGGCTGAAGCAATTGTCCGGCGCGCCATTCTGGACGGCAGCGATCGGTCTTGGACTATTCACGTCAGCGCGCATCGCCGTGCAATTGCACGCAGGTATTTCCTCACTGCCGCGCGGGCAAGGGCAGGCGGCCACCGCGCTTGGGCTGACAACCGTGCAAAACTACCGCTACGTGCTCCTGCCAATGGCTTTCCGCATCATTCTGCCGCCGCTCACTTCGGAATTTCTCAACAACATCAAGAATACATCAGTCGCCATCACTATCGGGTTGATCGAACTCACGGGCGAGGCCCGCTCAATGCAGGAGTTCTCCTTCCAGGTCTTTGAGGCTTTCACCGCTGCGACGATCCTGTATCTCCTGATGAATGTCGTCGTTGTGACCGCGATGCGCCTGCTTGAGCGCCACGTCGCGATCCCTGGCTACATAACGGGGAAATAGCACGATGATCGGCAGCTTTGATTTCGACGTCATTCGCCGCGCGTTACCCTATCTGTTCTATCAGGGCATGACGTTCACCTTGACCCTGACTGCGTTGGCCGCGCTCGGTGGCCTGATCTTCGGCACGGCCATCGCTCTGATGCGGCTGTCGGGTGTCACACTGCTGGGGCTTGTCGCCGGCCTCTACGTCGATTTGATGCGATCGTTGCCGCTGGTGCTTGTCATCTTCTGGTTCTACTTCCTGGTGCCCTATATCGGGCAATGGCTGACTGGTGCATCGAGTCCGATCCACGTCGGCGCATTCGCCTCTTCGCTCATCACTTTCATCATGTTCGAGGCGGCCTATTTCTCCGAGATCATGCGCGCCGGTATCCAGTCGATCTCACGCGGCCAGCCGGCGGCGGCAAGCGCGCTCGGGTTGACCTATGTTCAAACCATGCGCTACGTCGTGCTGCCGCAGGCCTTCCGCAATATGCTGCCAGTGCTGCTCACGCAGACCATCGTGCTGTTTCAGGACACTTCACTCGTTTACGTGCTGTCGATTCCGGATTTCCTGGGCGCGGCGAGCAAGGTCGCGCAGCGCGACGGCCGGCTGGTCGAGCTGTATATCTTCGCGGCCGTCGTCTACTTCACCATCTCCTGTGTCGCTTCTTTCGGCGTCCGCCGCCTTCAGGCACGGATTGCCGTCGTTCGCTAGAGCTCGTTTGTCATGATCGAAATCAGCCACGTCGATAAATGGTATGGCACAAATTTCCAGGCCCTGAAGGATTGCACCACCAGCGTTGCCAGGGGCGAGGTTGTGGTCGTGTGCGGACCGTCAGGTTCGGGGAAGTCGACACTCATCAAATGTGTCAATGCGCTGGAGCCGTTTCAAAACGGTGACATCACGGTCGATGGCACCAAGGTCAACGATCCCAGGACAGATCTGCCGAAACTGCGTGCCCGTGTCGGCATGGTGTTCCAGCATTTTGAGCTATTCCCGCATCTGAAGATCATCGACAACCTCTGCCTTGCGCAGGAGAAGGTGATCGGACGCCCTCACGAAAAGGCGGTGACGAAAGCCATGGCATTGCTCGATCGCGTTGGTCTGAAGGAGCAGGCGCAGAAATTCCCGGCGCAGCTCTCCGGTGGCCAGCAGCAGCGTGTAGCGATTGCCCGCGCGCTCGCCATGGAGCCGGTCGCGATGCTGTTTGACGAGCCGACCTCGGCGCTCGATCCCGAGATGATCAGTGAGGTGCTCGACGTCATGGTTGACCTCGCCCGCGATGGCATGACCATGATGGTCGTAACCCACGAGATGGGTTTTGCCCGCAAGGTCGCTCATCGCGTAATCTTTATGGACGGCGGCGAGATCGTTGAGGACGCGCCGAAGGACGATTTTTTCGGCAAGCCGAGAAGCGACCGCGCACAGAAGTTTCTGTCGAAGATTCTGTCCCACTAGAGCAAACCCGCGTCCTTCTCCGGGGGAAGTAGAGGTCCGTGACGAACGAATTGGCCGTGATCGGAGTCATGGATGACGATCGAGAATTCAGTTTTACCTGCGTTGCCGAGAACGACACAGGGAGGAGATGCGTCAGGCTGAAGATTCGCGGCCATGCTACGATTGCATGACCTTGGCTGGGAATTAGAAAGACTGGCGACGGAATTCGGGGGCGCATCACGCGTATCTTCCGTCTGTGGCAAACAATGTCTTGCCAAGAGCCTCCGCAACGGTCGACGTAGCAGCCCCGAGTTCTTCGAGTTCGGTGCGTGCTCTCGATCCGCTGAGTACGATATTGGCGATGCAGTAGCGAATCTTCGCATGCCCGTCCCGTAATGGTGCGGCAACAATCGTTAGTCCGCGCATGTAGTTGTCGATATCGAAGGCCCATCCGCGATCCCTTGCTGCAGCCGCTTCGCGCAGGTACGTGCGAAATGAGGGGGGATTCTGCCAGTTCAACTCCCGAAACGCGCTCTCGATCTGTGATCGGTCCCAGGTCAGATCACCGGCGACGCACCGCCCCATCGCGCCGAGCAATGCTGGCAGGCGCAGCCCTGTCTCCAGATGAACGTTCAGCGCCGTGGCGCCCCGCACTGAGTTGATGAGTACGAGCCTTTTCTGAGCCAATCGCCAGAAGGAAGCCGTGCAGGAAAATCGCTTCGCCAGGTTTGCGATCTCGGGCTCAATTCTTTGGAACCGCTGTTGATCGATGCTGGTCTTGGCTGACAGTATCGTGAGCCCCAGCCCCGGCGAGTATGTCTTGTCACGCTCGTCGAACTCCAGAAGTCCCTCAAGCGCGAGAGTCTTCACAATGTTGAAGCACGAACTTGGGCTTACGCCGACCTCCCGGGCTATTGCGTTGACGCCGAAGGACTTTGGCTGAGAGGCGAGAAATCGAAGGATCGCGATCGCGGTTCGCACGCTCTCGACAACAGGCATCTTGGCCTCCATTCAATATCTTGAATGATATATTATAATGTTGAATACTTCAACCCGTATGTGCTACGCCTTGCTACACTGAATAACTGCTGCGCCTGATCCTGGCTGTGCAGCGCGAGAAAAACCGAAGGGAGTATCTGGCTTGTCCCAACCGTTGTCAGGCATCCTTGTGGTCGCAATTGAGCAGGCCGTTGCGGCTCCATTTGCGTCAAGTCGTCTCGCGGATGCGGGAGCGAGGGTCATCAAGATCGAGCGTCCCGAGGGCGACTTCACGCGCGGATACGACGGTGCCATTCGGGGTGAGAGCACCTATTACGTCTGGATCAATCGCGGGAAAGAATCGGTCGTTCTGGACTTCCGCAAGCCCGACGACACTGCGCTTCTCCAGCGCCTGTTTCGTTACGCTGACGTGGTCATTCAAAATCTCGGGCCGGGGGCTGCGGAGCGCGGAGGGTTTGGTTCTGCAAAGCTACGTGCGGAGCGCCCTGAACTGATCACATGCGATATCACGGGCTACGGCGAGACCGGCCCCATGAAGGATATGCGCGCTTACGACCTGATGGTTCAGGCGGAGAGCGGCATCGCATATGTCACGGGTAGCCCGCAGGAGGCAGGACGCATAGGTGTGTCGGCCTGTGATGTTGCGACGGGCATGTATGCGCATGCCGCAATTCTTGAGGCATTGGTCCGTCGAGGGAAAACCGGAGAGGGGGCGTCAATTCATGTCTCTCTGTTCGAGAGCATGGCAGACTGGATGACGGTTCCGCTGTTGACCTACGAGCATGCCGGGCGCGATTGGCCGCGCACGGGCCTGGGTCATCCGCTGATCGTGCCCTACGGTGCCTATAACACGCGCGACGGGGCGATTCTTGTCAGCGTCCAAAACAACCGCGAATGGCAGCGATTTTGTGAATTTCTCCTCGAGAATACGGCGTTGATTGACGATGCCCGTTTCGCCACCAACCAGGACCGGACGCGTAACAAGGATGAGCTCAACGCGATTATTGGTTCCGTGATGTCCGCGCTCTCTCAGGAGGAAGCCATTATCCGACTGACTCGCGCCGACTTGGCCTTTGCCCGCGTCAACGACATTGCAGCGTTGTCACGTCATTCTCAATTGAGGCGCACCAGCGTTCAAACACCCGTCGGTCCGGTAGATGTCGTTTCGCCGCCAGCCACGTTCCGACATGAGGCGAGGGCGCTGGGTCCCGTACCAGCCCTTGGTCAGCACACCGACGCTGTTCGGAATGAGTTCATGGGCTGACGGATCGTGAAGACAGGCGACATGAAACCCGCGAATTCATTGATGCCACTTCTTCGCGTTGTCGGCGTGACAAAGCGCTTTGGCGGGCTTACCGCGGTCGCCGATGTGACGTTCGACGTCATGCCGCAAGAAATCGTTGCGTTGATCGGGCCGAATGGAGCGGGAAAAACGACGCTATTTTCGCTCATTTCGGGCTTCCAGGCGATCGATGAGGGCCGCGTCGCTTTTGATGGCGGGGATGTCACAGGCTTTGCGCCGGCGCGAATGGCACGTCTCGGCCTCGCGCGTAGTTTCCAGATTGTTCAGGTTTTCGCCGATTTGACCGTGCATGAAGCGGTGACTGCAGCAGCGTTGATGCGTCACTCGATGGCGGGTGCCCTCAAAAAGGCGGACGAAGTGCTGGCGCTCGTGGGCTTGAGCGAAAGGAGATCAAGCGTTACTCCGCAACTTTCGCTCCAGGATCGCAAGCTGCTGGAGGTTGCCAAGTGCCTCGCGACCGAACCGAAGTTGATCTTGCTCGACGAGGTCATGGCGGGCCTTACGCTTTCCGAAGCGGAAGCGGTTCTGGACGTCATTCGCCGGCTCCGCGACCAGGGCATGACCTTCGTGCTCGTCGAGCACGTCATGCCGATCGTAATGAGTATCGCCGACCGTATCGTCGTCATGAACTTCGGCCAGAAGATCGCGGATGGTACCCCCAAGGAGATCATCGAGAACGAGTTCGTTCGGGATGCGTATTTCGGCGAGGATCTTCATGCTTGAAATCGTCGGGCTCAAGGCCGGCTATGGAGCCGTTTCCGTCTTGCATGGCGTCAACTTCACGCTGAAATCCGGGCAATTCCTTGGGCTGCTGGGCGCGAATAACGCCGGAAAGAGCACCATCATCAATTGCCTGAGCGGGATCGTGCGCCCGACATCAGGTCATGTCAGGTTTGAGGGACGGGATTTGACCCGGCTTCCACCGCACCAGATCACGGAATTGGGGTTGATCCAGGTGCCGGAAGGGAGACTGATCTTCCCGAAAATGTCGGTCATCGACAACCTGATGCTTGGGGGAGGAACCAGAAGAGCAATCAAACAGCGACCGGACGAACTCGAAAAGGTTTTTGAGCTGTTTCCGCGTCTCGCCGAGCGCCGCTCGCAAATGGCCGGAACGTTGTCTGGCGGCGAACAGCAGATGCTTGCGATTGGGCGCGGCCTGATGGGGCAGCCGCGCATCCTCATGCTGGATGAGCCATCTCTCGGTCTTTCGCCGCTGTTTTCGCAGATCATTTTTGCGGCGCTTAAGAAGCTTCACGAAAATGGACTGACTATCCTTTGCGTCGAGCAAAACCTGAACCTCACGCTCGCGTACAGTACGTGGTGTGTCGTACTGGAGCGAGGCGTGATTGCAGTGGAGGGAAGCGGGCCGGAGCTGCGGGATCATCCCGTCACGCGGCGAGCTTATCTGGGTCTTTGATATGGATCTGTTTTTGCAAGCCCTGACTCAGGGCATTCTCGTCGGAGCGACATATGCGCTCATTGCGCTTGGCATGGCCGTGATCTTTAGCGTGAGCGGCATGGTCAATTTCGCACACGGCGATTTTTTGCTGATCGGAATGTATCTGGCCTACGCTCTATTTATGGGGCTTCACCTCGACCCCTATCTGTCGGTGCTCATCACGTTTCCCGTCATGTGCCTCATCGGTGGCGCGCTTTATGCATTCCTGCTCAAGCGACTCGCCGGGAGCAACCTGCTGATGGCCGTGCAGCTGACGCTTGGTCTTTCCTTCATCGTACAGAACACCTTGCTGCTAACCTTTGGCGGCGAACCGATACGCGCGCCTTCGATCGTCGAAACCGATCTGCTGGTGGTCGGCAACATCATCGTACGAACACCGCAACTGATCGCGTTTGCCGCGGCGGTGACGCTGTCTGTGGCATTTTACCTTATACTCAACTTCACCGATGTGGGGCGCCGCATACAGGCGGTGCAGCAGCAACCGCGCGCGGCGGCGCTGATCGGAGTTAACGTATCGCTTGTGAGAACGCTCACCTTCGCATTCGGTATCGGCGTGCTCGCGATCGCCGCGGTACTCATCGTCCCGGGGACGTCAATGGCGCCGGCGCACGGGTTGCGCTGGACCGTGATCGCACTGATCACCGTGGTGTTGGGAGGCATGACCAATTTCGTGGCGATATTCCTGGGTGCAATCCTTATTGGCACGGCGGAATCCCTGGCAACGCTCTATGTGTCTGGAACGTCGGGAATGATCGTGCCTTATGCCCTCTTTATCATTCTTGTTCTGCTCCGACCCGAGGGCCTCTTGAAGAGGGCATGACATGAGACCCGAATTTTTTGTGGTTGTCCGATCACCGTTTCTATGGGGGGCGGCCATCCTATTGGCCGCAATGGCTCTTGTCCTGTCGCCGTATCACCTGGGCATCGCGACGCAGACCATGCTTTACATCTCGCTGGCGTTAGCCTGGGCAATCGTGGGCGGATTCGCTGGCCAGCTCTCGATTGCGCACAATGTGTTCGTCGCGGCGGGCGCATTGCTGGCATCTGCGCTGTTTCTGCGGCTCGGCCTCAACATGTGGCTCGGCTTGGTGATCTGCGCTGCGATATCCGCATTGATCGGCGTTTTCTTCGCCTACCTCGACAGCAGGTTCAACCTCGGCCATCTGTCATTTGCGCTGGTGACGCTTGCGTTCGGCGAGGTTGGAGCATTGATCGTCGCCGGTTGGGACTTCGTCGGTGGTGCCTCGGGATTGTCGTTGCCGCGCGACGAGGGACGGTTCCTCGAATTCGAATTCGGTAGCGGCCGTGGCTACTTCTGGGCCGCTCTGGTGCTGGCCTTGGTCTACCTGATCCTCAATTACGCCATTTTGCATTCCCGTTTGGGGTTCTATCTGCGTACCCTCCGCGACAACCAGGATGCGGCTCAGGCGGTTGGCGTTTACCCCTTCCGCAACAGGGCGATCGCGATGGCGATCAGCGCGGCGATGACCTCGGTTGCGGGAACGCTGTATGCGAGGTTCAGCAACTTTGTCGATCCGCATTTCCTGGCGTCGCCGACGCTCAGCATCGAAATCATTCTCATCGCGACAATCGGTGGTCTGAGCACGCCGCTTGGGCCGGCGATCGCTGCAATCGTACTCGTGCCATTCAGCGAATTGCTGCGTGGCTCACTCGGAGGGCAACTTCCCGGCCTCAGTCATATCATATACGGCATGCTGATTGTTGCGGTCATACTGCTCAGTCCCCGTGGACTGGTTCCGTGGCTCGCGACGCTATTCAGTCGGGCCCCGCCTGAGCGCCTGACTTCTCATCAAAACAAAATGGGAGCGTGAACGATGAAGTATCGTAAGCCTGCACGACGTGCGCTGCTGGCCTGGACCTTGGCTGCGATGGGCCTGGCCCTTCTCCCAGGACCTGGACAGGCCGATGACGCGAAAGTGGTCCGCATTGGTGTGCTGGATTCAATGACGGGGGTATTTGCCGATTTCGGTCAGCAAGCCCGCCCAGCGTTCCAGTACGTGATCGACGAGATCAACAAGTCGGGCGGCATCAAGAGCATGGGCGGTGCGAAAATCGAACTGGTTCTCGCTGACAGCACGAGCCAGGCCGGGCGCGCGGCAACCGAGGCGAGGCGCCTGATCACGCAGGAGAACGTTTCGCTCGTCGTCGGCGTGCTACTGACACCGGAGATGCTTGCGGTTTCTCCGATCGCCGAAGAGTTCAAGACGCCGGTCTTGACACACTCCGCGGCCGGTGCCCGTGGCGATTACATGTACGGGATGGGACTGCCGTATGATCGCGGATACGCGAAGACCATGGTCGATTTCGTGGAGGATCTGAACAGCAAGGGGTTCAATCTCAAGAACGTGGCGCTGGTCTATTCGAACTACGAGGCCGGCCAGCAGGTTAACAAGGCTCTGCAACGACGGTTAAAGGAGGCCGGACTGAATATCGTCGGCGAAGTTCCGCTCGATCTTCAGAGTGACGACCAGACCGCCGCAATGCTCAGGCTCAAATCTCTCAAAGCCGACGTTGCGCTGGGACAGGTGTCTCCCCGCAACGGCGGAGGCCTGTTTCGTGCACGCTATAGCCTCGGCTTCTACGATACGATCCTCATCGGTGGGACGGCGGGATATACCGACCCCGTCCTGTGGAAGGATATAGGCGACAAGATCGGCGAGGCTGCGCTCACTCGCAATCTGTTCGGCTTTGCATTCTCAAGCGCCGCTTCCAAGGCTCCGGCTGTCCAGAGTCTGATTCAGGAGCTGAAGTCCAGCCTGAAACTCACGCAGGAGGTCGGGCAGAATGCTATCCAGGGCGCTCAGGCGGCGCGTCTCGTCCAGCACGTTCTCGAACTCGCGGGCTCTGATGACCGCGAAAAGATCAAGGCAGCGTTTGATAAGGTCGACATTCCGAATGGCGATCCGGACCTGTATCTTGATCGAGCGGGCGGGCTGTCGTTCGCGCCGGATCACATGTTGAAAGATGCGACGGGCGTGATGATCCAATGGAAGGCGGACAAATCGCAGGACATTATCTACCCCGCGCAGTTCGCTACGGCTTCTCCTGCTGCGAAGAGGTGATCGCAACAAGCGTGACTGGGACCTCCGGGTTCCCGGTCGCCACAAGCACGCAGTCCAATCGGAAGGAGCACAAATGGGACCGCTGGAGGGACTGAAGGTTGTCGAGTTCGGTGGCATTGGTCCGTCCCCGATGTGTGCAATGCTGCTGGCCGATCTGGGCGCGACCGTATTGCGCCTCGATCGCCCGGATATCTCCGATCTGGGTATCGAGAAGCCCTTGCGGTACAATCTCTTGTTGCGGGGGCGTCCGTCGATTTCGGTCGACCTGAAGAGTCAACGGGGCGTTGGCTTCGCTCTCGATCTGATCGAGCGGGCCGATATGGTGATCGAGGGCTTTCGTCCCGGCGTGATGGAGAGGATGGGGCTTGGACCCGAGGTCTGCCTCGCGCGCAATCCAGCGCTGGTCTACGGTCGAATGACGGGGTGGGGGCAAGACGGGCCGTTGTCACGCGCCGCCGGACACGATCTCAACTACATCGCCATCACTGGCGCTCTCGATGCGATCGGTCGTGCGGGCGGACCGCCGACACCACCGTTGAACCTTGTGGGCGATTTTGGTGGCGGCGCGCTTTACCTCGCTTTCGGTCTCTTGGCTGCACTTACTTCGGCGCGAAGCTCCGGCCAAGGGCAGGTGGTGGATGCTGCCATGGTCGATGGCGCAGCATCGCTGATGACGACCTTTTTCGGGCTCCACGCCGCGGGACTCTACAGATCGGAGCGCGGGACGAATGTGCTCGACTCCGGGGCGCCGTACTACGATGTCTATGAATGTGCGGACGGCCGCTATATCGCCGTCGCTCCAATTGAAATGAAATTTCGCCGCGAGTTCCTCACGCGCCTCGGCTTGCTGGGATCTGTTCCGGATGGGCAGGACAGGTCGGACTGGCCGCGTTTGCGTGCAGCATTGACAGAACGGATCAAGAGCAAGACGCAGGCCGAATGGTGCAAAGTGTTCGAGGGCAGTGATGCCTGCGTTTCGCCGGTTCTGACCATGGACGAGGCGCTGCGGCACCCGCACAACGTGGCGCGCAAGACGTTCGTGAATGTCGACGGAGTCGATCAGCCGGGACCGGCGCCACGGTTCAGCCGAACAGTTGCGGGCTCGTTGCGCCCGCCGCAGGGGATTGACGCCGATCCGACAGGCGCGTTGGCCGCGTGGGGCTACAAGCCGGGCAGCCTGGACGACCTAATTGCTGCCGGTGTGATCGGCGCAGCCGATAAACGCGTCGGATAGATCATCGATCACGCTAATTCGGAGCTTCCAATCATGGAATTCAGTCATCTCAAATACGACGTCATCGATTCCGTCGCAGAGATTTCGCTGCAGCGACCACCGGTCAATGCGCTCAGTCTCGAGATGATCCGGGAGATCGTCGGTGCGTTGAACCATGCTGCGATCGACTCGAAGGTTCGAGCTGTGATTTTTGGTTCGAATATTTCCCGGCGATTTTGCGCCGGGCTTGATCTAAATCTCATCCTGGATCAGCCGTCGGATCACATCTATGATGTGTTGAAGAGCCTGTATATCGATCTCTACGACGCTCAGTATAAGCTTGGTAAACCGTCGATCGCGGCTGTGGACGGCGCGGCGCGTGGCGGAGGGATGACTGTTGCCGTATCCTGCGATGTGGTGATTGCGAGCGAGCAGGCGACCTTTGGATATCCCGAGATCGAGCTGGGCCTGGTTCCCGGCATCCATTTCATCCATCTACCTCGGATTGTCGGTCGCCACCGTGCGTTCGAGTTGTTGTTTTCCGGGCGAACCTTTGCTGCAGCCGAGGCGGAATCGCTTGGGATCGTAAGCAAGGTCGTCGCCAGTGGAGAGGCGATGGCAAGTGCACGCATTGTTGCGCAGTCGTTCGCCGCAAAGTCGCCCACGGTCATGCGCCTCGGGCGCGCTGCTTTCATGCGTGCAAACGACCTCGATTATCGCAGATCGATCGAGAACGTGGTCGATAGCTTCTGCACGATCGCCGGTACGGATGACGCGCGGGAAGGGCTGCGCGCGTTCAAGGAGCGGAGGAAACCAAATTGGTAGTGGAGGTATAAGGATGGAGCGGACCTTGAATCAGACCGCCGGATTGGATCCCCTAAGTAGGCCATTGCTTGCAATCCGTCGTTTTTCGGAGCTGAAAGTGGGAGAGCAGTATCCGCTTCCGGCCCGAACAATTACACACGCGCATTTTGCTGCGTTTCAGGCGGTGACCGGCGACAATCATCCGATCCACTACGACCGTGAATACTGCAAGGCCCTGGGGCATCCCGACTTGCTGGCGCATGGGCTTCATGTTCTGAGCCTGACCGCGGCTGGCGCCGGTCTCTTTCCCCATGTGGTGGGACCGCACCTGATCGGATTCACCGAGGTCAGCGCAAAGTTTCTGCGCGGAGTGTTCCCGGATGACACGATCTACCCCATGCTCGAGATCACCAGCCTAAAACCGCAGCGAACGACCGGAGTTGTCATCATGTCGGCCACGATCGACAACCAGCGCGGCGAGCGGGTCTTGGAAGGATCGCACACTTACCTTCTGCGGCTGTGAGGTCTCGCGGTATTGGTCGCTGATGTAATGAAGGCACTCAGCCTTGTAAGATCAACGACCTTTCGCCTCGCTGGCGCTCGATCAATCGCTTCAAGAGGGTCGCGACCTCCGGGATTTTCGGAGCAAAGCGAAACTCCGGCCCGGCGACGACGACCGACAGTCGCCGATCGCCGATCGGCAGCGGGAGCGCGACGCCGGCGAGATCACGACTGTAATCGGCAAGACTCTGGCAATAGCCGCGCGCAATCGACGCGCGCAGTTCGGCCTCTACCGCGTCGATACTGATCGGCGTCGACGCTCCGTATTGCTTGAACTCGATCTTGCGATAGAGCGCGTCGCGTTCCTCGGGCGAATATTGCAGCAGCAGCGCACGGCCGCTTGAGGTGGCGTGGATAGGAATGCGATGACCGATCTGCGCGAAGTATCGGATTGGCGCGCTCGATTCGACGACATCAACGAACACGGCGATCGTGCCCGATGGTGCAGCGATCGCCGCGGTTTCACCGGTCTGTGCCGACAATTCGGCGATCAGTGCATGCGTCCATGCCGGCAGCGGCTCGACCTCCGCGATCATGCGCGCCATCGCGAGCCAACGCAGCGTTGGATAGTAGCCGGCCCGCGGCCGCGGTTCGTAGAGGTAGCCTTTTTCGGCCAGCGTGGTCAGGAGGTTGAAGGTGCTGGAACGCGGCCAGCCGAAATGATGAGCAATCTCTGCAAGCGTCGCAGGCTTCTTCTCGCGGGCGAAGTATTCCAAGATTTCCAGTAGATTCGCCGCTTGTCGAACGATCATGGTGGATTCCGCCGTGTCGGCCCGCGCCGCTGGGGCCGACGCATCAGAGGCTCGGAATTTTAGAGTCCGAGAATTTTTCTGGCGGCTCGAAGATGCGGCCTGTCGATCATCTTGCCATCGAGACGAAGCGTTCCGAGCGTGGGGCTGTCCGCAAATGCCGCAACGACCCTCTCTGCCCAGGCGCGCTCGGCATCGGACGGCTCAAAGGCGGCGTTGACGACGTCGACATGCTTCGGGTGGATCAGTGCCTTCGCGGAGAAGCCGTCGCGCCGTGCGACCCGCGTTTCCTGCTCCAGGCCCGCGAGGTTGTCGATGTCGGTATAGACGGTGTCGATCGCCGCCACTTCTGCAGCGGCCGCGCCCATCAGGCAAAGGTCGCGGGCGATCCGATAGGGGCTATGGAACACACCGCCGCTGCCGTTCTCGGTGGCGCCGAGCGAGGCTGCGAGATCTTCCGCGCCCCACATCAGGCCGGCCAGGCGGAGTGAACTGTCCTTGTAGGTGCCAAGCCCGAACACCGATTCCGCAGTCTCGGTCGCCACAACGACGATGCGTGTCGACCCAGCCTCCGTGCCTGCCGCGGCCTCGAAGGCATCGAGCCAAAGCGCAAGCATGCGAACATCGTCGCCACCGCGCGATTTCGGGAGCACGATGCCATCGGGCTTGGCCGGCGTTACGGCGGCGAGGTCGTGTAGTGTCATGCCGGTATCGAGCGCGTTAACGCGCACGTAAAGCTGCTGCGGGCTGCGGCGGCCCTCCAGCATGGTCCGCGTCAGCTTGCGCGCTTCGTCCTTCTTGTCGAAGACGACGGAGTCCTCAAGGTCAATGATCAGCGCGCTGGCCTTGCCTTGGGAAGCCTTTTCGAATTTGCGCGGGCTGTCGCCCGGTACGAACAGCATCGTGCGCATCAGGCTGGCCTCTTGTGCATCAGCGCCATGCGGCGGCACTTTCCGACGACTTCGTCCTTCTGATTGTAGGCGTTGTGCTCAAACTCAACAATCCCGGCATTGGGCCGCGATTTTGACTCCCGCATCGACAGTACCTTGGTGGTGGCGCGCAGGGTGTCGCCGTGGAACACGGGCTTCGGGAAGGTGACATCGGTCATGCCAAGATTGGCGACCGTGGTTCCGAGCGTGGTATCGTAGACCGTCATGCCGATCATGATGCCGAGCGTATAAAGGCTGTTGAAGATGCGCTGCCCGAACTCGGTCGATGCCGAGAAATGCGCGTCGATATGCAGAGGCTGCGGATTCAGCGTCAGCAGGCTGAACATGGTATTGTCCATCTCGGTGACGGTTCGCGTCAGCGGATGCTTGAATTCCTGTCCGACCTTGAAGTCCTCGTAATACAGTCCGGCCATGTTGCTTCTCTCTGGTTGCTGTTATGCGTCGGCCGGCTGGCCGACTTACCGGCACTATGCCAGGTGAACCGCTTTCTTCTGTCCGAGCCGCTCGATCTCGTCGGCCGAATATCCGGCTTCTGATAAGATATCGCGGCTGTGTTCGCCGAGGGTGGGAGCGGGGCCGCCGGCTTCCGGTTGGGTCACGCTCCAGGTCGAAGGCACTCCCATCTGGCGGATGCTGCCTTCGACCGGATGCTCGATGTTGTTGAAGAAGCCGACGGCGTTGAGGTGAGGATCGTCCAGGATCGTCTCCAACGTGTGCATCGGCATCACCGGAATGTCTGCGCGCTCCAGCAGTTTACGCCACTCGGCGGTGGTACGGCCGAGGAAGATTCGGCCGAGCTCTTCATAAATCTCGTTGATGTGCTTGTGCCGCGCCGCGTGGCTCGCGAAGCGCGGTTGCTGCAGGAATTCCGGCTGCCCGATGCTTTCGAAAAAGCTGCGCCATTGTTTGTCGTTATAGATCAGCGCGCAGATATAGCCGTCGCTAGTCCTGAAAGGTCGCCGATAGGGCGAGAGCAGGCGGGTATAGCCGCCATGGTCGAGCGGCGGTTCGTAGGTCAGTCCGCCCATATGATCGATCAGCACGAATTCCGTCATCGACTCGAACATCGGTACGTCAATCCGCTGTCCTACTCCGGTGCGCTGTTGATGCATCAACCCGCCCATGACGGCGTTGACGGCCATCAGGCCAACGATGCGATCGGCCATGGCGATCGGCACATAGCGTGGCGTGCCGTCGCCGGCCGCGGCGATCAGGGTCGGAATAGTGGACGCGCCCTGGATAAGATCGTCATAGGCTGGCTTTGTCGCGTAGGGGCCTGACTGGCCGTAGCCAAACACGCCGACATAGACCAGTCGGGGATTGATGGCCGCAAGGTTCTCATAATCGAGGCCAAGGCGCGCCATCGCCTGCGGTCGCACGTTATATACGAGCGCATCGGCCTTCCCGGCAAGGCGCAGCAGGGCCTCGCGTCCCTCCGGATGCTTGAGGTCGATGACGATGCTGCGCTTGCTGCGGTTGACGTTGATGAACATCGCGCCCATGCCGGGCGTGCGGCCGGGCCCAATCTGCCTGACGATGTCGCCCTCGGGGCTTTCGATCTTGATGATGTTGGCACCCATGTCCGCCAGGATCCGGGTGGCATAGGGTCCCATCAGGACGCTGGTGAGGTCGAGAATGGTGATGCCGCCAAGTGGGCCCATGATTGCTCGTTGGCCTCCCTATTGTCCATATATGTGCATCTAAAGTTCCGGACATACCAAAGTCAACACCGTGAGCGCAGCATTTCGGGGCATCACTCCGGTCTCATCAACGACGCTGTCGTCGATCTGATCGAACGTGGCGCAGTGACCAATGTGGGAAAGGGGATCAACGCCGGCGTTACCGTAACCAACCAGCTCATCGGCACGCAGCGGCTCTATCGCTTTGCACATCGGAACAAGGCGATCTCGGTCCGGTCGGCATGCTATACGCATGGCCAGGCGATGCTGTCGCGGATCAATCGCCTGGTTGCGATCAATTCGGCGCTGCAAGTTGCGCTCGACGGCAGCGTCAATTCCGAGACATTGAACGGCGTCATGATTGGTGCGATTGGGGGGCAGCTTGATTTCGTACGTGGAGCCAACGCCTCGCCGGGCGGACGTGCCATCATCGCACTGCCCGCAACGGCTCCGGATGGCTCCAGCCGCATCGTGGCGCGGGTCGAAACCGTTACGACACCGCGCGCCGATGTCGACGCCATCGTGACCGAATGGGGGTAGCAGAATTGCGCGGCTGCAGCCTCTCCGAACGCGCGCGACGCATGATCGGGATTGTTGCACCTGAGCATCGCGAGGCGCTCTTGGATGATATGCGAAACACGAGCCTGAAATAGCGGCTATTGCGGCTACGGCGCCCCATCCTTCCTTGAGGGATACCGGGACTTCCGGTTTGACGGCACATTTGGTAAGCACTGCTGGAGCGTTTTGCGTCGGCCGATCCATATGATCGGCAAGTATTCTAATTTGAGGTGCGCGGTCGTTGCTGCGCATCGTTCTCTTTATGTAACGGGATTTTATCGTGTCTTTGATTGAAGATAGTATTGCGCGTTTGAAGGCCTGCATTGAGACGGCCTCAAGCCAGCTCATTGATCGCAAAAGCCTTGTTGAACTTGTTTTCCTAGGGCTAATAGCCCGCGAGCACCTCCTGTTCATCGGTCCTCCAGGGACCGCAAAATCGGCCGCTGTTCGTCTTGCCGCGAAACAGGTCGGAGGACGCTATTTCGAATATCTCATCGGGCGCTTTACCGAGCCGTCGGAAATTTTCGGGCCGCTCGACCTTGAGGCGCTGCGTCAAGGGCGGTTGCAGCCTGACGTCACCGACATGCTGCCGCAGGCAGAGTTGGCGTTTCTCGATGAGATCTTTCTGGGCTCCACCGCCATTCTCAATACGCTGCTGGGGCTCCTCAATGAGCGGAGCTATCGGCGCGGTCACTTCGAGACCAAGGTGCCATTGCGCAGTTGCGTCGGAGCATCGAACCAGTTGCCCGACGATCCGATGCTGCAGGCTTTCGCAGACCGCTTTCTCATCACGTTGTTCATTGATCCGATCGGCGACCATGCGCTGGAGAGTCTGCTGACGGCGGGCTGGCAGTTCAGCCGACGGGAGCTCTCACCCCAAGCGGACAACGCACCCCACCTTTCAATGGCAGATATCGACGGTCTGTCCGCGCAACTGGCGCTTGTCGATATGAGCGTATGCCAGACGCCCTACGCCCACATCGTCCGAAAATTGCGCAGCCGAAAGGTGCCGTTGAGCGATCGGCGGATCATCAAAGGCCAGAAGCTGGTCGCGGCCGCGGCGCTGATTGCCGGACGCATGAAAGCCGAGCCTGCGGATCTTTGGCCGATCATCTATCTGATCCAGGATAAGGTGCTGCAGCAGGAGGCGCGAGATCTGCTGACGATCGAGTTGGAAGAGGCGTCAAATCCTGCCCTGCCTCAGGCAGTGAAAGATGCGAGCTTCGGGCCTGCGGCTCGTGCCAAGGATTTGCAGGACTACGGCGTCGCGCTGCTGGGTGAGATGCCACCGCGCATTGACAAGGGGCCGTTCGAGGCGTGGCTGGTCAAAGCCGAGTCATGGTTGACGCAGGTCGACGCTGGGTTTGCCGGAAACAAGCTGCCGGAAGGACTGGCGAACGTGCGTCAGGCGCTCGTCACCCAAAGCGCAGGTGCGCAGGACGTTCAACAAGAGGCTGCGCAGTAGATCCGTCGATGAGGCCTCCCTCAACAGCCCTTTCCTCAACCGTCCTGGCGCTGCGGCTGGCGTCCGATGACAGCGAGGCGAGTCCGGTGGGCCTCGTGCTGACGCGGGCAGTGGCGAAAGACATGGTGCTGAAGCTGCACGCTCGTCTTGCTCACTACGCTTCGCTTCGTTTGTTTGCGACTTCGAATCTCGTCGTGCTGTTGTCGCCCGAACGCGCTGCCTTGCCTTGGAGCACCGAGATCCAGTGCTTTCTGCGCCAATGCGGGCCTGCAATCCTGCCGATCGGTCGACGGCTCGATGTGCCGTCACGCTGGCATGACGACGTGGTGGGCCGACTTGCTGCTGACCGCCAGCAGTCGCTGCCGTTGCTCATTCTTCCGAACGAAGCAGGGGAGCTGCAAATCGCCGGCCTCGCCACCGCGCGTGCGCTTGCGGACATTGATCTCCCCAGGCTCGCAGAGGCCTGCGGATCATGACATCGCAGCCAGTAATTCCTGCGTCCTCGACGTCGGCGGGACACTTGCGCATTCTCGGGCAACTTCAGGCTCGCGGAGGCTTGCGGACCACGGCGTCGCAGCCGGCAACCCCTGTGCCGTCTACGCCGCCGTCCGTGCCGGAGGCTCTGCGGCCTTGGCAAGACGTCTTCAGCAGGATGCCGCCCGAGCACTTGCGCATTCTCGGCCAACTCATGGCTGATCTCAGCCTGCTGATCGACGAGCCGCAGTGGGCCGTGCCGCAGTCGCGCGGAGAATTCGACAGCTATGACGGCATTGCCAACCGGGGCGAGATGGAGCGGCTGCTGGCCAGCGAGTGGGTCTGGCGCGATCTTGATGCGGAGGAGTTCCTGCGTCGTTTCGCCGAAAGCGAGCTGTTTTATCATCGCGTCCACCATCGCGCGCCGACCGAGACCAAGGCCATCGGCGTGATCATCGACTCCGGCCCGTGGATGTTGGGCAGGCCGCGACTGGTGGCGCTTGCGGCCCTGCTTTGCCTGGGACGTCTGGCCCATCGCGACAACCTTCGCTTGGTTTGGCGCTCCAACAGCCTGTTGGCGTCGAAGACCTGGAACGAAGGTTTTGGGCTCGACGCCGTCAAACGCTACCTGACCGAGGTCAGTTCGACCAACCTTGCCGAAGCAGACATCGAACAACAGATGGCTGACCCGCCGGAATCGGCGCAGGCACCTACACAGATGCGCTGGTATGTGATTGGTCCGCGTCAATACGATCTCGATACCGAGCGCGCGACACAAATTGCGATTGTGGAGAGACCGACATTTGACCGCGAAGGACAGTTTGTCGTCGAAGCGGACGTGTCGCTGCGAACGACGCGTGGACGCCGTCGTGATGTCACCCTGTCCTACCCACGGGAGGAGGCGGCCGCCGCACTGCTGCGTGAACCGTTTGTGGAGCCGAAGGTAAAGAAAGCTGCGTCAAAGCGTTCGGCTAATGAGCAGGCCGATGAGCAGAGTTGGGCGTTGCGTCATGTCGCCGTGCTTGGAGGTGGAACGCAAGCCCTTCTCAAGCAACCCGGCGGCATTCTTGTCACCGATTACGATGGCGCCAGCTTCTTTCTGCCGGTACGGCAGCATGAGACTCTTGTCGGCATCCGCGTCGACGACACCGGGCTGACAACGGCACGTCTGTTGGCGTACGCAGATTTTTCGAGATTGATCGTCGAACAGTATCCGAATTTCGGGACCGCAAAGCAGCTGTTCGAACTGCGCCTCAAGAATAGCGAGCCGCTCTGCCAGGGAGAACATCGCCCGCACACCCTGCCATTGATGGCGCGGCCGGGCTGGAAGCCAATCTTCTGGGTTTATGCGCCGAACGGTGAGGCCTATGAGATCTCGCGCGCAGGTGTGCGGCCTTATTCGATGCTCAAAGGTACCAGGGTCGTGAAATGCATGTCGGACTGCGTCATCGTCCGCCGTCGCAACAATCTGTTGTCGGTTCGACCCATGGAGGGCAGTCAACCTCTGGCGACGTTCAATGTCGGGTTGACCCACAACGACGAGCTTGATGCGCAGGATGTAGTTTTCAATCCGGCCGAGATGCTGCTTGCCGTCAAGAAAGAGGGTGATTGGAAGGTATATGGTAAACCGTTATCGCCCCAATCCCTTTCAGTCGAGGAGACCTTTCAGCTATTGCATATCTACCGCCAGGGATCGGACTCGCCGCGCAACAGGACCACCATTTGCTGTGCTGGTCTCGGCTCTGGTTACTTGGTCTATCGAGCCTGGAGTACAGGAGATCGGCGGTTTTCTTGCCTCAGACGCAGGGATCGGCGGTTTGATCTTGCGGTTCACTCCAGCGGCTTGCTCTATCCTGTCTACGTGCAACTGGACGAATATGAGTTTGCTAAACGGCTGATGTACATCAACGAGGATGACGAAGAACGTGGTGGCGGAGATTGCGACGAGGCGGATATTGCCGATGAAATGGCGGAGGCAAAATGCCTGCGGCCTTGAACTGCTCTATCCTTGATGAGGCGCGCGATCCCCTGTTCCGTTTGATTGTCCGGAACTGGATCTTGCGGGGACGCCAGCGGGTCGACGGACTGATATGCGTGAAGGCCTGGTCGCGGAAGCACTGGCTTGAGCTGCTGCTGCCCTGGCTCGATCGGGCCGAGGAAGTGCAGGAAAGCGCGAGCCATGTGTGGCTGCGCTTTGCGGACCCGATCGAGATCGATTGTGAGTTACTCGGCGGTTTGCTGCCGCTACGTCGGCAGTATGGTGTGCTCAGCAGCGCTGAAATCGACGTACCTGTCGCCTCGATCGCCACATCGCTGAAAGAAACGATGATCCTGCATTTGCATGGCGAGCGCTACGCTGTGCCTCTGTCATCCTTTAGCCACGTCGACATCGGCGGACAATGGGATATGTCCGCCGTGACACTGCTTGATGCAATCGCGCTGCCGCTGCTCAACGACGACGACGTACGGCACATCTTGAAAACCAGGGTGGGTGTGCCGTTCGATCCGGCTGACGCGCAGGCAGGCTTTGGCGATCTGCGGCAGCGGGTGGTGAACGCGAAGGGGCCCGGCATCTGGCGCCGCTTCGCCGATGGCTGGCACAACAACGTTCACCTGCTGAAATGGTTCGCCGTCATGGCCCTGATGATCTTCATCGGGGGCGTCATTTTCACAATCACCAAGGGAATGCCCGATACAACGCCAACGGACATCAAGAGATGGCCGGAGATACCGCCAACGGATGCTCCGTTCGACACCCTGAACTGGTTGATTTGGATAATCGTCGCCATAATCGTCTTCATAATCGTCTTGGCGACATTGTCAGTCCGGACAAGAGCGGGAGCGAACGCTCTGGCACGAAACCCGGGGACAGCAACGGGACCGAACTCGGCGCTCGTGCAGCAGGGCTGGCTGCGCCGCCTAGTGAATTGGATGTTCAGTGCTCGGTCAAAGAGAGCGGCAGCGAGCGCTCCCTCGGGGACAGTGGGGACAGCGATCGGGCCGAACTCAGCTCTCGCGCGATCAGGCTGGCTGCGCCGTGTCATAAATTGGATGTTAGGCGCCAGGTCGAAGGCAGCGAGTTCAACCACGCCACGCCCGGCCGGACCCGCGACGCCGCGAGAACGCGGCTGGCTCGGGCGCGTTGCCGCTTGGCTGGTCTGGCACACACCCTTGCGCAACGCGCTGGTGCAGCAATACGAGCGCCATCTTCAGGAATTGGACAGGCTGTTCCAGGCCGGTCGCCTTGAGGAGGCGCTGAAGCGTGCGCTCGCGCTTTCCGGCGAACAAGATCTTCAGAACAAGCCGAAGACAGCCTACGGCGACATGCCCTTGAGCGGTCCTCTAGTTCGCGAGCGGCTCGAACTCGATTTATCCGGCGCGCGTGCGACATCGCGCGTACCTCTGTCACGCGAGGCCTATGAACATTTCCTCCGGCTCTATCGCGATCAGGCCAAGCGGCTCTTCGAGGCCGGCGATCTCGAGAGTGCAATCTTCGTCTACGCCGAGCTGCTCAACGATGCGAAAGGCGCGATCGATCTCTTGATCAAGGCCGGGCGCCTCGAGACCGCCGCCCGGCTCGCCCAGGCCCGCCGCCTGCCGCCGGGCTTCTTCATTCCATTGTGGTTTCGTGCTGGCAACAAGCAGCGCGCGCTGGATCTTGCCGCTCGGCACGAAGCTTTTGCCGAACTATGGAAGGAGCTGAAACCAGGCGATCCATTCCGTGCCGTCGTTGGATTGGAGTGGGCGCGCCGTCTCGCAGCCTCCGGCCATTATGGTCGCGCGCTCGCGATCAGTGATGAGCTTACGGACGACGTCACTGCCGAGCGCCAGGAGTGGATTCGCCGCGCGCTGCAGGGGCCACGACAAGGCGAGCTGATCGCGCGGGCTTTGATCATCTTACCCTGGCGCAGTGACGAGAGCGAAGGCCCCTATACGGCGTTTCAGCAACTGCTGCAGGCGGGACCGGACTTCGCTGAGGAGCGGGTGACGCTTGCGGAACTGCTGGTCAACCCGGCGTTCGAGAAACGAGGCCGGGGGGATCAATTCACCGCACGACTTCCGTTGCTCGCACACCATCTGGCCAAGCGCCTTGCGGTGGACGAGGCGGAATTTGGCCACGACAGCCGCCGCGCCGTGGCCGCCTTGCGGTTGAGCGAGGAAGGAAGACAATTTGCGTTTCGGGTCGATCTGCGACGTTCGTCCAGGGTACCCAAGCCGCATCTCGCGCCCGCGCAAACTTCACTTGAACTCATGCCCTCTCCAGCGTTGGCAGCGATCATCGATGCGGTGGTGGTATCAGGCCGGCGTGTGTTGATCGCGTATCACTCCGGCCTCGTCAAATTGGTTGATTTTGCCGGCCGGGAAATCTGGCGCGAGCAGGTGAACGGCCTGCATGGTCTGGTGCCGGTCGGCATGGGCCATACTGTCCTGCTGGTGCGGGACGATCTGGGCGAGCGCCGTCTCTCCGTGCTGGAAACGGCGCCGCTTCGCCATCGCGATTTGGGGCGGTTTCCCGTTGCGTTCTATCACCCCTGGGCAAGCGCGGACACCTGGCTGGTGTTTTCCGGCCGGAATGCGCTTTGCATCGATGTCGCCTCGCTATTGGGCGGCGAGACGGTGAGCAGCGACAGCGAATTCGTCAAACACTGGGCCATTCCCATGAGCGAGCCGGGGCGGCCGCTGTTTTTCCTCGACAAGCCCGGCGAGGTTCATTTCGTATATGAGCGCCGTGATGGTCTGGTCGAATGGTGGTCGCTGCAGAAGAGCAGCCTGGGCATCGCCTGTCTGTATTGGACCAATCCGCCGCGCGACGCCGGGGATTTGGCAGTGTCGGTCGATTTCATAGTGTCAAGCAACAGCCTCTGGACGTCCGCCAGCGCGTTGTTGGCGGCTAAAATCAAAAGCGCAAACCGGGAGGAAGAACTCGACATGATCGCGCAGGTGCAGCCAGGGCAGCCTCCGCTTGTATCGATTCAGCCCGCCGCTTCGCTTGAAGCACTCCGCTGGCGGGCCTCAGGTCACGAACGGGGTATCGAGTGGTTCGGAAGGAGTTCCATCTCGAAAGAGCCTTTCCGGGTGAATTTCATCGGTGCGGAATGGGTCCATGCTCATCCGCATTTGCATGATCCGCTCACCACGGTGTTCGACGAACTCGGCAGATTGCTGGTGATCGACGTGAAGGAAAGCAAAGTGTTGATGAAGATCGTGTGAGACGGATGAGATCCGACCGTTCGCCCGTGCTCCCCACCGCAGCGCCACACAACGCGCGGCGCATGTGGTCGACTCTACGTTCTGGACGTTTGCACCTCTGGTTGCGGGCGTACTCGGTTGAAACCTGCCATGGTCATGGAGCCCTTGGGCCTAGGCCCTCGAGCGAAAACCTTCAAAGGCGTGAGCCAAGAAAATCCCAACGCTCAACAAACCCATCAACGCTGAAACTGTCTCAATCATGGCAAGTATCCATTGTCTCTCTGCATGTATGAGAGCCGGTGAGGCCTTGCACAGTCAAAAGAATTCCGCCACCCCAACGCACAATCGGGGGAGGTGAGGATTTCGTGCAACAGCCTGTCTGAAGCCGGGACAGCGAAAGCCCTTGCGACGTTGTGGTGCGATAAGTTCGGTGGCGGAGTGCCAAGGCTGTCCCACCCGCGCCCGGCTCCATTTGGCCATATGAAGGCGCGGATGTTGCCACATTGTGTCTGGCGCGCGGGACATTGACCGAAAGTGCCGTGTATACCGCCGTCCGGAGCCTTGGAACTATGAGTATGAAAATTATGAGTCCGACCTCGTTGTCCTGGATGGGAGCAAAGATTCGACCCGCGAAAACCTTTGTTCGCGCCGCGGCAGTGGCCGGCCTCGCTTATGTCACCGTCGCGCCGGGTCATGCACAGGTCATCGACGATTTCCTCGTGAGGATGAGGAACGTCGAAGAGACACGCAAGATCGAGCTGGAGTTGGCCGATGCGCTTGACAACAATAACAAGGATGCCATCGACTCAATTGCTAAGCGAATTAAAAATCAGAATGGCGCGGATTTTGAGGCACTCGAAACGGTGGAACAGGAGATCAAGGGGTGCCAGGACCGACAGCCAAAGCAACCGGAACAAGACTCAAAGTGTAAGGCCTATCTGGACCTCGCGATGAAGGCGGGGCCGTGCGAATTGGCTGGCATCCTTATCCGATTCATAGCGATCGGATTATCAGAGGACGTGTTTCACGCCGTCAAACAAACTTATGATGCGCCTACACCCTCGACGGTGTGGGAATTAGACATCAAGGAATTCGGCGAGGTCAATAAGGAACTGCTCGACAAGATTCTCGGGCTTGACGGCCATCTGCTGGTGCAACCGCTGGAATCGCCGCTCACAGACTGGAAGGATTTGGCCGATCGTATCAGCCAAGTGCAGGGCGTCCGGCTTGCTGCTCCGGTGGTCGATGGCGAAGCGTTGGCATCCTCGCCCGTCAATGTCTCGGGCGTCGTGGTCCGCGGCATGCGCGCGGACGATCTGAACAACCTCACTTCCATCGCCAAGAACATCCGACAAGGCACGCTTGAGGGGTTTGACGAGGGGCAGGGGGGCGCGATCGGGCGGCGGCTTGCCGATCAGCTATCGGTGCACGCCGGCGACAGCGTCACATTGGTTGCGCCGCGCGGCGCAGCGACGACGCCCCGGATCAAGTCCTACAAGATCGCGGCCGTGTTCGAGATCGGCATGTCGGGTTATGACTCGCACTTCGTGTTCATGCCGCTTCCGGAGGCACAGGCTTATTTCGACCGCAACAACGACGTCACCGCGATTGAGGTTTTCACGACCGACCCCGACCGCATCGACACGTTCCGAAAATTGGTGACGGAGGCCGCCGGCCGGCCAGTGTTCCTGCAAGATTGGCGCGAGCGAAACTCGACCTTCTTCAACGCGCTCCAGGCCGAGCGCAACGTCATGAAGGATCTGCTTGCGAAGCTCGACTCGGTCAACGCCGCCGGCCTCTTCGCCGGAAACATGTCTAAGTGTGAGCTAATCGAAAAACGTGGCATTCCGGCCGAACGTCGAATCGGTACGGATCGAGGACGAGAGGAACTGAAGAACTGACGCTGCCTCGAACTGACGCACGTCGCTGGCCTGGGTTCGTGGTGGAAATGATCGAACGCGCTCGAACGGCAACTCTTTCAGTGTCCTGCAGGCCGAGGTGGAGCGCCCATGCGCACTCCATCTCAGCTTAGCGTGATAATGCACTGCCAGACCCGGCGCGATCGCATCGGTGATCCGGCGCGGGAAACGTCGACTCGTGCTGGCGGCAGGCTTCAGCAAAACTGCGCATCGACGCCGTGGCGGCGTCGAGCGTCTCAAGCGTGAACGTCGAACCGGGTTCGTCGGTTTTGTCTGAAGCCTGGAGAACCAGTTGAAATAGGCCGGCTCGGTTTTGGGACTTCTTTCGTCAGACGTTCGAGGGCGGTGATGATGGCGTCGATATCAACCGCGGCAGCATCGGCGCAATCTGCGTCGGTGCGTGGGACAACCGGCTGGGCATCAAGCGGCGCCGCAGCTGTCGTATTTCTGGTTGCGATTTTTGGCCGTCTCGCTGTGCTTTCGGAGTAAGTCGTGGGAGTTCGGATGGTGCCGCTTGTTACGGCAGCGCGTCTGTTCGTGTCAGACTGCGCGAAAGTCGAATCGACTGGCCGTGATTCTTTGACGCGTGGAACTGGCTTGGCATCAAGCTGCGCCGCAGCGGTTGTGTTTCTGGTTGCGATTTTTGGCCGGCTCGTTGTGCTTTCGGGGTAAGTCGTGCGAGTTCGGATGGTGCCGCCCGCTACGGCAGCGCGTCTGTTCGTGTCAGGCTGCGCGAAAGACGAATCGACTAACCGTGATTCTTTGGCGCGTGGAAAAGAAGAGGCCACCGCAGCTTGAGTCTGCGGTGTCTGCTCATCGTTCAGCATCGGCTCCCGCTTGACGCGATTGCGGGCGCGGTCTTGGGTCTGGACGCGGGTATGCGAGGGCCGAAAGCGACGGATGACGCTGCTCATGATGCCTGCCAATGTGAGCGCGCCAGCTACAAAGAGCAGGAGGATCCGTAGTGAAGTGGTCGGTTTTTCGGCCGAGATATTGGTGGAAGTCGACACGACAGCGGTAGGTGAAGATGGAGTCGTCGTCTCAGGAGCGGGCAGCTCTGTTGCTGTGGGCTGGTCTGGCGCCAGTTGCTCGGTCGCCGGTGCCTCGTCGCTGCTCTTCGCAGGTGTCGTTGAAGCGGCCTGCAGTGTCGGTGCCGCGTTCTGTGCGGGCATTAGTGCGGGCGCGTCAGGAACGGTATCTGGTTCCGACGAGGCCAATTCGGCATGTGCGTCTTGCACGGACCGCGAAGGTGGAGGGGTCGATTTCCGTGTGGTTGTCGCTGTCCTATTCTGAGTGACCTTGCCATCTTCTTTTCCTAGAAACCAGCAACGACGCTTCGTCGTGCGCTCTGTGTAATAATACCATCGCTGGCCCTGTGGTATCGAACTTCCGGGTGAGGCAAGGCAAGCGTCCGCGCTGCTAGTTGTGCTCTTTGCGGTTGGCGCGTTTTGCGACATAGCGGACAAAGGTGCGCCCGCAAGAATGCCTGCGAAAAGAGCAGATATAAGTCTGGTAGTACGATTCCCCATCTTACTTAGTTCTCCCCGCTACGCGACTCGCTTTTCCCATGTCCCCAAACTCGTCAGAGAGTTAGGCCGTAATGAGCCGCAAATCCGGAGATGATGCGGCTTTTGCGGATGTCTCGCGGAGTGTCGAAATGAAGAGAGCGGCATTGCTCGCCGCGAGCCGGCAGGATCGGCGTGCCGATTTCACAAAAGGAAGGCTAACGCCATGAAGGAAGCTGACACATCTACGTCGTTTGATGCTTTTGGAAATACGACTTTCCCCCGTGAGATTTGAGGACCGGGGCGTTACAGGAATTGTTGGCATCGCGCCGATGGAGCCGCATCAGGGCTTGAAAGCCCGGATCTTCAGGCGAGCTTCGGAAAGGGCGATCAGCTACCGCCTTCTCGATACGACTAAATTATCTGTCGGTATCGTGCGGGCGTCATTCCTACGATTCGTTTGAAGGTAACGCTTAGATGCGCCGGGTCCGCGAACCCGCATAGCGCTGCGATCTGTACAATGGGCAGGAGCGATTTTTCCAAAAATTCCCGAGCCAAGTCAATGCGTGCCTCTATCACATATCGATACGGTGTTATCCCAAACGTCACATTGAAGCGTTGAATGAAGTGTGTTTGGCTCAAACCGGCCAGAGCCGACAAGTCTTTCAGTAAGATTTTCGAAGATAAATGTTGTTGAATGTAGTCGATCACGAGCTTGGCTTGTCTGGCCGTCAACTGATCTTGCGGAGTCGGACATTCACGTAGTGGGGCGCTATGCTTGCGTAATATGTCCGCAGCCAAGGCTCGTGAAATATGCTCGACCTTCAGGTCTGCGTGCCCTTTAGGCTCATACAGCGCTTCCTTAAGTGAATGCAGCAGCCGCGCTATGCCGTGATCTTCAATGCCGATTTTTGAGATAACTTCAAGAGACTTGACCTTGCGCTCAAATAATTCATGGCCGACCTCGGCGAGAACGCGACGTTTTACGAATACACTAAGTACATGGATATTATTCCGCCACTTGGCGCTCCAAGGTGTCTCGGGCGCGATGATAAATGGTCGATTTGCTGGCACTATTAGATTTTGTTCTCGCCCGCCGATCACTACGGTGATTTCCGTCTGATTGAGCGGCATCAAGAGCCGGAGGTCGGGGAGAGCGTGGTGCGCGAGCATGCACGGCTCTCCATTAGCCAAGGTGACCTGGACATCTGGCCAATCGAGGTCGTCGCTTGTTTTCAGGATTGTTATTTTCGGGCTGATTACGAGTCCCGTCTGATCCAAGCGAAATGCCTGTTTTCACCTTCCTTTCGTCATCTTCGCAACTGGCCGGTCTCTTGTCGGTTCGGGAAATCAAGTCCCAGGATTGAGTGTTTGTAGGCTCGTATCAGAACGTTTCATTTGGACGTCAACGCCGAATGACAGCGCGCCCAAACTTTGGCAGATTCTAAAATAGATCTGACGGATTTTTCAATGCATCAAACAAAGTCTGCAGTCCAGTTTAATCAGGGCGATGTGTGTGTGCAGTTGACGTTGCGTGTTTCGCGTGAACGCTTGGTGGCAAAGAACATCGAGGCGATAAAGAGCCTCTTCTGCCTCTGGACGGGTCGGAGCGCGCGGCGTCTCTTGCATGCCCGCCGATCGTGAGTCGCGAGACTCGTGAGATGGAAATTTTCGCCTCAGGACGCGGCGTGCAAATAGTGGCAAGCAATGATGTGAGTGAGTGTCACGTATCGAAGGCGGCTAGAGGTCGCGCGTTAGCAACAGTCCCATTCGAGGCGCTTTGAATTAGTGTGATGTCCTCCAGCTGTGAACTTCGCTTCATATCGCGCGCTATCTGGGATGACACATCACGGCTTCGTTCCGCGCCTGCCGTAAGACTTGCTGATGTGAATATCACTTGAACACAGCCGGCGCGTTTTATCGCTGGCGACATTTGCGAAATCTTGACAGAGAGCTGACCCGTTCCATCACCCGTGTCTTGCCGCTCACCATTGATAGCGCAGGCAGGCGGTGCCTCTGACGCCGTCGCGACGCCCGCCGGCGCAGGATAGAGATCGCCGAAGCGCTCGTCATAGGTGCCGAACATGGCGCGCCCTGCTGCGCCATCGGCTGCACCACGCATAGGTTGCGAGCTCCGGGCCGATCATCGGCGAGGGCGGTCAGCCAGCTCAGCCTCACCGGAAGCATCTCAACGTCAAAAATTCCGGTTACGGAGCACGACCGCTTCCCCACACGTCTTCGTCCGGTTCTGCTTGCGCAACTCTCAGTGGGAACGTAGCACCCGTTTTGTGACTCTCAGGCGACGCACTTGGGGCATCGTCTTGGCGCTCCGATTTCTTGCCGACCGTTTATCCGATCTACATCCGATCCACAAATGGAACTGCACCTGCTGACGGGGGAATAGGTTCCACTCTCGCCGCGAACGAACAGTCGTGGCGTTCGTATGAGTTCGTGCCATAATGGAGGCTTGGTATCTGGGGGCTGTCTTAAGTTTTGACGGCTTGCGAGTTGGTTGCGGCTTTCGTGCGAAGGAGGTTTCCTTGGGCGCGTCGGAGCTATCGCCTTTCGTTCAAACCCGGCACAAAGTCCGGCACCGCGGCGGCATCGTGCCCGCGATCCCAATCGCCCCCGCGATCCTTCTGCTCGCGGTTGTGCTCGCTGGCTGTGACCAGAAACCACCACAGGCTGCTGTCACCCCGCCACCGCCGGTCACCGTCGCCCAGCCGGTCAAGCGCACTGTGACGGACTGGGACGAGTACACCGGGCGGTTCGAGGCAGTCGAAGAGGTTCAGGTGCGTGCCCGGGTTGGCGGCTATGTCACCGATGTCGAATTCAAAGACGGCGACATGGTCCATACCGGCGACCTGCTCTATGTCATCGATTCACGCCCCTTCGAGGCGGTAGCCGAACAAGCCAACGGTCAACTCTCCGATGCGCGCGCCAAGGCGGAGCTGGCCAAGCGCGAGCTCGATCGCGGGCTGACCTTGGTGCAAACGAGCGCGGTCTCTGAATCCGTCGTCGACCAGCGCCGCCAGGCGCTGCAAGCCGCACGCGCTGCGGAGATGCAGGCCGGGGGCGCGCTTAAGGCGGCGCAACTCAATATCGAATTCACCCATGTGCTGGCGCCGATCACGGGCCGCGTCAGCCGGCATCTCGTCAGTGTCGGCAATCTCGTGCAAGGCAGTGACAACGGCGCTTCCACGCTGCTGACCTCGATTGTCTCGCTTGATCCCATCTACATTTATTTCGACATGGACGAGGCGACCTATCTCAAGAACAACAGGCTCTATTTCGAGGGCAAGCGGCCCAGCTCCCGCGAGACGCCGAATCGGGTGCAAGTGTCGCTGACCGGCGAGACCACGCCCTCGCACGAGGGCAAGATGAATTTCCTCGACAACCGGCTCGACCTCTCCACCGGCACGCTGCGCAGTCGCGCGGTGATACCGAATCATGATCTGTCCATTCTTCCGGGGGAATTCGGCCGGGTTCGGTTGATCGGCAGCGCGCCTTATGAGGCGCTGCTCGTTCCGGACAACGCGATCGCCACCGATCAGTCGCGCAGGATCGTCTTCGTGGTGAAGGCGGACGATACCGTTGAAGCAAGATCCGTGGTGCTGGGCCCGCTTGACGACGGGTTGCGCGTGATCCGCGAAGGACTGAAGGCGGAAGACCGCGTGATCGTCGATGGCATTCAGCGTGCCCGAGTTGGCGCCAAAGTGAGCCCGCATGCGGGCGCGATCGGCAGCAAAACATGAATCTCGGCCGTCTTTCTGTCGAACAACCGATTCTGGCGATGGTGCTGTCCATCGTGCTGCTGATCGTGGGCGCGATCGCCTACACCACGCTGCCGGTCGCGGAATATCCGCAGGTGGTGCCGCC
>JGI24705J35276_12238708_pt1 | contig 40077 bp, 41 predicted proteins | sample TergutNt197P4_FD_35276 | JGI IMG/M metagenome (IMG submission 35276) | reverse complement strand
ATGTTGGCAAACTTAACTTTGGAATTAACGTGTACGCCCCAGACGGTACGTGGCAGCATTATTTAGTCACTGTTATGCGTGAGGGTGTTTTGTCTGTAGATCCTGTGTATGCTGTGCATTACTATTTGGAGAATACTGAGAATAGTGTGTATGGTGATAAGTTGGTGTTTAAGCCAGATGTGGATGATGATGGCGTGGTTACTGAGTATCCAGTTGTGATTGCTGGGTATACAATTGTTGATTCTACGCCTAAGGTTGTTGATTTGGATAATGTAGAAGATGTTGTATTTTATTATACGGCTAATACGGATATTGAGTATACGGTGCATTATTACAAGTTTGGTACTACTACTAAGGTTGCTGAGGATAAGGTTGTTGGTGGTAAGACTATGAATAGTATTGTTACTGAAAACGCTGTTAATGTTGCTGGTTATGTGGCTGTTAATTCATTTTTGACTAAAACTTTGGTTGCTGAGGGTAATGAGTTTGTTTTCTATTATGTGGAGGAGCCGGTTTCTTTAGATGTTGAGTATGTAGTTCATTATTATTTGCAGGGTACTGTGCTTAGTGTTGCTCTTGATAAGGTTGTTTATGGTAAGGAGGAGGGTGCTGTGGTTACTGAGGTGGCTCCTTTGATTACTGGGTTTACAGCTGTTGCACCTACATCTATTACTATTACTCTTAATGCTGAAAATAACGTGATTACTTTCTACTACACTGAAAACCGGCCAATTGAACCGTCTCCGTCCCCTTCTGTTAGTCCATCTCCATCGCCCTCTGTTAGCCCATCTCCATCTCCATCTACCAGCCCATCTCCGTCCCCTTCTACCAGCCCATCTCCATCTGTTAGCCCATCTCCATCTCCATCTACCAGCCCATCTCCGTCCCCTTCTACCAGCCCATCTCCATCTCCATCTGCTAGTCCATCTCCGTCTGGTTCGGTTCCTTCGAATTCTGTGTCACCCAGTTCTTCTCCGCCTGTTAATGGAGATGATGAGACATTTTGGACTATGAGAAATACAGGGTTAGTTGTGGCTGTAGCTGTAGTTGTGTTGGTGTTGTTGGGGGTTGTGTCTTACCTCTTTTTTGGTAGGCGAAAATAAACTTCAATAGGGCGTATTTGTAGGCTGAAAAAGTCTACCGTTTTTCTTTTTTCTTTTTTTCTTTCATGAAAGTGTCTATTAATTATTTGTCATTTACAGAGCATCCTTGATCAGTAGACCCAAAGCCGCCTCGAACGGAACCAATAAATCAATAGTTTTAATCACCTTTGTCTCCGCTTAGGCTTCAATGATTCCTCCAAAAAATATCTCACCATGGCAAGCAAATGATAATAACCTCAAGCATTTTTTTAGTCAACGTAACAATGGTAACTCTATGACCTCTATGAGTTTTTATTTGCAGATAAAACGCCTTAAGCTTTGTATGACATGCTGGAAATTTTTGTTGGGAATGATGTTGAGGTGCCAGTTGATACGCTTATGTTGCAGACGGGTGCGGATTGTTTTGGGTGGTTTGTTTTTTTGCTTGTTTGTCCATATTTTTGGCGTGAAAGTGTTGTTCAGGGATTATCCCACATGTTATCTATATAGTATTAATACGCATAATGGCATAATACACGTAAATGTTACTTGTAATAACATGTAATTGATTTGTGGTAATGTTTATATTGTTGATGGCACAGTAAACTAACCGTGGAAAAACGTGACTAAAGCAGCCCAAAACAAAGCCTTAAAAATGGGCCCCTTAGAACTCTTATTTGGTGGCTCAGCAGCAAAAATCTTAGACTTCCTCTCCACATTTCAAGACCTTGACTACAGCAAACAAGACATAGCCCAAAACAGCGGCGTAAGCTTCCGACACACGCTGCGAGAAATAGAACGACTAGAAAAACTAGGCTTCATAGCCCGAACAAGAAATGTCGGCCACAGCCACATGTACCGATACAACAAAGACTACAAAGCAGCCAAATCCCTCGAAAAATTCGCCTCAGACCTAACATTTGAAGAAGACAAAAAAATAATAGCAAACAAACAACAACAGCCAAACGACTCAATAACAATAGTCACCAGTTAACAACAAAAAAGAGAGGCATAAACATGAAGCTTGAAGAAATAAAAAATAACCCCGAACTCATGAATCAGTTACGCTGGGACTTAAACCCACAAAACGCAGGCTTCCCATCTGATCAAACCGCCACAGCTACATCACAGGAGGAGCTTGACCGCCTAAACGTGGAGATGGTGGATAAGGTTGGTGCTTATTTCTATGTGGATGTGTGGAATTGCACTGTTCGGCTTGCGCTTATGATACGGGACGTTTTCGGCAACGGCAAATCAAAATGGATAGAAAAATTTGACAGCCCCCTACTTGAAGAATCCCTCTATGAGTGTGGCGGCGCGGTTAACATAAGCGGCATGTACCCCATCAACAGCGACCTTGAAGAAGAAATAAAGAAAAAACTCAACATACAATAACCACACTCATTTTTCTGGTTGTCGTGGGTTTACATGTTTTTTCTTTTTTCCTGTGCAATGGATGAGCAGGTATAGCGTTTGGAGCTGTTTTTTGGAAAAGTGTTTATTGAATTACATACGATTCAAGAACAATGTAAAGTAAAACCCTCTAAAAAAGAAAAAAAGAAGACGGAGATAATTTTTCTTTACTTACAGCGTCAAAAACACTACTAGTTAATTATTAACTATACCCTTTTCCATTGCTGTTGTTGCCGTTGCTGTACCGGTGCCGTTGTCGCCTATAGGATCAAAATTGTTGTTATTGCCAGCTTTATTTACATCCAAACGGCTCCACTTAGCAAACAGTACCACATCTACCGCAGGCATTGTAAACGGGTCACCGACTTTGCAAGTCACCCCATTATACAGCCAGCCTATAAAGGTGTAACCGTCTTTTATGGAATCACTGGAAAGCACTACAGACATCTAAAGTAGCCCTAAAGAAATTAACAGCCAGATTATCAAAAAATAGGCCACACCCGCTTATTTAGAGTCCAATTAGTTATTGTGCCCTGATTATCTATAGTACCCTGATTGTCTATTGTGCCATCATCATTGTATATAGTGCCCACGTTGTATATTGTACCCCAGTTGTTTATTGTACCCGTGTTGTCTATTGTACCCCAGTTGTTTATTGCGCCCATGATGTATGTTCTTGTGAACCAGTCTATTGGGAACTCGATGATTATTGGGAACTCTGTGTCTATTGGGTCCATGCTTTTGAGTGTTTTCCAGTTGTTTATTATACCCTGATTGTCTATGTCGCCCGTGTTGTCTATTGTGCCTGTGTTGTCTATTGTGCCAAAGTTGTTGATCGTACAAGCGTCATTGTTGTTGATTATACCGTCTTCATTGTTGTTTATTGTACCCATGTTGTTTATTGTGCCCATGATGTATGTTCTTGTGAACCAGCCTATTGGAAACCCTATGTCTATTGGGAACCCTTTTTTGAGTGTTTTCCAGTTGTTTATTGCACCCTGATTGTCTATTATACCGTCTTCATTGTTGGTTATTGTGCCCCCGTTGTCTATTGTACCCCAGTTACATATTGTACCCCAGTTGTATATTGTACCCTGATTGTCTATTATGCCGTCTTCATTGTTGTTTATTGTGCTCCAGTTTTCTATTGTGCCCTCTAAATAGTTGTTTATTGTACCCCAGTTTTCTATTGCGTCCCCAAAGTTGTATATTATGCCGTTGTTGTTTATTGTGCCCCAGTTTTCTATTGTGTACCTATAGGTGGCTATTACGCCGTTGTTGTTTATTGTGCCCACGTTGCATATTATGTACCCAATTATTCCACTCCGGACGTTGTTGTTTATTGTGCCGTCTTCGTTGTTATTTATTGTACCCCAGTTTTCTATCATACCCCAGTTGTTGCTTATTGCGCTCCCATTGTTGTTTATTGTACCCCCGTTATCTATTGTGCCGCCATCGTTGTATATTGTGCCTCCTTGGTTGTCTATTGTGCCCGTGTTGTCTATTGTACCATCGATGTTTCTGATTACGCCATTGTTGTTTATTGTGCCCTTGTTGTCTATTGTGTTCCAGTTGCATATTGTGCCCTGATTGTTTATTGTGCCCCAGCTGACTATTGTGATCATATCGCCGCCTAGTATTGGATTTGGGAAGCTAGCTGCGCCCCAGTGGGTGGTGATTGTGCCTCTGTTGTTTATTGTGCCGTCTTCGTTGTTGTTTATTGTGTCCCAGACGTATAGTGTACCTGTGTTGTTTATTGTGCCCCCGTTGTCTATTGTGCCCCCGTTGTCTATTGTATCCCAGTTGTTGATTGCGCCATTGTTGTTTATTGTGCCACTGTTGTATATTCCGTCGCTGTTGTTTATTGTGCCCCCGTTGTATATTGTGGCCCCCATGTTGCGTATTTCTCCTTGGTTGTCTATTGTGCCCCAGTTGTAGATTGTTTCCTCGAGGTAGAGGAGGATTGCGCCTTGATTTGTTAACGTAACGTCAGGGCCGATTTCAATTTGACTATTAATCATTATTCCGATGACGCGGTCTGAGGGGATTAGGATGTCAGTTGCACCAGCCCGTAATGCCGCTTCCAATTCATCCATACTAGTTACGACTATCAGTGGTGTGTCTGCTGCTGTGGGTGCAGTCATAGATATAATGGGTAGTAGCATGAGCATCATGGATAGTGCTATGATTGTTGCTGTAAACTTTTTAAATACTATTTTTTTCATAATATATCTAAACCTTACACTCAATAAACTCGAAGCCCACATTTATTTTTTCAGGATAGACAACCTTGAAACTTCACCTATGGCACAAATTGACATGTTAAACTTGCAAGTAACATGACAACCCAACTTAATGTTGTCATGAAAGCGTTGATAGATGAAAATACCACTTTAAGAAAAGAAAATACTGAGCTTAGGCTAAACAAGAGATGAAAAACAAACAATAAAACCTGTTTGTAAAAAGAAACAACTTTTTTTATTTTTTTGGAATTGGGTGTAAAATTGGGCATATTTGTATATATAAGAAAAGTGTTTCACAGATCAACATCAAATATGGAAGTAAGCTATTATGTCTGGTTTGTGTAAAAAGTTTGTATTAACACTAATTCTTGCTGCAGCTGTTTCAAGTTTGTTGTTGGTTGAGTTCTGTGTGGCTCCTGAAACTATGCCTTCTATACCAACATTTACCATAGAAGAAATTTCCAGTTCTTATGATGTTCCCCCAACTTCCACCATAGATCCTTACACAGGAGAAACAAAAACATACCCAGGATACACCGTAGAAAACAAAAACATCATTAAAATTAAAAACCAGCCCTTCACACAACCAAACAACGGCTCCACGGTCCACCTATATTATCAATACCGCTACAAAGGCCACTACTCAAATGACAATTGACACTTGCTTTCCTCTAATCCAAAAGAGTATTTTGAACAAACAGATTCAGAATACACTATGATACCTTATTACGATGGACTACCTCGGTATGGTCAGGTTGATGTTGAGGTAAGGGCGCTTATAGGTTTTGTTGATTACGTTCCTAATTATATGCCGCCGTTGTTTGCAGCTCACTATGAGTTTAGTGGTGTTGAGGGTGATTGGAGTAACACTGTAATGGTAACGTTTAACCCACTAACTTTTACTACTTTACCGCCATCAAACACTTCACCAACCAACGCCCCAAACCAATTAACCCCCTATCCCACAAATCAATTAACACCCAACCCTACAACCCCACCGACTCCTGATTCACAGCCAACCCCATGGCCATCTAACCTACTCATCATCATAGCCACCACATGCCTCATCACAATTCCTATTGTCGTTACAAAACAGGCGTTATCCCGAAAGTCGAGATAGCAAACCGTCTGCCGGCGGCAGAATGCCGCCCCTACTTTATAAAGATACAATAATCGAAGTTTTCATAGGGGTGTGACAAAGCGGCGCCCGACTTTTTATAAAAAATATTGCTTCTGCTGTATGTACTCACTCTTGGCAGGGGTGTTTTTTTTGTTTGTGCTCAAATTTGGGCTATGGCTCTAAAAACAAGAAGGGCTCACACATATCAAAAAGTTAAATATTCCTGCCTAACATACACATCAACATAGCCATAGCTCGCTTTGGCAGAGAGAGTGCAACTAGATGAATCTCATTAATCGTGTATGGGCAGGTATTACAGGCAGCATAGCACTTATAGCCGCCATTATTACGATATATGTCTTCATAACTGGAAACGTCTCATTAGATGAAGTTTACACAAGCAGCAGTAGCTCACAGACAAACCCAACAGCTACCGTGACTGCGATGTCAACAGCAACACCCAACCCAACACAGCAATCGACATCTGCTACTCCAAGCCCCAACTCCAGCAGTAGCAACGGCGGCAACGGCGATGGCGATAGTAGTACATCGACATCAACCTCTACTTCTGCACCTACTCCAACACCCACATCAACTCCTACTCCCACGACTGAATTGTCTTTCGGAGAGCCAGTTTCAGGTTCAATAACGCCCGCAATTAGATTAAATAGGTATAGTGTTGTATTACCGCAAGCAGGCAGATTAACGATAAATGTAGCTAAGGGCGGCCCCATTGCTCCCAGCTATTTGCAAATGCGTTTGATGAACTCTAATGATGAGCAACTTGAAGTTGTTCGGGATGTTTTTCATGGCGGGGTTAAGGCATCTGACACGAAGGTAGATTTGGAAGCAGGTACATATTATATTCAACTCGAGGAATATGTCTTCCTTTACAATACTGGCAGTCCTTCTCTTAGCAATGGAGCGTATACTTTGACTGTGAAATTTGTTCCTTTTTAAGGCTTGAGACTGTGTAAATCGCCTTTCAAAGGCTTGATTGGCATATGGGTGTTCATTCGGTTTTCTTGTTTTTATTTTTTACACCTCCATTTGAAAGTGTGGTGTTTCTGGTGGAGAAAGTTTATATACCGTATCATGTTTAGTGGTACATGTTATGTTACCGTTAGGCTTCATGACTAACGCCCACATGGTTCAAGCCTAAAACCCTAAAAACCTATTTTGGAGTGTGCTACTTGTTTTGCCTCATCGTAAATCACCACAAGCTTATGCCCTAAATCTACTACGTAGGGCGGCTCTTTTTGATCAGCCAACTAAAGAGCAACTAAACCGTATGGCCCCTGACGAATTTACCGATGCCCTGCTAAACGCTTTTCCATGTGTAAATGCGGATTCTATACTGCAAAATTTGCCCACAGCCACCTTAGTAGATGGTTTAGTTCTAAAAAACAGGCAGGGCCAAGGTGCCCTACAGCCAGTTGGTCATCCTCCTAAACCGTTAAAGGTAAATGAGTGGCAAGAGCAAATGCGTCTAAACGCCTACCAAAAGCAAGGAGCTCTCTAACAGAGGCAACTTGACGTTACTGTTAAACTCGGGGAGAAAATTTATAATGGAACACAGACTTAGCTCAACAACTAAGTGGACCATCTGTATGTTTTTCTTTAACTCAATCAAGCTGTAATTTTTAATTTGTAAGAGGGGAAGTGAAAAATTTATGTCTATAACCTGGGAGGAGGCTCTTGGTCTTTCATTTGTGAAAACTAAATGTGAGGTTTTAGAGGAAAAAGCGGTTAGTAAAAAACAGTCTGAAATGATAGATAGGCAACAGAAAGTAATAGAGCTGCTTAAGCAGGGTGTAATTATTGCAGATATAGCTAAGCAATTAGGTGTAAACCAAGCAACCATTTATCATGATATTTATGAGTGGTCAAAGACAGAGCTTGCATCTTTTATTCAAGGTGAATGGATAGAACTGCATGTTAGAATGAAGTATAGGCGGGTAGAGGAGGCTTATAGGGTTACATCTAATCTTTTGGCTAAGTTTCATGAGAAGCAGGCTAATGTGGCGGTTAATTTTAGTAATGTTAATCAGGGGGATATTTCAGCGCAGGTTAATGAGCTTATACGTATAGGGGATGAGAGGCAATTACGCAGGAAATCCCATCAGACCACGTTAAGCCTGTAAATGTGTTAGGTTATACGGCTACGTGTGGGCAGCAGGAAATTATTGGTTTAGTGCTTAAACCTGAGTGTAAACGGTTAATTATTAGCTGTATGACCCGATACGGTAAGACACGGTTTGTAGCAATTGGTCTGCTTACACTTATTTACAATACTATGGTAGAGTTTCAGTCTAAGCCTAAGCGGATTTTAATTATTGCTCCAACGCGGGAGCAGACCAGTATTTTGCGAGGTTACATTAGTGAGTTAATTGCTAACAATTCAAAACTAGCTAAACTTTTAGATGAGCCTAACCGTTCAAGCCCTCAACGACTGCGAACGGAGATGAGTAAACAGCGTTTAACATTTAAGAACGGTTGGGAGCTTATCACGTTAACTGCGTTTGCGGGTGAAAACGAGGCGGATCCAGCGCCTAACCTTATGGGGCATGGCGGTGACATCATTGTTATAGATGAGGCCTGTTTAATACGTCAAACAGTTTACACGTCACGTATTTCAAGGATGTTAGGTGATGACGCTGCTAACAGTAAGCTTATCATAATTATGAACCCTTGGAATAAACTAAATTTTGCTTACACCGCATGGCAAGACCCGGCGTTTACTAAAATAAAAATTGACTGGCGCCAAGCCCTATCGGAGGGGCGAACTACTCAGGCTTATTTAGATGAGCAAAAGGCTCTTTTAACACCTTATGAATGGACAGTACTTTACGAGTCTGAATTTGCAGAGGAATCTAAGGACACACTTATTCGACATGACTGGATAGAACGCGCTATAAAGCGTGGCCAAGACCACAACAGTATACAATTGTCAGGTACGCCACGGTTAGTTCATGGGTTAGATGTGGCTGAGCAGGGAGCGGACAAAACCATAATAACCGATGCCCTCACAGACGGAGTCTGCTATCAAATTGTAAGGCAGCAATGGATTCGTTCCCGTGAAACTATGCCCTGCGCAAATGAAGTCTCCCAGAAAATCGCCAAAAAAGATGTAATACAAGTTGACTCAATTGGCGTAGGCGCCGGAGTTCACAGCCGACTGGTAGAGCTGGGTTATAAAGCGGTATCTATTCGAGTATCAGAGGCGGCGACGGCGGATAAGGAGCGTTTTCTTAATCAAAAAAGCCAAAGATACTGGCTGCTACGAGGCCTCTTTGAGCAGGACAAAATAAGCATACCAAATGAGCCAACTTTGAAAAGTCAACTTAGCCAAATGCGCTATGAAATCACCTCAGCAGGCAAAATAAAAATTATAGACCCCCAAGGTAAAAGCCCCGACTACGCTGACAGCCTAATGCTAACCCTACAACTAAAGAGTTATGATCTGCCGTTCATGTTTGCCTTCTAAACAAAACAATCCGGATTCATTTAGCAGAAAAATGTAAGGGTGAGGTAAGCTTGAGTGATGAGGAAATATTTGTTCTATACAAGAAAACTAACCGACGGGATTATGCTGAGTTTTTTGATAACAACTGCTTAGACAATTATGAGGGTATTGTAGTGAAAGGCAGGGAAATAGTGTTCCAAAAATAGAAAAATGAAGGGTTTAGCAAAAATGAGTGTAGTAATTAGGCGTTTGTTTGCCTCCCTTAACCCGTTTAGTGGCAGAGGGAATTCTGGTTTTGTACAATTAGTGCAAACGGTTTCTGATGAGGATAAACTAAGTGCTCATTTTGATAAATTCAACGGTTTGCCTGATGAGCTCAAATATTATAAGACGGTTCCTATGTTGCGGCGTTGTATTGACATTTTAGCGGGTTATGTGGCCTCTGCTGGCGGCTTTGACACAGTGCTTGAGCCTGCGTTTTCTTTGGAGGAGCAACAAAAAGACGTTTACCTTCAAAAATATTCACACGTAAAAGCGTATGTAGATGAGATTAACAAGAAAGTTAACCTTGACCACATCCTCTTTGTAGCCTGCGTAAAAATGTGCCTCTACGGCAAAGCAGGATTCAAAAAAGTTTTAGACTCTACGGGGGTGCCCTGTAGACTTCATGTATTACCTGTGGCAAACAGCGACCATCAGGAGTTGCAGCCTGTGTTAAATGAGCTTTCAAAAGAGCTGGAAGGTTTCAAGATTCAAAGCTCTGATGGGGCTATTGAGTATAAGGTTAGTGATGTTCTTTATTTTGTTAATACGGATTTGTCTGGTAACTGGCAGGGTATAAGTGATTTAGATGAGCTTGTGCCTGTTTGTATTATTTATCAAATCATGCAGCAAAGTACGCCTTACATGCTTAAACGTATGCGCAACCCCTACGTTGTCGCCTCTGTAGATACGTCTGGGAGAATGTTTAGTGAAGAGAATGTGGAAAAGGAAAAAGATGCCCTGCAAAAGCAGCTAAAAGCCTTAGCTGAGGGTATAGACTCAGGCTCTAACGTTGTAACAAATAACAAAGTTGCCCTAGAAATGGTGCAGCTAAAAATCGATTTAAAAGCGTTTATGGACTACGATGATAAGCAAGAAGCTAAAATCATCAGCTATTTTGGCATACCCCGATTCTTAGTTAATGAACCTAATGTAAACCGTGCCACAGCAGAAACCGAGTTCACAGCCTTTGTTGAAGGCACAGTAGCAGTTAAACAACGCTACATTAAACGAGTTTTAGAATCTGAAACATGGTATGACATGCTGGTCCGAAAATGCCTCGGCCTATCAGATGAGATGGTGTTGCCGGTGAAAATTAAGCATGTGTGGCGTGACATAGACATGGGCAACGTAAAAGAAAAAGTCGACGCCGCAGTCGCATTATACGGTAACGGCTTAGGCATTCTAGGTGAACACCCAGATTTAGCAATGAAAACAGCCGGACTATACACCTCCGAAATAGCTAAATGCATACAGCTCAAACATCAGAAAGCAACTAAAGACCAAACGACCCCAACTCAGCTGAGCCGAAACCAAAACGAATAAAACTTCTGCACATTTCACACAGAAATTTACTCATAAGGTACTAAAAAAGCCTCACCCAACACAACACGGTTCAGACCAAAACGGCACAAAAAACATGTCTTCTTACTCAAACCCCTATCGCACCAAATCACGTACACAACAACTAAAATACAACTCAAACTTCAATTAAAAACACCAAAAACAATAAAGACTAAGATATAATAACAAACATGACTGAAATGTCCGAAAAACAAAATGAACCCACTACAACACAAATAGACGAGAATAATACAACACCAGAAGTAACAATACCTCAAGAGAATCTACCAAAAACCCAAACACCAGCCATACCAGAACAAGAAACATTTAAATCAACAGAGGACAACGTACCACCACCCATCCCGCCATCACATTCAACATCACATGGTCATCAACAAAAACCCAAAAATGTCAAAACTGCCCTGATAGCGTTACTTACAATATGTTTGTTAACTGGAAGTTTAATAGGCTATGCAGCCACGTATTCAATGTTTAATGATAAAATTTACGATTTACAAAATCAACTTTTTGACGTACAAAATCAAATGTATACTTTGCAGTTAAATAACAGTAATTCAAATAATGCAGCAGAAATCTTTTCTGTGTTGTACTCAAAAGTTAGAGAATCTATAGTTGACATTCAATGTTTTGTGCCTTACTACAACGAGTATGGCTATAAGATTGGCGACGGCTCACGAACAGGTAGTGGATTTGTAACCAATGTTAGAGGACAGCAGGTAATTGTTACAAATAATCATGTAATTAACGCTTGTATTAACATAACAGTGACATTTGCTGATGGATCCAGTTATGTAGCTACTGTATTAGGTGCTGACATGTATTCAGACCTTGCTATTCTAAAAGTAAAAAATATGCCAAGTGGCATACCATCGTTAACAATTGCCAACTCATCAAATATAACCATTGGTGACGCCGTATTCGCAGTAGGCTCTCCATGTGGATTATCAGGAACCCTAACAACAGGAACTATAAGTGCCACAGGAAGAACCGTGGACGCTACAATAAACAACCAAAAAATATACAACCTTGACATCACTGTTCCAGACGTTATTCAACATACTGCTGAAATTAATCCTGGCAATTCAGGAGGACCACTAATTAATCTACAAGGTCAAGTCATCGGCATAAACACATGGATTATGCTGTTGTATTTCGGAGGCTCGGCTGACGGCTTAGGCTTTGCAGTGCCCTCAGACACTATTCTACGCGAAATAGACGCATTAATGACCAAAGGCAAATACACTCAACACCCCTCCTTAAATGCTACAGGAAAAGATATGACCCTACAAATAGCAAAATCTATGAACATAGATATAACATACGGCTGGCTAGTAGAAACAGTCCCAGAAAACAGCAACCTCCAAAGCAAAGACATCATAATAAAAGCAGGCGACACACAAATAAACAATAGAGACGACTTGCTAACATATCTTGTGCGCAACACATTACCGGGACAAAATGTTGAATTTACAATTATCCGTGATAGGCAACAACAAACAATTACCGTAGAAATCTACACTTTAAGTTAACTGATAAATTTTTGTTTTTACGTTATTTCGTGTTAATACCTAATTTGCAAGTTTTTGGCAATAGTATGTATTATTTTTCTGGTTTGGATCGCGTGTTTTGTTGGCTATTTTGAAGTTTAAAGAGTTGTTGTAATCCATTTACTGTCTGGACACTAACTTGACTTATTTTTCTGTGCTAATTACAAACATTTTCCCTAAGATACTAAACCGCATTCGCACAGTTGTAGATCTAGAAGGCGTATAGTGTGTCTTTTCTGCAGTTGTTGTTTATCATGGAACTGTAAAGCTACAACGTGAATTACGACAATCGATAATCAACTAAAAGTAATCAAACGTGATTTATTATGATGTCTAAAACAATTGTAATTTCTCCAGTAGTGGAGACTCTAAATTCGCCTAAGTGTGAGATTATATGTGGCGATACACTCTTTGAGCTTGCAAAGTTACCCTCCGATACGTTCTATGGTGTTATAACGGATCCGCCTTACTCGTCAGGTGGTCCAAAAATCATAGACCGCATTAAACCCACAGCAGACAAATATCTCTCAAACAAAACCAACAATCCCCTACCCGATTTTGAGGGCGATGCCCGAGACCAACGCAGCTGGACTTTGTGGATGACCGCTTGGATGCGTGAGGCCCGCAGAGTCTGCCGCGAGGGGGCAGTTATTTGTATTTTTACCGACTGGCGCCAACTCCCCGCTGCAACAGATGCCATGCAATGGTCAGACTGGATATGGCGAGGCATAGTAGTATGGGACAAAAATGAGGGTGTACGACCTCAACTGGGGCGTTTTCGCAGCCAAGCAGAATACGTGGTATGGGGCAGCAAAGGAAAACTACCTCTAAAAAGAGGCGTAGGCGTACTTCCAGGGGTATTCAAGTTTACCACTAAGACTGCTAATAAGAAACATCAAACTGAAAAACCCCTAGACCTAATGCGCCGTCTCTGCCACATAATAACCCCCGGCGGACCCATTTTAGACCCATTTGTAGGCTCAGGCTCCACTCTTCTAGCAGCACGCCTAGAAGGCTACCCCAGCTTAGGAATAGAATTAACCCCTGTATACTCCAAAGTCGCACACCAGCGCATAACCCAAGAGTACAACCAGATTCTACAACAACAAACAACAACAGCAGTAACCTCCAAAAAGGAGAACTAAACAAATGACCACTTTGACGGCTTCTTTATGCTATGTTGCAGGCCTACAAACCATAAATGTAGTAGAAAGAAAAGCAATTTTTTACTTAATTAACACCAATAAAAACGGAAACGGCTGGGCCGTATCCAATTTAGGCCTCGAGGTGTCCCTACCAACTGTTGTAGGCAAACCCTTAGGCCTAGGCAAAAACCATACACCAGGCCATTTTGACACAAAAAACAGCATAAACATAGGCAGCTTTGTAGCCCACGAAAACAAAGGCAACTACGCATTAGGCACAGCAAAAATAGATGATGAAAAAACCCTAAAAATGCTACAAGAAAGCAAACTAGGACCAGTCTCCGTATGGATCCAAGCCCATGCTGCACACTGTAGTAGCTGTTTTAAAGAAATTGAGCAATTAACCCAAGACTACAGCTGCCCCTATTGTAGAGAAGGTCATACCGTTGTGGACTCCTTTGTTTTTAATCGAGTTGACTTTGTTAATGTCCCGGCATATCCACAGGCTGGCTTTCTAAATTTTGTTGCCTCCAAACAACCTGAAAATCAAAGTAACACCTCATCAAGCGTTGATTTGCCCTTACTGGCAACAGCGTATGAGTGTTCACAAATCCAACAAAAAATAAAAAATAAACCCGTAGAGGGAGAAGATGAAAAAATTATGGATGAGAATCAAAAACAATTTGAAAAATTATCAGCCGACGTAGCAGCTCAAATATCAGCTGTTAGGGCTGAAAACCAAAAACGCTATGAAGAATTAGCGGCACGCTTGACGGTTATGGAAACAGGTGAGCAGACAGACCTTGTCTCGCAAGCTCTAACGCTACGCAAACAAGCAGGCATAACAACCGATGAAAACCTATACAAAGAAGTAATCATGAAAGCCAGTAAAGACACACTGCGCATCCTCATAGATGACGCAAAACGAAGTTTAGCTGCCCGACAAACCCAAGCAAACCCCCAACAAACAAATCTAAACCCATCGGGGGAAGAACAAAAACCCACATTAAATGCTGCCATGCAGAAAACTATAGCAGACATGGGCCTAACCTTTGAGGAGACTAAAGCGTAATGTCACTGGGAGATATCCTAAAAGTTGGCTGCAAAGTAGTTGAAGGCGCAACAGCCAAAGCAGGCATAACCATTAAACCCGGACAACTGGTCTGCAACGACGGCACCGGCTTTGTACCTGCAACCACCACCTTAGTTGCCACAGCTAAAGCGTATGTTGCCCTTGATGAAGTTACCGCCGTTGCTGAAAACCGCAACTTCCGAGTCCTCATACGAGGTGTTGTTGTAGTAGAGAAAGCCTTAGCTACTGTTGCACCAAAAGGCCGCAAACTCACCGTTGGAACAAACGGCATATGCGCATTAGCCACAGCCACAGACATAGTAGTTGCTGAAGCCGCCGAAGATGCAATCGCCGCAACAACTCAAATAATAATTCGTATGTAACGTTGAGGTGAAAAAAAGTATGTCTTTTAATTACAAGTTGCCAACGATTGCTTTGAGGGCGTCTAAAAATTTTAGCACCGATGCAAGTCTTTTTTACACCCCTGAGTCAGCCACTAAACCCTCACCCCTAAAAGCAGGCATAATACAAATTGACGATACCGAAAAAATCCGTTTATCCACCATGACTAAATACGTTATAGACCATGCACGACCCCTCTATAACCTAACTAACGCCGTTGAAATTTTGCCTACTAATAGAATTAAATTTGGCATTAAAATTGCAAAAGGCGTTTATGCTCAAGAAGAAGTTAAAGAACTTGAAGAAGCTAAACTTGTCAAAGGCGAATTTGAGCCGGTGTTGTTTAGTTTGCCTAAAAATGTGGTTCACATAGGCAACAGTGATGAGGCAGCAATGCAAGACGATAGCGATGAGTTAAAGGTTTACAGTCTTAAGGATGCGCCGGGTGCAATTGCAAACAGCAAAAACCGCCTAATAGCCAAAACCCTACTCTCAGGCAGCCAAAGCGACGATGCAGCCCAAGACTGGTCAGACAAAAACAGCAACCCGTACTTAGACATAAACACCGCCATAGATGCCATTGAAGATGAGGAATGCGGACAAGTAAACATCATGGTAGCAAACCGTAAAGTATGGACCGCCTTCTTTAGCAACCTCTCCGTAAAAGGCCACCTAATCGGCGTAAACGCACCCACATACCCAACCACATTCCCAATACCAGGACTACAAGGCGTCACAGGCATCTTAGACAACCACATAAAAGAAGACACCGCAGTCTTAGCCTGCAGAAGCAAATACGCCATACTAGCCCAAGGACCCGTAACTGCAGAGCAATACCGAGACGTCCCCCGAGGCTTTGACGGCGCCATAATCCGAGACTACATGCAAACCAAAATAGGCCTAACCAACGCAGGATACCTACTACAAAAAGTCCTAACCAACTAAATAAAAAAACACACCCTGTTTCTCTTTTCCGGGTTTCTTTTTTTTCTTTCTTATTTAATCAAAAATAATGTGAGAGATAAAGTTATGTCGTCTAATGTTCCTGAATTAATTGCTACAGTACCAGAGGGTACACCACCATCATCTGCTTCAGTACAAATAAGTAACCCGCTCAATAAAGTTGGTCAAAGTTTTAAGGGCAATGGCTACACGGTAACCTCTGTTAAGTTGCGGCTTTCACGTAGTGGTGACGATGGTGATGGTTTTTTTGCTGCATGTATTTATGAGGCAACCGGTGAGTTTGGCGTATCAGATTTACCCATTGGAGCACCTTTAGCGGTTTCTGAAACAAAAGCATACACCGACATTAACACAAACGCAGCATGGTACGAGTTTACTTTTCCCAGTGGGTTCAAAACTGTTGAAAACAAAACGTATTTTATAGCTTTCCCACACGATGGCTTAGGAGTAGATAGTGCTAATTTTATAGTCGTTTATTATGTTACTAATGCTTCTCTTTTTAACGGCGGCAGGTACGTAATTTTTAATAACAATTTTTGGTCTGCACCACAAAGTAATCGTAACATGATTTTTGAATTGTACGGTGTTAAACCAGTTTTTACAGTTACCTATGACGCTAATGGCGCCACGGGTGGAGAGGTGCCCGTTGATAGTGTAGGTTATCAGGAGAGTGATTTGGTTGTTGTTTTAGGTGTTGGGAGTCTTGTAAAAACTAATTATGATTTTTTAGGTTGGGCTCTTAACCCGTCTGCTGTTGTGCCTGATTATGTAGAGAATGGCACGTTTAATATTGGCTCTGATGATGTTGTGTTGTTTGCGGTGTGGGAAATTAAGCCGGTTTTCACCGTTATTTATCATGCTAACGGCGCTACAAGTGGAACACCACCGATTGATTCAGATTCACCCTACTACAGAGACATGCAGGCTGTTGTGTTAGCAAATACCGGCAACTTGGCCTTGGAACATCATGACTTTGGCGGGTGGATGCCAGACATTAACACACCCGAAATTGTACGTCAACCCGGATACCAATTTAACGTTGTTGAAAACACTAATTTTCGTGCTAAATGGGTTGAGCATGAAAAATTTACCGTTGCATACGACAGCAATGGTGCTACTGGTGGCGAGGTTCCTGTAGATTCAAACTCATACTATGAAGGCGACTCTGTTACTGTACTAGGGCAAAATAGTTTAACTAAACAGGGTCACCTTTTTGTGGGTTGGGCTCGTGAGAAGACGGCTCCTTTGCTTGTTTATTTGCCAAATTCCACTTTCAACATAGATACCTTAAATGTAGTGTTGTATGCGGTTTGGCTGTCTAATCCTGTTCCTCCGGTAACTTATGCGGTAACTTACGTTGGTAATGGTGCCACGTGTGGGTCTGCTCCTGTGGATTCAAATAGCCCCTATGTCTCGGGTAGTACCGTTACCGTATTAGATCAAGGTACTCTAGAGCGTATAGGTCACATCTTTAAAGGCTGGGCACTTGTCTTTAATGCTCCAACGCCACAGTATCTGCAAGGCAACACTTTTACCATAACTCAAAATACCATCCTCTATGCTGTATGGGAAGAGAACCTCATACCTCCAACAACATACATTGTTGCTTACATGTCTAATTGGCCTTTGGGTGTAGCAGGTTTAGGTTCTGCGCCTGTAGACCCTAACAGTTATCAACAATATGACATTGTCACTGTGAAAGGTAATACGAGTAACCTGACAAAAACAGGTTACGTGTTTAAGGGTTGGGCTACCACTCAAAATGCTGCTGTTCCAACTTTTTTGGTTAGTAATGGCGGCTTTATCTCACCCTCTTCCTTTGTAATGGGCGACACTAACGTGACTTTATATGCGGTATGGTATGAGGAGGACGGGGAACCTGAGCCTGATACTTACACAGTTACATACCACGGTAATGGAGCAACAAGTGGTAATGTTCCAGTTGATAATAAGCAATATCTCACGGGTGAGACTGTCACAGTTCAAGGCAACACAGGTAACTTAGCAAAATCTAATTATACTTTTGCTGGTTGGGCTTACACCTCAGCTGCAACTGTGCCTGTTTTTTCAGTTAATGGTCAAGTGTACCCACCTGTATTCAACATGGGCATTGTAAATGTGGATTTATACGTAGTGTGGACTCCTATACCTCTGCCAAACTTTACAGTTACTTACAATCGCAATGGTGCCACTTCAGGTGCAACTCCTATGGACCCGGGCAGTCCTTACGTGTCAGAAAGCACCGTAACAGTTCTTAGCCAAGGCGCTTTAGATAGGACAAACCACACTTTTCTAGGCTGGGCTACTACTCAAAATGCAACTATGGCCACATACCAACCAAACAACACTTTCACCATAACAGCTAATGTAGTATTTTTTGCAGTTTGGCAAGAACACACCCAATACACCGTCACATATGATGGTAATGGAAACACAAGTGGTTCTGCTCCAGTAGACCAAAACAGCCCCTACTACACTGGCAGTCTTGTGGTTGTGAAGGGGCAGTTTTTCCTTAGGCGTTATGGTTACAAGTTCCTTGGCTGGTCTACAACAACCCTTGGTGGTGTGGTATATGTGAAAGGGGACAATTTCACTATTACAGGGGATACTGTATTGTTTGCGGTATGGCAGACCCTACCTCGTTACACTGTTACCTACCGGTCTAACGGCGCCACAGATGGTTTAACGCCTGTGGATCCTAATGATTATCTTGCCGGAGAAACTGTTACAGTCCAAAACAACACTGGCAATCTCACCCGAGAGGGGTATAGGTTGTTGGGTTGGGCTTATGATTCGTCTGCGGTTGTGCCGGGGTTTGCTATTGTTCAAGGTGAGATGGTGCCCGTGGTCTTTAGTATGCCTGAGTGTAACGTGGTGTTCTATGCGGTCTGGGAGAAGGCGGATATGTACACTGTTACGTATGATGGTAATGGTGCGACGGATGGAGAGGTGCCGCAAAACAGTCATTTATACGCTGTAAATAGTGTGGTATCGGTGCGTGGAAATACTAACGGCCTTGGGAGGGATGGTTATAACTTCAAAGGCTGGGCTAGCATATCCAACGCAACCGGTCCAGATTACATTGTAGATGAGGACAATAATAAGGTTACCCCTGCAACATTCATCATTACGTCTAATGTTACCTTGTATGCAGTGTGGGAAATTAAGCCTGTTTTCACCATAACCTACCATGCCAACTACCCAGACAACATGATTGGCACGGGTAGTGTACCTGTGGATTCTAACAATTACTACCTAAACACCACTGTAACAGTACAAGCTAACACGGGCGGCTTAGACGTTGAAGGCTGCACGTTCCTCGGCTGGTTATACGGCACCACCATGTTCACCGTAACAAACAACACAACAGTACAACCCCCCACCTTAACCATCACAGGCGTAAACATAGACTTACACGCCATATGGAGCCAAGACAGCCCAACAGAAAAACCACCCTGCCCACATTACGGCAACACCGACAAAGTCCGCTTACTATGCAGACTTGAAACCCCTGAGGGCTTAAGAATTCCTGATGAGGCCTTGGATGATTTTTTGTGCATAGCCACAGAATGGGCCAACGGCGAATTAGATAAAGCTGAGGTTTCAGATCAGATCCGAAAAACATCAAACAACGTACAACACGTTTGCAACCTATATGCTGCAGGCAGATATTTGCAACGTCGAACACCTGAAGAAAAAACCCACCCCTACATAGAAGAAGCACAAATGTTAATGGACAATTACCTTGAGGTCGTATATGGCCTAACCAAAGATGACGAGAACCTGCAGGATTCTGTGGTTATTGTGGGTCGTTGTGAACGGAACTGGTAACTACTATGACTGCTTTACAATTAATCAAACTGCTACAAGATGGGCTTGTTGCTCCAGATGATACCGTGCTTAAAGTAATGGAATGGTACCAACCCGTCAACATGATAAAAGAGCTACTACAGAACAATTCCGTAGACTTTATTGTATCAGTACGCCATTTCAGCAGTAACACAAGCAGAGAGTATTGTGGACGACCCATTTCAGATAATGTACTATTTGAAGTAGGGGTGTGGACACATGAAAGCCCCGACTACCAACAACCCATCCGCACCCACCAAAGAAATGAGTTGGTTAAGCAGATTAAACAGATTTTCAAACAAAACCCTCACATTGGCACAGAAAAAAACACCAAAAACATGGATCACATCGTTGGTCAAGTGTGGGTGTTATGTACCACAGTTATGGTTGCTCAATTAGTTGAATCATAAAAATTTATGGAGAAAAAACAAGAAATGAGTGTTTCAAATGTGTTGAATTGTAGAAGTCCCGTGTCTTTTACTATAGGCGCTTTTACCTACAGTAACATAGCCGCGTTTGGCTGGCGACAGGAAGCAATTGAAGGAGGCGATGTGGTAACTCCTCGAACAGTAGCCGGTTCGCATGTTCCTGTTGGGTATACGCATCACCCTAAATGTCTAATCCTAACCATATCCATAGATAGCGATGGCGTAATTCAAAACCTAAACACTGCGGGACTTTGGAATTTAAATGGAGAAAATGGTGCTCCTTCGGCTCTAAGTTTTGTTGACAAGCATGCAGACGGACGTACCCGAACTGTATCCTTTGTAGCTGCTAACAGTCGAGTGCAAAACGTGGAGCTAAAATATAATCAGCCAGATAAGCCCTTAACAGAAGTAAAAATCATAACATATGGCACAATCACCTATAGTAACTGGTCATAACAATAGTAGTAGTAGGTGATTAGACAGTGCAGTTTTTTCAGCTTCTCAAATGTTTATGTGAGAGGGGTAGAGGGGAGAAAGCTGAGCATTTAGTTCAAACTGTAGCGGAATGTTTCATGGGTGTATTATCAGACGAAGAATTGTTACTCATGGATGTAGGAGATATTGCGTGTGTTCTTAAGACGGTTAAACGTTTTCAAAACTCAATGGTTACAGTGGGTATACCGCCTTTTAAGGCGTATATTGCAGAGTTGCAGTCGCAGGGTAATACTGTTGTGGTGGGAGAGAAATATCAGCACCTACGGTAACTCTGCGAGGATCTTTAAGTAAGCTTCAGGGTTTGATTTTGCAGGCCCGGCAGATTACCCAGGGACGTGATAGGGAAGGCTTTGACCCCACAGCTTACGAATACGTATACCGCTATGTAACAGCGGAAGACGATAAAGTCTGCCCAGACTGCATATCAACAGATGGATCTACCTTTCCGGGCGCATATATTCTACAAGAGTTTCCTTACGCCGAACACTTAGGCAACGGAGTATGGCTTGTAAACCGCCACCTAAAATGCAGATGCCTGTTAATCTGTGATCAAATGGTTGAAACGTGTGCTGAAAAGTTATCCTTTGAAATCTCCCTATCATAAAAATCTACAATCAGATTGGCAGAGGCTACCCCATTTAAAACGTTTATGAGTGCGTAAATATGGGGTAGCCAACGAATTCTTGTGTGAGAGAACTCGTCCTATGAAATAACGTGGTTGTCTTTTAAAAAGTTGAGGTAAAAAATTATGTCTAATTCAGGCGTTATACCCATCTATGTAAACGTGGACGATTCAGAACTTGAAAACGCTTTAGCTATGCTAAATGATGCCGTGGGTATGACAAATGAGGTAAATATGGAAGCTAATAATGTTCAAAAGCAAGCAGAAGAGCTACTGGCTAATACAGGTACGCAGATCAAAGGGGTAGAAGCCGCTGGTCACCGTATCATACGCATGATACCCGGACTACGTGAAGCTGACCGACTGCAAAAAAGCATAGGCCAACTCTCAACCGGAAACATCATGGGCGCCTTAACAATTACCCTACTAGCTTACAACATAATAATGCAAGTCAAACGCCTATACGATGAACAAAAAAGACAACAAGAACAATACACACGCGAGGTCATGCAATCCCGAGGCTACACAACACAACAAGAATACCAGCAATGGGAAAAACAACAAAACGCAGGAGCCGCCGCCTCACGCACCAGAAACACCCCACGCTAAAACATAACCATTTCTACGGTGTTGTTTTTTAGCCTTGTTGTTTCTTAGCTTGGCATTTAAGTCTTATTTATCCTAAAGGAGCAAGAAAATTTGACTGAAATTAAAGTAATTGCAAAAAATTCTCTAAATCTAAGTCCTTCTATAAAACGCTTAGAGGTATTCTCTGATGGTTCTGTGGGGACGTTTGAAATGTTTTTTGATGACGCAGGCGCTGTTAGCCAACCCGCGCAGTGTGCTAACGGTGATTTTATTAGTGAAATAAGTGTAGACGGCCATGAGGTTATGCGTGGGTATATTGATGACGTAAAAAAGGAAAACGCTAACCCCCGGGCCGCCTCAAAAGATAGATATGCCTCAATTACCGGCCGAAATGTTGCAAGAGACCTATCGCGTTTATTTTTAACGTATAATTTCACAAACACCCGTTTAGGTGACTTATTTAGTAACGCCTTAGAATTAATGAACAGCCAAATAATAGTGCCTAACAGCTACAAAGGCACAGGGCCCCTTATTAGTATTGAAGTTAAAGACATGTATTTAATTGAGCTTTTTGAAGAGGTGGCTCAAAAAGCGGGTTATGGTTACACAGTAAACTGGTACACTAATCCCCCTAACCTAATTTTCTGGCCCCTAAACAACACGCCCCACACCAATGTTACCCTAAAAACACCCGCACCCACAGACCCTACAGGGAACATTTTACTAATTCACCCAAACGCGGACTTGAGCTCAAGTGTTTGCAATGTAATAAAAATGAAAGCTGGCTCTGTTAATGATCACTGGACAGAAAATACGGCTGCACAATGGTCGGTAGCAAATGGTTCTCTTACAAATGACACCTCAGTTAGACGCATAGGAGACGTATCTTTAAGAGTAGACTATACTACGGGTGGTTTAAAGCCTGAGTTACACCTAAAATTTCCAGCGTTTTACTATCAATATTTGGATTATAGTAACATCTTAGTTGACACTTGCTCAGTATTTCTAATGCACAGTGAGCGAAGTTCGTTACTTAACGGTTCTGTAACCGTGGCCTGCAGCGTATACCTAAAAGATAGTAACGACTCTGTAATGCGTTGGCGACTTAGAAACAATCTATCATCGGATAAGTGGGTCAAAAAAACATTTGTCATGGGCGTAAATGCTCCAGTATCCTCAACTGAAGCGCAATTCTCAGAATCCGAAGAATGGTACATTGTTAACGGTTCAGGTTTTAACTGGAAAATTGTAGATTTTTGGTTCACACAGGAACCCGAAAGCGGGCATCAACCTAATGCTAGCTTGTGGGTTGACGGGTTAGAGTTTCCAGCAATTGATGTTTTTGCTATGGCTTACGACCAAGATAGCATTGACAGGTATGGTATGTCTATGATGCCTCTTTACCGTCCAGACTTACCTAACAACATGATATCGTTGCAGCAGGCGGCTGATGAAGAGCTGGCGTTACGTAAAGACTCATTTGAAAGACTTCATATCACCTGTACTTTTCAGCCTAACATCTTGTACGCTGGACTTACCGTGGATGTTTTGGCTGCTGAGTATGATATTGTTGAGGGTGTTAACGGGGCGGTTAGGTATCGTGTTGAAAACATTCGCCATATAGTAGAGCCAGGTGTTGCTCTATGTAGAGGTCATGATGCTATCACTGTTTTGGAACTTGTAAAACATAACAATGGGCAACGTGTGAATGCTACACGCACAAGACAAGCCAGTAACCACCAGAACGCTGTCAACGTCTCTCACGAGGGACGTCTAAGACGGTTAGAAGAGTACAGTCAAGCAGTTGGCGGCTCTTCTAGCGGTGGGGGTGGTGGTAGCAGTTTTGATGGTGGTATTCTAACTTTGCCGCTTGAAATTAAGAACCTCTTTCCTTTCATAGATGAATCCAAAGATCAGATGTATAATTGGCTCTGGGGTTACTATCGTCCTGATCCACAGAATTATCTTCGCTTTGCCAACACCGAAGAGGGCAAGCAACACTGGATCGACTTGTACGGGGTTATGGTAAGTAATGGTGTTGATGAAGGCCCCGGTCTTGGCTTAACCGGCCACTTTGTATGCGCTAAAGACATCGTCTGCCGAGGCATGCTAAGCAGCTATGAGGGTGTGGTGGCCCTGCAGGGTAACAAGAACGCAGGCTGGGCACCAACCATTAATCCGCTGATTTGGCTCTCAAAAGGCGGCATATACGGAAACTGTAATACGCTCGAAATCCGAAAGGTGGACGGTACCACGGGGTCGGGGTTTGTATGGGGCTGGGGCAACATCGAGTCCAACAGCGTCACCAGTCATGGATCAGTAAACACCAGTCACTTACGTAGCATGAATGGCACTGATTTCATAGCCCTGTACAGTAACATAGAGCCCTACACTAATGGTTTGATAGATTTGGGTTCTTTTGGTCGGGCTTTTCATGAGATTTTTGTGCAGTATGCTGAGGCTGGTTACGTTACTGCGCAATCCGTCTACACTGACTCCATTGGCAGTGCCAGTAACACTGACCTAATCATACACCCTTACGCTGGACGCACCCTAATAATAGATGGTAACGTAAAAGTTACTGGAACCTTCACCGGGCCCGCTGCAAACCCGTTTAACCAAAACTTAAACACGTTTAACGCCGTCACCTTTAACGATATTACTAATACTGGTAGTGAAACGGTTTGGGGTGATATAATCTGTCATGGGTGGCTTGCAGTTACTCATATAGCTGCAGATAATCATCCTTTTAATAGCATAGCAATCTACGATCATATGATACCTGCAAGAATGAACAACGGTAATTCTTTAAATCCGGGTTTGGGTTTAGCATCAAATCCTTGGGAGTGGTGTTATGCTAATATTTTTATGCATAAACTTGACGATCAATCTTTTTGTGAACGTAGCCAAAGTGGTACAGTAGTAAATCATCAAATTCAAACTGAAGATGATGCTCTTGAAGCTCTGACCCATGAAATTACAAAAACAGTACGCCACATAACCTATAGCACAGAAAACCCTGATGAAATAATCTGTACATGTGGCAAATCAACACTACACCCCTGCCCTGAACACCGAGACACTTGGCGAGACAAATACACTAAAAATATTACAAGGCAAAATGAAGCATCGGGATTTTTACTAATAGAGCACGCTGTAAGTATTGATCGGTTGAAGATGGCTCTTTTAGAAGAAACCGAAAAAAACGCGGCATTAGAACAAAGACTTTCTTTGTTAGAACAAAAATTAACCAAGCAAACCGAGGTGATTCGTAATGACTGAAAAAACCCAGACTGTGCCACAAGTACCGGCTAATTTATCGCCACAGGTGCAACAAGCTCTCGCATTGCTAAACGTGCGTTTCCAAGACCTAACCATACAGGTGAACGCTGTAGTTGGAGCGTTAATGGCTGAAAACGCCGAACTACAGAAAAACTTGGGAAAATCGAACTTGCCAGCGGTGCAAAAAACGCCTCGGAGTAGATGACACAGTTACGTTACCGACCACCCACACACCACAAAAACAAGTGTTATTGTGAGGATACTTTAAACTAACGTGGTTTGCTAATACTAAATTCCCATTTTGGTATATCCACTACGTATCCAACAATATAACCAACCCATTATCTTTTGATACTTATCGACATCTTTACCTGTCAAGTAGGGTTTTTGTGGTATTTGCTTTTCTTGATCTAATAGTCTATTTTGTGCAGCGCGTAGTCGGTCTATTAGCTCGCTTGTTATGAGATGTATTTCAGTTCGTGCGTCTTGTCGTTCTTTTGCTTCTTGTGATAGATTGGATGGTAAGCTTTGTATTCTTTTTAGTGTTTCTACATATGTCTGTTCTGATAGTTGTTGTTGTAGTCGTTGTTGTGGTTGTTGTGTTAGCTGTCTTAGTGCTGCTATTTGATTTTCTAGGGTGCCATTTATTTGTTGTATTTGCTGTATTTGTATGTCTATTTGAGCTATTTGTCGTTGTAGTTCATATAAGCGGGTTATTTGCTCTTCTTCTGGTAGCTTTATGTTAGGAACTACATAAAAGTCAAGTACACGTGATATGTTGTCAGACAATATTTGTCCATTGTCATTTACCAAAGGGGTATGGTCGGCATCATTAAGATGGGTATACAAAATTTTCTTTATCTTTCCTGGACATATATGTATATGTGGGAAAACATTAGCTGATGGAACAAAGTAATGAACCCCATCACGCATAACTCTATGCGGTTTAAATGCATCCTCTGTTATAAGGTCCCGTGGCACAGCCGCTGCTGCCTGTGAGCTATGTCCACGGTTAATATGTGTCCGATTCGGGTTGTCCTGTGTCTTAGAGGCACTTTTTGCAGCATTCTCGTCATGATGACGTTTCACCACGTCCTTAGCCTCCTGTGCTTTTCGTAACTGTGACTCAGAATTCAATGCCGCTGCGGCTCCGGGTGTTTCTGGTCCACTGGTACCTTTCTTTGCCTCACATGCCGCTCTCTTCATATTAAGTCTCGTTTGCACATCATGCGTAACCAAATCTTTTTTCTTTGGCCGTGGTTCATCCGCAGATCTCTCTGCTCCTGGTGTTCCTGTGGTTGCCGACGCCGCTACCGCCGCTGGTGCTGTTGCTGCCGCTGCTCCTTGTTGTGGTACTGCTGGTGCTGCCACAGGTCTTGCCGTCCAACGGCCTCGTCTAAGTTGTGTCTCACCATCAAAACCATCGTCAAACACCTCATTTCGTTGGAAGCACCCACTCAGCATACGTTGCTTAATGCCTGGGTCCATAAGCGAAAACGGCTGTTCCGTCGCAACGGGAACGCTATCCCAGCCGTCTACTGGCTCCAAGTAATAATCATTCAGGTCGCCCACCACTACCTTCCAGTCTATTAATTGCGCTACATCAGAACATGTACGTATACTGTTTTCACTATTTATAGAAGAGATATCTTGTCGTACGTCACCATTACACCCATCTGCTTTTTTTTCGAGGGTTTCATCGGTGTTTACATTTACCCCATTTATTGTGCCTGTTGGACGTACTAACCCCGCTTTTTGCTGTACCACATGTCCTATTTCGTGGGGTAGGTGTTGTTCCTGTCCGGGACCAATATGCACCGTGTTGCCTCGTGCGTAGGCATATGCGCCGAGTTTTGCGGGTTCTTCGGAATTATAGTGTACCAGTACGTCTGCTAGTGAGTAGCCTGAGCGTTTCTCAAAGCGTTCTCGTATGTCAGAGGGTAACGCGCTTCCACCGGTAGATGTAGAAGCATTTGGGGCTGTGGGTGTTGTTTGACGCTGTAAAACTTCATATACGTTATAGCTTGCGGAACTTGAAAATTCTGTGTCTAAAAAGCTGCCTTGTGTTTTACGTTTACGGTTTGACTCACAGCTCCACTGCGAAGATTGTGAGGCGGCTTTCTTTTTAGGTTCATCATATGCAAACATAGCCTATACACAAACATTACATTGTTAATTGAGATTTATATCTCTTGATGAAACTTGTGGCTGATATTATTTTTGTAGGTTGTCAAGATAGGTGGTCTGTTGTGGGTTGTGATGGTTTACGTTGTTGTTACTGTAGCGGTTGTTTTGTGTAAGGTTTTTTTATTTGCTGCTTTACTGTATTAAAATTAGTGAGAATTAATTATGGGTGAAATGTTGATGGCTATTGATGGCAAACAAAAGGCTGAATTAGCTTTTATGTTAACTAAACATGTTCTGGTGCCTGTAACAGTTAAACTTGTGAAAGGTTCTTTTTTAAATAAAAAAACAATAAATATACAAATAACTGCAAATGCGGTTTTTACATTTTATAATTCTATTGCAGTGGAAGATTATCATAGGTATTTTGTGACAAAAATTACTCACACCAAAACTGAAAAGAATATTATTAAACTCGGTTCTTTGGATGCACATTATTCTTTGAATCCTAATGTGGTAACTTTATTTCCATTAGGAATCGCTAGTTATGGTGAGGAGTTGTTTGAAGAAGAAAAAGAGTTATCAGTTCTTTATAATAGAATTAACCAGATAAGATTATTTATTTCTCCATCACAAACAGAAATGCCATTTGATAAATTATTTTTATTTATTACTGAATTTGATGAGTTGTTAGGAGAGACTGATAAAAGTTTACGTGATGAGGGGAAAATACCTCTTAGGTCAATAGTGAAACATGTTATACTTAAAAGTGATGACGTTGATTTTATCCAAAAAATTTCTAAATTACATAAAAATGATGGGTTCACAGTACGATTGATGGAAAAAGGTGTTATTGTAACTTATTCAGATACAAAAGACGTGTTAGCTGTGTTAAAGGTGTTGTTGTGAATGTTTCTTTCATGTTCTTTTTTTAAACCACAATCTATTGAGGTTTATACAATTCTTTCAAAACAAGCGGTGTATTCGTATCGTGGCGATTTTAAATTGTATGTTGATAAGATAGAAAAGCAGCGGCCTGTTAATGAGTCAGAAGATTTTGGGCGATTTATACATATTTATTATGATGAACAAATTATTTTAAAGAAAATGAATTCAGGCACATTGCAAATGGAGACACATTTGGAACAATATACAGAAGGCCCTAAAATATTGTATTATTTTAGTCGGGAGCCGTTAAATGGAGTTATTGGTGTTTTTGCGAATGGTAGTGTTGCATCTAAAATTTCTAGAATTGTTTCAGATGTAGCAAAAAATATGGGTAAAAATCCCAGTTCGTCAGTTAAGCCTGTTCAGTTGCTTTTGAAAGATAAAGAGACTGCGATTAATAATATTGATGAGTTTGGTGAAACTGTTGAGGTTAGAATTGGGGATATAAAAGATCCTTTATATTATGGATGCTTGGTTAAGAGGGTCATCTGTTGACCATTCAGTTGAGTATGAGAAATTTATTCGTGATCCTTCTGTTGGTGGTATAATTGAATCTATGGCGGTTAATTATAAACATCGAACATATTATTTGTTTTCAGATGGTAGATTATTTACTCGGCAAGCAACTGATGATATGAAACAAGAGACTTATTCAATTTATGAGATTATGGAAAAATTGTATGGTGTCGGTGCAGTGCAATTTTAACGGTTTCTTTTTCATTTTAACTGCCGTGTCTCTCTTTTATTCTGTGGTGACTGATGTTTTACGCTGTTGTTGCTGGGTTGTTTTGCAGTTAAGCTTTTACTTTTATTTCGGTGGTGCAGGTGCGGTATTGATGTACCACCCTAACTTTTTCTATGATTGCTAAGTATGGGGTGTTGGTAACTGTCAAGTAGGGTGCCGACAGTTTGTGTATTCTTCGACTGCATTGTGATACTTCCCCTTTTTTGGGTCTCCATGTTTTTGACTGCAAACTCTATCTCGAATACTTGTGTTCGCATGTCGCGTAGATTCTCTTTTATTGTGTGATTGTTGACGGTTTTGATAAGTTGGGTTAGGGAGTTGTAGGTTTTTCGGCAGTTCAATATGACGTCTTTTTGGTTTTTTGCTTGTTTCAGCATTTTTTATCACCAATTAAAATTCAAAAACAAACACGATATAACCATATTTCCACATTAACTCCATATTAATACCAAATTAACGCCGCTCTAAAAGTTCTATTATGGCGGATTTAACTATTCGATTGTGATGTACTCTACTCAACCTGAAACGTTTCAACAATGGCAAAACCAAATGATGCATATCTTTAGATGAGCACTCTCCACAAAAGTCTATTCCTTAATTTTGAAAAGTTAGGTTAGAACAAATCTGGTTAGGAAAAAATGGAAAAACTGACAATAATTTCAAAGAGATACATACGATTTTAGTCAGTTGGCTATATTTCTAAGGGTCTCCCTTATTCTTGTATGTTTGTGTCTAAGCAATTTGATTTTTTTGGTGTAGCGCCACCGAAGTCCGAAAAGTATGATGGCAGTCGAAAAGAACAGTACCATTGCTGCAGCGTGGACAATAAAGTATCGAGAACCAATTTCCAGAAAGGTCACAAGCAGGGTAATCTGTGAAAAACCAATACACAGTTCAGCACAACCTATTGCGAACCACACATTGGAAACCCTCTTATAATGTTTAATTCGAGAGTCCAAATCACTGTATATCTGAAAGTCCCCGTCTACGGCTTTCTTTCTAAAATATACCCATGTGCGGTATGTGTCAACTTTTTCCACACCCTTTTCTTCCATGACCTGAATATGGCGCTTGCTTTATGGATGGTTAACACTGTGTTCTAAGAGTTCAATACGATAAATATATTCACCTGGTACGCAATTCTCAAAGGTGTAGTGACACCAGCTATAAGCTGTCATAGCAAACCCTTTAGCGACCATTTCGTTTAGCCATTTTTCCTCTTTTTCATAATCCAAAAATGCCTTCCAAACTTTTGTTGTCATTACTATTATGTACTCTCCAATTTATTTTTACCATTAACTATAGTTCTTCCAAGCGCACACGTTCCTGTCGAAGAGCTTTGCGGCATAGGTGTGTAATATTGTACTCTTTTTTTGCGAGAGCCGTTATCACCAGTTACGGGGCAAATCCATTATTTTTCTAGTAGAGTGTTAATTGCGCCATACAGTGTTTTTGTTCCAAGAAGTGGTTTGCCGTTTGGTCAATTTGTCGATGTTTTGCATTACTGTGTAGTCATGCGTGAGTTTATTCATTGAGGGCAGGATGTAATAAGCTGCTTCTGTGGGTGCACCTTGTGAAGTACTTTCAATCATGATACAGCCCTGTTTTTTATTACGTCACATGTTATGTCGTTAAATTTAATAATGAATCGCTATACAGATATATAAATACACCATACAGAAAACAGAGCAACACAACATCATCATAAATCCGCATACTTTCACAACTATCACTTATTTGTTTTACACATCTAAATCAAACTTTTGTGAAACTAACTATTTGTGAGGTTTTTTAGTTGTTGTCATAATTACAATGACTGGTTTAGCTTAAGACTTAACTTGATCTGTACCATTTACTTTTTGAAAAAACCATAAGTCCATAACCCGCATACGGTTAGTCCTGCAAGTGTTGTTAATTTTTGTCTAATCGTTATCTTTTGGTTAATTTTCGTTCAGAAGCGTGTTTATCTATCGATCTATGGTTTTTTTGTTTTTATCATTGTAACATTTTGGTTAAGCTTTTACTGTGACTTCTCTGCTGCAGGTGTGGCATTGATGTACCACCCGAATTTTCTCCAGGACTGCCAAGTGCGGGGTGTTGGTGACTATTAGTTGGGGTAGTGTTAGTTTGTGCATTTTTCGGCTGCATTGTGGACACTTCACTTTTAGGCCTCCAGGTGCTTGACCACAAACGCTATCTCATAAACCTGTGCTCGCATGTCGCGCAAATCCTCTTTAACATCATAATTCATGACGGTTTTAATTAATTTGGTTAGGGCGTTGTAGGTTTGGTGACAATTTGTGATGACGACCTTTCGGTTTTTTGCTTGCTTGCTCATCATTGCTATGCCGCCATTGGGGTTAAAGTTATTTTTTGGTGAGTTTCGTTGAAGCAGTTTGTGCAGTTGTTTTTGGTTGTTTGTGGTCTGCCGTAGTATATTGTGGTGTTGCAGCGTGGGCATTGGGCTTTAACGTATTTTTTCATAGTTTAAGCCTCTTCTGTGTTTGTTTTTTGTATTTTTTTATGAAGTCGAGGTAGTTTTGTAGTTTGTTTATGTGGGCGGTTAGGGTTTGGTTTGCGAGGTCTAAGTCGGCTGGGTGGTATTGTGCTATTTCTTCGTAGATCGTGTTTTGGTTGGGTGTGGTGATTAGGCGTTGTACGTATTTTTGTTGGGTTTGGGGTAGGCGTAGGTTTAAGTTGTAGCGAGGTCATGGTTTTGGGTAGTGTGATGGTCTGGGTTGTGGTGGTGGTTGTTGTTGGGTTTGTGTCTGCTGCGGTTTGGTAGCTGTAATCAGTTAGGGTTTTTGTTGGGTTAACTCTAATTTGAGTTGTCATTGTATTTCACACATAGTTTATAGTTATTAACTATAATATAAGGGTGTTATCATAGTTATTAACTATAATATGAAAAACATACAAAACAACAATAACAACCAAAACAAAAAAAGAAATTAGACCGTATCCTTGCGTGTAGACCGAGTACCAAACTTTTTAGCCCTACGCCTATCCCGTACCTCAGCCATCTTAATCCTCATACGCTTACGGTACAACGGCTGAAAAGCAGCCTCATCCTCAGCCGTCCACACCTCACGCTTAACGTCCTCAGCATCACTCATCATAACCACAATACTGCAACATATAGTTAATAACTATAGTATAAATGTTTTTAAACTACAATTTTCACATTTGGATAGTTTTTGTTGTTAAGAGCTACAAAAATTTTATAAGATTAACGTAAGATATTCTTACAGTTGATTACTATGAGTGAAGCTGAAGTAACCATAATGAGCGAAAAAGGACAAGTCGTCATCCCCCACACGTTACGAAAAGAACTTAAACTAACACCAAAAACTAAACTCCTAGTTTACAGAAAAGACGATCTGCTCATACTAAAAAAACTAGAAATCCCAGACTTAGAAAAAGAGTGGGATGAAGTATTTGCCATGATAGCTAAAAAAAATCTAAACATATCTGAAGAAGAAATTCAACAAGAAATAGATGCTGTCAGAGCAGAAAAAAGACGACGATGAACGGTTAACATGTTTCGTGTTGTATTTGATACTAACGTTTTAGTTAGCGCCATGCTTTCTGAGGGTAAGTCACATATACTTTTAAAGAAAGCTATTTCGAAAAAGTTTACCCTAATTGTTTCGGATTTGATTTTAGAAGAATTTGAGGATGTTATCCAAAGACCAAAGTTTAGGTTTACTATTGATGAGTTTGGTATGATGTTTCATGTTTTGATGCAAACAGTTGAATTGGTGGATGTGGTCTCAAATTTTAATGTGGTTGAGAGGGATTTTAAAGATAATATGGTTCTTGAGACGGCTTATGATGGGAAAGCTGATTTTATTGTTTCGGGTGATGACCATTTATTGTCTCTAAAGAGTTTTAGAGGCATAAACATTGTTAGCGTTAAAGAAATGCTGGACTATCTTGAAGTTTAACCATTTCATGAATCACCGACACACCCACGCCCTACTTAAACAATAACTAATACACCCACAAAGACAAGGCCTATAGAGGTGAATAGCTCATTTTGGTCACCAATCGTGTATTGTCAGCATTTTCTTATAAACCAACTATTATTTTTTATATTTCACGTCACTTTATTTTTTAGGATTTTTTATGTTTCTTCTCCTTTAATAAATTGGGGTGGTAAATTGTAGGTGATTGGTTGTTCTTTGTTTTTTGAGGGTATTATGCTTTTTAGTATGTTGGTAAGTAGTACAGTTTTTTCTTGTTGTATAAGTAACCAAGCAAAATGTTCAAGCATTTCTTTGTATTTTTCTTCGTCGCCTAATTGTAGTATTTGTAGATAGATAGTTCTTTCGTTTAAAAACAACATTTTTGGGTATCCGTTTTTGTTTAGCATGAAGTTAAAAATTTCTCGGCCTACACGTCCATTTCCATCTCTAAAGGGGTGTATGCTTTCAAATTTATGATGAAATAATGCAGCTTCCTCAAATGGATGATTTCCATTTTTAACATTTTCATAATAAGTATCAATTAGTCCTAATAATGCTAATTCAACATGTTCATGCTGCATTACTGGCTTTTCATGTCCACCAATGCGCACGTTTACTTTTCTGAATTGTCCCAAAGTTTCATAATCTATATTGTTCATTATAAGTTCATGAAGTTTTTTTATAAAGTTAAGATTTATTTTTCCTTTATAGGTGCCGCGGTATTTTTTTACGTTTTTAAAATTTTGCACTTCATTTATTTCTCGTAATTGTTTATCTTGTGGTAAAACGTTTTTTTGAAGTAAATTTTTAGTTTGTTCTTCTGTTAAAGTGTTGCCTTCTATGGCTGTTGTGCCATGTACATATTTGATTTCAAAGTTTTGTTCATAGACTTCATTTTCATCAACTGATAAGATTTCAGCATACCTTTTATACAAGACATGTGTGTTTTCAAGTTTTTCTACAGTATTTTGTGCTAAATAGTTTATTTTGCAGGTTTCAAGAATTAGTCTAGTTTCTATTTCAACTGCTTCTGTCTCTATTTCGTTAGCATATTTTTCTTTGAATTGTTCTATTTCTTTATCAGTTGGTTTAATTGCGCTTATGTATCTTCGAATTTTTCTTCTTTTACCATTGACTGCTATGTCTCGTACCAGATAGTATTTCTGTTTGTTAGTTGCTGTGGTGTGTTGTTCTATTCGGTAGGGCTTTTTTGTTTTTGAAGCAGTCATAGTAAGCCTCTAAATTAATATTAGGTGGCACAATTTATTACTTTCTCGCTCAAACCGGCCACCTGTGACACATTTTAACAACACCAAAAATTTATGTGACAACAACCATATTATTCCATAATTTATTTCTTTTCTTTTTTGTCTATACAGATATTTTATGCCACAGCGATAGGGTATGTGTGAACTGGGTTATGGTTCGCTGTTGTATAGTTTTCTTCTTATGAGTGTAAGTTTTTTACTCTCAATATTTGTTTAAGTGTACTTAACCCTTTTTTGTTGCAACTTTGGGTGATTGGTGTTGTTTGGGTTTATTGTTGGTGTTAGTTTGTGTTTTACTTGCTTTTTGGGTTGTTTTTGTTGTTTGTGTTTGTGTGGGTTTTTATTTTGAGGTGTTTGGTTTGTGTGTTTTTGCGAGTTTAACATGTGTAAAAGCTAAGTATAATGGTTTACGATATAGTGGGGTATAGGTGATATTATGTCTGATGTTGATGTTAGAAAACCTGAAAGTCGAGATGAGTTTATAAAAATTTTAAATGCGGTTGTTAAGAAGGCAGTTGATTTTGAAGGCAAATCTGCAAAGTTGACTGATATTGGGGTAGCTAAAGAATTGGGTATTCAGTTAGATACTCTTTATGCCTGGTTTAAAGAGTTTGATGTTGATTTCAAAGAATTTACTGATAAAATGCCCGCAGCTGTTATCAACAATTTTGGTGGCGGGTTTTATGGGTGTTGTAGGGAGCCTGTGTATTTGATTGGTGAATCCCTTGTTGGTGATGGTAATGAAGTGGCGCATGTGGATTTGCTTATTGGTGATAAATGTGGTCCTATTGGACAGTCATTTGCTTTTGGTATGACATGTCTTTCTTTTGGTCATACACCTCTTTTAGCTGTTATTCGTCCTAATTTGCCGCCTAAACCTCATACACTTATTGTACCTAAAGTTACTGTTAAAAATATGAAAGATGCGGGTAAAATTTTTGGTCCTGCTCAAGCAGCAGTAGCTAAAGCAGTTGCTGATGCTGTAGAAGAAGGCATCATTCCAGCCTCAAAACTTGAAGAGTGGGTAATCATTGTAAGTGTCTTTATTCACCCTCAAGCAGTTAATTACCGTAAAATTTACCAATACAATTACAGCGCAACAAACATGGCTCTTCAAAGAGCACTTATGAAATATCCCTCTATAGATAAAATTCTTTATGATAAAGATCGTGCAAAGCACCCAATTATGGGTTTCAAAGTCCCACGCCTATGGAGACCACCATACCTTCAAATTGCATTAGATGCACCCTCAATTGAAGACGCCAAAAAAGTTATTGAACAACTACCAGAAAGTGATAGAATTATACTTGAAATTGGAACACCCCTAATCAAGCAGTATGGTACAAAAGTTATAAACGAAATTCGCACCATAGCCCCCGACACCTTCATCATAGCGGATCTTAAAACTCTTGAGGCAGGCAAAGTTGAAGTAGACACCGCATACGATAATACATCAGACGCCGTTATAGCCTCAGGCCTTGCACCCATAGAAACTCTGGACGCAACCATCCACGAAACCAAACGACTAGGCATTTCTACAATTATTGATATGCTAAATGTAGAAGAAAACAGTATCATACCCAAACTAAAAGAACTCAAAGAACTCCCCGACATCATCACACTCCACCAAAACATAGAACAAGAAAACAAACAACCCAACAACAACTGTAGCAAGGTGTTAGAGTGTATAAAACTTATCCGTCAAGCCTTCCCCAACAAAAAAATGCTTATTGCAGTCACAGGCGATATTACCCCTGAAACAGCAAAAGAAGCACTCAACCAAGGCGCAGACATAATCATAGTAAGCAGATACATAACCCAAAGCCAAGACATCAAACGCTCCACACAAGACTTTCTAGAACTAACCCCCACCATGCGCGAAGACATCGACCTCTACAGAGTACACACCGAATAAACAAAACACAAAACAAACAACACACCCGCCTTCTTTCTTTTCAATTAACTCTCCAATGAGATAAGTCCTGCGTTCTATATCTTCGCAAACGTGTATTTTGGCAAACTATTTTTGGCTTAAAGTTTGGTATGTTGTGGGGGTATGAATGCTATGCGGTATGGTTTAGCGTCTATTTCCAGTTTACGTCGTTGTGTCTTGTTGTTGTTTAGTGTTGGGGTTGTTTTTGTGTCCGAGTTGGTATCGGCTTTATTATCTGAGGATGTTATTTTCTTAATGAGCAAATGTTGGATACGCCTGGGCAGATTTTCTATTCGGCAGATGGCTCTTTTTATAATGTTTGGTTTGTTGGGTTGGGTTGTTTTTGGGTGGGTTTCTCATATTATCGGGAGAGATTGGATTATGTTTTTTCATATTTTTGCCAGTTTTAGCTCGTCTCGCTAATGGATCTTCATGTATTTTAGCCGAGTTTTACCATTTCACTGTCTTATGGAACATTATACCAACAGTTCTCTCCACAAGCGAAAACTCTTGTTTATATGTCAAGAATGCCCATAACAAGGCAATAATATGGAGCACACTTTATGCCAAGGGCAACAACAAAAGTAGATTTAATAAAAACTGCTAACGAACGATTTGATAAAATGTGGGAACTAGTAGATTCTATGACCCAACAGCAACAGGTAGCAACGTTCAATTTTGATGGAGAACCACTTGGTAAAGAGGCACATTGGACTAGGGATAAAAACATTCGGGATGTTCTTGTTCACTTATATGAGTGGCAACAACTTTTACTATACTGGACGGCAAGTAACACAAAGGGCGAGGAAAGGCCGTTTTTGCCAGCTCCGTATAACTGGAAAACTTATGGTGCTATGAATATCGGCTTTTGGGAAAAACATCAAAACACTCCATACAATAAGTCAAAAGAAATGATAAAATACAGCCACAATAAAGTTATATCATTAATCGAAAAATTCACCGATACAGAACTTTTCGAAAAAAAACATTACAAATGGACAGGAACATCAAGCCTAGGACAATACTGCATTTCAACCACCACAAGCCACTACGATTGGGCAATAAACAAAATAAAAAAACACACCAAAACATGCAAAAATTAATTCCCACAACTTAAAAAGTTCACTAGATGACTACTATTAGATAAGGCACTACTAACGTGCATTCTTCGACCACATTTAGGATATTTCTTTTTTATAGAGATGAATAGCTATAACCTAATCGTGTGTGGGTGTAGGGCGTTTAGTCTTCACATTACAACCCCCATAAAAATTACAGCCCCATTTACACCAACTACATGATTTAATAAGATAGCCCAAAAAGGATTTTAGTGTTAATATTAGGGCAAATAATACTGTTAATGCGTATATTTTAGATGAGGCAACGGTAAAGCAATGAATACCAACAAGATAACTAATGCTGTGGGTCGTATGAGGATATTATTGGAGATTGTTTTTAGTGAGCGGGCCGATGGTAGGGTGGATACTGTTTGGTTTATTTGCCAAAATATAATCTTGAAACAAAAGATGAGAACATTTGTGTCTGCGGCAAATCCGCTAAACAACCTGTCCAGAACACAAAACAGAATACTTAGACAAGTACTGTAAACATACAAATAAACGGAGATAAAGCAGTTAGCTTCTTAGTTCTTGAACACACTGCTACCATGAACCGTATTAAACTTGATCTTGAGCAAGCTAACGAAAAAAATACAGTATTAGAACAAAGACTCGCTTTGTTAGAACAAAAAATAGAAGATAAAACTGCTGCATAACACAACAGCAGTACTTGTTACTTGATTACAACTATGATGTATTCGCCGTTCATAGCATACATTACTGGGTATTGGCTATCAATGTCAATTATTTTGTAGTTTAAATAGATGCAGCCTTCGTCATAAAGAACAACACATAGGTGTCCCATATTGGCATCGCTGTCTTGCCATGATTGCATTGGTATCGGAATATTGCTTGTTACTTCAGGGTTTAGATATTCAAAATCTGATCTTATGTAGACTTGTACTATTGGCATGTCTGTTAGGGTTAGTTGTGGGACGCTGATTTTTTTCCAGTGCCATTCTTGACGATATGGCTCGTACATGTCATTGGAGTGTGATATGTCGAGAGTGATTATTAGGTCGCCGTCTTGTTCCACATCGAATGTGCCTTCTATGACGTATCTTGTTGTGCTTCCGTCTTTACCTGCAGGCCCTTGCGATCCGGTAGCCCCTGTTGCACCTGTATCCCCTGTTGCGCCAGCTGCTCCAGTTGCACCTTGAGGCCCTACTGCCCCAGTGTCCCCTTTAGGCCCAGGTTCACCAGGATCACCCTTTGCACCTTGCAATCCCGCTGCACCTGTAGCACCTGTTACTCCCTGGTCACCTTTAGGTCCCGTAGCACCAACGGATCCTTGAGGCCCAACATCACCTGTATCACCTTTAACCCCTTGCGGACCTATCTCCCCCTGCGACCCAGTAATCAGTTGAGTTGCTGCAAACGCAGAGATTGCACTTGCAACAATTATCGCAGTTATTATTCCTATTACAAAAATAGTTCTTGAAACTGATTTAGCACTCATTTTATTTCCCTTCTCTGTAATAAAACATCCATTAATAAAAATAAATCGAGACAACACGTAATAACTGAAAAAAACACGCCAACACCACAACTGTCACCACAGGTGCAACAGACCCTCGCCATGTTAAACATCCGCTTCCAAAACCTAACCAACCAAATAACCAAGTAGTTACCACCCTAACAAATGAAAACCAAATCCTACAAAAACAAATACTCCAAGTAAGTGACCCTGGGGAAACCCCAACCTAAGGAAGTGTCAGAAAATAACATTTACAGTTATTATGGATTGTTTTATTGTACCTATTTAGCCTCACAAAAAATATGATTGGAAAGTGACGCATTTTGCATTTGTAACACTGTCCGCCATGATTAAATTCTGCCTTTACACAAGATTAGCTTCCACACTTTGAGAGCACCTCTAAACTTCACATACCACGATTATCTCACACTACAACTCCTTTTTGTAAGACCCTCATATATGCCTCTAACTCTTCAGGAGATCTAACTGTTCCAGAGATAGTAACTCCACCAACTTGAGCATTAACTGTAATTCCGTTTTCATTTCGCTTAAATATCTTAGAAATAACCTCTTGCATAGCCAAACAAATCACGTCAGTAACCTCCTTATTTGAAAGTATTGAAATAACCACAGGAGCTATCGCACTAAAAGCAGGAAACACTCTCGATGAAGGCGTATTCTTACAATCCACAACCTCTATTTCCTCAACCGTCCCCACATACTCTTTTTTAAGACCACCATAAAAATCACAAGAATCTTCACTACAATCACCACGAACTTTTATTCTCAACATAGTAACATCAGTTTGAAATGTAACATAGATCTATAAAAATCAATCGTAACTGTTCAGTTAAGGAAATTTTTGAAATAGAGTGGCTACTGTGCCTAATGAATTGTCTGCTACAGTCTTTGCATTTATAGCGTTGCCTATCTTTACAAAACCAGGCTTATAGACACATCTACTTCCACACTTTGCATACGACGTGATAAGACTAACTTTTACAACACGTATCCAACTATAAAATATGTTATTATTTAGTTAACACTCTTAATTTTTGATCGCCAAATATAGCAGTATAACTTTTCGTTAACTATATAACTAGCGGTGTGTATTTGTGTTGTGGTGTTTGTATTGCCTAATCCTGTGTCGAAT
>JGI24705J35276_12238709_pt1 | contig 40432 bp, 41 predicted proteins | sample TergutNt197P4_FD_35276 | JGI IMG/M metagenome (IMG submission 35276) | reverse complement strand
CCCCGACTGGATCGCCGCCGACCTCCTGGCGCAAGCCGAGCATGACGCGAGCGCGCAATCGATCCTGATCACCGACAGCGAGCGGCTCGCCGACGAGGTCGAGCGCGCGCTCCAGTCGCAACTGACGGCGCTGCCGCGTGCGACGATCGCCGGCGCCTCGTGGCAGGATTTCGGCGCCATCATCATGGTTAAGGATCTCGGCGAAGCGGTGCCGCTCGCCGATGCGATCGCCGCCGAGCACCTGGAGATCATGACCACAGACCCGGAAGGTCTCGCCGGCAAGATCCGCAACGCCGGCGCCGTGTTCCTGGGCGCCCATACGCCGGAGACGATCGGCGACTATGTCGGCGGCTCCAACCACGTATTGCCGACCGCGCGCTCGGCGCGCTTCTCCTCGGGCCTTGGCGTGCACGACTTCATCAAGCGCACTTCGATCCTGAAATGCGGCCCCGACCAGCTGCGGATGCTGGGTCCAGCGGCGATGAGGCTCGCTCAGGCGGAGGGGCTGGATGCCCATTCGCGATCGGTGGGAATACGCCTTAACCTGCCATGAACAAGCCGCCCGCTCACGACGATTCGAAAAACCGCATCGTCGCCGTGACGCTCGACGAGGAGTCGATCGGCCGCTCCGGCCCCGACATCGAGCACGAGCGCGCCATCGCGATTTACGACCTGATCGAAGAGAACCTGTTCGCGCCTGACGTCGCCGACGGCCAGGGCCCCTTCACGCTCCATCTCGGCATCACCGGCAACCGGCTGATGTTCGACATAAGGCGCGAGGACGGCGCGCCCGTGGTGGCGCATCTGTTGTCGCTGACGCCGTTCCGGCGCATCGTCAAAGACTATTTCATGATCTGCGACAGCTATTACCAGGCCATCCGCACGGCAACGCCGGACAAGATCGAGGCGATCGACATGGGCCGTCGCGGTATCCACGACGAGGGATCGCGCACGCTGCAGGAGCGGCTGAGAGGCAAGGTGCGGGTCGATTTCGAGACCGCACGCCGCTTGTTTACGCTCATCACCGTCCTGCATTGGAAGGGTTGATCTCGGATGGGTGCGCTGTCCCACGCGCGCAATCCGCAATCGGTACTGTTCGCCTGCGGCCTGAACAGCGTGCGCTCGCCGATGGCCGCGAGCCTGTTGCAGCACATGTTTCCGCAGGCAATCTACGTCCGCTCGGCCGGCGTCAGGAAAGGCAACCTCGATCCTTTCGCGGTCGCCGTGATGGCGGAGCTCGGCCAGGACATTTCCGGCCACAAGCCGGTCACCTTCGAGGAACTGGAGGACTGGGAGGGGCTCAACTTCGACCTCATCATCACATTGTCGCCGGAGGCTCATCACAAGGCTTTGGAACTGACGCGCACGCTCGCCGCCGATGTCGAGTACTGGCCGACCCAGGATCCGACCGGCACCGAGGGTAACCGGGAGCAGAAGCTCGCCGCCTATCGCGAGGTCTGCGACCAGCTCGTGCAGCGCATGCGCACGCGCTTTACCAGATCCGGCGCGAGGGCTTAGCTGGATCGCGAGAGCAAATCGCCCCGATTCCGGTCCCGGTCCGGGTTGTGAAACAAGCCCCTATCCGATAGGTTCCGCGCGCCCTTTCCTCCGCTCCCCCAAAATCCGCTATGGTTGGCCGCTTCAAACTCGTTCTTGCTTCCGGTTCGCCGCGACGTCTGGCGCTGCTCAATCAGGCCGGCATTGAGCCTGACGCGCTCAAGCCAGCCGATGTCGATGAGACGCCGGGACGGAGCGAGATGCCACGCGCCTGCGCCAACCGCTTGGCGCGCACCAAGGCCGATGCCGCGGTCAAATCGGTGCAGCTGGACGACGAATTGCGGGGCGCCTTCATCCTTGCCGCCGATACCGTGGTAGCGGTCGGCAACCGCATCCTGCCCAAGGCCACCCTGGTGGACGAAGCCGCGCAGTGCCTGCGGCTGCTCTCGGGCCGTAACCACCGCGTCTACACCGCGATCTGTATGGTGACCCCACGGGGGGCCTACCGCCAGCGGCTGGTCGAGAGCCGCGTACGCTTCAAGCGCCTGAGCGAAGACGATATCCAGACCTATATCGGCTCGGGCGAATGGCGCGGCAAAGCCGGCGGCTATGCCGTGCAGGGCATCGCGGGCTCCTTCGTGGTCAAGCTGGTCGGCTCCTATTCGAATGTGGTCGGCCTGCCGCTCTATGAGACCGTTACCCTGCTGGCCGGCGAAGGCTTCCCGATCCGCTCCGGCTGGCTCAACACCGACGGGATCTGAGCCGCCCACCGGAACCTCTGCGGGCGGGACCTCTTGTCTTGCGAAGTTTCTCGTAAAGTTCGACTGACGCCATGGTTGATGAAGCTCGGAAACAGGATGCCGGCACGGCCAAGCCTAAATCCAAGCCCAAGCCGTGCCCGATTTGCGGCAAGCCGGCGGACGCTGCCACCCGTCCGTTCTGCTCGTCACGTTGTCGGGACGTCGATTTACACCGGTGGTTGTCCGGCTCCTATGTCATTCCGGCACGGGAGGACGACCCGGATGACGTCGAATAGCGTTGACTTTCAAGCTGTTAAGTTACTCGTCGGGATTCCTCCTGCGGACCGTGCTGGCCATGCGTCACCGCCGCCGCGCCGCACAAACCCGACGAAGCGTGGTAGACAGCGCCGCTTTGGCCAACTATAAACCGCCCGCTCGATGGGCCTTGGGCCCTTCTTGAGACGCCCAGGTAGCTCAGTTGGTAGAGCATGCGACTGAAAATCGCAGTGTCGGTGGTTCGATTCCGCCCCTGGGCACCACGAACACTTCCAAACAAGTCCGAATTTGTCCGCAAGCCCCTGCAAAAACAGGGGCTTTCTGTTATCTTGCATCCGAACTAGTCCGGATTGGTGCGGGTACATCCGCCCAAATTGCGGGTACATTTGCGGGTATGGAAGCCGTTGCGCTTCCGACGATACCCGCAAAACCCGCAGAGCAATGGGGGCGGGTATGGATGGCTTGACGGACGCGAAGGTTCGCGCAGCGAAGCCAAAGGATAAGCCTTACAAGTTGTCGGATGGCGGCTGGCTCTATCTCAGGGTTGCGCCTTCTGGAGCGAAGCTATGGCGCATGGCGTACCGGTTCGCTGGCAAGGAAAAGGTGCTCGCGTTGGGCGCCTACCCCGCAATTGGGCTCGCCGATGCCAGGTCAGGCCGCGACCGCGCCAAGAAGCTCCTGGCTGAAGGAGTTGATCCTTCCGCACAGAAGAAGGCAGAGCAGCGGGCCGCCAAGGCGGCGGCCGGGAACACATTTCGCGCCGTCGGTAACCAGTTGATGGCCAAGCACGAGCGCGAGGGGCACGCTGAAGCCACGCTTGGCAAGAACCGCTGGCTGCTGTCACTCGCCTATCCAGACATCGGCGATCGGCCGGTGTCCGAAATCACCGCACCGGAATTGTTGGATGTGCTGCGCAAGGTTGAGCGACGGGGGCGCTATGAGACCGCAAAACGGCTGAGAAGCTGTTGCGGCAGGGTATTCCGCTACGCAATCGCCAACGGCCTCGCCGAACGCGACCCGTCGGCGGACCTTCGTGGAGCACTGACGGTGCACCAAGTGAACCACCGCGCCACGATCGTCGACCCGAAGGATATCGGCTCCCTGCTGCGGGCAATCGACGCCTTCGCGGGCCAGCCCTCCACTTGGTTCGCGCTGCGCCTCGCGCCTCACGTCTTTGTCCGGCCGGGCGAGCTGCGGCACGCAGAGTGGACCGAGTTCGATCTTGATGCCACGATCTGGCGCATTCCTGCAGCGAAGATGAAGATGCGCCGGCCGCACCGGGTCCCGCTATCGCGCCAATCGCTCGATCTTCTGCGCGAGTTAAACAACATCACCGGCAACGGCCGATGGTTGTTTCCGTCGGTTCGCACGGTGTTGCGACCGATTTCAGAGAACACGCTGAATGCAGCGCTGCGTCGGCTGGGCTACGCATCCGATGACATGAGCACCCATGGCTTCCGCGCCATGGCCTCGACTCGGTTGAACGAGATGGGTAGGTGGAATCCTGACGCAATTGAGCGGCAGTTGGCACACGAGGAGGAGAACAAGGTCCGCCGCGCCTACACGCACGCCACCGAGTATTGGGTGGAGCGCGTCGAGATGATGCAGGCGTGGTCCGATTATCTCGACGTATTGCGAGAGGGTGGGCAGGTGGTCCCGATGAAGCGGCCAGCGTGAGCTGCCTGAGAGATCGGCGCGGCTAGTCCGACGGGACGAAAAGTTGGTCCGCACCAACCTGCCGCGTCGTCACACTGCGGAGCATCACGCGGAGGTGCGGAAGTGACACGAATAGCACTGCTCACAGAGGGCGATCATCTTCGATCTACGGAAGACTCGACATGGTCTGAGCGTGAGTGGATCCGACGCCAAAGGCTGTTTGATCGTATCTACCAACGTTATGATCTGATTGGCTTCAAGGAAGTGGCAGACTGGCGCGCTTCCGTTGGCGTACCTCGCGATGAGACCTTCGGGTTTCTCGTGGACGCAGTCCGGCACGGAGAATTCGGGACGGGCGATGCGCTCAATATCGTGTACATGCCAGACACGCCAGACGACCCGGCCCGATGGCCTCCTGCTGGCAAATTTCCATTGCGAGTGTGGTTAGGACACATCGTCGCGATGCACTCATCAGGTTGGGAGCGTTATTTCTATGCACCGCGGGAGCTGGTGACGCGCTGGTTTCAGGCTCGTAAGTATGACCTTCCGCCGTGGTCGTGGCTGGAGACGGCACTGGACCAAGCTCCAGCCAATGCGGTGGTGGTTCATGACCACAAGGAACACCCACCTACGCGTAGAAAAGCCGCAAGAGGCGGCACGCAGGTCCCCGACATAGTCACGGCACTGAAGGATCTCTATCCAGGTGGCCGGCCCACCAACCGAACGGCTACACTGATAGCTGTCGAGCACCGACTCGGCCGCAAAATCTCCCTGAAATCCCTGGATCGCGCGCGCGACAATGTTTGGCCGCCTAAATAATCGTCAAATGTCGTCAAATGTAGTCTGGCGACATTTGACGAGAGACACATCCATTTAGTTCAGGGTTCTCTGTTCCGAACTGAATAAGTCTGGAGCAGTTCGCACATGTCCAAACGAATTATTCGCCCTCGAGAAACCCAGGCCAAGTTAGGCATTGGCCGTTCCAAATTTTGGTCCGACGTTAAGTCCGGCAAGTTGCCGCCGCTCATCAGGCTGGGACCGAAGAGTGTTGGGCACCTTGAAGATGATATCGACCAATTCATCGAGTCTCTTCGCGCGAGGAACGCGCCTCCGCAATCCGCCGCCTAAGTCCCACCGATCCCAAGCGTCCGCTCGCAGCCTCGCGATACAGAGGCAAGGGTTTCGGCTGTGCTTAACCGATTTTGTGAATTCAATGGCCATTCGGAAGCGCTGCGCCTTCCTGCAGCGCGGCCGCAGATGGAATCAGACACCACCGATCAAGTGGATGAGCGCGGCAGTGATGAGCGACCGCGACTGTTGTCTGATATTCACCCGGTGTTCGTGGTGGTGCAGCGTGATGCCGCGCTCGCGGACGACAAGCTGCGCTCGATCGAGCAAGCCGCGCTGAAATGTGCGCCACTGGTCGCGGGCGGCGAGTTGGAACGGCCAACGTGTGTGGATGCGCTACTCGATATCGCGCGCAATCATGGTCTATGCGGCAATGAGCGCAAGCGTGAGGAAGTCGAGCATGTGATCGGCATGGGGCTTTCCGGCACTGCGGCCTTGGTCGATGCACGAGCGCGCGACGACGTTGAGCGATCTCCGCTCATCGCACCGAGCGATCGGGGCAACCAGTCCCCTATCAAGGCAACGCCGTTCGTCTGGCGAGATCCTAGCGCCATCCCAACGCGTGATTGGTTGTATGGTCATTTGCTCATCCGAAAGTTTGTTACCGCAACGGTGGCGCCCGGTGGTGTCGGCAAGTCGTCCCTGGTCACTGCTGAGACGCTTGCCCAGGTCACGGGTAAGCCCTTGCTTGGCATCAGGCCAGTTAGGCCGCTCCGCGTGTGGCTTTGGAGCCTTGAGGACCCGCAAGAGGAAACCGAACGCAAGCTACAAGCGGCGGCCCTGCATTACGGGATTAGGCCGGAAGATGTCGGAGACCGGCTCTTCGTCAACAGCGGGCGCGATACGCCCCTGGTCATGGCTGAGATGAACCAAAAGTCTGGCGCAATGGTTGTCCGGCCCGTTATTGGCGCCCTGGTGGACGAAATCAAGCGGCGCAGCGTCGACGTTGTCGTGATTGATCCATTTGTCTCGTGTCATCGCGTGCCCGAGAACGACAACGGCGCCCAGGACATGGTTTTGAAGGAGTGGGGTCGCGTCAGTGAGCTCGGCAATTGCGCGCCTCACGTCATCGACCACACGCGCAAGATGGGTGCCGACAGCGAGGTGACCACCGAGAGCTCTCGCGGGGGCAAGGCAAAGACCGACGCATGTCGTGTAGTTCGCGTGGTCAACCGGATGACCAAAGAAGAAGGCGATAGAGCCGGCATTGAGAACCATCGGCTCTACTTCCGGACCTACAACGACAAAGCCAACCTACAACCGCCCGCCGAAGAGTCGGACTGGTTCAAGCTGAACAGTGTGCACCTTGGTAACGGACCGCTTGGTGGCGACAGCGTTGGCGTTGTGGCCCCGTGGAAGTGGCCCGACGCGCTCGCTGGCATCACCGGCACGGACTTCGAAAAGGCGACCACCCTGATCCGCGCCGGGCGCTGGCGCGAGAACGTCCAGGCTGCTGATTGGGTTGGTAAGCCCATTGCTGAAGCCCTGGGGCTCGATCTGGCTAACAAGGCGGACAAGGCGAAGGTCAAGGCCGTCCTCAAATCATGGATGGCTGCCAGCTCGTTGGCTGTGGTCGACGGATTGGACGATGACCGCAAGTCCCGCAAGTTTGTCGAGGTAGCAGAATGACGTTGCTCCACTACGTCACCTCAAGTGGCGCAAGGTGCCGCACCAGTGGCGCAAGCATCATCTGCTCCACTGCGCCACCTGCGCCACCCCCTTTAGGGGGGGCAAGGTGGTGGCGCACGGATGCAGGGCGAAATTCGAAGGCCAAACCCACCGAAGCCGACGAGCCACGAGGTAACAACGCATGATCCACCGTCGTCCATTGATGGAGTTTTGAGATGAAACGATTTCTCGTCGCTGCGATCGCGCTTGGGTATTCGAGCTTTGTCTTCGCGCAGAGTGGACCCGGTGCTCTCCCGTCACCTTGGACGCTGAATGGTCCCGGAATCTCATATTCCAACGGCGGCATCACGGCGCCGATCTCTGTTCCCGGAGGAGACCAGGGCATTGGCACCATCAACGTTGGCGGCGGCTACTACATCGGAGGCGTCTCGATTTTCGACGGCCCGTCGTTCACGGGGACGATAGTGACGGCTGGAGTCACTGGGCTGGACGGAGTCTCGAGCTGCACCGGCCCGGCGAGCACGCTGCAATGGCAGGCGGGTCAAGGCTTTCAGTGCGGAGTTGTTACCGCTGCAGCATCGAGCATCGCGGTGGGAACGACGGACGTTACCGGCGGCACATCGGGGCGCGTGCTCTACAATAACAGCGGGTCGCTAGGCGAATTGGCGACCAGCGGCACCGGTGGCGTCGCCCTGACCAACAGCCCCGCGCTTGTGACGCCAAACCTTGGGACTCCGTCGGCGATCGACCTTTCGAACGCAACGGGCCTGCCGATCGGCGGCATCGCCGGCCTCGGCGCTAATGTTGCGTCGGCGCTCGCCATTGATGTCGGAACGGACGGCGCCTTCGTGACGCACGGCGGCGCGCTGGGTAAACCTTCGTCGGCAGATCTCACCTATGCGACCAATCTCCCGGTCTCGAGCGGGCTCTACGGTCTCGGCGGTGGCGTGGCAACCGCGCTTGGTGCCAATGTCGGATCGGCAGGAGCGTTTGTCGTCTACGGCGGCGCCGGCGGCCAGCCGTCGGCAATCGATCTCGCGAATGCAACGGGGTGCTCGCTTGTGTCGTGCGTGAGCGGTACGCTTCAAAGCTCACAGTTCCCCACGCTGGGGGCGGGGACGATTTTTGGTAACCCTGGCGCGTCGACCGCTACGGGGCAGGGCTTTACGATCTCGGGGTTGCCTGCAGCGACCACGCTCGACCCGAATGACACCAAAGTGATGGTGCAGACCAATGGCGGTGCGTACCAAGCGGCCCAAATCAGCCAGCTTGCCAGCAGCGGCGTGGCCGGCGTGCAGTCGTTCAATGGTCGCACCGGCGTGGTGGTGCCGGCCACCGGCGACTACACGGCAGACCAGGTCGGCGCTGCAGCGAACGACCTTTCGAACATCACAAGCCAAGATGCCGCGCTTACGTCGCTCGGGATCATCGATCGCGTGATTGACCAGGGCGCCATCCCGCAGACGCAGAATTTCGACGTGCCACTCCCGACCGGCTATGACGAAATTCAAATCGATCTATTCGGTTTCGGGTCCACCACGACGGGGAGCGGGCTAAATGTGTTCGTTTCGACGGACGGAACGACTTTCCCGACGTCTGGCTACTCATACACCGGAAATTACCAAAGCACGGCAGACACGACCATGCATACGTTCTCAAGCGCGTCTGCCGCAAATATCGCTGCCGGATTGACGCTCCCTGTTGGAGGGATGTCAATGATGCGCGTCCGCGTGTTGAGGCCGGGCGACACAACAACGAAAAAAATGATCGTCGTCAAAACCGATCAGCAGGATCTGAACGGCCTACCTGCTCTCATAAATACGACAGCCGCGTACCAGAGCAACGCAGCCTTGCAGAAGGTCAGATTTGCATTCAATGCAGGCGCAGCGTTCGCTTCAGGCGGATCTTACACGGTGCGCGGCGTAAAAAAGCAATAGCGGGGCGACTTATGAACGCGTCGAGCCAGCTTGCGGCAGGAGTCATCCAACAATGAGAGCAATCAAGCGTCCGCGCACCACAAGGAAAGGCTGAGACATGGATACCCTTGGTTACAATCCGATCAAATCCCGGAATGCTATCGGCTCATTCAATGTTGAGAGCGTCGGCTACGTTCAAGGCGTAGCGATGGCCGCGCCATCCATCCGAAACTCGCTCGCGGGTGGCGTCCTTGCGGCAGACGAGACTCTCCCGATGTGGGGCGGTGTCGGCATCTACGAGAACGTCCGTGGTGGCGTCGCGGGTCCTGGCGCGGTCTTGGGAGGCGTCGTCGGCCGGGCCACGTCGATCACCGCGGCTGCGGCGAAGTCACTCACCGGATTTTCGGTGTTCGACCAAGCCCATCACATGGTCCAGACGCCGACGAGCGAGGTTCCTGTCTCGCTCTCGGGGATGGGCGTGCACTTCTATCGGTTCAGAAGCGGCGCGCGCATTCCGGTGAAGTGCGACCCGTCGCTGATCGACCTCCAGGGCCAGATCATCACCTCGGAGGTTGCTTGGGACTTCGTCAACCAGATGCTCATTGCTGCAGCGGCGCCCGCCGACGCGATTCCCGTTCGCGTTCTCGACGTCAAGGCAACCAACTGCATGACCGTTGAATACGATCCGGCCACGCAGTTCGCTACCTGGAATCGCGATGGGGCTTGCGCTCTCATTATCATCTGAAAACGAAACCGGCGCGGTGGTACGTCCGCACGCGCGCCGATCTCACAAAGAAACCGCCCCGCTGGTGTCTGAGCAACGGGGCGGTCATACCGGCGATGATCACCAACGACGAAGACCATCAGCGACAGTTATGCATTACGTGCGCGCAAAGATCAATGTTCGTCGCTTGTTACCTTGACACACAACCAATGTGCTCGCGCTTGTGTTGTGTGATAAGTTGATCTCGGCACCAACCACCAGGAGACTAACGATGACACCCGAAGAGCTCGTCGCCGCGATCGGCAAGATCACCGAAGGCCTGAAGGCCGACATGAAGTCCATCCAGGCCGACTCGGATGCGAAATTCGCGAAGCTCAACGAGAAGGCCAGCGCCATCGCGGACGCGCTTGCCAAGAAGGACGCGAAGAGAAGGGACGCCGACGATCCCGCCGGCGACATGAACGATTTGGCCCGACAGACAGCTGCGGACGGCATCATGAACACTTCTCGCGCAACGAGCGCAGATCGCAATGCATTCGCTGACGCCCAGGCCAAGGCTGATTCCGCCATGCGTACGCTTGGCGCATGCGCGCCGCCGCCCATGTCAGGCGAAGACCTTGTGGCCTACCAAATCCGTCTGGCCCGCCACTTACAGCCATACTCCAAGACGTGGAAAGACGCTGACCTTCGAAAAATCGCAGCTGACAGCGCCGTCTTTGGCATCGCGCTCGAGCAAATTCGATCGGATGCAATGAGTGCCAGCCGTGACACCACGGGAATGCCGGAATATCAGCATCGCATGGTCGAGAGGCAGTTGCCCACGGGACAAATCGCACGCGAATGGGTGGGGCGCGGAACGATCTTTAAGCAGCTCTCGACACCGCCGCGCTACGTGCGCCGCATCATGACGCCGAACGACCGTATGGCGCACGCGCTCCGTGCGATGGGCCACTGAGGACCGCACGATGAAACGGCCGGCCGCTGCCAAAGCAGCGCAACAGCAGCAAGTCCGCGGCCGGCCGTTTCAAAAGGGCCAAAGTGGGAATCCTAGCGGCCCCAAGCCGGGCAGCCGTCACAAGTTGACGGTTCTCGCCGAACAGTTGATGGCGGACGACCTCGAAGCCGTCATCAAGAAGGTCGTCAGCAAGGCAAAGAGAGGCGACATGACCGCCGCGAAACTTCTATTGGATAGGGTCGCGCCGGCCCGGCGCGGGCGTGTGGTGCACTTCCGTATCCCGCCTGTCCAAAGCGCCTCCGACGCTGTTCACGCGCTGGGGTCTATTACGGCGGCCGTGGGACGTGGTGAACTTTCGGTCGAAGAAGCCTCGGATTTGTCTCGCGTAGTCGATATCAACCTTCGCGCAATCGAAACCGTGGAGCTCGAACAGCGCCTCGCCAAGATCGAAGCAAGGATGGAGCGGAATGACGAGTAACATGAAAAGGCGCCTCAAGGCGATCGAGATGAAGCTCAACGCGAAAAGCGACGACAGCTTCCAGATCACGCTCATTGAGGGCGGGCTGCCTGGACTCATTAATTGGGCCTACGCCGGTTCTCATCGGTGGCAGCGCGCGGAGGGCGAAGACCTCGAGACCTTTATCGAGTGGGCCGCAAAGAACGCGCAAGCCATTGGCGAAACATCACTGGTCGTCGGCGGCCTGCCGCATAGCGACGAATTCGCCGGCCTGAGTTTTGAGGATTGGTGGGCGACGATCGCGCCGTACTATCCCGAGGTGCCGCCGGAGGAGACCCGCACAGCAATCATCAGTTAACGGCCCCCTGTTTGGGGCTCGCATCCAAGAGTTCACCACGCATACAGCCCTCGAATGCGCGAGCGATGAATGTTTGATCGCTCGCGCCGTATTTGTCCCGCGCGAAGTAAACTGCGGCAGCGAGCATCATAAAATAGTCTGCGTTCTCTTCAGAATGGATAAAAGCTTGCCCTCCCGGCCCGTAGGCTTTCGATGCAGCTATTTCAGCGGCACGTTGGTAGCTCGTGCCACTGCGCTGTAGCGCTATAAGCTGAACTGCCACGCTCTGATATTCCCGACACACGGTAGTGCGTGCAATGTTCGCTTTGATCTTCTCGTCATTTGCGATCACTTCGGCGTTGTAGGCTTTGACGGCCTTATTTTCGGCCTCGCGTTGCTCAGGAGTGGTCGAGGCTTTCCAGCGTTGAATGCATTCGTTGAACTCGTCCTCTCCGAACTTTTCTACATCGTTCCATTTTCCGCTTTGCGCGTTCGAGACAATATCAAGAAGGTGCCGAATGTTTTCTTCTGGCCACCCCAGGGAACGCGCTTCCGCCTCCTCATTGCGAGCCTGTGAAGCTAACAGGGCAAAGATATTTCTGTATTTGGTATGGTAACGCGCAAAGACCCCCATCGCGACATTGCCCCATTCCCGACAGATCGTTGGGTGACTGATCGGCTTTTGGGCACTCGCAGGACAGGTCGTCCAAAAGAACAACAAAGCGACAAACAGATCTGTCCACTTCAGTGTTACACGCATGCTCGCCCGGCTCCGCATCATGCTGTTCGATGCAAGGCGCGGCGCCCTCGCACCAAGCCCGATCGGTGCCATAAAGGGGCCACAACTCGAAACCCAGCGCAACCAGAAGTACTGTTTTTCCCCTACCAACAACCGCGCGATCAGATGTCCATCAAACGTCCAACAAGACTCCCTATTCTGTGATTTTTCCGTCTTGAGCGTCGTTTTCCGCTATTGACCACGAGCCAAGAGTCGGCGCAGGATGTGCGTGCATGGCCGATAGGCCGTGTGAGGCTTCAGAACCTCGATCAACGGCGCAGCAGCGCCTCAGAAAGTGGCGCTATTTTTGTGCCTGCATGGCAGTGCAGGAGATGTCCTGCGTGGCACACCCGCTATGGTGGGAGGGCGGCGATATAAGGCGGGAAACCGCACGAATAAGCCCGCCTGTTCCGTTGGTCAGGTTCTGAACCTCCCGCCACCAGCGGGGCCTGAAAAGTCTCGCTGTTGGCGGTTCAACGTCAACCGAGGAGACTTTCATGCAGGACCAACTCTCCATTCCCAACGCCGCCCCGCGCCGCCGCGCCCGCATCAACAGCAAGCCCACATCCGTCGTTGAAGAATGTACGGACGAAAAGTTCTCTGTGGCAGATCATATGGCTAAGCACTTCAAGCCGGGCAGGTTTCTCCCCAAGGCGCCAACGCGTGATAGCGCGCGCGAACAGGGCGCGGGTCCCGCCGCGCCCCCAGCTCCCGCCGGCCTGGACGCCCGCCTCAAGAGCGAAATAATCACCGTTGAGGATTTGGAGTGGGCGCTTACCTTTTGCGCGCACCTTATCGAGGTGCACGGGCAGTGGATCATGCCGATATTTGAGAAGCTCGAGCGAGAGCTTGAGGCGGCGAAAGAAAAACGGAGCGCAGCGGATCGCGCGAAGGCGCTTTTGGAATCGTACCGAGAGCGTGCTGGCGACTTCAGTGCGATCCCACAGGCGGCAGCCTGAAGGAGGACCGAAGCATGGCCAAATTCCCCGCCAGCCGCGCAGCTGCGATGCCAAGAGAGCGCACCGAAGTCAAACCCAAGGAAATCACTGTCGAGCGTGTGGAGCGAGCGCTGGCTTACTGCGCGTACCTCATCACGATATACGGGTCCAAGGTCGTCCCGATATTCGAGAGGCTTGAGCGAGAGCTTGCCGCGCTGAAACAAGAGCAGAGCACCATGGAGCGAGCGAACAAGTTTCTTGAGGCATACAGGGAGCAACGCGGAGGCACCATCGACACAGTGTCGGCTCCGCTACTCCTCACAACGAGGCCGGCGGCTTAAGGTGACGCGATAGGAGACCAGGGGCCGGCATTGTCCGGCCCTTTTTTTTATGCAGGCGGACCGCCGCAGGCCTCCAGGGCGCATGGCCTCGTCACTGTCCAGGCGGCGGCGGCGCGGCCTGTCACACAACTGTCCCGTGACCGTCGCAAGCCCTTTCACAACGCCAAGGGCGGCCGGCGCAAGGCAGGCGATGAGCGTCAGAGGAACTAACTCGGCGGGAAGCTAAAAAGCACAGTTTCCGCATCATCTTCGCGCAGCACTGCACGCCAGTTCGGATAGACGTTACAGGCACCCTCCGCCGGAGGCGCCTCGATCGCACCGGTATCGACATTAACATGCATGCCTGTCGTGGAGGCGTACAAATAGGATTTGTCTCCAAAGCAGACGAGCGCCCCGACTGGAATATCCACACGGCTACTACCTTGGACCGATGTGAGGTCGGGAACAATCACAGCATCTCGGTATCGTACCAACTCGTTGTACTGTCTTGCAGCTGTGAGCTTCGGTCCATTGCTACCAAAAACGAGAGCAAGCTCTTGTGATTGGCTAGAGATGCATAATAGGCCGAAGAGCTTTTGAACGCTCAATGCGCAAAAAAGATCTCCCGGCTTCAGATCAGCAAACGTTGCTGGCTGGCCCAATACCTTTACTTTCATCTCAAAGCCCCCTGCTGCTCAAGACTGCAAATACAGTCAATCGCAACCAGCAATGGAAGGCAAGTCGGCGGCGTTTTCGTCTGGACTTTTACCGCCCTCAACGTGAGGTAAAATCATCCGCGCTCATGGCGTCCATTGAGCGACGGCCCATTGGGGTCGTATTGGACCCAGACCGAGGGCAGCAATAAAAATTGCGGGTATTTCTGCGGGTATGCGTCAAATCCGCAAGAAAATAAGCAAGCCACATCAATGTAATACCTCGTTAGTTTGATGCCGCCCCTGGCACCATCCGAGTGTTCGCCTTATCCGCCAACGTCCGTTTTCCAAAAAAACAGGCAGAAGCCGCATTTCTCGCAGGCGGCATCGGTGGCGTCGAGGTTGGATATAACCATCAGTTTGCCGACAAGTGTGGGGTCGGGATTGAGGCGGACATCGGCGCCGCCAATGTTCATGATCTGCCCGAGTCTTGCTCGTCTCCTTAACCCTCTCTTATCGAAGAGGGCGCGGAAAGGCCGGGCGCCGACTGGCACCCGTGATCCGTGGGCAAAAAATGCACACGGGGTGGTCACGAGGCAGCCGGATCAACCCGGCCCTCCCGCGCGATGGTTTGAACAGCTTGACGTGCTCTGCCCGGCGAGCGATGCGCTGTTGCGCCGTCACCTTGCGGATTGCTGGGGGGGCATCGAAAGCCCTGTTGAATCGATGCGTCACCACAAGGCCTGATGCCAAACTCCGGGCATCAGACCGCACGATATACGCTGCCGCGACCGCTTCTCGGTCGGACACTCGCTAGAGACGTGTGCTCACCTTCGAGGCTGCCTGCGAAACGTTTTACAGAGCCGGTTGTCTTGTGCGCGCCGCAGGCTTCGGCTCAATTCTCCACCCGCCCTTGCGTGTCACAGTCGCGCCGGCACTGTCCGCGTCCACCGCATCCTGCCCTGCGATATCAGACGATTCGCCCTCTCATTGGGCAGGGTGTGCCTCCAATACCGCAATTCGGAATTCCGATAAAGCGAAATATTCTCATGCGGCGGGCTTGACAGCCTCTGCCGATTTGCCCGTCGGGCAAGCGGGTTCGCTCCCGCGATTTTCTCTATCTCGTCGCCGTCATTGACCGGGCGAGCCGCGCTGTTCTGGCATCTATCCAACACAATGGATACCTCGTTCTGCCTCGCTGCGCTCGACGATGCTTTGGCACGGTATGGGAGGCCGGAGATATTCAATACGGATCAAGGCAGCCAATTCACCAGTGCGGCCTTCACCAGCGCTTTGGCAGGCGCAGGGATCAACAGGCGCAGGGATCAAGATCTCCTTGGATGGCCGCGGTCGTTGGATGGACAACATGTTCATCAACGGCTGCGGCGATCGCTCAAACATGAGGATATCTACCTCAAAGGCTATGCCGACGGTCGCGAGGCCAAGTGGACAGAGTTCTACAATGGACAGCGCTCTCATCAGGCGCTTGGCTATCGCGCGCCGATGGTGGTCTGGCGCGAAGCAACTGCAGCCGCTGTGGATATGATGGACAACGCTGACGCGTTGACCACATACCCACATCAGGAGCGGGCAGTTTCCAACTAACGAGCGGGCTCAGGTGGTCCTACTCCTCGGGTCCATTTCTGAATTCGCCGCGTGTGCATTCCGTGACGCTCAAAAATTTTCACCGCACGCAATGCGCGTGTTGCGCCCCGATCACACCGAAACAAGAATCGTCCAGCATTCCCCATTTGGGTGACGCAACCATCGTTCGATTAAGCCAAGGTGATACGAACATATACTGAGATCGATCCTTCTGCACCTCAGAGATTCCTCGTGCTAGATCGGGAGCGAATGCATGCATTTTGATCATAATTACAGCCCCTGGCAATTTGGCAAATTTGATCTGCGCTTAAGGCTCTGGTTGCGATCGATTTTTGTCCATTCACCATGGATCATATGCTTCGGGATACTTCTCTGGTTCTTGATGTCATCGCAGGGCATTTCGCTAATGGAGTACCCGGTTGAGCACCCATGGATACGGTTTGTCTGCTTTGGCGTTGTGCTAGCAGTCGCGGTCGCCATATTTCAAATGGTTGATGGTCTGCACGTTGAGGTTGCTTGGCTCCGCGTTGGATTACGGCCTCCCAAATTTCGTTTGATAAAATTGCTATTCTATATGGCAGGCAGTTGGGCTGTATCGCGCGCCGCATTGACAAACGAAGGTTTGAACCAATACGTAGCTATACCTCTCACGTTCATAACGGTGCTTATGGTGAGCATCGCCATGGTATACCCAGTTGATCCTGAGGATACTGGCTTCAAGAGTACAGCGTATTTCCTTTTTCTGTTGTTCCTACCCATCCTGCTACTCGCAGGCGGTACGTATCTTGTCATTCATCACATGGATTGGCTAGCCGGGCTTGGTGCCTTTATTGTTGTGGGGGCTGGGCTTATTTTATTGGTAACAGCGGTCCAATCGCTTTTTCTCCTCTTGCCATGGATGGGAATAGTACCAACTGCCGTCTTGCTACTCGCAGGCTGCACCTATCTTGTCATTCATCACATAGGATGGCTGGTTGGATTCGGCATGCTCATAGTCGGGGCTTGGCTTATCATATTGGCGAAGTCGGTTCAGTCACCAAAACCTATCCCTACCGTGGGCGCCATCATCGTCACAGCAGTGTTGTTGCATGGATGCCAAGAGCCGATCACGGAGCGGTCTAACCCGCTACTTGCAAATATTCCGCCCAATGTAGAGCCTATCGCCGGTACATGCAGCGACCTTATCAAGGCCGGAGCCGTAACCACAGAGACTCAATCTGACGCTAAGCCGCGACCCATGTTTCTGATCAGTGCCGAAGGCGGCGGTATCAGAGCAGCTTATTGGACCGCTGTGTCGCTGGAAGAATTGTCGCAAAAGCGCTCAAGACCGTTATTGGAAGAAACCGCCCTGTTGTCAGGTGTGTCGGGTGGAAGTCTAGGGCTCGCTACTTGGCTCGCGGCTCAAGAACTACCCGTTGGCGCGCGGCTGTCTTGCATCCGTGAATATCTGTCGAGTGATTTCTTCACTCCGCTGATTGCGGGGGTGTTATTTCTCGATATTCCACGCCTTGTGATTCCAAAATCCATTCTCGATACCCATCGGGGCGACTATTTCGAGAGCTACATGGCCTACCGCTGGTTGGCGCTGACAGGAAAGCCGTTTTTCTACCGGCGTCTTGCAGACCTCAGCTTTCCAGGCAGTGAAGCAAGAATTTATTTCAATGCGACCGACGCACTCAGTGGGCAGTTCATCGCATTCGGCAATGCCGCTGCACCATTACCGCCCGGCGCCAATGAGAAGACTGCGAGCACTCTTAACTCTATTCTGAGAGAACATCTATCTGATCTGCGTGTAGCGCAGGCGGTCCATATGAGTGCGCGATTTCCGTACCTGTCCCCAAACCCGGACGTGATGTTACCGGCGCGCGATGCAGCAAAGACATTGTTCAATCGCGACGATGTTGATGATGGTGCGCCAACACGCGTGGCAAGCCTCGTCGATGGGGGATATTTTGACAATTCGGCATTGGGGCCGGCGCTGCGCTTGTTGGAGGATCAGGCTGTATCGAACGATGAAGCGGTGAAGTCGCAGCCGCGTTTCATCCTCCATCTATTTAACAATCAGCGCCGGAATTGTTATAGCAATTCAAAACACAGCGGATGCATGCGGGCGACTGATGAGAGCTTGAACGAACTGAAGGGATTCAGTGTGTGGGGCTGGCTAAACCGTCCTAGCGACGCCATTGTCGCTGTCAGGGATCAACATTCGCTTCAACGGCTTAATGAACTAGTGATGGCAATGAAAAACATTCCATCGGCGCAACGGTTGCTATTAGCGCTCCCAATGCCGGAAGCCAAATCAGATAAGGTGCTTGAATATCTGGCGAAAGTGCCTTTTCATGGCCGTGATCAAACGTGGAGCGAAGTAGCGCTGGGTTGGACGTTATCACCCAACGAGAGGGAGTTTATAGACAGACAGGCATCCCAGGTTCGTGATGAACCGAAACCGGAGTGATCATCAGTCGGATTAATACTCGCCAGTACGCCTGAGCTCGCTCGAACGCCGCGCGTTGTCTACCCACGTGCTGATCGCGCGGCGGGTGGCGTTTTCGTCGAAGTAGAAGAAGGCGCGGATATCGCCCTTCCGGACTTCGAAGGATTGGGCGCGATTGAGGATAGTTGATGGCTCCCGGAGCAGTCGCGCTGCTTTTTTCCGTGTCTTTTCCGCTACGAGTGCTTCCATGTAGGGCCGCGTGCATTCGTAGCATTAGCAACTTCCCGATACTGACTTCGCGGCGGAAAGGTCAACGGCGCGCATACCGAGCCGAGCAAAGCGGGACGAGCGCAGGACGTTTCAATGAGTTGCGCGGTGGCTATTTGATCAAACCGGCTGCATCCACCTTGGGTAACGACTGTTGCGCCTCCGGGCTCCGCTGCTCGGCGGCCTTGCGGTGCCATTCTGCGGCCTTCACAGCATCTCGCGAAACGCCTCGGCCGTCTCTGTACATATCGCCAAGCTTGCATTGGGCGGGAGCGTGCCCCTGCTCGGCCGCCTTGCGCCACCAAACGACAGCTTGCACGTCGTCTTGCGCAAGGCCTCGGCCTTCCGCGTACATATAGGCGAGATTGTATTGTGCTACGGCGTGCCCCTGGCCACCGGCCCTGCGGTACCACCCGACAGCCTGTGCGTCGTCCCGCGCAACACCACGGCCTTTCGCGTACATCACGCCGAGATTGTTTTGGGCGGGAGCATATCTTTGGTTCGCTGCCTTGCGTATCCACACAACCGCCTGCACATCGTCTTGCGCAACATTTGCGTACATCTCGCCGAGCTTGTGTTGGGCGCGAGCGTGCCCTTGGTCGGCGGCCCTGCGCCACCACGCGACTGCCTGCGCGTCATTTCGCGCAACGCCGCGACCGTCTGCGTACATATGGGCAAGATCGTGCTGGGCTTCGGCGTTATCCAGTTCGGCAGCGGTACGCGTCTCCAGAAATTTGAGCGTTGCCTCGTCGGCAACGTGTGCCGTGACGGCGGTCTGCACCGTCGTTGATTTTGTAAGACCAAGATAGCGGGAAAGGGCGACGGCAGCTTTCTTCATGACAACGTGCCTCGTAACAGAAGGACAACCTGCCTGCCGGTCTTGGCATTTTTTTGTCTTGTCATGCTGTTCACGAGACGTTCCAGGGAGCGGGTCGAGGACATTGGCCCCCGGTCAGCTATGGTCCGCCGCCGCGCTCAAGCAAGGATGCCGGGCGCAGTTGGAGCGGAATGGGCCACTTCCATCTTTATGCGGCCTAGTAGTCCAGCTTGCCCTTGAGGTCCGCAAAGGGAACCATGATGTGCTCGCGATAGGCTGGTCGCTCGCTGAGGCTGCGGTACCAGGCTTCCACGTTCGGCACGATTGGCCGTTCGATCTCCAGGCCGAAGTAGCGATACAACGTCGTCCCGGCCGGAATGTCAGCCAAGCCAAGTTCACGGCCGCTCAGATAAGGCTGATCCGCCAGCACTCGGTCCAGAAGCCGCATATGAGAGGCGCAGCGGGAGACGTTAGCGGTGACAGCGCGCATGTCTCGCAGGTGCTCGGGCGTGCGATAGAAGCCCCAGAATACGCCATTGAGGAAGTCGGGCTGCAGGCTGGTTTGTGACCAGTCCATCCAGCGATCGGCCTGGGATCGTTCGGCTGCGTCCTCGGACCAGAACCGGCCCCGGTCATACGTGGCCGCAAGATAACGCAGGATGGCATGACTCTCCCACACGACGACATTCCCGTCTCGGATCACAGGGACGCGCCCGTGCGGGTTCATGGCGAGGAATTCGGGCGTATCCAGTCCGCCGAAGTCGCCACCCGCGGGGAAGTGCTCGTAAGCGATGCCCAACTCGGCCACGAGCCACATCACTTTCTGAACGTTGAACGAACTCGATCGGCCCCAGACGGTCAGCATGGTGATTTCGATCCTGTGGAGGAGGGCGCGGGCGGTCGGCGGCCGCAAGTATTTGAGCGCGGGGAGATGTATCAGATCGCCTCACCGCCTTGTATAGTCGATGGACGCATTTTCTCGTCCAAATTCTCGCTGTTCCGAGAAACGGGAGGTAAGTCAGAGCGCTGCAGTTCTCGGATCTCGCAATAGCTCACCCGCTTGATATTGTTCTGATTCAAGAGGTCCGAGAGCTCGGGGTCGATCAAGCATAAGGCGTCGTGTGCGCGTAGATCCGCGTACGTCCTGTCGTAGGCGCGCAACTCCTCCCCATCAAGTACGGGATGAGCAAAAATCTCGGTAACACCCGCCGCCAACTTCGGGATTTCTTCTGCGAATACGTCCCGCGTGCGTCTTGGCCACGGATATATAACACGATCTGCGAACAGCAGGCCCCGGCTTTTGGCGCGCGCACGAGCCTGTACATCCTCCTTGGCTCCCTTTCGTAAAATCATCCGCACCGGGAGCCGAAATTCCTCCGCCAAATCGAAATAGAGGTCATAGAGATCGCTCCGACCCTGCACGAAATCCATGTGTACGTCCAAATGGGTGACGTCGACGCTCCAGGAATGCGCCGTTTCGATCTGAGTCCGGAGTTCAGCGCGTGCTTCGGCCGCGCTGATCTGGTCAAGAGCATTCCTGGTCGTGGCCGGAAAGAATCCCTCCTTATCACGGAGCGAGGCACCACCTGTTAAGCCACGCCAGCGATAGCCGCGGTACTCTGAGGTCAGCGTCAGGTGTACGCCAACGGAGAGCCCCTGAAACATATAGGCCGCCTCTCGAGCCCAAGGACAAGGCACCATCAAGGTCGCGCTGGTAGCGACACCATAGGTCATAGAGCGGAAGGTAGCGATGTTCGCGCTATGGCTTGAGCCCAGATCGTCACAGTTGATTATTAGTAGTCGGTCATCCCTGCGATAGCCCAGTCGAACTGCGAGACTGCTCGATGATTCTTTGTTGTATAGCGCCATGACTGCTCCAATCCATGATGAGCAGAGCAGACGCTGTGGCTTGACCCGTTTAGTTGCCGGTTCGGCCACATCCCCCCTTTTCGGGAGCGCCACCTTGCTCGGGAAGCAGGTTGGCGTTGGGCGTCAGCCCAACTCTTGATGCTGTGGCTTAAGCATAGATGGCACTCATGCCCGATGACAAGACCCATTTGTCAGTCGTGGCGGGGGCCACCGTGCTGACTCCGTGATCGATCGCGTTCGCCTTCCCGCACGTCGCGATCGGTGCTATCGAAGCCTTGGAATCCAGGGAGCTTGCAATGCCGACTTATGCCTATGAGACCGTCGACGTCTTCACCGATCGTCGCTTCGGCGGCAACCCGCTCGCCGTCTTCACCGACGCGCGTGGCATGTCCGATGCTGAGATGCAGGCGCTGGCTGCGGAGATGAACTACAGCGAGACGACCTTCGTCCTGCCGCCGGAGAACCCGGCGCATACGGCACGCGTCCGCATATTCAATCCCACCGCCGAGCTGCCCTTTGCCGGGCATCCCAATGTCGGGACGGCCTGGGTGCTCGCTCGGCACGGCCGCGACAAGAATGGCGTGCTGCTCTTCGAGGAGCTCGCCGGGTTGGTCGAGGTCAAGGTCGAGCGCGATGCAGCAGGCGAGGCGACGACCGCGACAATCACAGCGCCGCAGCCACTCTCGACCGGGATCGAGCTGCCAGCGGAAGGCATCGCCGCCTGCGCCGGGCTCTCTCCCGGCGATATCGTGACCGCGACGCATAATCCGCTCCAGGCCTCGGTTGGCGTCATGTTCGTGGTGGCCGAAGTCAAGGGCGAGGCTTTGTCCCGGGCGCTGCCCGACATCACCGCCCACCGCGCGCTGGAGGCGGCGCATCCGGTGAAGCGACTCGTGCTCTCCCTCTATGCCCGCGACAGCGAAAAGATCAGGGCGCGGCTGTTCGCGCCTCTGGCCGGCATCTGGGAGGATCCGGCGACCGGCGCGGCGAGCGCGACGCTCGCTGCGCTGCTGCTCTCGTTGGAAGGCGGCGACAGCGCCCATTTCGAACTCACCCAGGGCGTCGAGATGGGCCGGCCGAGCCTCCTCAAGCTGACGGCACAGCGCGGTCCTGACGGCATCCGCGCCACCGTCGGCGGCGGCTGCGTGCCGGTGTTCCGCGGCGAGGCGCTGCTCTAAGGAGATGACTGAAAGTTGGTGAGCCGACAGGGCTTTTTCCACTCGCCATCACCGGACAGGCGTGGGGCAAGCCCGGCAATGACGAGCGAGAGGTGCAGCGATAACGAGGCCTAGCAATCTGACGAGGCTCGTTATCGGTCACAAACCAAGATACGCACGCCGGATCTCCGGCTTTGCCGTGAGTGCGCTGGGCGCACCCTCGGTGAAGATGCGGCCTTCGGCGACCACGTACGCATAATCACTGACAGCCAGGGCAAGGTGTACGTTCTGCTCGACCAACAGGATGGTTAATCCCGCCTGCCTCAGCTTCTTGAGCGTGAAGAAGAGTTGATAGGTGAGCACCGGCGACAAGCCGAGCGACATCTCATCGATGATCAGAATGCTAGGCTCGGTCATCAGGCCGCGCGCAATTGCCAGCATCTGCTGCTCGCCGCCCGACAGCGTGCCGGCGATCTGTCGCCGCCGCTCGGCAAGGCGTGGAAACAGGGCAAAAATCTCTTGAAGGCGACCGCCATAGTTGCGTGTTGCTCGTTTTGAAAAGGCGCCAAGCTCGAGATTTTCGTCGACAGTCATCGAACTGAACAACTGCCGCGCTTCGGGTACCAATGCGAGCCCCTGAGCCGCCTTGACGTGCGTGGTGACGCGGGTCACGTCCTCACCCTCGAAGATCACGCGCCCGCCCCAGGGCGTGATCGTGCCGGCAACCGCGCGCAACATGGTGGTCTTGCCGGCGCCATTGGCCCCTACGATCGCTGTGAGCTGGCCGCGAGCCGCTTTGAGCGAAACGCCCCACAGGACCTGCACTTCGCCATAGCCGGCTTCGAGATTTTCGACCGCCAGAAGAGAATTGCCCACGTCACTCTCTCCTTTCAAGCTCGGCGGCCAGTTTGGGATTGCCCAGATAGGCCTCGATCACCCTGTCGTCGTTGACGATGTCGGCAGGTCTGCCTTCCGCAAGCTTTTCGCCGAAGTTCAGCACCACGATCCGATCCGACAGACTCATGATCGCCTGCATCAGGTGCTCGATGATGAGGATCGTCACACCGCGCTTGCGGATGCGTCCGATGACATCGATCATGTGATCAATTTCGGTCGGATTGAGCCCGGCCAGCACTTCATCCAGCAACAACAGCAGCGGACTTCCGGCGAGCGCGCGCGCAAGCTCCAGGCGCTTCTTCCCGGCGACCGTCAAGTGCATGGCCAGCGTTGCCTGGCGATCCGATAGCCCGACGACCTCGATCGCCTCAAGCGCGGCTTCGCGGGCGCGCGCCAGTGGCAGGTTTTCGCGACCAAAGCAGGCGCCCACCGTGCAATTGTTCAGCACCGTCATGTTCGCCAGCGGCTGCACGATCTGATGGGTGCGCGCCAGACCAAGACGGGCGATATGATATGGCTTCCAGCCGCTGATATCGGTTCCGTTCAATACGATCCTGCCGCTGTCCGTTGGCAGCACGCCATTGATCAGATTGAAGATCGTCGTCTTGCCGGCGCCGTTCGGTCCGATCAGGCCAAGGATCTCCCCCTTGTGTACGGTGAAGCTGAGGTCACAGACCGCCTGCAGTCCCCCGAAACGCTTATTGACCCGTTCGAACTGCAGGAGGTCAGTCATTCGAGCACCTTCTGGGTGCGTGGGAACTTCCTGTAGATGAAACCCATCAAGCCGCCGGGAAAGAACAACACGATGATGAGCAGAAGCACTCCGGAGACGACGAGCTGAAAGTGCGAGAAGGTATCCGAGGTGAGCAGGAAGCCGCGCAGCTCTTCGTAAAGATAAGCGCCGAGAGCGACCCCGGTGATCGTTCCCTGTCCGCCCAGCATTGCGATCACGATGGCTTCGGTGGACACCGTCAGGTCGAATGCGTCGGACGGCTGGATGAAGGAGCTCTTCAGAAAATACAGGCCGCCGGCAAGCGCCGGCAAGAATGCCGAGGCGCTGTAGACCAGTGCTTTGTAAAGTGGTGTGGGCACTCCTAGGATTGCGGCGGCGTCTTCGTTCTGTCCGATCGCAAGCAGGCCGAGGCCAAACTTTGAAGTCTTGATGGCGTAGCTCAGATAGAGCGAAAGCCCCATGACCGCGACCATCAGGAAATAGATCACCCAGAGCGCCTGTGTCGGCCCTCCGAGCGGCGTGAAAATTGTTGGAGAAAGGTAGATGCCGGACGAGCCGCCCCAGGGCGTGAAATTCTCGACAAAGGCCTGCACCGCTTCATTGACGCCAATTGTCGCCAGCGCAAAGAACGCCCCGCGCAGCCTGAGGATGCCGAGCCCGAACAGCAGTGCCAATGCACTCACGCAAACGCCGGCCGTCAGCAGGCTGGCGCTGAGCGGCCATGCCTGGGACTGGACGAGCCAGACGCAAATGTAGCCGCCGAGCCCGAAGAAGACGATGCTGCCGAAGTTGATGTAACCGGCATATCCGAGCATCAGATTAAGGTTGCTGGCCAGTGTGATGTAGAGCGCGGCGATGATCAGGCTTTCGCGCAGCTCAACATTGTTGCCCAGGAGAGGCCATATCGCGAAAATCGCAACAACAGCCGAAATGATCCAGAAGAAAGGGCGCCGCAGCATCAGGATGCTCCGCGTCGTCGTGCGAAAATTCCGTCAGGAAATGCGATCAGCACCGCGACGAACAGGGTGAATTCGATCACCAGTGTCCAGCTCACGGGTACGAAGGGCGTAATCACCCCTTCCAGCAATCCAAGCGCCACGCCGCCGATCAGCGCGCCGAGAGGATTGCCGAGACCGCCGAGGACGGTGACGACAAAGCCCTTCAGCTGATAGCCATCCCCCGAGAGCACCGTGAAAGGAAATAGCGTACCGATCAGCACGCCGGAAACGGCGGCAAGCGCTACACCGATTCCGACGGATATCGCGAGCACGCGCGTGGTCGGAATCGCGACAAGCTCTGCGGCTTCGCGATTGTTGGCGACAGCGCGGATCGCCTTGCCGAGCCTCGTGTAATGCAGGAACAGATAGAGCAGGCAGGCGATCGCCGCGGCCAGCACTGCAGCCAGGATGTGGGCGCCGGGAAATGTGTAGCGCCCCACGCTGATCCCCGGCATCGAAACGGCGACGTTGAAAAGGGCTGTGCCCCAGACGGCAGTGCCGACGCCGATCAGCACAAGATTAACGGAGAACGTCGACAACAGGCTCATCAGCGGCGGTCGGCCGATCATGCGATGGATGGCGATCCAATAGAGCAAGATGCCGACGAGAAAGCCGCCAACCAGCGCCAGCGGCAACACGGCGTAGGGCGACAGGCCGAGCGTGCTGGTCAGGAGGTAGAGCGCAAACATGCCCGCGACGATCATCGCGCCGTGCGTCAGATTGATCACGTCCATGACGCCCCAGATCAGCGTCAGGCCCATGGCGGCGAGCCCGTAGACCAGACCTACGAGCAGGCCGTCGATGATCGATGCGAAGATTCCCAACATGCGGAGCCGACAGGTTGGGCCCGACTGCGACGCAGCCGAGCCGTTGGTCCGTCAATGCGTGATGATCGGATAGACGAGATCCGCCGATCGTGCCGCCGCAGGCCAGACCACCTGTCGCGCAAGCTTGCCATTCACTTCCTGCCACTGCGCCAGCACCATCTCATGCGCGAGCTGCAGACCGTGATGCGCAGGGTCGGTATCGAACTTGATATGACCGAAGAAGGTCGTGACGTCGGTGTCGTTGAGCGCCTGGGTCACCTTCTCCTTGTCTAGCGAGCCGGCCTTCTCGATGGCGTGCTGCAGGATCGCGCCGGCCGTGTAGCCGGAAGCCGCATGATAATCCGCCTTCTGGTGGAACTTGGCCTCGAATGCCCTGGCGAACTCTGCCGTCGTGGGGCCGAATTGCGGCTTGTAGGATACCTGGAGCTCCCATTGTGATGGTGTGGTCACGCCCGCTGCCGCGTTCCCGAGCTCGGCAAATTTGTCGTCGGCCGGCGCCACAAGGATCGATATCCACTTCAGATTTGCCTTCTGGTCGTGCATCTGGCGGGCCAGCGTCGCGCCGTCCGAATAATGCCCGCCGCCCAGGAAGGCATCAGCGTTCGACGAAATGATCTTGTTGACGACTGGTCCGAAATCGGTGGTGGAAGGTGCATAGGACTCATCCATCACGACTTTCAGTCCAGCCGCTTCGGCCTGTTTCTTCGTTGCGGCCAGCACGGTCTTCGAGAATGGATCGTCGGAATAGACCATGGCTATCCCGGCATTCGGGTTCTTTTCCTTCAGAGCCTTTACTGCACCCGAGAGATAATTGCCCGCAGAGGTGATGACCATGAACAGGTGCTTGTTGCCGAGTTCGAAGGGCTTTTCCTCGGCGCCGCCGCTGTCGACCATGATCTTTCCATACTGCTCGGTGATGACGGCGGCCGCCGCCGTCAGCCCCGAGGAGTATGGACTGAACAGGAAGTCCGCCTTGTCCTGATTGACGAGGCGCGTGTAAAGCTGCTGGACCCGTCCGCCGACCGATTGGTCGTCGTAGCTCACAAACTTCACCTGATAGCGCTTGTCACCGACCTGGATGCCGCCCTTGCTGTTGACCTCGTCGCGCCAGAACTCAAACCCGCGTTCCTGCCCGGTTGAATCGACGTTGAGAGGCCCGGTACGTGAGGCCGTGAAGCCGATGGTAATGGTGTTGGTATCAGCGGCAAAGGCCGGCATGCTCAAGGCTGGCGTCGTCATGATCGTTGCCGCGGCCAGGAGTGCACAAGGCGGTTTCATCTGCATCCTCCTCCATTGTTCCCCCGTCTTCTTGTTCTTGTTTGATTGTTCTTGATCGTTCTTGTTTGAGCGTGCCGCGCTTTCCATCAGATCGCGCCTGTTCCTGCCGACGCCCCTGCAAAGTAGCACACCCTGGGAACACTGCATTCCCGACCTTAGAACAAGGTGCGCGCTGCTGCGCGTTCATCGTACAACGTCAAGTTGTTCGTCGGATGCCGTTTCGCCCAGCCGGCACACGTCTTGGCCCCCGTCTGCCGCAATTTCGGTCAGGGCTTTCTCTCCTCTGTCTCAGCCCTGCGCAACAGGTTCGGCCGATCACAGGCAGCGATGAACCTTTCGGCCGCCCCGTAGACCTATCGACAAGACCTGCGAGCCTCGCCGCCGCCTCACTTTGGCTCAAATCGGCAGGCCGATCATCCGCGCACGCCAGCGTCATTCGCAACAATAATATCGGGAGTTACTCAATGCTACGAACACCAATTGCCATTTGTGGTGGGACGCTATTGCTCGCGATCGTAGCGACTGCGCCCGTACGGGCAGACGAGTGGCCGCTGCGCAAGGCTGGTTATTGGGAAACCAAATTCGCCGCGATGAAGGATGGACCTCCGGGCGTGGCAGGTCGGGCCGTTTCGCATGAATGTGTCGATGCTGCTACAAACGCCGAGATGCTCACAAAGGGGGGAATGCGCGATCTGCGAAAGACCGAAAACGGATATGCGGCCAAGGTTGGCTCGATGAATTTCGAACTCGCAGGCGATTTCAACTCCACCTATACGATGAAGTCGGACACCGGACTTGCGCTTGAAGCCAATTGGCTCGGCGACTGCCCCACCGACTGGAAACCCGGCGACGTGCAAATTGTTGGCGGTGAAAAAAAGAACGCCATGGGCGCAGCCAAATAACCGTCGTCACTGAAACGTCTCTTGCCTATCCCGTTCCAACTGCGCCCAGCATCCTTGCTTGAGCGCGGCGGCGAGTTCATCAGTCGTGCGGTCGATATCGGCGAGGTCGCGGGACGGTCAAAGGGTGAGGATCACGCTGACGATGATGTTCGCCTCGCGTTCGGCGGGGTGGGTTCGCACCACTAGAAACCTATGCCCATAATCAACATTACTGAGCTGATACCGACAGTCGGCATCGGGCACTGCGCCTGCGTAACCTCAATGAACGTCACGCGGGCCTGTTGTTCGTAGGACATATTCACGTCGCGGTCATTGAGGTTCGTCCTGCCGAAGAAACCGCCATTGATGCCGGTGCGCTGATGTATTCGTGCAATTGATCGGACGTTTTTGCCGCGAAAATCAATTCCAGAGCACATGTGCGTGCCTTTGAACCGATCATCCCGAGAGGATCGCGCAGACACACGGATACCAGCAGGAGTGGGCGTAATCACTGTATGGATATCTCGATTCTCTCCGACAACAGAGGCATGGTCAAGCGGTTCGCTATCGTGCGTAAACGGAACGTGGGCGGAATCCGCGTGAGCAGGATCAATTGAAAGAAGCGCTGCGACAACACACATCACACTAAAGCTTCTCAAAGAAGTGTTCCTTTAGTTCGATTTCCAATGTCAGCAGTTTGGTTTCCATGCGTCGCCACCAAACCACTATACCAGCCTTGCTGGCAATCCCGCGGTTAAGGGGTAGGGGCGCCTTTCATGCCGAGATGTAGTCGGGCGCCCCGGTTGCGGGCTCGGAAGCCTATTGAAACCCTACCTCCGCGAAGCTTCGCAGCTTGCGCGAATGCAGCCGCTCGGATTCCTGGCGTTTAAGCCTTTCAAGCGCGTTCAGGCCAATCTGAAGATGCTGGCCGACGCGCTGGCGATAGAATTCGCCGGCCATGCCGGCAAGCTTGATTTCGCCGTGCAGCGGCTTGTCCGAAACGCACAGCAAGGTGCCGTAGGGAACGCGGAAACGAAAGCCGTTGGCGGCAATCGTGGCCGACTCCATGTCGAGCGCGATGGCGCGCGACTGCGACAGACGCCGAATGACCGCAGGGCCGCCAATCTCCCAATTTCGATTATCGACGCTCGCCACGGTCCCGGTACGCATCACGCGCTTCAACTCGAAGCCCGTAAGCCCGGTGATTTCGCCCACCGCCTGCTCCAGCGCGACCTGCACCTCGGCCAAGGCCGGTATCGGCGCCCACAGCGGCAGCTCACTGTCGAGCACGTGATCCTCGCGCACATAGCCATGGGCGAGAACGTAGTCGCCGAGCCTCTGGGTATTCCTGAGGCCGGCGCAGTGGCCGAGCATCAGCCAAGCCTGCGGCCGCAGCACGGCGACATGGTCGGTGATGTTGCGCGCATTGGATGGGCCGGTCCCAATATTGATGAGCGTAATGCCGCGGTAGCCCGGCTCGATGAGATGATAGGCCGGCATCTGAGGCATACGCTCGGGCGCGGTGCCGGTCGTGCCACCGCCAAGGCGTGCGTTGCGCGTCATGACGTTTCCCGGCCCGACAAAAGCGTCAGGGCCGATCTGGCCTGAGCTCATCCTTTCCTGACACATCTGCACGAAGGCATCGACATAGAACTGGTAGTTCGTGAAGATCACGAAGTTCTGGAAGTGTTCAGGGTCGGTGCCGGTGTAGTGAAGGAGCCGGCGCAACGAGTAATCGACGCGCGCCGCTCGGAACAGCGAGAGCGGCTGCGGCGAACCCACCGGCAGCTCAAGCGTACCATCGGCAATCGCGTCGTCCATCAGGGCAGGGTCGGGCGTATCGAATACGTCGCGCAGCGATCGCCATAGCGTCGGATCGGAGTCGTCAGAGAGGGTCGTTTCGAGATTGATGTCGCGGCGATAGGCGAAATGAATCGGGATCGGCTCGTTCGACTCGCCGACTTCGACCGCAACCCCATGGTTCGTGATCAGAAGCCCGATCTGCTCGGCGAGATAAGTTCGGAAAACGTCAGGCCGGGTTATGGTGGTCTCGTGTATGCCGGGCTTTGCCAGGAAGCCGTAAGAGAGGCGGGAATCGAGCCGCGCGTGGACGGACGTCGTAACGCGCACGAAGGGATAGTTGGCGCGCACGCGCTTCGTGAAGGCCTCGCCACCGGCATAGGCCTCGAACCGCTCGCGCAGGAATTGAGTGTTGCGCCGATAGATTTGCTCGAGACGATCGACGGCGGCCTTGGGATCGATGAATGCTTCAGTCGCGATTGGAGGAGGCGTGAGGATGGTCAGCGCGGAACCCATGGGTGCTGCCTGTTCTGTCGAATCCGGGCGAGACTATGAGCCCGGCATGCCGGGAAGGGAAGTATTGACTTCGTCGGAGAGGGAGCCGGGCGGGGCGGGTGGCGCGCCGCCTCATCCAGTCCGTGCCTGCCGGCCCTCGATCGGATAGGCCGGATCATTATAGCCCGGGGTTGAAGGATGTCCTGAAGTGACGAGGCGGTCGATCAGCGCTTCGTCCTCAGGCGTGAAGCGATAGTCGAGTGCGCGGATGTAGTGGTCCCATTGCTCCTCGGTGCGGGGGCCTGCGATCACGGCGCTGACGAAGGAGGAATTGAGGACCCAGGCGACCGCGAACTGGCCGGCCGTGATGCCTTTCGCCTCGGCGTAGCTCTTGATCACCTGTGCGAGTCTCAGGGACTCCGGCCGCCATTCGGTCTGCATCATGCGCGTATCGTTGCGCCCGGCGCGTGTGTTCTTGTCCGGCGCGGCATCGGTGCGGTACTTGCCAGTCAGGACGCCGCGCGCCAGTGGACTATAGGGGACGATGCCTAACCCGTAATAGGCGCAGGCCGGAAAGTGTTCGACCTCCGGCATGCGGTTCATCGCGTTGTAATAGGGCTGGCTCGCCACGGGCCGATCGATGCCGAGCCGGTCGCAGATGTTGCAGATTTCAGCGACGCGCCAAGCGCGATAGTTCGAGACGCCGAAGTAACGCACCTTGCCCTGTTGGATCAATTCGGCGATGGCGCGCACGGTCTCTTCCAGTGGTGTCGAATGGTCTTCCTTGTGCAGGTAGTAGATGTCGATGTAGTCGGTACCGAGCCGGCTCAGGCTCTCAGCCGCCGCCTGCAGGACCCAGCGCCGCGACAGTCCGCTGCGATTGGGATCGTCGCCCATGGCATTGGCGAGCTTGGTCGCGAGCACCCAGCGATCGCGATTGCTGGCGATGGCACGGCCGACCACGCGTTCGGATTCGCCGTTCGAATAGGCATCCGCGGTGTCGATGAAGTTGACGCCGGCCTCGTGCGCCTTGGCAATGATCCGCGCCGACGTCGCTTCGTCCGTCGGGCCACCGAACATCATGCTGCCGAGACAGATCGGCGAGACCTTCAGGCCGCTGCGGCCGAGTTGGCGATATTGTATGGACATGTCTCCTCCATAAGCTTCATCATTCGACGATGCGCGAGTTGGACGACGTCACCGGATCTGCACTTTGTGGACGCGAGATCGTCCTATCAACTTCCCCACTGTCATATGTGGACGGCCCCCATTGGCAAGCGCGTTCTTGAACGCTTTGGTCAGCTTCGGTCATTCCGGGGCGGCGCGAAGCGCCGAGCCCGGAATCCATAACCACAGGCGAACGAAAAGGTGCATTGCGTCCACCTCCTTGCGGCCAGGAAACTCAGTCCGCTATTAATTGACTCGGGCCTGACAGCAGTCTCTCCAACCAACGGTCGTGGTTATGGATTCCGGGCTCGCTTCGCGCCCCACGTTGCGCAATTGCGCAACGGGAATGACAACTTGTGGTAAGTTATCGCCAGAATAGGTCGTCAACAACATGTGTCAATGCGATAAGGACCATCCCGGAATCATATCGTCTTATCTACGGAGCCCTCAAGAACTTGAAAACGCCGTTGGCCGTCACGATACAGCGCTCGTCGACAGTGACATCGGTGTTCATGAAGATGAGGCTGCGGGTGGATCGCACCACGCGTGGCCGTGAGATCAGGATGTCGCCGATCTTGCCGCCCTCGACGAAATGGGTATCGAGCTGGATGGTGGCAATGAATTCCCGGCCCGACGCGTAACGCGCGGCCATGCCGCAGGTGCGGTCTGCAAAGGTCATCATCACCCCGCCCTGGACCATGCCACGGCGGTTGTGATGCTTGTCCTGGGCGACCAGCGCAAACTCGTACTGGCCGTCGATGTGGCGCTGCCACAGGGGGCCGATCAGATGGATGAAGCCGGTGGTTTCGACGATCTTCCAGCCGTCGGCCCTGAGCTTTGTAGCGACCTTGTCCGTCATTTCCGAGTCCATTCAGAGGCGGTCATATCAGCCGCATTTCTTCGGGCGCCGCGTTGGTGTAGTCAAGCACCATGAGACCGTTCAACGATGCCACACGGCGGAATATCGCTGCGCGCTGCTCGGCCTTCATCCGATTGGCGGACAGCGATTCTACGCTGCCGCTCAAGCGCGCGGCGGTGGCCATTGTCTTGACGCCTGTGGGAGCCGCGGAAAGCGAAACGGCGCTGCTGCTGACCATGCGGGCGGCCGGCCTGCGCGCGCATGGCGGCCAATGGGCGCTGCCCGGCGGCCGCTGTGATGACGGCGAGACTGCGGTCGAGGCGGCCTTGCGCGAGCTCGACGAAGAACTTGGGCTGCGGCTTTCGGCTGATGCGGTGCTCGGACTGCTCGACGACTATCCGACCCGCTCGGGCTATTTGATCACACCGGTTGTGGTCTGGATGTCCGAGCAAGCCGCAATCACGCCCAATCCGCATGAGGTCGCGTCCGTCCACCCCATCGCGCTTGATACGATCGAACATGACGATGCCTTCGACTTCGTCCCCATCCCGGAGAGCGCGCGGCGCGTGATCCGCTTTCACCATTATCCGGGTGGAACGATCCATGCCCCGACGGCGGCCTTGATCTACCAGTTCCGCGAGGTGCTGGCCGGGCGCGACACGAGGGTCAACGAGCTTGAACAGCCGGTCTTCGCCTGGAAATGACCAGCTTTTAAGCTGACTTGCGCGCGACGCTTGGTAATACGTCTGCATGCATCACCAATCGATTCGTGCGCTGCTGCCGTGTCTTTCGCTCGCACTTGCCCTCGTCGCACCGTGTGCCCGGGCGCAGCAGGCGCCAACGCTGCCATCTACGTTGTCCGACGCCTTGGCGCAGGCGGTTTCGCCGCAGGCGATCGCAGAATATCGCCGCAAGCTGATGGAATATCAGGAGGCACGCGCCGCGTTCGAGCAGGAGGCTTCCGCCTATTGGAGCCTGATCGCCGAGAAGCGGCGCGGTCGCAGCGCCAAGCGGCGCGAAAGGCAGCCTCTCTCGCTGGATGACTACGTGCTGACGAATCCGCCCGTCTATACCGGGCCGAAACGGCCGGTGAATCCGGAGCCAACGGAAGAGCCCGAGCGTCCGCGCAAATACATCCCGGTGGTTGCCGATTTCCTGAGGGCGGCGCAGGAGCAATATCAGTTCGCGCCGCAGCGGCCGGCGTCCGAAGTCGAATTCAAGCGCGCCTATGCGCGCTATGCTCTCGCTTCGGGGCTCACACGTGAGCAGGCGGTGCGGGTCTATTCGTTCGAGACCGGCGGCAATGGCAATCACGATATGCAGTCCGGCGTGCGCAACGGCTCGCGCCCGATCTCGACCGCTGTCGGCTACAACCAGTTGCTCACGACCAACAGCGTCGAGTTGCTCGCCGAGCAGGGCCATGAATTGATCCGGGCACTCAGCGAGAAGGCCGCACGTCTCTCCGGGCCGGCGCGGAAGGCGATGGATCACAAGCTTGCGGTGTTGAAGCGCATGGTGGCGCAGGCGCGTTCGGTGCCGGACACCTGGTCGGACCATGAGCGGATCGGCAACAGCCCGCAGGGCTGGGCCATGCACGCGATGGTGCTCGACATTGATGTCGGGCCCATGCTGCAGACCCACAAGCTGCTCACTTCGGTAGTCTTCGCCCGCGGCAAGGGCTATGGGCGTCCGCTGACTGCGGCCGAGCTCGAGATGATGAATCTGACGGGTGATGGTACCGGTCTCGACATGGTGACCATGCCGCAGGCGATGCGCGAGCGGGTGCCGACGTCGAACTTCTTCCAGCGCGGCGGCTATGAGCGCAATCCGGTCGCGATCCGCCACAACACGGTGGCGAAGCTGCTCGCGGTTACCGACGCACGAATGGACAGCAACGGCACCAACGCCGGCGCGAAGGAACTGGCGGCAGCGTTCTGAGAATCATCGCGGTCTGGCGGGGCGACGGCCGTCCTGTTAGCTGCCCGGCCCGAACTTGAAGCTGCCGTCGCCCTCGAGGTAGGGAGCGGTACGCATATAGAGCTGGCCATTCTGGCCGATGAAAAACAGTGTCCCCCGCGGCACCTTCTTGGCGTGTTTCAGGAGGTCGCCTGCGTTGTTGGTCCCCATTTTGTAAACAAAGGTCTTGCCGTCCTTGTCGTAGGCGTAGCCCACGTTCGGCTTGAGTTCCCACGGTGTCGTCGCAGCTTGTGCGAGTGCTGAACTCGTGAGCGCGCCGAGCGCGGCCACCGCCAAAAGCGTCTTCACTGCAATTCCCGTCATCCTCATTACCTCCCCGAAGAAACCAACCGTCGCTCTGCGACTTGCGAACAAATCGCGAACATTGTTTACACGTCAAAGTATGAGTGGACTTGCACCGTCTCGTACCGGTTTATGATTCCGCGCTTCGTGACTATGTTCCACTTTCCGTCTCGAACGCGATTCACAAAGATTTTTGCCAGTGGGGGCAATTCGAATGAACCAAGTCATGAGGACGAGTTTGGCCGGCGCGTTGGCGCTGGTGGCGCTGGCTCCGGTTGCCCGTGCGGACGAATTCAAGCTCGGCCACAATCAGCGAATTTTCTGCAGTCGCGGACTTGCCGCGGGCAAGCTCAACACGGCGACCTGCAAGTCCTACGCCTATGTCTTCAATATGAAGACTTCGGAATATTTCCGCTGCCAGGTTTCCCTGGCCCTGACGCGCGACGACAAGGAAGTGATCAACGTCGAGAGCGACGGCGCCTGCACCAGGAAGCCGCGCATCTTCGAGACCGATTCCTCCTACGATTTCGACGCGTCCGAGACTGAGGCGCCAAACACCAACGCGTTTTTCGGTCCTGGAGGCTATGCGATCTGGGCCATCGACACCAAGGTGCTGAAGGTGCGGGGTTGCATTACCATCGCTTCGGGGCTTGGCGCGGACGTTGCGAGATGCCTCGACATGACCTTCAACTGAGACCATCGCAAGTGGTGATTGGCGCCAAAAATGGCCGGGCGCGAACGCTGATCGCGCTTGCTCTGACCGCTTGCCTGCTGTGGTGTGCGTTCGCGCATGGCGCGAGCGCCTCAAGCGGCGCACAGGACACGGTGTTGCAGGTCGATCCTGCGCCTTGCTTCGCGGCGAGCGGCGGCGGCGATGACGACAAGGTCGTCGCGCTCTGCGGCGCCGTGATCGACGATGAGAAGACCGCAAAGCCAGACCGCATCACGGCGCTCATCGCCCGCGCGTCCGCCTATGCTCACCAGGATCAGCTCGACCGCGCAATTTCCGACTACGATGTGGTGCTGCAGCTTGATCCGACGCTTGCCGATATCTTCAATGCGCGCGGTGAGCTCTGGCGCAAGAAAGGGGACCGGCCCAAGGCGCTGCTTGATTTCGACGCCGCGCTCAAGCTGAACCCTGATCACGCCGCAGCCAGGGAAAACTACAAGTTGCTGGCAAGGGAGCTCGAGCGGCTGGGCGCGCAGATGGCGGTCGCCGGCAAGCCGAGTTTCAATTGCTCGACCGCGCGGCGCGCGGCGGAGAAGGCAATCTGCGCCGATCCTGAACTCGCCGACCTCGACCGCGATATCTATGTCGCTAATGCCAGGGTCGTGCGCGAAGCTGCCCACGAGGGTACGCACGCGGTGCGTGCCCTGGAGCGCGAGCAGGCCGCATTCATCAGCCGCCGCAATGCCGAATTCGGTGGTCCGGGCTACGACCTGAAAAAGGCGATGCAGGACCGGCTTCAGCGCCTGAATGGCGTGGACGGTCACTAACTGCGTCACAAGCAGCTCTATCTCCCATGAGGGCTTTGACGCAGTAAGACTACGACCTTAGTTGAATAGCTCATCGTTTTCGGCTTGAATTGCGTCGTCGTCGCTGGCAATTCCGACTGGAATTAATTCTGATCATAGCTGGACGAAGCGTTGATCCTCGGTTCAATGCCGAACCAGAACCGACAGTGGGAGTGCATCAATGAATGACCAGGGCAAGAGCAGATATCACGAGGTCTATGCCCGCTCGATGCGGGATCCCGAGGGCTTCTGGGGCGAGGCGGCGGCAGAGATCGACTGGATCGAGCCCGCGAAGAAAATCTTCGATCCCACCCAGGGCGCTTACGGCCGCTGGTTTGCCGGTGCGGTCGTCAACAGCTGCTATAACGCGATTGATCGGCACGTCGAGCGCGGTCGCGCCAACCAGCTGGCCCTGATCCACGACTCGCCACTAACCAACACGATCTCGAAATTCACCTATGCGGAGCTCCTTGAAGAGGTGCGGACGCTGGCTGCCGTGATGCAGGATTTCGGCGTCGCGAAGGGCGACCGCGTCATTATTTATATGCCGATGGTGCCGGAAGCCGTGATTGCGATGCTTGCCTGTGCGCGCATCGGCGCGGTGCACGGCGTGGTGTTCGGAGGCTTTGCGGCGAGAGAATTGGCGACGCGCATCGACGATGCGCAGCCGAAGATCATTCTTTCCGCAAGCTGCGGCATCGAGCCGGGCCGGATCGTGCAGTACAAGCCGCTGCTCGACGAGGCGATCAACCTGACCAGCGCGAAGCCTCAAGCCTGCATTATCTTGCAGCGTCCGCAGCATCCCTGCGAGCTCACGGCCGGGCAGGACCACGATTGGGCGACGCTGCGCCGCAACGCGCTTGCTGCGGGCAAGGCGGCGCCATGCGTGCCGGTGCTTGCAACCGATCCGCTCTATATCCTCTACACCTCGGGCACGACCGGCATCCCGAAAGGCGTCGTGCGCGACAATGGCGGGCATCTGGTCGCGTTGAAGTGGTCGATGTTCAACCTCTACGGCATCAAGCCGGGTGAGGTCTGGTGGTGCGGCTCCGACATCGGCTGGGTGGTCGGTCACAGCTACATCGTTTATGGCCCGCTGTTTCACGGTGCGACCACGATCATGTATGAGGGCAAGCCAGTCGGTACGCCCGATGCCGGCGCGTTCTGGCGGGTCATTGCTGAGCACGGGGCCGTGGCGCTGTTCACCGCGCCGACCGCGTTCCGCGCCATCCGTAAGGACGACCCGGACGGTCAATTCATTCGCCAATACAACCTTTCGAAATTCCGCACGCTATTCCTGGCCGGCGAGCGTGCCGACCCGCCGACGATCGAATGGGCAGAAGCGCAGTTGCATGTGCCGGTAATCGATCACTGGTGGCAGACCGAGACGGGTTGGTGCATCGCCGGCAATCCGGTGGGGTTGGGCATACTGCCGGTCAAGCACGGTTCGCCCACCGTGCCGATGCCGGGCTATCAGGTCGACGTGGTCGATGAAGCGGCGAAACCCGTGCCTGCCAACACCATGGGTTCGATCGTGATCAAGCTGCCGATGCCGCCGTGCTGCCTGCCAACGCTGTGGAGTCAGGACGAGCGCTTCAAGGAAGCCTATCTGAGCGAATTCCCCGGCTACTACAAAACCTCCGATGCCGGCTTCAAGGACGAGGACGGCTACGTCTTCGTGATGGGCCGCACAGACGACATCATCAACGTCGCCGGCCACCGGCTTTCGACCGGCGGCATGGAGGAGATTCTTGCCTCCCACGCCGATGTCGCCGAATGCGCCGTGCTCGGCGTCAAGGATGCGATCAAGGGCGAGGTGCCTTGCGGCTTCCTGGTGCTGAAGGCCGGTGTCAGCCGCAGCCCGGCCGAGATCGAGAAAGAGATCATTGCGCTGGTCCGCGAGAAGCTGGGGCCGGTCGCCGCGTTCAAGCTTGCAATCACCGTCGGGCGGTTGCCGAAGACGCGCTCGGGCAAGATTTTGCGCGGCACCATCAAGAAGATCGCCGACGGCGATCCCTGGACCATGCCGGCCACCATCGAGGACCCGAAGGCGCTCGACGAGATCGGGGCCGCACTGAAGGGCAGGGTGTGAGTTAGGCGCGTCTTCGTGCTGGAAGATCGGACATCCATCGGTCAATGAGCAATTGCCTTGTTTTGGATGGATTTCCTGGTCAAAGCCCGGCAATAGCGAAGTTCGCCTGCTATGGGACCCATACCCCAGCGGCAGAAAATCAATCCGCCGCGCGCTGTAACTCGGCCTGCGGCCCAGCACTGCGCGCACCAGACGATCGACATGACAGACTTCCTCGTCAGCCAACGTCCTTTAGCGCGAGTTGATTCTTCCCAACTGCATACGCCCGTTGAACGATCCACATGAGCTCCGTATCGAACGCACGCGATGTGCAGACACTGTCTAAGGCCATAGCCGAAGCTGCAGGCGCGTCCCCTTCATTTCTGTTCTTCTGGGGACATCGCGTGTCCAAGAATGGCGCGGTCAGCAAGAGCTGCTTCAGCCAATGGTACGAAGCGCCTTTCAGGGCCACGGGGGGACGCTACCCCACGGCCGAGCATTTCATGATGGCGAGCAAGGCCTCGCTCTTCGGTGACGAAGCAACGCGTACTCAGATTCTGCGCGCGCCCACGCCGAAAGAGGCCAAGAAACTTGGACGCCGCGTGGCGAATTTCGATGAAACGGTCTGGGAGCGCGAGCGATTCACCATTGTGGTTGCTGCCAATTATGCGAAGTTCTCCCAGAACCCGGCCTTGCGCGCCTTCTTGCTGGGCACTGGCGACAAGGTGCTTGCCGAAGCCAGCCCGCTCGACCGCATCTGGGGCATCGGACATGCGGCCGATCATCCCGATGCCGCACACCCTGCGCGCTGGCAGGGACTCAATCTGCTGGGGTTTGCGTTGATGGAGGTGCGTGCACGTCTGAAATAATGCCCCGGTTCAGTGTGGTGGCACGGCTTTGATGCCAGGTTGTGCCTCGAGAGACAGGATCCAAGATGTCAACCAGACTAGTGCGCTACAGCGTCGTCACGCTGCTCGCTCTCATTCTTTCCGCTTGCGCAGCGCGCAACCAGGCGCCGGTTGCGGCCCTCAATGATGACGACGATGCGCACTGTCGCGCCAACAACGTTGCGCCAGGTTCGCCGGAATATGTCGCCTGCCGCAAGGACCGCGACGTCCAGCGCAACGCTGCGATCTCGCGCGCCGACCGTCGCCAGCGCGATCTTGGGGAGTATATGCTAAACCATCCGGAACGACCGTGAATGAGCAGGAGACCGTCATGAACGAGGACGCGTTTAATGCCAGCCTGCGCCGGTTCTTGAAAAAGGTCGGCGTTACCTCGCAACGGGAGATCGAGAAAGCGGTGCGCGATGCGATCGCGGCCGGTAAGCTCAAGGGCAATGAGAAGCTCCAGGCCAAGATGGTGCTGACCGTTAGCGGCGTCGCCTTGACCCATGAGGTGAGTGACGAGATCGAGCTGGGGTGAGGCGAACTCGCCTTGCCAGTTAGCGGTATCTCCATACTGCGAGCGTGCAGCGACCGGCGTCTGCGTTTCCCGGAAGTGCAGGGTGATTCCCAGCATTCAGATGAGTGAAGATGGACACCGAAGCCGAGCTGACAAGGTCAATGGCTCGGCGCAGGGGACTGAGTTTTCCACAAGGGTGCCGTCTGCCGAACCCAAATCATCGATTCCGTGTCGCATCTGCAACACTACAGGCGCAAATCGTCTGACTTGATCAAGATCAATTCAAATCCGGTTTCACAAATGCTGTATTGTTAACATTGCGCAACAAAGGCGCTGACTTGCTGAGGGGAATTCCATGCGAAGAACAATTCTGAATACGGCGTCATTGCTCGTGCTTGCCGCAGCGCTGACCGGGGTGGCGCAAGCGGCAGACTTGCCAGTTTATACCAAGGCGCCGGCGCCGGTTGTCGAAGCCCAGAGCCCCTGGATGATCCGCTTGCGCGCCCTCGGCGTGATTCCGGACGGCGACAGCCCGGTCTATACTTTTGGTGCTCCTCTCAGCACGCGCTCGGGCCTCGACATCAGTCAGCAGGTGGTGCCGGAGCTGGATATCAGCTACTTCTTTACCGAGAATCTGGCTGCCGAATTGATCCTTGGGGTAACCAGGCATTCGATCACTGGGCAGAACACGCTGGCTGGGGTGCCGATCGGCAAGAGCACGTTGTTGCCGCCGACCCTGACGATCCAATATCACTTCACTAGTTTCGGCGCGTTCAAGCCGTATATCGGCGTGGGCGTCAACTACACGACCTTCTTCGACACGAAGGCTGCCAATGTGCCGGGCACCGGTGGGCTGGCGGTCACTGGGCTCAGCATCGGCGACAGCTGGGGCGCCGCTGCCCAGTTCGGCTTCGACTACATGCTGGATCGCCATTGGGGTATCAACGTCGACGTGAAGAAGCTGTGGCTGCGGCCGGAATTTTCGGCGACCACCAATGTCGGAGTTCCCGTCGTCGGTACTGCTCACATCGATCCGTGGCTGGTGGGCGCTGGCATCACCTACAGGTTCTGATGCCAGTTGCGGCGCCGGGTGGG
>JGI24705J35276_12238710_pt1 | contig 40629 bp, 35 predicted proteins | sample TergutNt197P4_FD_35276 | JGI IMG/M metagenome (IMG submission 35276) | reverse complement strand
GCGAGGGGCTGTATCCGCGAGGACAGCAAGTATTGGATACGCGGTGAGTCCCCCTCACCCGGAATCAAGCTTCGCTTGATTCCGACCTCTCCCCGCAAGCGGGGCGAGGTGAGTGCCACGATCGAATGAGAGTAGGGCAGGCGGGAAGTGTCGCCTCCCGCCTGCCGTTTGCATCAATCCTTCCACGGATCGAATTCGCCTTCGCCGGCCATGGCGACGGCGAACGGCCGCAGCGTGTGCAGTACCCGCACCGTGCCTGCGTGCTGCGCCAGCACGTCGGGCAAGCGCCGATAGGCCATCGGGCTTTCGTCGAGATCGGCGCCGATCAGGGTGACGCCGCGCTCGTTCAGCCATCGGTCCATCTCTTCGCGGGTAAACCGCCGCTTCGCCTCTTTGCGGCCGTGCAGTCGGCCTGCGCCGTGCATGGTCGAGTAGAGCGAAGCCTTGGCCTCCGGGCTGTCGACGCCTTCGAGGATCACGGCATCGTCGCCCATGGAGCCGCCGACGAAGCCCTTTTGACCAGGAAACGCCGGCGTCGCGCCCTTGCGCACCACCCACAAATCCTTGTCGTCGTGCGTCTCGCGCCAGGCATAGTTGTGGTGGTTGTGTACGCGCTCGGTCACGCTGCCGCCGATGATCTGGCGAACGCGCTCCACGACCCATTCGCGGCCCGCATAGGCGTAACGTCCGGCGAGCTCCATCGCCGCGATGTAGCGGCGGCCAAGCTCGGAGTCCTCGTCGACGACGGCGGGCGGGACATTCATCCCGTCCTTGCCGCCGGCGGCCTTGAGGTAGCGCGTCGCGCTGGTGTGGCCGAGGCCGCGGCTGCCGAAGTGAACGCCGATCCAGACGAAGCCTTCCTCATCGCGCATAAGGTCGACATAGTGGTTGCCAGACCCTACGGTTCCGAGCTGGCTCACGGCCTTCTGGCGATAAACTTCCATGTCGCTCTCGCGCCATGCGTCGCTGTCGTCAAAGAGCTCGTGCTCAACCCGTTCGGCGTTAGCCCGGCCGATACCAAACGAGATCGTCTTGGCGACGTCTCGGATGATTTTCGGAGCGGTCGCGCCGATGTCGTCGAAGCGCGTGTCGAGACGCGCGGCCATGTTGCCGCAGCCGATGTCGAAGCCGACACCGGAGATGCTGATCTGCTTCTCATAGGCGATCACCCCGCCGACCGGCTGGGCGTAGCCCAGATGGCCGTCGGCGCAGATCACGCCGGCAACGACATTGCCGACCGCCATGCAGTTGCGCATCTGCGCGATGGTCGCATCTTCATGCTCGCCGAAGACCTTGAGGGGCGCGTTCTTGAAGCGCTCCTCCTGCGGGCGCAGGCTCGCGATCTCGGCTGCGGCCGCATTGGTCTGCTGGGCGATATGTTCTTTCCGCGCGGCGTCACGATAGAGGCACCAGGCGGGCTGGCCACGGCCTTCTCCGATGCGCGAGTCCGGATCGATGCCGGCGGCGAGGCACAGCTCGCGGGCGCGGTCGTGGTAGGGGTCAGGTCGTCGCATGGTCTTGTTTCCTGCTTTACATCCCGTGAGTACCGTAACCGGTCCACGCGGTTCATTTCCAAGATATGGGAGTGCCCGGGCACGGTTTCCCGCGCCCGGAGCCGTTGGTGTTGCGCATCAGTGACGCGTCTGTTCAGATGCCGCGATCCACGCAACAACGGCTTCCGAGAAGCCGTCGATGCGGGTCCATGCACCGTGGCCGACACCGTGCTGATACGATGCCACGTTCACCATAGTGCCGCGCGCCTTGGGCTCGGGCACAAGGTCGTGGCTCTGCTCGTCGGTGAAGACGATCAGGCGATCGTCCTCACGGTCGATCTTCGAGACAGCCTTGCCGAGATAGGTCCCGCCATGCGGCTGCGAGTTGATGATCGCGTCCCGCAGGGCGAAGCCGCGGCGAGGAGGCACCTTCACGACCTCATTGCTGAAGGTGAAGATCTCGACCTCGTCGCAGATCTCGCGGGCGAGAATCGCCAGACCACAGGCCGCCTCCGCACGGGTCATCTCCGATCGCGCAGAGAGCCGAGCGAACATCGAACCCGATACGTCGATCAGCAGCCGCGTACGGCCAGGCAGCCGTACGTGGCCGTTGATCGACTTCAGCATCGCGGTTTCGAGTTCGTGCTCGAAATCCGGCGCATAGCGCGCCGCCGTGATGAAGCGGTAGGGCAGGATGCGATCCGTCCGCATCGCGGTGATCGCGTATGCAATCGTCCCACGGCGCACCTCCGCCTTCTGCATCAGGCGCAGATTGCGGAGCAGCGCCATGCCGCCCAGCTTCTTCTCGGCGATCAGCCGCTCGAAGGTCTCGCGCTTGCCCTTTCCGCCCGAGAGCGAAACCTCCCAGGTGTCGGCCGAAACAAGCTCGCCGTCGACGAGTTGCTTCCACACCTTTTCCTGCTCGGTGTCCTTTGGCTTGGCGTGCACCAGGAACAGCACATCCTTAATGCGCACCGCGCCGCCGCGGTCATATTTCGCGAGCTGATAGGCATCGAATTTGGTCAGCGCCCGCGCCAGGCCCTTCTTGATCTGCGCCGAGACGGGTTGACGCTTACGCTGCTGCATCGGACCAAGGGCATCCGCCCAGTAGATTGCAAGCAGCTCCGTCATCTCGTCGGGGCGCTGGATCACGCGGGCGAGCGTGTTGGCGACCAGGGCACGGTGCTTCTCGCTGCGCGCCATTTCGCGAATAACGAGCAGCGGCGCGTGCCGCAGCTTCATCAATTCGCGCGCTTCGATCGCGAGCTCTGCAACACGTGCAGGCGCGACGTTCGGCACGAGTGCCTTGATGCGATCGGCGATCGCAACACCGTCCTCATAGAACTGGTCCTCCCAGAGAAGGCAGTTCATCAGCGCGCGCTTCAATTCCATTTGGGGCGTAGAGCGCTGCGCCCGCGCGCCCTCATGCCTGAAGGCGCGAGCGATCTTGTTGAGCCTGACCATGATGGCCTCCTCTTGGGTGATGATGGAATGGAAACGGGTGCCGGGGAACAAGCGAGGCTGTACCGCCCGTGTAGGGCTTCGCACGCTCTGCCACTGAGCTACGGACCCACGCGTCCGGAAGGACTCGAACCTTCGATCTTGCGAATTTGCGAAGTAACAGCGTTCTTCACCACCGGCGGTGGGACACGATCCGGAAGATCATGCTTGGTTGAAGTTGAACACGATCCGGGAACAGACGATTGCTGCTTAGCGCTCTATACACTGAGCTACCGGTGCATGAAACACCGAGCGGGATTCGAACCCGCGACCTCTCGCGTTGCAGGCGAAGTAACAGCGATCTTCACCACGGATCGTGTAAGAAGTTGGCGGGGAACAATCGATGCTGTTGCTGCCCATTCGGGCGGTCGTTTCAAGACGAAGTAACAGGCATCTTCACCACCGCCTTGCCGCTGCTTTCGCGACGGCAATTGAAAGGGGTACGCTGGGGAACAGGCGAGGCCGTACCGCCCGTGTTGGGCGTTTCACATGCTCTACCACTGAGCTACGGACTGAACGTCCGGAAGGATTCGAACCTTCGACCCTGCGATTAACGAAGTAACAGCGTTCTTCACCACCAGCGTCGGTTGAGCCGCGAAGAACGCGGCAAACCGGATTACAAAATTCTAGCGCGGCGCTGTCGACGCGCCGCCAATTGCGAACCCTTGAGAATAGAGGTCCGCTCTGCCATCGGTGTCCGGCTCATCGCCTCGTTCCCTCCGGCAGGCCCCGCGCACTTGGGCACGCGCTTCTCAAGCGCGAGCCCCGGGATCCGGGTCTCCCGTTCCGGCATCTCGCCGGGATGTTTGAATGGGCCGCGCGGCGGGCAACAAAAAACCCTCCGGAGCGGCTGGCTCGGGAGGGTCCGTGAGAAGCGGACTGTCGATCTCGCGTTTCAGGCAAGATCGCTCCCAAGATGACTCACATGAGCCGGGCGTGTGCAGTCGGTCGGCCAGAGGCCGTTCGACTGTCGGTCAAATGTTTCGTAGCGGTGTTGCATCGCTCGGTTCATGTTCTTCGCGCGAACGGAAGTGTTCGCGAGGGCGGGGGACATACGCTCGCAACTTTTGGATGTCAAGCGTAGTATCGCGCAAAAATTGCAGCAGCCTGAAAGAGACATGCCAAACTATCTCGGCCTGGATGGATTTCGCTTCGGCTGGGTTGCGGTCTGGATCGACGATCGCGGCCATCATGCGTTCGACCACGCACCTGGTCTTGCGCGGCTGCTGGCGATACCGCACGGCCGTGCAATGATCGACATGCCGATCGGATTGAAGACGGAAGGTTATCGGATCTGCGATTTGTACGCCCGCAAATTGATCGGCGCCGCCGTCTTTCTCGGCGCACGTCGAGGCCTGTGGGAATTCCTGGACTTGGCTACGGCGAACCGGCACTATTGGCAGCGCGAAGGCAAAGGCATGGGAATCTCGTGCCAGCTCTGGAATATCCGGGACAAGATCAGGGAAGTCGACGACTTCATCACGCCGCAGCGTCAGGCGACGATCAGTGAAACGCACCCGGAATTGATCTTCTGGAATCTCACTGGAGGGCTTCGGTTGGAGCGAAAGACGACACAGCGAGGTCGTGAGCAACGCGTTCGGCTCTTGGTGGAGCGCGGCTTTGCAGATCTCCCGAAATGGTTGACACAGCGCTACGGCACCCGCATCGGCCGAGATGATTTGATCGATGCGTGCGCTTGCGCGGTCGCTGCGCGCGACAGCAAGAGGCGTCTTGGCGGCGATGTCGACATTCGCGGATTACGGATGGAGATCAACTATTGAATGCGCAAGTGCAGCACATGGGTGCAGCATATGGGCTTTTCCTCAACTCTGAGCCGACGTTCCTGCTCTACGCATTGTGGTGCGGGCTCGGGTTTCGTACAACTGCGCTCGTCTTGATAGACGAGGAGGAGCCATTGAGCATCACCATCTATGGCATCAAGAACTGCGACACTATGAAGAAGGCGCGCGCTTGGCTCGATGGGCACGGGGTCGCCTACGACTTCCACGATTATAAGGCCGCAGGCATCGCCAAAGAGAGACTGAAACAGTGGAGCGACGAGCTCGGCTGGGAAAGCCTTCTGAATCGGGCCGGCACCACCTTTAGGAAATTGCCCGACGCCGAAAAAGAAGGGCTGACCGAGAAGAAGGCGCTGTCGCTGATGTTGGAACAGCCTTCGATGATCAAGCGACCGGTGCTTGACCTCGGCGGCAAGGTGCTCGTCGGCTTCAAGGAGGAAATCTATGCCAAGGAAGTCGGCCCACGGTTCTGCATTCCGGCCCGACGCTAGAACGTTCTACGAAAGCAGCCAGGCTCGATGAATGGGTGTCGAGGATGGCTCGCCCGGAAGAGGGAAGGCAGCCTGCCTTCAACCAAAGAGAGCGCGTCGCTTTTCGACTTGCGTCGCTTTGCTCCTTGCCTAACCCGGGGTATCTCCGGCATATTCCCTAAGGTGGCATTCGGAACGAGCGCTTGGCCTTGGGAATGCCGATTATAAGCGTTAGCTACGCGCGTCGTGCGACGGGGGAAATTTGTTTGGCCGGTGAGTTCATTCTGGAAACCCAGGGTCTGACCAAGGAGTTTGCAGGCTTTTTCGCGGTGCGTGACGTCGCGCTCAAGGTTCGCCGCGGGAGCATTCACGCGTTGATCGGTCCGAATGGAGCCGGGAAAACGACATGCTTCAACCTCCTGACCAAGTTTTTGAAACCGTCTGGCGGCACGATCCTGTACAATGGACGGGATATTACCGCGATGGCGCCGGCCGACGTGGCGCGGCTGGGGCTGGTGCGCTCGTTCCAGATCTCGGCTGTGTTCCCGCATTTGACCGCGCTGGAAAATGTCCGTGTCGCGCTGCAGCGGCAGCACGGCAATTCCTTTGATTTCTGGCGTTCGAAATCCGTGCTGAACCGCTTCAACGGCCGCGCGTTGGAGCTTTTAGGCGACGTGGGCTTGAGTGAATTCGCCAACACGCCGGCGGTCGAAATGCCCTATGGGCGCAAGCGTGCCCTCGAAATCGCAACCACGCTCGCGCTCGATCCGGAGATGATGCTGTTGGACGAGCCGATGGCGGGCATGGGGCACGAGGACATCGACATGATCGCCGCGCTGATCAAGCGCATCTCGGCCAAATACACCATTCTGATGGTTGAACATAATTTGAGCGTCGTCGCTAACCTCTCCGACATCATCACTGTGCTGACGCGTGGGCAGGTGCTTGCGCAGGGCAACTACGCCGATCTGTCCAAGGACGAGCGGGTCAAGGAAGCCTATCTGGGAGCCGGTCATGCCTGACGTTGCGACGGCCGAGGTTCCCTCCAAGTCCGGATCGACCATCGGCGGAATCACACTGTCGGTTCGCAATCTTGAGGCGTGGTACGGCGAATCCCACATCTTGCACGGGATCAATTTCGATGTGAGCGCTGGGGAGGTTGTGACCTTGCTCGGACGCAACGGCGCCGGCAAGACGACGACGCTGAAGTCGATTATGGGGATTATCGGCAAGCGTTCCGGATCGGTCCGCTTCAACGGGCATGAGATTATCCGCACGAGTTCCGACAAGATCGCGCGCAGGGGGATCGCGCTCTGCCCGGAGGAGCGAGGAATCTTCGCAAGCCTCGACGTCCGGGAAAATCTGCTGTTGCCGCCTGTGGTCCGTGCCGGCGGACTGTCGCTCAACCAGATTTTCGAGCTGTTTCCGAATTTGAAGGACCGGCTTGCCAGTCAGGGCACGAAGCTTTCCGGCGGCGAACAGCAGATGCTTGCGATTGCCCGCATCCTGCGTACCGGGGCGAGCTTCTTGATGTTGGACGAGCCGACCGAAGGGCTCGCGCCCGTCATCATTCAGCAGATCGGGCACACCATTGCCCGGCTGAAGAAGGAAGGTTTCACCATTCTTCTGGTCGAGCAGAATTTTCGGTTCGCCTCCACGGTGGCCGACCGCTACTACGTCGTCGAACACGGCAAGATCATAGACGGCTTCTCCAATTCCGAACTGCAGGCCAATATGGAAAAGCTTCATGCCTATCTGGGTGTCTGAGCTACCCGGTCGAAAAGGCTTCAGGACGAGAGAGATCAATGCAAGCTCTTTACGCACAGCTTCTGGTGGGACTGATTAACGGCTCGTTCTACGCGCTGCTCAGTCTCGGGCTTGCCGTGATCTTCGGCATGCTTAACATCGTCAACTTCGCCCATGGCGCGCTCTACATGATGGGCGCGTTTTGTGCCTATTTTCTGCTGAACCTTGGCGGCCTCGGCTATTGGTGGGCACTCTTGATTGCTCCGATCATTGTCGGGATTTTCGGCATGATCCTGGAACGGACCCTGCTGCAACGGTTGGCGGGACTCGACCACGTCTATGGGCTGCTTCTGACCTTCGGCATAGCGCTGATCGTGCAGGGCGTCTTCCAGAACTATTTCGGGTCCTCCGGCCTGCCTTACGCCATTCCAGACCAGTTGAAGGGCGGCATGAATCTCGGATTCATGTTCTTACCCATCTATCGCGGCTGGGTGATCGTGTTCTCGCTGGTGGTTTGCCTTGCCACCTGGTTCCTGATCGAAAAGACCCAGTTCGGAGCCTACCTGCGGGCGGCGACCGAAAACCCGACGCTGGTGCGCGCGTTCGGCATCAACGTGCCGCGGATGATCACGCTGACCTACGGACTCGGCGTCGGTCTTGCTGCGCTGGCAGGCGTACTGTCGGCGCCGATCAATCAGGTTCGCCCACTGATGGGGGCCGATCTTCTCATCGTTGTGTTCGCGGTGGTCGTGATCGGCGGCATGGGGTCGATCATGGGGTCCATCGTCACAGGATTTGCACTGGGCGTGATCGAAGGGCTCACAAAATACTTTTATCCCGAGGCTTCCAACACAGTCGTATTCGTGTTGATGGTGCTGGTGCTCCTGGTGAAGCCGGCGGGGCTGACAGGACGGACTGCCTGATATGACCGTAGCAACCGACAATAAATTGCCTATCACGGCGCACGCGATACGCGATGAGATGACCGTGTTTGGGATAATGGCGCTGCTGCTGGTCATTGTTCCGTGGACCGGAATCTATCCGTTCTTCGTGATGCAGGCCTTGTGCTTTGCGGTGCTCGCCTGTGCGTTCAATCTGCTCGTTGGCTATGGCGGCCTGCTATCGTTCGGCCACGCGATGTTCCTGGGGACCGCGGGCTACGTCAGTGCGCACGCCCTGAAGGTCTGGGCGCTTCCGCCTGAACTGGGCATCGTGGTTGGTGTGCTTGCCGCCACTGTGCTCGCCGTGGTCACGGGCTACATATCCATCCGCCGCCAGGGCATATACTTCTCGATGATCACGCTGGCGCTGTCTCAGTTGCTCTATTTCATCTATCTGCAGGCCCCATTTACCCACGGCGAGGATGGCATCCAGGGTATTCCGCAGGGCCATTTGTTCGGCATCTTCGATCTCTCCAAGCCAATGGTGCTGTACTATGTCGTGCTTGCCGGCTTTCTCGGCGGCTTCCTCCTGATCTATCGCTCGATCAATTCGCCGTTCGGGGAGGTGCTGAAATCGATCCGCGAAAACGAGCCCCGCGCAATCTCGCTCGGCTACAAGACTGACCAGTATAAGTTCCTGGCATTCGTCCTCTCCGGCGCGCTGGCGGGCTTTGCCGGGTCGCTGAAGGTGTTCGTGGCGCAGAACGCTTCGCTCACCGATGTGCACTGGAGCATGTCTGGTGAGATCGTGCTGATGACACTCGTTGGCGGTCTCGGTACGGTGTTCGGGCCGGTGGTGGGCGCTTTCGTGATGATCGCCATGCAGCAATATTTGGCGGGCTTCGGCCAGTGGGTGACCGTGATCCAGGGCGCCGTTTTCGTCATCTGCGTGCTGATCTTCCGCCGCGGTATCGTCGGCGAGATCGCGCATTACTATCGGATCTGGGTGGAATCTCTGTAAGCGCCCGATTCGGCACTATTTTTTGCGCTCATAAAGCAGTGGATGACGTGGGTTCTAATGGCCGCGGACTGGACGCATGCACCCCGAAAATGGTCTATGACAGTTTTGTTATGGGCCGACAGGTGGTCCATTCCAGTACGACGGTTGTGCCCATGATGCGATGGTTTCGCGCTCTTCTCCCCAAAGAGGAGCGCTTCTTCGAACTTTTTGCCCGCCACGCCCAGACGGTCGTCCAGGGCACCATCGCCTTGCAGGCCATGTTGAACGGTGGCGAGGAGACGCTGGTCCATTGCCAGCGTATCAACGACTTCGAGCACGATGCCGACAATATCACCCGCGAGGTGCTGACAGCGGTGCGTCGTACCTTCATCACCCCGTTCGACCGCAGCGACATCAAGAACCTGATTACCTCGATGGATGACGCCATCGACCAGATGCAGCAGACTGCCAAGGCCGTGGTGCTGTTTGAGGTCCGGACCTTCGAGCCGCCGATGCGGGAGATGGCCGGGTTGCTCGTCGAATGCGCCAACTTGGTTGGGCGTGCGTTACCGTTGTTGGAATCAATCGGTCCGAACGTTGCAATGCTGACGGCGATCACGGAGGAGGTGACCAAGCTCGAAGGCCGGGTCGATGACCTCCACGACATCGGACTGAAGGAACTCTATCTAAAGCACCGCGACGGCAATGCGATGGACTTCATCGTCGGCGTCGAGATCTACGACCATCTGGAGAAAATCGCCGATCGATTTGATGACGTAGCGAACGAAATCAACAGCATCGTTATCGAGCAGGTTTAGGGCAGGGCGGCGCCGTGGACGTAGCGATAGGTTTTCCCGTCCTCGTCGGACTGATAGCGGTCGCGCTGCTGTTCGACTTCCTCAACGGTCTCCACGACGCGGCCAATTCTATCGCGACTATCGTCTCGACCCGCGTGCTCAGGCCGCAATACGCGGTATTCTGGGCCGCATTCTTCAATTTTGTCGCCTTCCTGGTGTTCGGGCTGCACGTCGCTCAGACCATCGGCACTGGCATCATTGATCCAGCAATTGTCGACGCCCAGGTGATATTCGCGGCGCTCGTCGGCGCCATCGCCTGGAATCTGATTACTTGGGCTTTCGGCATTCCGTCATCTAGTTCGCACGCGCTGATCGGCGGCTTGCTCGGCGGCGGGGTGGCCAAGGCCGGGATTTCTGCGGCGGTCTGGACTGGCCTGTCAAAGTCGGTCGCCGCGATCGTCCTGTCACCTCTGGTCGGTTTCGTGCTGGCGATGGTTCTGGTCGCCATCGTGTCGTGGGCGTCGGTGCGCTCGACGCCGTTTGCGGTCGACCGCGCTTTCCGCATTCTGCAATTTGTCTCCGCCTCGCTCTATTCGCTTGGCCACGGTGGCAACGATGCGCAGAAGACGATGGGCATCATTGCCGTGCTGCTCTACTCGCACAACAGGCATCTCGGGGGCGAATTCTCCGTGCCGTTCTTGGTGGTGCTGGCCTGTCAAGCGGCGATGGCGATGGGTACGTTGATGGGCGGTTGGCGTATCGTGCGCACCATGGGACTTCGGATCACCAAGCTGACGCCGATGCAGGGGTTTTGCGCCGAGACCGGGGGGGCGATAACCTTGTTCGTGGCGACCTTCCTTGGGGTTCCCGTGTCCACGACGCACACCATCACCGGCGCTATTGTTGGTGTCGGCGCGGCGCGCAGGGTGTCTGCCGTGCGCTGGAACGTGGCAAGCTCGATTGTCTATGCCTGGGTGATCACAATTCCAGCGGCCGCTGTCATCGCGGCGCTCGCCTTTTGGGCAGTCAAGTTCCTGTTTTGATCTCGTGATGGCGCCGATCCCCGTGCATGCCGCGTAGTCTGCCCCGATCGGCATCTTCAACTACGGGGCTGGCCAGCGCGTTCGGCAATCACCATATCAGCCTTGATTACCCCAGCATTCCCTGCCAAACGCCCCCCATGTCCGACCTCGCCCTCGCTGTCGATTCATCAGCTCGCTCGCCCGTTGCCGTCGAAGTGGCGCGGCGGCGAACTTTTGCGATTATCTCCCACCCTGACGCCGGCAAAACGACGCTGACCGAAAAGCTCCTGCTGTTTGGGGGCGCCATCAATCTGGCCGGGCAGGTCAAGGCCAAGGGCGAGCGCCGCAACACCCGTTCCGACTGGATGAAGATCGAGCGCGAGCGTGGTATTTCCGTCGTTACGTCGGTCATGACCTTCGAATTCGAGGGCTTGATATTTAATCTCCTGGACACGCCAGGCCACGAGGACTTCTCTGAAGATACTTATCGGACGCTGACCGCAGTCGATTCCGCCGTCATGGTGATCGACGCCGCCAAGGGCATCGAGGCGCGCACGCGAAAACTGTTCGAGGTCTGTCGACTGCGCGATATTCCCATCATCACCTTCATCAACAAGATGGATCGCGAAAGCCGGGACACGTTCGATCTATTGGACGAGATAGAAAAGACGCTTGCGCTCGACACGACGCCGATGACCTGGCCGGTCGGTCGCGGCCGCGATTTCCTCGGCACCTATGACGTGGTCAATGGCGGCGTGCGGCTGCTAGAGGGTGGCGGCGCCAAGACCGGTGCGGCACAGCAGATCGAGATCGCCGATCTTGCCGCGTCCAACCCGAACCTGGATGTCGCCGCGGTTGAGGAAGAACTCGAACTGGTCACGGAAGCCTGCAAGCCATTCGAGCTTGAGGCGTTCCGCGAGGGCCATCTGACGCCGGTCTATTTCGGCAGCGCGCTGCGCAATTTCGGCGTCGGCGACCTCCTGGAAGGGCTAGGCAGGTTGGCGCCGGCGCCGCGTGGGCAGGAAAGCGACCTGCGCAAGGTAGAGGCCGCCGAGCCACGCATGAGCGCCTTCGTGTTCAAGATCCAGGCAAACATGGATCCGAACCACCGCGACCGTATTGCTTTCGCCAGGCTGTGCTCGGGCAAGCTCACCCGTGGCATGAAGGCGAAGCTGGTGCGCACAGGCAAGAGCATGCCGTTGTCGAGCCCGCAATTCTTCTTCGCTCAGGATCGTTCGGTTGCCGACGAAGCCTTCGCGGGCGACGTCGTCGGCATTCCCAACCACGGGACCTTGCGGATCGGCGATACGCTGACCGAGGGCGAGGACCTGACCTTCGTCGGTGTGCCGAGCTTTGCGCCTGAAATTGTCCGTCGCGTGCGGCTGACGGATACGATGAAGGCGAAGAAGCTGAAAGAGGCGCTGCAGCAGATGTCGGAAGAAGGCGTGGTGCAGGTATTCCGCCCGCGCGACGGTGCGCCGGCGCTCGTCGGTGTGGTCGGTCCGCTGCAGCTTGATGTTCTAAAGGCGCGCCTCGAAGCCGAATATGCGTTGCCCGTCGAATTCGATATTTCAGAATTTCAGCTTGCGCGCTGGATATCTTCCGATGACCGCAAGAAGCTCGACACTTTCGTCGCCGCCAACACGTCCAGCATCGCAGACGACGTAGATGGCGATCCGGTCTATCTCGCCAAGAACGAGTTCTACCTCGGCTACACCCGCGAGCGCGCCGAGGGCATTGAGTTCGCCAGCGTCAAGGACGTGCGGCGGAGATAAGAGGGCGCGGCTCCGAGCATCGCTCCAGACTTGAATACAGGCGGTAGCGCGAGGATGTGATCGCTGGCAGGCTTGACCCCTCTGCGAGCGCCACCAACCGCTTACCGGGTGGGGCTTTTGCGGTCTCGCCTCATGCTGCGCGCTATCCTTATCGTGCTCTTGGTCCTCCTTGACGGGGGCCGCCAGTGCCGGTCCACGGCGCCGGCCGGTCAATGCGACGGGTGGTGAATATGTGGCCTGCGAAAAAAAGCAAAGCCCATGATCATCAGCAACAGTCCTACGACGCCGTCCCTGGTTCGCCGACTACGCGTCGAGTATCATCTTAGGGCCGCAACGTGAATCGCGGGCGAAGCTGATCGCCGGAATCGGAGAGGTATGAACTCCTTTAACACCCATACCGTGTTAGTCCATCATTTGTTCCCGGAGGGCTTTTGCCTTGGCTTTGTAAAACTGGGCCGAAGACTTGTTCCCAGCCTTTTCGAAACGCCTCGCTGCTTCTTCGGCAGCGTCGCCGGCTTTGTTGAAAGCAGAGATCAATGTTTGCGCAATTTGCAGATCGTCGCTTTCCACGACCCTGCCATGCTCAAAGCTGCCTGCGAGATAGCTCCCTCCTTTGTCAATCACGCCGAACCTTACCTCGCCGTTCTTCACCAAGCCGTAGAATATGCGCTTGACATCTTTCCCGCTGAATTCCTTGAGCACGCCAAGGCCATCTGCCACCCCTGCGGGGCAGGGACCGTCCCAACGCACCGCGCTCTGCACCCAGCCTTCCGGCGGCGAAATCGAGCATGCCACTTGGCTTTGCGCTTCCGCTGCACACGAAGCCAGAAAGAACCAAACGACTAACCAACCTATTTTTTTGTTTTGCATACCTGTTTTCCTGACCAGTGCTTCCGGAACGCTTTGAGCGCGAATGAGCCATCAACGACCAGCGACGCGCCGTTTCATGGCAGCAATCGAAGACCTTTGGAGAGCGAGAACAGCTTGATTGCACGTTGCCGCTTTACATCTGCCAACAAAGGTGGATGCGGGGCACCGCGCGACATGCCGCTCTAAAACATCACCTTTGTTAAGCAATTGGCAACTTTGACAGGGCCTCCCGAAGGCGAGATGTTTCGCTATCCTTGGAAAACGGGTTAGGGCGGGATGTGCTCGGGTTAGGGCCGGATGTTCTCAGAGCCCATTGTGTAACGTGCGCGAAATGAACAAGGCGAACGCGACCGATCACGGTAGCACCGCCGCGCCCCCCCCGCCGACTTGCACGTCGGCGAGGACACAAATCGACCCTCCGTCTGTCGGCGAGGTCTGGGGGCGTGGTTGTGGCGAGCTCACAACTCCCGGAGCGCGATTTTCCGCCGCGCGGCAAGCGCTGATCGACGAATACAAGAATTTTGGTCGGAGATGCCCTCGTTTTGGGTGATGCAACTCTACGTACGTAGAAGAGTAAGTAAGCGTCACGACACCAGCACCGGAACCGTGCTTCACTTTGGCCGAACTCCTCCGAAGTGCCTGACTGCGGCGATTGACGCCGCCAATACGTCCAGCATCGTAGACGGCGATCCGGTCTATCTCGCCTAGAACGAGTTCTATCTCGGCTACACCCGCGAGCGCGCCGAGGGGATCGAGTTCGCCAACGTCAAGGACGTGCGGCGGAGATAAGAGCATAGTGGCCTCATTCCTTGCGTGTAGCCGCCTCCTTGCCGCACGAGGACGGATGTGCCGTTCTAAACTTGAATACAGGCAGTAGCGCGAGGATGTGATCGCTGAGAGACTTGACCCTTCTACGAGCGCCACCAACTGCTACCGGGTGGGGCTTTTTGCGGTCTCGTCTCATGCTGCGCGCTATCCTTATCGTGCTCTTGGTCTTCCTTAACGGGGGGGCCGCCAGTGCCGATCCACGGCGCCGGCCGGTCAATGCGACCCCGTTTTTCCATGAGTTTTGCAGCGTATTTGACAAGAGGCCCTGCACGCCGACCTTTTGCAGCGTGTTCAATCATGGGCCGTGCATTCCGGAGATCTTCCATCCCTACGGTCAGGATCTCCAGCTCACGATCGAGACAGTGCCGGCGGATGGTGAGGCTGCGAAGTACCAGCGGCCCAGCCACGATCTGGAGACCATCGGTGACCTGTTTGCCAAACTCCGCTCCTGCTGGACGCCGCCGCCGCTCGACCTTGCGCACGCTGGCATGCAGATGTCGGTGCGCTTCAGCTTCAACAAGTCGGGCGCCATGATTGGCCCGCCGCGCATGACCTTTTCCACCCGGGGTGTCCCGTCCGATACGCGTGCCGCCTACCTAAAGGCGATCAACGCGTCGCTCGATGCCTGCCTGCCGCTGAGTTTCACCAGCGGCCTTGGTGGGGCTTTGGCGGGCCGTCCGATTGCGATCCGCTATGTCGACAATCGGGATTTTGGAAAGTAGTCTTGGTCACGCCGTTCCGCTTGAGATTGTCGCATTGCACGTCGCGGCCCTAAGATGATACTCGACGCGTAACCGGCAAACCAGGGAGGGCGTCGTGGGACTGTTGGTGATGATACTGGGGCTTTGCCTCTTTTTCGCAGCCCACATATTCACCACCCGACGCGAATCGCGGGCGAAGCTGATCGCCGGAATTGGCGAGGGCAGCTACAAGATTATCTATTCTTTGGTCTCGCTGGCGGGGCTTGCGCTAATCGTTTGGGGTTTTGCCCATTATCGTGCAACAGGCTGGATCGACGTCTGGTACCCGCCGAAAGCCCTGAAGCACATCACGGTCGCGCTGATGTTACCGGCCGTCATCTTGGTCGTGGCGTCCTATATCCGCGGCCGCATCTATACGACCCTGAAACATCCGATGCTCGCGGGCATCAAGCTCTGGGCTGCCGCGCATCTGCTGGCAAACGGCGACCTCGGCTCGATCATCCTGTTCGGCTCGTTCCTGGGCTGGGCGATCTTCGACCGCGTCTCGCTGAAGCACCGTACCGATGCCGGTGCGCCGCCAATTCCGGTCGGTGGTTTCACCAACGACTTGATCGCGGTAGCGGTCGGTGTGGTAGCCTATATCGCAATTGTCTTTACCTTCCACCCCGTCGTTATCGGCGTTCGTGTCGTTGGAGTATGAACATGTCGGTCCAGTCAACCATCAAGCGCAAGACCGCGCCGGATATTCGTGCTCGCAAGAATGGCGAACCGATCGTGGTGCTGACTTCCTACAATGCGCAGACCGCGACATTGATCGATCGCTATTGCGACGCGATCATAGTCGGCGACTCCCTCGGCAATGTCGTGCATGGCTTCGAGACCACCGTGCCTGTGACGCTCGACATGATGATCCTGCAGGGGCGCGCAGTGACGCGCGGCTCGCAGCATGCGCTGGTCGTGGTCGACATGCCCTTCGGATCGTATGAGGCATCCAAGGAGCAGGCATTTCATTCCGCAGCGCGCATAATGAAGGAGACTCGTTGCGGGGCGGTGAAGCTCGAAGGCGGCGTCCACATAGCGGAGACCATCGCATTTCTCGCAGCGCGCGGCATTCCCGTGATGGGCCATATCGGGCTGACGCCGCAATCGATCAACACGCTCGGTTCGTTCCGCGCGCAAGGCCGCGAGGAGGGCAGTTGGGAGCCGATCGAGAATGACGCAAGGGCGGTGGCGGAGGCTGGAGCCTTCTCGATGGTGGTCGAGGGAGTGGCCGAGCCGCTGGCACGCAAGATCACGCAGGTGGTTCCTGTCCCCACCATCGGCATTGGTGCGAGCGCGGCGTGCGACGGCCAGGTTCTGGTGTTGGAGGACATGCTGGGCATATCGCCGCGGACTCCGAAATTCGTCCGCCGCTATGGCGACCTCGGGCCCGCGATCGAAGCCGCGGTCAAGAGCTATGCGGATGACGTTCGTTCGCGCGCATTCCCAGGACCGGAGCACGTCTACGGCATGAAGACCAAGAGTTAAGGGTCGTTCGATGGACTGGTCGCCCGGAATTCCGTCAATGCGGTTCGAGGCGCGCTTCGGCGACCGCGTCGTGCCGGTATTCTGCGAGCGGCCGGCAAATCTCTGGGCGATGATCGCGCAGGCGGCTGCGAACAATCCGGACGGCGATGCGCTGATCTGCGGCGACACCAGGCTGAGCTGGCGCGAGACCGCGTCGCGGTCGGCAGAGATTGCGGCCGGCTTCCGCAAGCTCGGCCTGCGGCGTGGCGACCGCGTTGCGCTCTTGCTCGGCAACCGAATCGAGTTCGTCCTGGCGGTCTTTGCCGCGGCCCATGAGGGCCTGGTGACGGTGTTGCTCAGCACGCGCCAGCAGAAGCCAGAAATCGCCTATGTGCTGACCGATTGTGGCGCCAAGATCCTGATCCACGAAGCAGCGTTGGCCGATCGGTTGCCGGAAGCATGCGACGTTCCCGATGTCGTGCATCGGATCGCTGTCGACAACGACCCGCGCTTGTCGCAGTTTGCCGTGCTGGCCGATCACCCGCCTGGGCAACGGCCGGTTGATGTCGATGAGGAGGATACCGCGATGATCCTCTACACCTCGGGCACCACGGGCAAGCCCAAGGGCGCGATGCTCGCACATTGCAACGTCATCCATTCGTCGATGGTGTACGAAGCGTGCTTTGGCTTGTCGGCCGCTGATCGCTCGATCGCTGCCGTGCCGCTCGGGCATGTCACCGGTCTGATCGCTAATATCACGACCATGGCCCGCTGTGCCGGCGCCCTGATCATCATGAGCGAGTTCAAGGCGACGGAATATCTGAAAGTGGCGGCGCAAGAGCGCATCACCTGTACGGTGATGGTGCCGGCAATGTACAATCTCTGCCTGCTGCAGCCGGACTTTGATAGTTACGATCTGTCGAGCTGGCGTATCGGCGGCTACGGTGGCGCGCCGATGCCGATCGCCACGATTGAGCAACTGTACGCCAAAATTCCGGGCGTGAAGCTGATGAACTGCTACGGTTCAACGGAGACCACGTCGCCCTCGACCATTATGCCGGGTGAGCTGACCGCCGATTACATCGATAGTGTCGGCTTGCCGTGTCCGGGCGCGCGCATCGTGGCGATGAGTGCTGATGGTCGTGAATTGTCGCCCGGCGAGATCGGCGAACTCTGGATACAGAGCGCTTCGGTGATCAAGGGTTATTGGAACAATCTCAAGGCCACTGCAGAAAGTTTCACCGGTGGATTCTGGCACTCCGGCGATCTCGGCTCGATCGACGAGGCGAACTTCGTCCGGGTGTTTGATCGGCAGAAGGACATGATCAACCGTGGTGGGCTGAAGATCTATTCCGCCGAGGTCGAGTCCGTGCTGGCCGGACATCCCGCCGTGGTCGAGAGCGCGATCGTTGCAAAACCCTGTCCGGTACTTGGTGAGCGGGTACATGCCGTGGTCGTGACCCGGGAGGAGGTCTCGGCCGAGACGTTGCGCGCCTGGTGTGCTGAGCGCTTGTCGGACTACAAGGTCCCGGAGACCATGATGGTCACGCCAGAGCCGCTGCCGCGCAACGCCAATGGCAAGGTGCTGAAACGCCAGTTGCGCGAGTCGCTGCACGTTGAGGTGTGAACAACCGGGAACCGGGGCCGTGCGTTAACAGGACAGGGGTGTTAACGCTTTGATCTCGCTTGCTTTGCCTTGCCACCGCCATATCGATAGGGTATCGCCCGGCGGCACGCAGGGATGGTTCTACGGTGCTTCTTTTGGATGCACACTCCTGGCCGGGATGGGATTAGCTTAAGTGTCTGAACTATTTGACGAAGTCGACGAGGAAGTACGTCGCGAGCAGCTCAAGAAGCTGTGGGACAAGTATTCGATCTATATCGTCGGCCTGGCGTTCCTGATCATCGCGGGCGTCGGCGGTTGGCGCGGCTATCAATACCTCGAGGCCAAGAAGGCGGCCGAGGCGGGCGCCGCCTTCAACAAGGCGGTCGAGCTTTCTGAGCAGGGCAAGTCTGCTGAGGCGGAGGCCGCCTTCGCTGACTTGGCTGCCAAGGCGCCTGGTGGTTACCGCTCGCTCGCTCGGCTGCGGGCGGCCGCCGAGGTCGTCAAGCGCGATCCGCAGGCCGCCGCCAAGATGTATGACGAGGTTGCCGCCGATCGCAGTGTCGATGCCACATTCCAGGAGCTGGCGCGTCTGCGCGCCGCAGGTCTTATGCTCGACACCACAAGCTACGCCAACATGCTCCAGCGGTTACAGGATTCGGCTGCGCCTGGCGCCACCTTCCGCCACAGCGCGCGGGAAATGCTTGCCTTGTCCGCCTGGCGCAACGGCGACACGACCGCGGCGCGCAAGTGGTTGGAGGCGATCGCCGAGGACGGGGAGACTCCGGCAGGGCTGCGCTCGCGCGCGGAAGCCTTGCAGGCATTGTTGCCGCAGGTCGCGAAAAGCTGACGATTGGGGACATGAACATGGGTCGCTCGCAACGTCTGATCGCAGCCACTGTCCTGATCGCCCTTTCCGGTGCGCTTGGAGGCTGTGCCAGCAGCAGCGGGTGGGACCCGTCCGATATGCTGGATTTCCTCGATAACAAGAAGAAGCTGGCGGGTGACCGTAAGCCGGTCTTCCCTGAGGGCGTTCCCGGCCTCGAGCAGGGGGTGCCGAAGGAAATGTACAAGGGGGCGCAGCAACAGGACCCACAGAACGTGGACGCCGCCACGACTGCCACCGCGCTGCCGCCTGAGCCACCGAGGGCCGCGAAATCCAAGTCCGGCAAGCCGGCTAGCAGCGCCAGCGCAGCTGCGCCCGATGCCGAAGCTGCTTCAGAAGAGGCGCCGCCGCCCTCGACCGCGCCGCGGAAGAAGGTCGCGCGTAAGCGCATCACGGCACCGCCGCCTGATCAGTCTGACCAGGCCCAACCGGCGCAATCGCAGCAATCGTCGTCATCATTCCCCGCGCCGCTGCCGAGCGACTTCAGACGTTGATATTTCACTGGATTTGACACGCGCCTGCCTTGCAGCGCACGAGTGATGATGCCTTTTACGATCGCCATCATTGGCCGGCCTAATGTCGGAAAGTCGACGCTGTTCAACCGGCTGGTGGGGCAGAAGCTTGCGCTGGTCGATGACGAACCCGGCGTGACGCGCGACCGCCGGGAAGGCGAGGCGCGGCTCGGCGACCTTGAATTCACCGTGATCGATACTGCCGGCCTGGACGAGGGCACCAGGGGCTCGCTGACAGCGCGGATGCAGGAGCAGACTGAAACCGCGATCGGCCAAGCCGATGCACTGATGTTCGTAATCGACGCGCGCGCAGGGTTGACACCGAACGATCGTGCGTTTGCCGATTTTGCCCGCCGCGCCAGCAAGCCCGTGCTGCTTCTCGCCAACAAAAGCGAGGGCAAGCACGGCGACGCTGGCGCAATGGAGGCCTACGCGCTGGGCCTCGGCGAGCCGATCCAGATCTCCGCTGAGCACGGCGAGGGCCTCAGTGAGCTCTACGACGCGCTGCGCAAGCTGATGCCGGAGCCGCCCGATGAAGAGGCGGACGCGGCGGAGGGCGAGAGCGAGTCCGAGGAGGAAGCGGCGAAACGACCGATCCGGGTCGCCATCGTCGGCCGGCCCAATGCCGGTAAGTCGACCCTGATCAACCATCTGCTCGGCGAGGAGCGGTTGCTGACCAGCCCAGAGGCTGGCACCACGCGCGATTCGATCGCAGTTGAGATGGAATGGAAGGGCCGCGGTTTCCGCGTCTTTGATACCGCCGGGCTGCGGCGGCGCTCGCGGATCGACCAGAAACTGGAAAAGCTCTCGGTGGCCGATGCGCTTCGTGCGGTGCGCTTTGCCGAAGTCGTCGTGCTGATGATGGACGCGCAGATTCGGTTTGAGGAGCAGGACCTGCGCATTGCCGACCTAATCGAGCGCGAGGGCAGAGCCATCGTGATCGCCGTCAACAAATGGGATTTGGTGTCGGGCCAGCCCGGTGCGATCTCCGCGTTGCGATCCGATGCAGATCATTGGCTGCCGCAGGTCAAGGGCGCGCCGATTGTCGCCGTCTCGGGGCTGATGGGCGAGGGTATCGACCGGTTGATGGGCGCGATCGAGCAGGCCTATGCGGTGTGGAACAAGCGCGTGCCAACCTCGGCGCTGAACCGCTGGTTCGAGCAGGCGGTGGCGGTCAATCCGCCGCCAGCGGTCTCGGGCCGGAGACTGAAGCTGAACTACATCACGCAGACCAAGGCGCGGCCGCCGAGCTTTGTGCTGTTCTGCTCGCGCGCCGATGCCGTGCCGCAGTCCTACCTGCGCTATCTCATCAACTCCTTGCGCGACGCCTTTGACCTGCCCGGGGTGCCGATCCGCATCACGCTGCGTGAGAAGGCCAATCCGTTCGCGCACAAGCGCAAGCGGCCGTCGTAAATCATGCCGCTACGCATCCCCTGTGGGCGCTTATGCGGGCGGCCTGAAGCTCAACAGTGTGCGGCCAATGAAATCGTAAACTTTTCCGGTCTCGTTCCAGTCAGGCAAACACATCGGTACGATGAATTCGGCGACTTGCTCCGGCGTATCCAGCGTCATGGGATCTTCGCCCGGCATGAGTGTTGCGCGCATGCGAGTGCGGATGGGGCCGGGGTTGAAGAGATTCACACGTATCTTCGTGCTCGCAGTCTCCTCCGCCCAGGAGCGCGCCAGCGTCTCAAGCGCCGCTTTTGATGCGGCATAGGGACCGAGATAGGCCTTCGCCTTGTAGGCTGCACTTGAAGTGATGAAGACGGCGCGGCCGGCGTCGGATAGCTTGAGCAGCGGCTCCATGCAGCGGATCAACTGGAAATTCGCTGAGACATTGATCGCCATCACGTCGTTGAATGGCTTCAACTCGATGTGGCCAAGCGGCGAGGAAGGTCCTGCAGTGCCGGCATTGCCGACCAGGATATCGAGCTTGCCGTGGCGCTCGTAAAGCGCAGCGCCGAGCCGTGCGATGCCGTCGAAATCGGTGAGGTCGAGCGGCACCAGCGTCGCCGACCCGTCGTCCTTCCTGATCTCGTCATCGAGCTCTTCCAGACCGCCCTGCGTGCGTGCCACCGCCACGATGTGTGCACCCGCCTTTGCAAGGGCCTTCGCCGTGGCGTAGCCGATACCGCGCGAAGCACCGGTGACGAGAGCAATGCGGGAGGCGAGGGGTTTGGTCATGTTCGCGGCTTTCGTCATGCCCGGCTTTCCCCGGGGGCATCTGCGTCTTTGCGGCGGGTTTTACAGGCATGGACGGCCGGAACAAGACCGACCAGTATTGGCGCCCTCGGCGGTCAGCTCGCTTCGGCCAGCAGCGACAATTGCCGCGCCTGCGATTCGACCCGGGTCTGGTCGGTGAGGAGGGTCGGATAGGCGCCGGTAAAGCAGTGATCTGAGAACTTTGGATTGTTGGGGTCGCGGCCGGGCTCGCCCATGGCGCGGTACATGCCATCGATCGACAGGAAGGCGAGCGAGTCCGCACCGATGATGTTGCGCATCTCTTCCAGCGTGTGGGTTGCCGCCAACAGGCCGCCGCGGTCCGGAAGGTCGATGCCGTAATAGTCGGGGTAGACGATGGGCGGTGAGGCGAGACGGAAATGCACTTCGGCCGCGCCGGCGTCGCGCATCATGCGCACAATCTTTTTCGAGGTGGTGCCGCGCACCAGTGAATCGTCAATCAAGATAATGCGCTTGCCGGCAATTGCGGCGCGGTTCGCCGAGTGCTTCATGCGCACGCCGGATTCGCGGATACTCTGCGTCGGCTGGATGAAGGTGCGTCCGACATAGTGATTACGGATGATGCCGAGCTCGAAGGGAACGCCCGAATGCTGGCTGTAGCCGAGGGCGGCGGGCACGCCGGAGTCCGGCACCGGAACCACCACATCCACATCGACGTGGCTTTCGCGGGCAAGCTGGGCGCCGAAAGCTTTGCGCACCTCATAGACCGAACGGCCGTGGACGAGGGAGTCCGGCCGCGAGAAGTAGATATATTCGAAGATGCAGGGCCGTGGCGGCACGGGCGGGAAGGGCTTGTGGATGTCCTGTCCGTTCTCGTCAAAAACAATGACTTCGCCGGGTTCAACATCGCGGATGTAGTGTGCGCCGATGATGTCGAGTGCGCAGGTCTCCGACGTCAGGATCGGGCAGCCATCGAGCTCGCCGAGTACGAGCGGGCGGATGCCGCGCGGATCGCGGGCACCGATCAGCTTCTTGTTGGTCAGCGATACCAGGGCATACGCGCCCTCGATGGCCCGCAGCGCGTCGACGTAGCGTTCGATGAAACGGCCGCGCTTGGACTGGGCGACCAGATGCAGGATCGCCTCGGTATCCGTGGTCGATTGCATGATGGCGCCGTTTTTCACGAGCTCGCGGCGCAGCGTCAGGCCATTGGTAAGGTTGCCGTTGTGCGCAACCGCAAGCCCGCCGGCGTTCAGTTCGGCGAACAACGGCTGCACGTTACGCAGGATGGTGGCGCCAGTAGTCGAATAGCGAACGTGGCCGACGGCGACTGTGCCAGGCAGGCGGTCAATCACCTCGCGGCGGGAGAAGGTATCTCCGACCAGCCCCAGCCGGCGTTCGGAATGAAATCTGCATCCGTCAAAAGAAACGATACCGGCTGCTTCCTGGCCGCGATGCTGAAGCGCATGCAAGCCCAGCGCGGTAATGGCGGCAGCGTCGGGATGCCCGTAGATGCCGAAAACGCCGCATTCCTCGCGCAACGTGTCGCCGTCCAAGTCAAAGTCTTGCAGGTCACGGTCCTGCAATTCCAGCGTAGCGCCGAGGTCGAGATCAAGTTGGACGGGGTTCTGGGCTGGGGTCGGAATCTCGTCCATCGCGCCTCTCTTTGCGCTCAACGTGTTGCAGGTTTCTCGATCAGCTTCTTGAGGCCGTCACGAGCGGGTTTGCTGTACCCTTCACCACCCGGCTGGGACGATTCGGCATCGGTCTGGTCGCTGTCCGGCTTGTTTTTCTTGAACCTCTTCAAGATGGTATTCTCGGGGTCATCGGGCAAGACCCCCTTCAGCCAGTCCCCGGCTTTCTCTAATATGACACGCGATTTTGCGTTCGTGACCCAGTCCGGACGCTGCGGCTCCTGCACCAGCCAAGCGAAGAAGAGGAACGCAACTACGATGATCAGGAGGCCACGCGCCAGCCCGAACAGGAACCCGAGGGTGCGGTCCAGCGCCCCGATCCGGGAGTCCAGGATCATGTCGGAGATGCGTACCGTGATCACGGAAACGATGACGAGCGTGCCGAGGAACACGCCCGCGACTACTACAACGCTCGCGACCGTATCGTTGTTGAAATAGGTCTTGGCTGTCGGCAGCAGCCTGGGGAACGCATATAAGGTCGCGATTGCAGCTATACCCCAGGCGGCAATCGACAGGATCTCGCGCATGAAGCCACGGACCATCGCCAGAAGGCCCGAGACCAGCATGACGGCGAGCAGGATCAGATCGAGGATCGTTATCGGCATCGGCTGGTCTGGTCCGCTCGTACTCTCAGAAGGTTACAGGCTTGCTCGAATCGGCTTGTCTGCCATTGCTCCAGCTGAGCGGTAGACGATGTCTCCAGCAAGGCCGAAAACCGCGTCTTCCCATGCTGGGGGCTGCGTTGTGGGCTGTATAGCGGCGGCGAAGGGCAAGGTCACGTCCGGCTAGCCCTCCTGACGGCGGAATCTGGGAAGTGTGGCATTTTTCTCGCCATCCGCGTCCTGGTTTCCTTTCCGGGGGCCTCTCTGGGAGCCATGGGCGGCGATTTCCGCGACCAGACTGGTCAGACCACCGACCGTGTTGAGCGCAAGCCCGGCATCGCCTCCGACCTCGCCGCGGGCCGATTCGGGCAGCACGGCCCGGCCGAAACCGAGCTTGGCCGCCTCTTTCAGGCGGGCCGAGGTCTGCGCCACCGGGCGAACGGCGCCGGATAGCGAAATTTCGCCAAAATAAACCGCGTCGGTCGGTAATGGACCGTTTACCAGCGACGAAACCAGGGCGGCGGCGGCAGCAAGATCAGCAGCAGGTTCCTGGATGCGCAACCCGCCCGCAACGTTCAGATAGACGTCATGGCCGGACAGCTTGACCCCGCAGTGGGCTTCCAGCACCGCGAGCACCATCGACAGCCGGCTCGGGTCCCACCCCACCACTGCACGCCGCGGCGTACCAAGCGAGGTCGGCGCGACAAGCGCCTGCAACTCGACCAGCACCGGCCGTGTGCCTTCAACGCCTGCAAAAACCGCCGTCCCAGGGGTGCCAAGGTCGCGCTCGGAAAGGAACAGTTCGGACGGATTGGTAACCTCGCGCAGGCCCAGGCCGGTCATTTCGAATACGCCGATCTCGTCGGTCGGGCCGAATCGGTTTTTCACCGCGCGGAGGATGCGGAATTGCTGCGAGCCTTCCCCCTCGAAGGAGAGCACCGCATCCACCATGTGCTCGACCACGCGGGGCCCGGCAATCTGGCCGTCCTTGGTCACGTGGCCGACCAGGATGATGGCTGCGCCCGACTTCTTGGCGAAGCGAATCAGCGCCTGCGCCGAGGCGCGCACCTGTGTCACCGTGCCGGGCGCGGATTCCACCGTATCTGTCCACATGGTCTGGATGGAATCGATCACGATTAGTCGCGGCACCGTCCCTTCGGACAGGGTCGAGATGATATCCTCGACGGAAGTTTCGGCAGCAAGCTGCACCGGTGCATCGGAGAGCCCCAGTCTCGCGGCACGCAGCCGGACCTGCGCGACCGCTTCTTCGCCTGAAATGTAGACCACCCGATGTCCGGCGCGTGCGAGCATGCTTGTTGCTTGCGTCAACAGCGTCGACTTGCCGATGCCGGGGTCGCCGCCGACCAGAAGCACCGAGCCGCGGACAAAGCCGCCGCCGGTCACGCGGTCGAGCTCGGCCATGCCGGAGGACAGGCGAGGGGCGTCCTGGCTCTTGCCGCTCAGGCTCTCCAGCGCAAACGTTCGTCCCTTGCGCTTGGAACGGATCGACACCGGCACGCTGCCTGTTGTGTCCTCCTCGGCAAGCGTGTTCCACTCGCCGCAGGACTCGCACTTGCCCTGCCAGCGGTTATGAGCCGCGCCGCAGTTCTGGCAGACAAAGGAAAGCGCATTCTTGGCCATGGGGCAGGGAATCGGGATTGGGAATCGGCGTTCACGGGGATTGCGTCGTGTCTAGCATAGCCAGCCCCGCCGCGACCATGGTGACGTCTGTGAACAGTCGGAAATGCGAGGGCGAACGTCATCAAAGAACGAATACAACTTCGCATTCTCGCGGCATGTCTTGCCCGACGTTTGCTCGTCTCCTTGCCCCCTTTATCGAAGAGGGCGCGGGAAAACCGGGCGCAGGCTGGCACCCGCGATCCCGGTGCAGAAATGCACACGGGGTGGATCACGAGGCAGCCGGATCAGCAGCGAAAGCACGGGCGATGTAAACCGCCCATGCTATTTGCCGGGACCTATTGCTGCGCTCCAGGTCCAAACTTGTAGTTCAGGCCGACCTTGACCTGATTGATCCACAATTTGTCGGTGATGATGGTGCCACCGTCATCGGTGTTCGAGTTGTGACGCCCGAAGGACAGGACATCGTACTCCGACTTGACCGACCAGTTGTGACCGAGATCGAACTCCGCACCAAGACCTAGCGTGTAGCCGATGCGGACGGAGTGCGGTGTGCGGAAGCTTGCCAAATAGCTCTGGTGAGATGGGCTAGTACACATCCGAGGGAAGTCGCCGCCACTAGTTCCGGTTGGGCCGAAAATGCAATCGACGCTTGTGCTGCTGTCGGCAAACGCAATACCACCTTTTGCATAAAGCAGCGTCCGATTCCATGTGTAGCCCAAGCGGCCAGCAACTGTGCCCATCCAATCGGATTTGGTGGAAGCCGTATAGAATGCAGACGAAAAGGCGCCTGTAGGCCAAGCTAAGCTATCAAGGCCGTCATCCATTCCAGCGGGCCGCCCACCATGAACATTCCCGGCGCCGATGTCCGCCTCGATCCCAATCACCCATTTGTTGGCAAACTGATAGTTATATCCAAGTTCGATGCCGCCGATGCCGCCCGCGATCCACGGACTGCTGCTGTTCAGGCCATCCCGGACATAGCCGATGTCATCGCGGCCGAAAGCGGCGCCAGCAAAGCCGCCGACATAAAAGCCGGTCCAACTGGTCGGCTGAGAATACGGCTGAGCCGCCTTGACCGGCATAACCGAGGCGACCGTCTCGGGCGCGAATGAATAACGGAGACCGGCGTTGGCGCCCCAGCCTTCGATGTTCTCACCATTACGATAATCGCCACGAACATAACCGACTAAGCCGGTGTTCACGAATTGCGCCGACAGACCGACCGAATATTGGCCGTAGGTACCGACACGGGATGTAGTCGTGGTATCCTTCTCAGTAATGGGCTTCCCATTATTATCAAAGTACATATTTGGAAACGTGGTAGTGTGCGACACGACGTCGCCAGCGAATTCATGAACCACGCTAGCTGTAACAAAGGGCTGCCAGATCACGTTCGACGTTTCAACACTCTTCGCCACGCGAAGGCTCAGGCGGCCAAGTGCGCTTTCAATATTATTAGTATCAACTGTACTTTGAATTCCTGGCCCGCTTCCCGGATCAACGTAACGGTCAACTGAGGTGTTGGAATACACAAAGCCGGCCGATGGTTCGATTGCCCAGCCATTACCCGCGTCAAAATTGTAACCTGCGTTTGCAGATATTCCGATTCCCTGCGCGCCGATATGCTGGTTGTAAAGGTCAAACCCATGTGGGGCAGGAGGACTATTGAAATTGAAGTCGTAATAATCCCTGCGGACCATGAAGTCGGCAAAGAAACGCCCCTTTGACACCGTCAGGTACGTTCCAAAGAACGGAACCTGGACCGAACTCGTGGTCCACAAAAAGTCGTCGTTAATTTTGGAGCCAACATAGCCGGCCATCCCGCCGAGATGAATGTTCCAGCCGTTCAAGTTCAAGCGAGCAAAATCCGCGCCGACTTGCGCGCCAGCAAAGCTCTCATGCTGCGCATGGCGGCATGTTGTCGGCTGGGTGGTTGTCGTCTTGTCAGAGTAAATTTCACTGTGAACCGACGTTGAAGTTGACTTTGTGGTGGCCTCACCGCCAAGAGCCCGCACCCAAACTCCGCCCCCCGGTTGATCAGGCTGACCACTCCCCGGCGATGCAACAAAAGCGCTCTGTCCCAGGAAAATGCTGTTGATGTTACCGATTGCCCCAGAAAGCGCAGAGGGTGTAGCGCTGAACCAATTGTCTAGATAGAGGGCATCCCCTGTGTTTACGCAGTCGGCCAATGCGGGCGCCGCAGAAAACAACACGCCCCCCAGCACGATCGATGTGCCGATCCCTACTCTCGATACTCTCACTGTTCGTCCCCCGCCACAGATCGCCAAAGACTCGCCTCTCGTCGTCTTAGAGATTGCATGCTCGGTACGGCCACGGCGCGCGCCGTAACATCCCGCGTTTAAGGGGGTAGGGGCATCCTTCTGAGCTCTGTTGCAAAAATGATACGATAGCAGGCGCGGCGGTTATTCCGACTGCGTAAGTTCTGCCAACGCCGGGCCAAGTCGTATATGGTGGGCGCCACGCGAAAGGCTTACCCTCGCGATCATAAACAACATCAATTTGGGGGTAACGGGCGTTGTACGTCTGCCGCGTCCGCTCAGAAGCCGAGGAGCGAGTTTTGAGGAAAAAAGCAATATAGAAGTAGTTCTACATCCGGCTAAGCGCGGCTCGTAGGTTGGGTAGAGCGACAGGCAGCAAAGTAGGTTGGGTCGAGCTATTCGCGAAATCCAGAGGCTGTAAACTGAAGTGTTCCTGCATAATCCCAGATACAAGCGGTGGTGGACCGCAGGAGCAGGAAGAATTCCTGGGACCTGGTGATTTTTAGGGGGTATGAACGATAATCCCTGGAAATCATCAGGCCTCAAAGGGGGATTGGCAATCTCTCACGAAGTTTGCGACACGCCCGTAAGATCAATCCCGGCGACCATAGTCGATCAATTCCACCGAGGTCTTTTGGAGAAGGGTTCCGCCCATCCGCACTTCAAGCGTCTGCTTGATCCAATGATTGACCATGGGAGCATACCACATCCTTTGAACGGCCTGGAGCTTCTTCGTTGCATCATTATTGTCTCGATCTTCGAAGGTGCTCTCGATCTCGAAGGTGTCGAATGTGCCTGCCTTGGTCGTAATGCTTTCCTGCCCGACCACCTTCACGCTCCCCGAGCGCGACCAATTTGCGCCTGCCCCAGTGGTGCCGGTTGCCGCTACGGTCCAAGCTTTGCCTATAGTCAACGGTTCCTTGATGCCCGTGCCGTTATTCGGCGTAAAGCGCCAAGTTCCGTCATTCTTCGTATTCCATGCTCGGTCAAAAGTGAGAAAACCATCCGGCTTGCCCGGTATTGTCACGCGTACACCTATGTCGTTTTCGGTAACGTCAGTGACCACATGAGTGAATGTGGAAACTATTTTGTTGGTAATTTCGTCACGACTTACGTAGGTCCAATGATCGCCCATCCGCGGCTCTTCAATAGTCGTCGCGGCCTGGGCTTCCTGCTGGCTTGCAGACGATGCGGTTATTACGAAGGCAGCTAAGGCGATCGCAGCAAAATTCTGAATGGTCATGGTTATATTATCCTGTGTCTTCGATCGAGCGTGTGTGAGCAAGATGGCCCGCTTTGCTGCCGCTTAGAAGCCATCTGCCTTCCAAACGATTTGGAGCGCCAAAAGTCTTTTGTTGCGGGAATTCATTCGTGTAAGCCCCCGCATTCCTGGCCTGCGGCCTTGACGCTACATGCGATCAATTCCTCCGATTTCTTATCGCGAAGTATTCCGTCTGCCCGCAGTTCCAGCGCCTGCTTGACCCAGTGGCCAATCGCCGGAGCGTACCACGTCCTTTGAATGAGCTGGACCTTCCTTGTCGGGTCATTGATGCTTTCAGCTCGAATAGTGCTCTCGATCTCGAAGGTGGAGAATACGCCAGCCTTGGTCGTAATATTTTCTTGCGCGAGCACTTTCACATCTCCCGAGCGATTCCAACTCGCATTATTTGTGCTGTTCGTCTCGCTCGCTTTGATCTTCCAAGCCATACCTACGGTCAACGGCTCCTTGATGCCAAAACCGTTATTTGGCATATAATGCCAAGGTCCATTACTTTTCATGTTCCATGCTCGGTCATAGGTAATATAGCCATTTGGTTTTCCCGGCTTCGTTAAGCGTATGCCTATTTCTGTTGGCGTAACGTCCGTGACCGTATGGGTGAAGGTAGGCAGGTCCTGACCAGTGATTTCGTCGCGACTGGCGTAAGTCCAACGGTCGCCCATCTGCAATTCACCGGTTGATACTGCAGGCGTCTGTGCAGAGGCTCCGGTCGCCATCGTCATTGCAATCGCCGTGGCTGCGCCCAAAAGTTTCAACATAAGGTTTCCATTTGTCCTAAGATTTCGATTGCCTAAAGAGATTTTCGCGCGCGACCTCCGCGCAAATGCTTCGTGTGTATCGTGCAACAAGCTTGACATGTTCCATGGCGCCTCACCCTTATTCATCGAGTTCAAGGCGGCGAAGGCGATAGCACCAAAATTCCAAATGGTCGTGGTTATCTCCTGTGTTCTCGATCGAGCGGCGAGGTGCCGTGCGGGCAGGATGATGGCCCGCTTTGCCGCCGCTTAGAAGCCAACTGCTCTCCAAACGAATTGGATGGCCCTAAGTCTTTTGTCGGGAGTTCATTCGCCTGGGTTCTCGCGGCGCAAAATGCCCGAGCTTTGCTCACCCTCTCACCCACATTGGAAAGAGGGAGCAGGAAGGACCGGGCGCCGGCTGGAGCCCGCAGCCGCCGTGCGAGAATTGCACAATTCTGATAAAGGGAATTGTTCTTGGCGCGGGACTTGACAGGATTTCGGATGTTCCGCCCGATTTGCCCGGCAGGTACGCGCTCCGGCCAAAACATCATCAGTCATTCTCCAACACGCAATAGAATCGACGTGCGGTTACAGGAATTCCGGCGCGTCATTCTTTCACTCGCCTTGTCAACCCTGGATTGTTGTATATGGTGGCCGCCGCGTGAAGGGCTTACCCTCACGATCATAAACAACATCATTTTTTTGGGGGGATAACGGGCGTTGTACGTCTGCGGCATCCGCTCAGAAGCCGAGGAGCGAGTTTTGATGAAAAGAGCAATATTGATAGCCAGCGCCCTTACGTTGGCGTTGGCAGGTGCGGCACGGGCAGAGATTGCCGTCAAGCTCGGCGTGCTCAACGACATGTCCGGCCTCTATGCGGACGTCTCGGGGCCGGGCTCAGTCGTTGCCGCCAGACTTGCGGTTGAAGACTTTGCCAAGACCAACAAGGACATCAAGGCCGAGGTGGTCTTTGGTGATCACCAAAACAAGCCGGACGTCGGTAGCAACATCGCGCGGGAATGGTACGACCGCGAGAACGTCGATGTCATCCTTGACACCACCACCTCCTCTGTCGCGCTTGCCGTGGCCGGGGTGACGAGAGAAAAGAAGAAGATCTTCATTCCTTCCGGCGGCGGCAGCTCGGACCTCACCGGCACGGCCTGCTCGCCCTATACCGTCCACTGGACCTATGACACCTGGGCGCTCGCTAATGGCACCGGATCGGCACTGACCAAGAAAGGCGAAGACACCTGGTTCCTGCTGGTTGCCGATTATGCCTTCGGCGCGGCGCTGGAGCGTGACACCACGGAAGCGGTGATCAAGGCTGGCGGCAAGGTGATCGGCAGCGTCAAGCATCCGCTGAGCGGGTCGGACTTCTCCTCGTTCCTGCTGCTTGCGCAGGCCTCGAAGGCGAAGGTGGTCGGGATGGCCAACGCTGGCGCCGACGCCATCAACACCATCAAGCAGGCGCATGAATTCGGCCTCACCCAAGGTGGCCAGGTGCTCGCGGGCCTGCTGATCTTCTCCAGCGATGTCAAAGCGCTCGGCCTGGAGACGGCACAGGGCTTGGTGCTGACCGAGGCCTTCTATTGGGACCAGGACGACGCGACGCGCGCCTTCTCCAAGCGTTTCGCCGAGAAGTTCAACGGCAAGATGCCGACCAGCTCCCAGGCCGGCGTCTATTCCAGCATACTGCACTATCTGAAGGCGGTCGCCGCGGCGAAGACCAAGGACTCCGATGCCGTCATGGCCAAGATGAAGGAACTGCCGATCGACGATGCGTTGTTCGGCCAGGGCAAGGTGCGCGCCGACGGCCGCGCGATCCACAACATGTACCTCTATCAGGTGAAAACACCGGCCGAATCCAAGGGCGAGTGGGACCTCTACAAGGTGCTGGCGACCATCCCCGCCGAGGAAGCGTTCCGCCCGATGGATAAGGGCGACTGCCCGCTGGTCGCAAAATAGATGTGAGCGACGTAAGCTTACGTCGAGTCTGAAAAAGAAACACCCGCCCAGCTTGTCACTGGGCGGGGCTTTTGTCTCTGATGTGGCTCGTAGGTTGAGTAGAGCGCAGCGAAACCCAACGTCGTTAGGTCGATGGGGGTGCTAATCGCACGCGCAATGGCTTCACAAACGATAATACAAAGTGCAATCCACGCACGTCATTTCGATAGACAAAACGTGGCGGCCAACCGTCGGGTTTCGCTGCGCTCTAGCCAACCACGAGCTGTTGGGAGTTGGGCGCGATGGACCCCAACGATCTCCGCAATTGTGTGGAACGTGAAATCCAGAAGCGCCACGCTCAAGCAAGGTTGCCGCGCCCAGCTTGAGCGCGACAAGCACAAGACGTCCCAGTAACTATTGCTTGACCAACTCGACACGGCGGTTCTTGGCGCGCCCGTCTTCGTTGTCGTTGGTCGCGACGGGTTGCGACGATCCCGCGCCGCGCGACTTGAGACGATCAACCGTAATGCCAGCCTGGACAAGCGACCGGATCACCGCTCCGGCGCGACGGCTCGACAGATCGAGGTTGTGAGCTTCTAAACCTTGCGAGTCGGTGTGCCCGATAACTTCCAACTTGAGTTGCGGATTGCTTTGCATCAGCTGTATCATTTCGAAAATCGTGTTGTACGAGTCCGGCTTGATCTCGTCCTTGTCGAAATCGAAGTGGATACCGTAGAGGTTGATGCGGCCGGTGTCATTGATGGCCTTTTGCATGGCCGATGAGTCGACGAACATCATCTTGCCCGTGTCCATCTCCTTGCTCTCGACCATGGCAACGTGAACATTGGTTGGATCGCTATCGCAAAATATGATGCCGATATAGGTCGTACTGTTTTTGGCCAGCAGGTATAGTTCTTTGTTGTTTAGGCACGAGCGAAATACGCCAGGCCAGCGCATGGGGTCGCCATCCAACTTCCCTGCAATATCGCCCCCGCACGACCCGTCGTAGTCCCGGCAACTAAACACTATTTCGAGGCCCTTGGCTTTCAGGCCAGCCTCGTAGTTACGAAACACTTCGAGAGCCGAGCGGTTAGGTGGCAGTTCGTATCTATAGAACGAGGTATTTCCCTCTAACTTCAAGAAGTAGTCCTGTTCGTCTCCCTCCATCCGCCCCTTGACCAAGACGGCCTCGTCATATTTGGGCGCCCGATAGTCCGTCATAACCGAGCCTTCATACCGCCCAATCAGCGGATGGTCCTTGCCGGGTTCGGGTTCGGCCGCTTGACTTGTAGTGGGCGCACCGAAAAACGCAAAGGCGGCGGCGACAAGCGCGGCACGAAGAGTGATAGTGTGAAGATTCATCGACGATTTCCCCTGATATTTCGTCTTTCCGAAAGGTTCGGCATGATCGACCCGCCGATTAAAGCCAAAATGAGACGCCCCCGCCGGCAGGTCTTATCGGTGGGTCTATGGCGTGCTGGAAAAGTTCATGGCGTTTGGCCCACCACGATAAAGGTGCGAATCTACCTGTTTAAGGGTTGGGCTTCCCGCGCCCGGTCGTGTAGGTTCGCCGCCTCATGAGGGGATCACAATGGGCGTTACCTTGGAGCCGCTCATTACCGAAAAGGACGACGCGGAGGAGTTCGTCCGACCTACAAGCTCTGATTTGCCCGACGACCCTGTCTCCGCATGCATCTATGGCGATAATGGGAGGGTTGCGCGGAATCCCCGCTGCATTATCGAAATTTGACGAAGCCAGAATGCTTTCTGAGGTGCGTTCCAACTTTTTCGTTTTGGAAGCGTTTGACCGGGATTTATGGTGTCCCGTTGCGCAGACGCGCTTTCATGTGGCCGACGTTGAGGCCCTTCGCGCAATTGTCAGCGGTGAAGCCGGGAACGATCCCGAACTTCATTACATCTATCATCTTGACGATGATGAACTCGATGAGGTGGTCGCGCGCTTCGGCGTCCGATTTGATCGTTCGGAGTTCAAGTCCGCCGATATCGACTTCCATCTGATGCGTTGGCATCCTTCTGATACGCCCTACCTGATTCATACGAATTACGAGCTGCCGCTGCTTTTGGATGGCCGAAAGAAGCTTGCGCGCATGAGCCATGATTATCCGCCTATGACATTCGAAGGTGAGCACCGTTTCGATCATTGGGTGGCTGAAGGCATGTTGCATCGGGAAGTGGTCGTCGAGCCGTTTGAAGCTCCCGTCAAAGGATTTCTTGGCACGCGGACGGTCTACTACACCCCGAAGGGCGAGGAGTGGCGTATTCCCGCGAATAAGCTGATCTGGAAAGTTGGTGCCGGAGCCTGGAATGAGCATTTCGAGCGGCTTGAAGGCATGATCCTCGGCTATGAGGACTGGCAGAACGATTGGTGGATCGATCATCTGCAGCGACGTGGCACGTTCGGCGGGCTTCCCTTTTGCTGTCCCGTGACTCTGGCCGGTTTGGCGTGGATGCAAGCGGCAGGCTTTCGGGCTCTCCCGCCGGTTGAAGGCCGCGCGTTGGTGGTCGCGAGCTGTGATCCCGACGCCAAGGACGAATTGCACGGACTCCTGCTTGAAAATCCTGACTGCGTGGCGGTCGTGAGCTTCAACATAGATGCTCGAGAAGCGAAGGATTTCATCAATTTCAAGAATTCCGGGCCGTGGCAAATCGGGGCGGAGCGGATCGGAGAACTCAATAGTAAGCTGAGAAGTCCGGTCGCAGTTGTGATCCGTCGAGATGTTGTCGTTTGAACTTACGTACTAACGCGACGCCGACAAGCGGCTGCCGGTCAGAAGTAGTTCCACGTCGGGCTAAGCGCTGCATTGCAGACGGCGCATTCGAAAGCGCCTTCCTTGATCAGGTTGGTTGTGCCGCACTCGTCGCACCGGCGAAACTCGAATGCCGGCGTGAAATGCGGCGGGTGAGGAATGCCGAGCCGACCAAGAACACGCGCGACGACGCTCCAACAGCTCGGTTCCGGGCAGTAACCGGTGGACTGGTTGGTGATATCAGATGCACCGATACGGCTGCCGGCGTACTCGAAAGTAATCTCGCCGGCGGCAAGCACATCCTGGCCGTCCGCACAGGCGACATGTTCCGATCGGCGATCGGCAATCCATAGCCGCTCGTCGATGTCGATGATGTATGTCACGGTGAAAGCACCATGCGCTCGCCCCTGAGGAAGAAACTCCGCCGACCAGGGAATGAGATCGGAGGCATTCGCGACATGAAGGCAATGGCTTTCGCGCCTCGCGCTCCGTTTGATCTCAGGCGGCCCGACGTAACGATATTGGCGTAGTTGCATTGGTCTGACCTGGCGTGATCTCATTGGCCTTAAACAATCATTCCGCAGGTGACATGAATAGCGTCTGCGGTCTCGTTCAGCATGCCGACCATCCCGGGGTAGCGGGCCGGCCAGCCCATCAAATCTACAACGCCAGTGTTCGCCACCCGCACCTGGCCGCGAGGCGTTGATGTCTGATGCGCAGCTCATCGTCCATGAACTCGGGTTTTTCCATTGAAAGCACAATGCCCAGCACCTCCGGGTCGATTGTGCCGGCTTTCAACTCGCGTTCCATCCGATCGTAGTAGGGGTGGCCGTTGGCGTAGATAAGCGCTCCGAAGCTCAGTAGCAGTTCGTGATCCCGTTGGGCGTCGGCATGACGCAGGAGCGCGACGACGGCGTCGAGCCATGCGTCGCCCGTCATCGAAGAGAAGAGGTCGTAGGCCCACAGGTCCGGGCTCAGGTCGCTTTGATCCGAGCCGCCAAGCCAAAACCGTGCATAGCTGCGAAATATGTGTTCGCTGGTGTAGGGAAGTGCGGGCAGGGCAGATGGCACCCATCCCTTTGCTTCGATCTCGACGGCATCGAACCGCTCCACCGGCGCAGGTGAGCTCCAATCGACCAGGATAAAGCCATCGGACGTCGCTTCGATCTCGCTGACATCTCCCCGCCGTGTCAGGCGCAAGCGCTTTGCGCCCGGCTCGCACGGCCACCAGCCCGCGAAGATTCCGAAATTCGCGAGGCGGTCATTCTGCTGGTGGAAGGGAGCGCCCGGCTGGAGAAACGTTCCTTCGCGCGGCTCAGCGCCAGGGCGACGGGTGCAAGGGCGATGATCTACCCTCACCAGGGTCCGCTCGGCGGGCTGTCCTTCGGTCAGAAGCGCCATCGCCTCCGTTTCCGGGCCTCGCCAGAAGGAAAGGGTATGCGGTCCGCGATCCCAGATATGCGTCGTCGTCCATTCGGTCTGCAAGGCGGAGACATCCGGAATTCGACCATGGGTCCAGTCCAGTGCCTCCCATGCAAGAACGAGCAATTCGTCAGGCACATGCTGCGTCATTAGATTTGTTGCCTTCATCTCAATGATCGCGCATCGCCGTCACGTACGTCATCCGTAGCAGCGCGTAGAGCGAGCAGAGAGCACTGGCCCTAAATTGGTCACGATCGGTCGTGCTACATGTAGTTCTTTGAACGTCTTAGGATTGCATTTTTGCTATGTCCATATTCCGCATTATGAAGTCATCTGTTCCTTTCCGCGTCTTTATTGCTTTTGCAGCCACCATATTTTCGGCCGCGAACGTGCAAGCGCAAAGCACTCCCAACATGGCCGACTCAAAAGCCGCGCCCGTCACCGTGAAGTCGGTGGAGTTCGTTGGCAATAATGCCTTCTCGGCCTATCGTTTAAGAGACGTGATCAAGACGCATGAGTCGAGCCTGCTCAACTTCCATGGCAACAACGACGTTTATGATCCGGATCGCGTCGAAGCTGACCGTGATCTGATTCGTCGCTTCTATCTCAAGCACGGCTTTGCCGATGTGCAGGTTGTCGCTGCGCTCGCCGAATATGATCCGGAGCGCAAGGGATCCCTCGTTACCTTCAACATTGAGGAAGGCCAGCAATATCGCATCGGGTCGGTTGAGTTCCGATCGAGCATTCCCGGCTTCGATCCTAATTCGCTGCGAAGCTTTTCACGCGTCAGCGAGGGGTCCCTCTACAACGTCGAATTGGTCGAGAGGTCGGTTGAGGAGATGCAGATTGAGGCCTCGCGGCGTGGTTATGCCTTCGCCGTGGCGCGGCCTGGCGGCGATCGCAATTTTGACGCGCACACGGTCTCGGTGATTTTCAATGTCGATGATGAGGGCCCTCACACCTACATCGAGCGCATCAACATCAGGGGTAATAGCCGCACGCGCGACTCTGTGATCCGGCGCGAGTTCGATGTCGATGAGGGTGACGCCTATAACCGCGCGCTGGTGGATCGAGCCGAGCGACGCCTGAAGAACCTCGATTTCTTCAAGACAGTCAAGATTACCACCGAGCCAGGTTCGTCTGGTGATCGCGTGATCTTGGTTGTCGATCTTGAGGAAAAGTAGATTGCCAGTTTTCCCGGTCTCGGGCCCGCCATTCATGGCGGGGTGAGGCAAGACCTAGCGGTGTGCAGGCGTCGTCGCCTTTGGCAACTCCGTCGCAGCCTCCGCATTGCCGCCCTTGTAGACCCGCGCATAGCGGTGCCCGAGGCTTGTCAGCACTTCATAGCCAATGGTGCCGAAGTGATGTGCGAGTTCATCCACGGTGATGCCTTCGCCGATCAAGGTAGCCAAGTGGCCGCGCCGCGCCGCGTCGGGTGGCAGGTCGGTGATGTCGACGGCCATCAGGTCCATGGAGATGCGACCCGCGATCGGACAGCGCTGGCCAGCGATCACTGCCTCGGCGCCACGGGTACCGTCATTGGCGCTGGCCGCGCGGAAATAGCCGTCGGCGTAACCGGCGGCGACGATGGCAAGTCTGGTCGGTCGGCGTGCGGTCCAGGTGGCGCCATAGCCGACTGTCTCGCCACGCTCGATGGAGCGGGTCTGAACGATGCGTGCCTTCAGATCAACGATCGGCTGCATCGGATTGTCGGATTCCGGGGTTGGGTTGATGCCGTAGATGGCGCAGCCCGGACGCACGATGTCGAATTGGAACGCTCCTCCCAAATAGATGCCTGAGGAGTTCGATAACGACGCCGGCACGCCCGCGAACTCGCTGGTGACCAGGCGGAATGTCAAAAGCTGCTTGGCATTGAGCGGATTGTTGGGCAACTCGGCGGAGACGAGATGGCTCATGACCAGCGTGATGCCGTGGTCGCCGGCATGGATGCGGGGAATGATCGCCTTCGCTTCGCCGATCGGGAGGCCGAGCCGGTTCATGCCCGTATCGATATGGATCGCCGCGCCACCCCGCCAGCCGGAGCGGCGGCAGAACATGTCCCATTCGGCGAGCTCGTTGAGGTCGCCGATGACAGGCCTGCAGTCGATCTTGGCGTAGAGGTCGCCGGTGTTCTGGAAGAAGCCGTTCAGTGTGTAGATCACAGCTCTCGGCGCGGCGGCGCGCACGAGGCGGGCTTCCTCCAGCGTCGCGACGAAGAACGTCTTGCACCCGGCCCTGGCGAGCGCACGGGCGACCGGCTCGGTGCCGCAGCCATAGGCGTTGGCCTTGATCACGGCGCTGCATTCGGCGGGCACGGCTGTTTTCTCGAGCTTGCGCCAGTTGGCGACGATAGCGTCAAGATCGATGGTCAATATGCCGTTATAGGCGGCGAGCGCCGCGTGGTCCTCCGGCGAGAGGACGCCGCCTTGCTGGATGGTCTTCGGGTCGGAAGTGTTCATGCTGCCGTTTTATGCGGAGGGCTGGCGGCGTTCAACCATGGAGGACTCAATAGCCGCGGTCCGGCATTTGGTCGTCATGGGTGAGGTCGCCGAAGCGAGTGACGGAAGCGTCGAAGTGCAGCTCGACCGTGCCGGTCGGGCCGTGGCGCTGCTTGCCGATGATGACCTCGGCCTTGCCGTGCACCAAGGACATGTCGAGCTGCCACTTCTCGTATTCCGGTGTGCCAGCGCGGGGTTCCTTGTTGGCCAGATAGTATTCCTCGCGGAACACGAACATCACGACGTCGGCATCCTGCTCGATCGAGCCGGATTCGCGCAAGTCCGAAAGCTGAGGACGCTTGTCGTCGCGACTTTCGACCTGACGCGACAATTGCGAAAGCGCGATCACCGGGACGTTGAGCTCCTTGGCGAGCGCTTTCAGGCTCGTCGTGATCTCTGTGATTTCCTGGACGCGGCTATCGTTCGAACGCTTGCCGGACCCCTGCAAGAGCTGGATGTAGTCGATGACGATGAGGTCAAGCCCCTTCTGCCGCTTCAGCCGGCGTGCGCGGGCCATCAGCTGCGCAATCGAGAGACCGCCGGTCTCGTCGACAAAGAAGGGCAGGGACTGCAACTCGATCGAGACCTCGCGGATCTTTTCGAAGTCGGCCTCGGAGATGCCGCCGCGGCGGATGCTGGAGGAGGAAATGCCGGTCCGCTCAGCCACGATGCGCGTGGCGAGCTGTTCGGCCGACATTTCGCACGAGAAAAAGCCGACCACGCCGCCATTGACCGCCTTTGTCGTGCCGTCTGCCTGCACTTCGCCTTGATAGGCCCGCGCAACGTTGTAGGCGACGTTGGTGGCGAGCGATGTCTTGCCCATGCCAGGGCGGCCGGCGACGATGATGAGGTCGGAGTGTTGCAATCCGCCCATCTTGGAATCGAGATCGCGCAGGCCTGTGGCGATGCCCGACAATTTTCCGTCGCGCTGAAACGCTTTCGCCGCCATGTCCACGGCGGTGGTCAGCGCCTGGGAAAATTTCTGGAAACCGCCGTCGTAGCGGCCGGATTCGGCGAGCTCGTAGAGCCTTCGCTCGGCATCCTCGATCTGCGCCCGCGGCGCGAAATCGACCGGAGCGTCGTAGGCGACATTGACCATGTCTTCGCCAATGCCGATCAGGTCACGCCGCAGCGACAGGTCGTAGACGGTGCGCCCATAGTCCTGGGCGTTGATGATGGTGGTCGCCTCGGCCGCAAGCCGGGCGAGGTATTGCCCGACCGTCATACCGCCGATGTCGGCATCCGCCGGCAGGAACGTCTTCAACGTTACCGGCGTAGCAACCTTGCCCATCCGAATCAGGCTGCTTGCGGTTTCGTAAATCGTCTGGTGCAGTGGCTCGAAGAAGTGTTTCGGTTCCAGAAAGTCCGACACACGATAGAAGGCGTCGTTATTAACCAGGATCGCGCCCAAGAGGCTCTGTTCCGCTTCGATGTTGTGCGGTGCGCTCCGGTAGATCGGAGTTCCCGCGTCGGGAGCCAGTTTGAGGATGGTCGAATCGGTTATGGCCATAGCTGTAAATTGAGCCTGGAATTCTGGTTGTTATTGGGAGCCGATACGGGCTGGATAAAGCGCCACTCTCGGGCGTGGTTAAAGCGCCGATGCGCTTTATACCCGATTCACACATCCGGCCGCGGCATGGTCGTGTCGATGCTTGACGCTGGCGCCGGCTTCAGCGTCCAGAATCGGTGGGCGCGCTCACAAAGAAATCGAAGCCTGCACTGAACCTTGGCGGTAGCGGCGCATACCCATTCATTAGGCATTAGGGCAGGGCGGCTATGTGTGAAGCCATTGGAACCCAGGACGCGGCAAGCGGTTGTCAATGGTCCGTTAACCGCGCAAGTGAGGCGATGACAATGCAGCATGAGCTGCCAACATGGCGATCGGAACAGGGCAGCCGGTGCTGGCTGTCGAGGTTGGTCGATGCCATGGAGGATTGCGCCCGTCCTGAATTGCGCTCGCAACCGTGCCCGCCGTCGGTCTTGCGCGAGGTGCGTGCGCAACTGGCGCTGCCGGCGTCACTGCAATCCTACCCGACGTCCATTTTCAGCTTCAGAAACTAGCGTCTAGGTCATTCCCGTTGCGCACTCGCGCAACGTAGGCGGGCAACTAGCACTACTTTGGCAGATTGATTATTTTGGGGTTCCCTCGGCGAAGTTTCGGTGATTCATAAGGAGCCAGCTTTTATGAGGAGCTG
>JGI24705J35276_12238711_pt1 | contig 40680 bp, 42 predicted proteins | sample TergutNt197P4_FD_35276 | JGI IMG/M metagenome (IMG submission 35276) | reverse complement strand
ATTTCCGCAGAGCAACGCGGTTGCGGCTCAATCCAAAATACATTATCCTTCTATCTTCCTACTTTAAGAACCAACAAAAAACCCAAAAGCATGAATATCTTCCCCAAAAAACCGAAATGAACGAATTCGGTTTATTTAAAAATGCCAAATGAAGTCCACAATGAACAACCCACACTTTATGCAAAGATATATTGAACTATCCTTAATGTAATCCAATGCCAGTGCTATTTTATTATTGACAGCAGCCCTGATGTTTTGTTAAACTAACTTTGTATTCCTCGGTAGCTCAGTGGTAGAGCAACCGGCTGTTAACCGGTTGGCCGCAGGTTCGAACCCCGCCCGAGGAGCCAAATATTCCTGTAAGAGATGTTTTTTGAATTTTGTGTATAAGAATTACATAGTTTTCACATAACTAAAATGCAAAAACATCCAAGCGGAACTTCGCCGCTTATGGGATGTTTTTTGTTTATTATCCAACATTTTTGCAAGCAGTGAATGATTTTCCAGGCAAAAACTTTTTTATATCAAGATTTGTTTTTACATAGTTTTTCATATACTCATAACATTTGTGTGTAACAATACAATCATCGGTTGCACGATGCAATGTAGAATAAACAATACCAAAGTTTGAAGCCAAAGTAACAAGCTTATGATTTTTAAAATCTTTGAAAAATCTTCTACTGAATTGTATCGTATCAACAAGATTATTATTCAAATGTATCTGTTTGTGTTTCAAAAGTGCATCATATAAAAAATTAACGTCAAAATCAACACAGTGCCCAACAATAACAAATCCTTTTACGAAATTATAAAAGTCTTGAATAACGTCCATTATGTGCGGAGCATATTCAACCATTTCATTTGTAATTCCATTCACGTTTGTTGCGGATTTGCCGATACGCTTTGTGGGCTTAACCATCGTATGGAATTTGTCTGCAATCTCACCACTAATAACTTTAATAGCACCAATTTCAATAATTTCATCATGTTCGGCAGATAACCCTGTTGTTTCAATGTCGACAACAACATATTCTTCAAGAAACAATAGTAACTTGTTACCTTTTTTTCTTGCATCGGGCATCTGTCCACGTTCTTCTAGCCACTTGATTCGCCATTCTTCCCACTTCTGTCTCTCAACTTCAAGTTCTGTTGCGACTTCTTCATGCTTTTTGTTTAATTCGGTAGAACCTGTTAACGACTGCAATGTTTCGATAAATCGTTTTAGTTTTACTAGTCTATCGCCTCTTGACTTGTGAACAATATTTTCAAATACAAAAACAGCTTTTTGAGCAACACGGATGGCTTCGACTAATTGCTTTCTTTTTTTGTAAATTATTATCAACCTGTCATAAGGTCCATTGCCTTCAAAGTGTTCTGTTACGTTTAATTCATATAATCTTATTGCTTCATCAAGGTCTGTTTTTTCCAACTCCCTTGCTTTGAGATTTCTTTCGTATTGTTTCACGTATGATTTATATCATGTGTCTCGTTTTAACACAAACCTTAATACTAAAAACACTCAACACAATCTCCCGTGCAAAACATAATTTCCCGTTATTTCATGCGGCAATAGTTGAAGTCCTTGGGGAAGCACTCCCATGAATCGAAGCGGGCTTGTAATAGCAAGCATATAATGCCAAGAAACTTTGAGTTTGGAGCAAATATTGACTTTTTTAGTTTTTATATGATAAAATAAGAATAAGATTTTTGGCTTCGGATTTAGAGAATCCGGTAAAAGGAGAAGAAAATGGAAATTAATGATGAGAGATGGCAGGATAATAGATGGCGGCTTAGAAAAATAATTGATGACTTTGGAAATGCCGGCTCACTGACTGAGTACCCTGACGAAAGAATTATGGAATTTGACAATTTGGTTCAAGCTGCTGAGCAAGAGTATATGAAGCAAAAGTTTAGCCAAACCGAAAAACCTAAGAAAAAACTTTTTGCATTTCATTCAAACCAAATTTCGAATATGTTTAACCGACAGAAAGCATCCAATCCGGAAGAAAGCGTAACCTAAAAATTGCTATGCGGCTAAATGTCCGTATCGGTCAGTTCATCCATGGTAATTTCAAGCTTGATTGCAGTTTGAATTTTTTGTTTAGATTTGAATGATATGGAGCTGCTATCGGGACTTGAACCCGAGACCTCGTCCTTACCAAGGACGTGCTCTACCGACTGAGCCATAGCAGCGCGCAAGTTTATTAACTTTCCGTTGGTGATGTACAGACTTGGAAAGCGGCAAATAAACTCCAGTATTATAACAAATCAAGTTCTGTTTGTAAACTCTAATGCTGAATTTTACTTAATAAAGCATCAGAGCTGGCAGGGACATCACCACGGCCGTTGCGGCTACCGGAACTGGGAATGCTGCTGCCGGAGCAAATTAAAGAGTTAGCATTCGCTGCGACCGTAAAAGCAGTTAAAGAAGTTGTTATAACTTCAACTGCAAGGCATATAGAGGAAAACGTAAGGCGAAGGTATCAAAGCAGGTGCGATAAAAAAGGAATACGTAAGCCCGCAAGCGAAGACAGCTTAACGAAACGAAGACGGCTTAACGAAGAATCCTTGGAAATGACATACTGTATCTAAGATACCTACAATTAAGTGCAGCGACTGCGAATGACCGATGCAGTTTCTTATGTCGCAAAGGTGTTGACATTTGCGCAAAAGTATTGTACTTTGCCATGTTCGATTTTTGGGAGGAACAAGATGAAAAAGAATACACATCCGGATTATCACGAAGCAGAGTTTATTTGCGCATGCGGCAACCATTTTATGTGCGCTACAACCAAGCCGGGTAAGGAAGTGAAAGTTGAAATTTGCAGCAAATGCCATCCGTTTTTCACAGGCAAGCAAAAGATTGTGGATGCGGCGGGGCGCGTTGAAAAATTCAACAAACGCTATGCAAAATAACAAAAAGCTTGCAGCCGAAATTAAAAGAGCACAAAATAATGACGCAATAGCAAATGCGGTGATGGCAGTTTGTCCTAACCTACCCGATGATTATCCCGTTGCATATGCGGCAGGAAGGTGGTTCTTCTATGGACTGCCTTTTTTTGTAAATGAAAACGTGCTTGTGCCGCGCTTTGATACCGAAGTTTTGGCGGCGGAAGCAATTAAAATCATTCAATCGGCAGGTTCTCAACCTAACCGCAAACAACTAAACGTTTTGGACCTTTGTACTGGAAGCGGCTGCATTGCTGCGGCTATTGCCAAGCATACAAATGCTTATGTCACCGCCGTAGATATCAGCGAAGCGGCATTGGAAGTTGCCCACAAGAACTCTTTGGCAAACGGGGTACGGATTCGCTTTTTGCACGGCAATTTGTTTGAGGCCCTCGACCCACAAAACTCTACTGTTTCCGCTGAGCATGGAATACACCCGAACAAATTTAATCTTATCGTTTGCAACCCTCCGTATATAAAGACCGCTGAACTTGGAAAACACGATAAATCAATTTTAGCCGAGCCCCAAATAGCGTTAGACGGCGGACGGGATGGGCTTGACTTTTACCGCAGGATTATCGAGAAAGCCGCGGACTATCTTTGCGTGGGCGGCTTTCTTGCCTTGGAAGTGGGATACAATCAAGCGAATGAGTGTAAAAATCTATTGAACGCCGCGGGTTTTAGTGATATAAATATTGTAAAAGATAAAGGCGGTCACGACCGGGTGGTAATATGCAGGAAAAATTGAGCGAACTTTTGCGCAGATATAAAGAAATCGAAAGCGAGATGGCAGCCGGTGATTATTTGACGCACGCCAAGGAACACAAGCGCCTTTCACCTATCATTGAGATGTATAGGCATCGGCTTGCCGCGGAGTCCGATTTGGCGGCGGCGCAGGAACTTGGACTTGACGATGAAGCCGAAAAAGCGAAAGCACAAATTGAAAGATTTGACCGCGAACTTAAAATACTTATGCTTCCAAAGGATGAACGCGATGACAGCAACGTAATCATGGAAATACGTCCTGCTGCCGGCGGAGACGAAGCGGCATTGTTCGCGGCACAACTTCTTCGTATGTATACCATGTATGCGGCGGCAAACGGCTTTAAAACGGAGATAAACGACCTTAATGAAACCGAAATCGGCGGCGTAAAGGAAGTAAGTTTCAGCATCATCGGCGATAACGCTTTTGCCCGGTTTAAATACGAAAGCGGTGTGCACAGGGTGCAGCGCGTGCCGGACACGGAAACCCAAGGACGTATACATACAAGTACTTGCACAGTCGCAGTTTTACCGGAGGCGGTAATTGTCAATTTTAAAATAGACGACAAGGATTTGAAAGTGGACACTTACCGTGCAAGCGGCGCAGGCGGTCAGCACGTAAACCGAACCGAGTCTGCCATCCGGATAACTCACCTTCCGACCAATACTGTTGTGACCTGCCAGGATGGACGCAGCCAAATTAAAAACCGCGAAAAGGCGATGCTTATATTGCAGACAAAACTTGCCGATTATTATCAAAGCCAAGCCGACGCAAAATATGCCAAAGACCGCAAAATGCAGGTCGGCACAGGCGATCGCAGTGAGCGCATCCGTACATATAACTACCCGCAAGGTCGCATAACAGACCACCGCATAAATTACACAGTGTACAACCTGCCCGCCTTTATGAACGGTGACATTGAGGTTTTACTTGAGGCCCTCCACACCGCGGACATTCAAAGCAAGATGCAATCTAATTAAACTATTCACAATATATTCACAAATAGGTATTTACAAATTAAAAAAAGTCTGATACAATCTTCAAAACGAAAGGAGATATTTACTGTGTCCAAAATACCTGAGAAAACGAAAAGAAAACAAGGAACAGAAGAGCAAAAATATGCACAATGCAAAACTTGCAAATTGAAAGAATTATGCAAAGTTGACTTTATTGTAAAACAAAAACCTAATTTAATAAAAGACAAATAAAAAACGGCTCGCGGGGAGTCGTTTTTGCTCTAATGCATTATCCCGAAATGAGCATAAGGGTACGCTATTGTTAGATTGAAATTGCTTTCAAAAATGTTCAACCTGCCCATGCGAGCGTAAAAATTTCGGAGAAAAATAAATTATATCTACAACGTAACATCTCCTCCGAGATAAAATAAACAGTTACTCCCCTGCCGCGGTTGTAAAGCGGGTGTCGATATAGTTCCGGATCGCTTGCTCTGCCATTCGTTCAACCGGGCGTATTTGATTGATGTGCGGGATAAACGGCTCGCTTGTGCGCTCGACGGCTTTTGTCGCGTTAAATATTCCGCGTGCAGTGCTGCCGCCTGTTTGCCCGTGGCTGCTGTGCGCTGCGCGATTCTGCGATCCGTTCATACGCGCCATAGCGCTACTATTCGCTGCGCTCATACGCCCTTGGCTACTATCGGCTCGTTGGCTACTATGCGCTGCGCTCATATGGCGGCTTCGGACTTTTGTAATAAGTCTTGCATATTCGGATTTTACAGAATTATCGGCAAGTCGTCTTACGTTTACCGGTGTCTTGGCCAGTACCGACATTTGATTGTCAAACTGCATTGATGGCTGATTTGCCGTCTGTGATTGAAACGGCTGTCTTGAAGTTATTACAGGTGCTTGGTTTATTACGGGAGATTGCTGTTCAAAACGCCTTACGTAAGTGCTTGAACTTGCTGTTTGGCTGTTATTGTTGTTTTCCATTTGGCGCATCTGCGGTTGATTTTCAAACTGCATTACAGAAGGCTGATTTGCAGGTTGCTGTGGCATTCGCCCTTGGCTACTATTCACTTCGTTAAAACGCCCTTGGTTGCTATTCGCTGCGCGATTCTGCGCTGCGCCAGCAGACATAATCCGGTTTGTCCATTCGCCGGTATTACTGTTTTCTGCCCTGTTGCTTTCATTGTTTATGTATGAGTTATTAGATACTTTTTCCGATTGTTTAGATTCGCTGTTTGCGCGGTGCGTGTAAAACCACATATACTCTATTTCCTCCCTATTCCTAGTTCCTAGAGCATTGTATGTTTTAGATTTTAAATTTGTTCACTGCCTTTTTAACAGCGTCTAAGTATGTAAGGCGCGAAATGTCTTTTCCGGTTACAGCATCAACTTCTCCGATTACTTTGCCGTCCTCGGTGACAATAATGACCCCAACCGGCGCGTCTTTTGCGATAGGAGCTTTAACAGTCCGCTGAAGCTCTATATTAACCGTAGGTTGGTCTTTGTCGCCTTTTTTGCACAGGTCATATACGTTTTCTTTGGCGTAAACTTCCGCTTGGCTATCCCATGCTTTTTGCAGTTTGATTTGACCGATAGGCTTGTCTTTATTAACAATCAGTTTGTTCTCATAAGCATCAAAAGTATGGTTCATAAGCGCAGCGGACTCGGCAAAGCGCGTTTTGCTGTCGCTTGCTCCTATAATAACCGCAACTGGTCTTAAGTTTTTGCGTTCGGCGGTCACCGCAATGCAGTGTCCGGCTTCCGCGGTAAATCCGGTCTTGCCGCCTTCACAGTTCGGGTAAAAGCGCGCGTGTTTATTGGTGTTTGTAAGACCGGTAACGCGTCCGCTTGGGTGTTCCAAATCGTACATCCAAATCTTTTGGTCTTTGCCGTAAAACGGGCTTTTCATGATATGAGCATACATTTTGGCAACATCAGCGGCACAGGAATACGCTCCGACAGTAGGCAGCCCGGTGCAGTTCACAAAGTTTGTGTTTGTCATGCCAAGGCGCGATGCAAGTTCGTTCATCTTGTCCACAAAGTCCGCTTCGCTTCCGTACAGATGCTCTGCCATCGCAACGCAGCTGTCATTTGCGCTGGCTACAACTATTGATTTAATAAGTTCGCTGACTTTATAAGTGCTGTCGAAGTCAAGGAATGCCTGGCTTCCGCCCATTCCGTTTGCGTTCCTGCTTATCATTACATCATCGTCGAGTTTAATTTGTCCGGCTTCCAAAGCATCATATATGACCGCCAAGGTCATGATTTTGACCATGCTTGCTATTGGAAGATGCTTGGTTTCATCTTTGCTGTACAACACTTTGCCGCTGTTGGCTTCCAATAGTATCGCGGCTTTGGCTGTTATGTTGGGCTCGCTTCCGGTTTGTTTAGCGGACACTGCGGCAATATCATAATCTGTAGCTTCGTAATCCAAATCTATTTTATTCACCGGCAGTTTAACTTCTGACGACAGTACCGTACCGTTGGAAGATACAGCAACCGCGCTGTCCGAAAATTTCGGTATATTTGCTCCGCCGATTATGCTAAGTGCCGCGATTGCGCCGAATGCCAAGAGATTTTTAAACATTTTTTTCACTCCTTCCCTTCACACAAGTTTAATGACTTAATGCTCTAGTATTTGCTTTGGAAATATTTTTATACGCCCTTGGCTACTATTCGCTGCGCTCATACGCCCTTTGCTACTATTCGCTAGGCTCATTCATTTATGCGGTGTTGCCTGAACAACTTCCTGAATATAAATAACTATGTGGCGCCGTTTAGTTTTCGACATCAAAGGATGGTTCAGTGTTCACGCACGCATTAACCGCAGAGTCCTTTTTTGGATGGGGCTTTTTTGCCTTGCAGGGTTCATTATAGGATTCATAACAATCCTTAATCCGCTTATTACGGTGGAAAAAATCCGGAAAAGTATGATTGACCCGAATCTTTTGAATGTGATACACACTTCCGACGGATTCGGTAAAATTGTTTTCGCACGCCTGCTTGATTTCGTATTGGTTTGCGCTTTTGTTTTCTTAATAGGACTTACCAGTTATACGGCGCTTTTGGCATTCGTTTATATAAGTTTCCGCGCAAGTACAATTGTAATTAACCTTTACTGGGTTATTGCGAAGTTCGGAGTAATAAGCGGGATGGTGCTTTTTCTTGTGTATTTGTTCTTTTTGATACTGTTGCTTTTATTTTTTGCAGTTGTTATTATTTATATCTTGAAATACTGCGCCCAAATTCGGCGCAACGGCTTCCGGCATGGCATTAATTGGAAAGAATTCTGGCACGGTTTATTTATCTTTTTTTTAGCGATAACTGTCATTGCAGTATGCGAAGGGCTTGTTTATTGGCTGATATTATCTAAGTTTATCTTTCTTGTTGCTGGGTAATATATTAAGCATTAATTTTGTATTTAATTAAAATTGAACAGATGCCTTGAAAGAATTGCCGGACGACCTGCAGTTGGAAGTGCAAGACGCAATTATACATTGCGGAATAGCCGACAAATGCCGGAGCATCTTTCAGCAAACTCGGTACGGAATTCGGTAAACTCGGCGGGAGACCAAGAAAAAATAACCGGAAACCCTCCTAAAACCCCCTTAATGAGAATGTAGATGTTAAAGATGCATGAGCTTCTTCTCTTTTTCTTTCTTAACAAAAATTTCGTTTTTCGTTTTTTTGTTTTTAGAATCAAGTTTAACAAGTCCGACTATCGAGCTTATCAATACAGCAAGGTTTATTACCACATTGACCGGCGAGAAAACCAAGACGAAGAATACTATTGAACTTAAAGCGCCAAGCACAGTTATCCGCCGGACATTTACAGGTCTTGATTGTATAAAAGCAGTAAGGAAAATAAGCCCGTCCGCCATACTTAATATACTTAAATAACTTTCCCAGAATAGAAGGTTAAGCGCAATCAGCGAAGCCGCCAATAACGCAAAAGTCGCCCATTTTATCCTTTGAAAAGCGGCTTTGTCGCTGTTTTTATGTGCCAGCAGAAGTAGAATAAGATTGCGCACAAAGGCAACCCCAAGCATAATCATAACCGATGCTTTGCCAAGGAAAACTCCGCCGCCAAACACCAAAAGAGCATAGATAGACCTATGCCACAAAATTCCGGTCGTTTCTTTTTGCAACATCGCGGACACGGCGAAAATAATGCTGACTGTCGCAAATGTTTGCGCAACCCACCATTGCAATGTCATATTTTCTAGGAACTCTGATATCACTTTATTGAAATACTCGCTCATTGCATTAATATTCCAAGATTTGTCAGCATTATGCTCGCTGTGCTGTGCTCCGCTCCCCTTGTCGCGTGCTCGCTGTGCTGTGCTCCGCTCCCCTTGTCGCGTGCTCGCTGTGCTGTGCTCCGCCTTCGACCGTGCTCGTAACTTTTCCGCTTAATAGTTTGTAAAGCGCCGGGTTAGTGTTAGAAACACCGAATAATTAACAACAATTACGGTTAAAGATTTTTTAGGGCAGTTTTGATTTTTTCGACCGTGCATGTCAAAGACATGTAAGGGAGAAAAATCGGAAATGAAAAAAAGTTGATGAGCGGAGCGCATAGTAGCACGGCGTACTGTAATTTTGTTGATTAATTTTCGGCATTGCCTTAATATAATAGCAGGGAGGAAATTATTATGATGCAAAAATTTTACACTTGCAAACGTTGCGGTAACATGGTCGGAATGATTCATGACAGCGGTGCACCGCTGGTTTGCTGCGGTGAGACTATGGGTGAACTTAAGCCCAATACGGTTGATGCGAGCACAGAGAAACACGTTCCGGTTGTAACGGTGGCAGGAAACAAAGTGACGGTAAAAATCGGCAATGCGCCCCACCCGATGACGGCGGAACACAATATTCCGTTTGTTTACCTTAAGACTGAGCACGGCGGTCAGCGCAAGAACATCATGCCCAGCGAAAAACCAGAAGTTACGTTCAGTTTGGATAACGATAAAGCGTTATCTGTTTTCGCGTACTGCAATCTGCACGGTATGTGGAAAACTGACTTAAAAAAATAAAGCGCGGTGTTTAAAAAACGACAGGATTGGTTGCCTGTCGTTTTTTTCTTCTTGCATTGTTTTACTTCTTCTTGTTTTTTTCTTCCTGCATGGCTTTTTTCACATCTTCTTTGGTAATTTCTCCGACATTCTTGCCTTGACGAAGATCCTCTATGAAACCACCCACACCAAGCGTTGCTTTCGCGTGAGATTCGGCAACAAGCTGCGCCTTGATAACTCTTTTCTTCTTTTGCAGGTTCAAATAATTAATCACCATGATAATTATCAAGATGGGAATGACAACCGCGGGAATCAGTATCATCATCGTGATACTGTCTGACATTCCGTATGTGACTTTGCTTTCCAATGTGTAACCTTCCGTCATGTTTCCGGAAAGGGATGCCACCCAATCAGACGTCAGCGTAATTGTCGCTGTATTGTTTTCGACCACAACATTGTCCAAATCTTTGACATTTTTGCCGCCTATTTCCCATTTTTTGATGTCGTTTCCGGCAGGCACATCCGCGATAAGAACAATGGTTTTTCCTATAGTTCCATTTGTTTTGTCCGCTGTGACACTGCCCCCGCCCGAAGTTTTCAGGTCTTGGTTGAATTTAATTTCGTTTGCCGTAAAATTCACGATGACTTTTAGCTTCGTATTCATGGTAAGTGCCAATTGATTTACCTCGGTATCATATCCGGTGAAGTCGCTGAAGGCAAAGAATTCATTGGCGGGTGTTGCGGTTACGGTGACTTCCATCCCGGCAGTAAGCCAATATTCGCCTTTACTGTCGGGGTTGATAAGAACGACGTTATTAGCCCTTTTGACCGTAAATGTCCCCATACCTTGTGAGCCGGCGGCAACGCTAATATCAAGTTGATAAGTCCTTTCAAAGACAGCGGTTACAACAAACTCCTGTCGGGCGTTAAGATTACTTTTTAAGAACATTTCATCCAAATCTAATTCTGCGCCTTTTTGAAGGGTTAAGACCGCGCCTGAGATAGCGTTGACTTCAAAATGATGGAATTGATAGCCATTATTTGCAATGAAATCTTTAAGTATAATTTTATCATTTACTTTTGCCGTTTTCGCCGCATCAAGTGTGCCGACGTTTTTCAGCACGCCGCCGCTGTTCTTATCTTTTGCAAGCACTGTAACGTCGAAACTTCGGTATTCGAAATCGAGCATGATGATTCCGCCCTTATATATATCAATAATTGCTTGACTGCTTTCTTGTACCGTCGTATCGCCAGCGAAAGGTCCTAAATCAAAGCCCTTAAAGTTATACATATCCCCCGTATTTACAGTGATGGTAACAGTAGAACCGCTTGGTAGTATCTCGTTTAGCAAACTGCCGTAATGTGTAGTTTGTAATGTGATTGCATCAAATACTGCGACATCCAGTGCAGCACAGTTTATATCGGAAGGATTATCACTGTTCAGCATACTAATGTTTACAGCATAGGCAGGCGCATATTCAGCAAGCAACGATATTTTGCCGTCCGATCCGACATATTTTGAAAGCCAATCTGCATCGATGCTTGAGCCAGCAAGGTTCAGATTGTATAAAGTGATGCCGGTAGATGCATAGACAAAACTGCTCACGCCAAGACCGTCATATGTCTTAATTTTCCATGCGGCAAACCTATAGTTATTGTCACCATCAGCGATTTGATATGCCGCACTTGCGGAAAATTTCACCGGGTCGCCGATTGCAACGACATTCGCATTACTGCTATCGACAGAAGGCTTTGAGTTAAGAGCCGCCGAAGTGGTACCGTCTTTTGTCTCTGCAGAAACATCAAAAGTATATTGGACTTTGCTGAAATATAGTTTGATAGTATTGTCTAATCCAAGAGACAAGTCCGCGCCTTCTATTTGCGACTCAGAGAATGTGTGAACGGTCGTTCCGTCTGAAATTATCTCTATTTTATCAAAGTGATAATAGTCTTTTGTTGACACAATTATTGTATTAACAGTGATCACATCTCCCCGAAAGCTCATTATACCAAAGTTTACATTTTGAACATCATCGTCATTGATTCCGATTTCCAGCGATTGACACGCTTCAGGCTTATCCGCAATTATATTTAAAATCCTTGTTGCTGTCGTATCTGTTACCCTGAAAGTAATTGTAGTATTATCGACATAAGTTTGAAGGAATGATGCATCAATTAGATTTCCAAGGTCAAGGCTTTGCAGATCCGAAACTTGAATCCAGTCAAGGTCACTTGAACCGCTTTGCCCGGAAAGTTTGACTTGCCAAACATAGCCATTTGCCCAACCATCTAATTTAAGAACGCCGTCACCGCCGATTATAAAGTCACTTGCCGATTCCGCCGAAAAATTTACTCCATCGGGTAAACTGTCACACACAACTGTATAATTTATCTTTTCAAACTGCGCAACAAATTCGATATATGTTTGACCGTCCGGATTTGCAAACGCTTCCGACCCGTTGTATTCCGCTATTATTGTCGTTCCGTCTGTGCCAAAAATCGCCCAATTTAAGAAAGTATAACCAACGGGCACTGTCAATCCGGTTTCTGTATAAGCCGGCAAAGTTGTCGAGACATCTATACCATTTTTATATATCGGCACACCCCAACCGCCGGCAATTCCTCCGGAGAAAAAGTACGCCGCACCCGGCAGTAAAGCATAAAGCGTTACAGATGTTTCGGTAAGCCTGAAAGGCGGTATGTCTCCCACACTATAATTAGAATTCATTTGGTTTACAAAGTCTTGGGACTGCATTTGGACGGTTGTTTTACTGCCGCCGCCATTAATTATCGGAGCGACTCCAAGAGATAAACCCGAGCCTGCCAAAAGCAAATCGCGGTTAAACCAGCAATTGCTTACAGTTATATTTGAGGTACCTGTGTCGCTGTCGCCGTTGTATACAATGGCTGCAGCGGCTCCCTGCGTTTCAATTACCGAGTTATTAAAGCAGCTTTCAATTTTGACGGTGCTGTTTTGACTGTGTGAAATATAAACTATACCGGCACTGCCGTAAGTTGTAGAGATAATGTGACCGGTATTATAACAATACTCGACATTAAGGTTTAAATTATAAGAGTTTCCGATGATACCGCCTACATAAGAAGAAGCTGCTTTGATGATTCCTTCGTTTGCACAGTTTTTAATTTTTACATAAGAGTCTTCATACCCATCGTTTGTTGTAACCGAGGCACTGCCGCCTATTATACCGCCGAGATAGTAGTTACCGTTTATCTTGGCGCCGTTATAGCATCCTTCCATTTCCAATCCCTTGGTTTGAGAATCGATGTAACCGATAATTCCGCCCGCATCATGCGAAGCATTTATGGTTCCGCTTTTTACAATAACGTTTTTAAAAACGGCCTGTTCTCCGCTGACCTGTCCTGCAACCGCACCGACCTTGTCATTATAAGTTATACTCACATTGTTCATCACAAGATCTTGCACAGTGCCTTCAACTGATGCAAATAAGCCGCGACAGTCCCGCGCGCTAGAATCTTCAAGATTGTTTATCGTATAGTTATTTCCGTCAAATATACTGTCCTGTGCAAGGTATGGCAAGGATACCCAGTTATCAAAATTGCTCATATCAATATCGTTTATTAAGATAAATGTGTATCCGGGCATGCTTGCATATTCGCGGACAATCGTATTAATGCTGTCGGAGCTTCCTATATAATAAGTATTAGTCTCACTATCGAAATCTCCGTCAGTTACTGAAGTATACTCTTTATGCTGCAAGTTCTCACCGATTCCCGCGTCTTGAGCCAAAACTGCATTTTGCGGGCGTTTAGCGGGTGCGCCGAAAGAAAGCATTATGCCAAAGGCAAAAACTATTGCGGAAATGATTATTGCCGACAGGATTCCCAAATGCTTAATTTGTTTCATTGTTACTTACCTCCCTGAGTTGTATCTTCGCCGCTGCGGAGTTTATTGATGTAATCCGCCGTGTTGAGCATAGAACTTGACTCACGCTGTTTTTGCACCGCCGCAACATAGGCTTCTTTGCGCTTTCGGTTCGCCAAGTATACAAGAACTATTATTATTAACAGGACAGGAACGGCTACTGCCAAAACAATTAAGCCCAGCATGTATGTACTGTTCATCACCGTGGTTACGGTATTGTTAAGATCTATCTCACCGGCAGAAAGAGCATTTATTTCGGAAAGAAAGGCTGCATCCGCTTTTATTGTCATTGTGTTTCCGCTGATTTTGCCGTATTTGGAAAGGTCAATTCCGTTAAGCGTCCATTTATCAAGTTGGTTTCCCGCCGATGGACGGAACGAGATTATGATGTTATCGTTTAAACTGACTTTTTCGGTATTGACAACAATTTGCCCGCCCTTTATGCTTCCGGCAGTGACAACGCTGTAAACAATCGGAGTGCAGTTAAATGAAATAGCCATATCTCCGTCCACAGTTACCGTAACGGTAAACGAGCCGTCAGCGTTTGGTTTTTTATTGGTATATTGTCCATCAATGCTGCCTTCGCCCATAGTATAGTAGGCATACGGCATAATAGTTATTTCTAATTCAGTATTTCCGTCATATGTATTTGTGGTAATCTTGTCTGCCGGAGTTTTTGTCGGTCCGGTACTACCGCCGCTTTTAACATAGTATGTCCCGTTTGCGATGATTATTTTTAAGGAGTAACTTCTTGTGAACTCTGCCACAAAATTAATATTTCTTCCGCTGACAAGCGCCAAATCGAAATCAATAAGTATTTCGTTGGTTGTTGTATCGGTAGGAATGTCACTTGAAATCTCATTCCCGTCATTGTCCACAATATACCAGCGTACAAATTTGTAATCTGCAGGGTTAACGCCGGAACCGTCTTTAGCCATTGTGGAAAGCTCAATTCCATCAAGCGCAGTAATTACATCGGAACCCGCATTAATTACTTCAACCAAATCATCAATCGGTTTCCCGTTCTCGTCCACAGCCTTATAGGTTACATAATAAAGCGCGTCCGTAAATTCAATTCCTATAATCCGGTCAACATCACCCATCATAAATGAAATAGTTGAGTTGTCTGTGTTTACTTCGTTTGAGCCGGTGCCGGTTATTCCGCTGACAGAGGAGTCTTCATTGGCTGTAATTGTTATTTTTACCGCACTGCCTTCGTCAATATATGTGTCAGCCAGTACCAGCGGTTTTGAAGTAATCCCTTCCGGACTTATTACAGTAATAACAACATTTCCGCGTGTGTAATCATTTGCAGTCACCCTTAAGATATGCTGAGCAACATAGTCAGCATAAATTACGATTTCGCCACCGCTTAAGTATTTGTCCATAAAAACCGAGTCTATATTTGAAAAGTTTATCGCTCCCCTCGTTGCGGAATATGAATCATAGCACCCTGTTAGGTTGTTCCAAAGCCTTATATTATTTACGATGCCGCCGGTAAGGTTATAGCCTTGAGCAGTGTATATGGTATTGGAATAAGAACTTCCCAAACCGACTGAAGCGGTCGAGGTGTCTGCAACCGTACCCGAAGCGGTAACAGAAGCATTATTTTTTGCCAAGACCGGCGCGACACGGATATTATACAGGTTAGCGGAGAAACCTGCTTTTATTTCCAAGCCGTCAACGGGAACAATTGAAGCCATATTTGCGCCTGTAAGTTGATATATTATTATGCCGTCTATTGTAGCTCCTGAATCAACAGGCAAACCGTTAAGAGTAACGGTAAATGCGCCGAAACTGCAATAATCGTTTGCGACCGCTTTTACCGTTATAGAAATGCCGTCACCTGTGTAACTAAGCGGTGTATTGTAAGGAACTTTCACACCGTTTATTGTGATGTTTCCGTATTGCTGTCCGTCGGATGTGACTGTAATGTGAATAGGGTCTGCCTCATCATAGACCGCTTTTACTGAAATCGTGCCGCTGCTGTCGGCATAGTTTGAAATAAAGTTCTCATCAATAAGACCGTTAAGCGGTAATCGGGATTCGGACGGCTGTGCGTCATTTCCGTTATAAGTCTCACCGCTATGCAAGCCGACCCAATCTCCATTCTTATCCTTAACCTCAAAGTCGATAAATTTTGTGGAACCGCTTGACAGATATGCCTGAATATAGCCGGTTTGCCCGATAGTAACTGTCGTTATGTTAATATTGGAGCCGTCAACTGCCTTATAATGCTGTCCGTCCGTGCTGTCAAAAGCCAATATGTACTCTTTGGGTGCCCATTTTGCATAATATGTAGCACTTCCGGTGGGGATAAACATAGTTAAATCACCCGGCAGTGTCACCGTTCCATTTAAATTCGAAGTCCAGCCACCGAAAGTATACCCGACTTTTGTTACGCCTGGCACAGCATTTGCCTGAATACTGTTACTGTTCGGAACCGTAACCTGAATAGGTTTGCTTGTGTCCACCCCTGATGCAAAAATTCCGCCGTTGGGGTCGAAAGTTAAAGTACTGTTATAAAAACACGATAGCACCGGATAATTATTTGGTTCCGGATTTTCCATGAATAACGCATTGCCAAGATATCCGATTACAGTCATACTCGTCATTGTAGCGGTGTCTAAGCCGCTTGAATTAACGGCCGCCGGATTATCATAAGGACTGTCGTTACCGAAAATACCGTCTTTAGTAGGTACAGGACTATTTGTAGTCCCATACACAGACACAGATTGAGGGTTATAAGCATAGGGATTAAATTGATTATTATCATAATAAGAATTTGTGACGCTTATAAAATTTACCGGAACTTGGTGATGATAACCCACAATTGCACCCAGCGCGGTAGATACATCCTGCGATTGGTCTGCAATCGAATATGTGAAAGCGGTATAGCAGTTTGCAATATTATATTTACTTATATAAGGGGAACTGTTATTGATAAAGCCGATTATTCCGCCAACTCCGTTAGCACCGACAACATTGTTGTGATAAGTAATTTGTCCGTGCGCATAACAATTGGTAATATTCACGGTCAGATTAATGCCCGTCGTTGCGGCAGCGATAATTCCGCCGGAACGAAGTTTTCCGACAGTAAGGTTGCCTTGATAATAAGAATTTTCAATATTAATATTGCTGTATCCGGAGGATTCGTTTTGCATAACAACAGCAACGATTCCGCCCACATTGTTATCCGCCGCGTTTAAATCAGCCTTGCAGTACGAATTTTTTATATAAACGTTGGAAGGTGCGACAGGAGACCCGCTGTACAGCATAATCTCGCCGACAAGACCGCCAAGCACTCCGTAAGTTGAATTTGTTGAAGTTCCTGCGGGAAGCTCAACAGTGCCGCTGTTGATTTTGACATTTTCTATGGTAGGTGTTACGGTCCTGCCGTCGAAATTAATGTTACCTGTGTTGCCTTCTATTAAACACGCAATAAGACCGACTACGCCAGTTCCGTAAGCCGTAGGCAAGTTTGTATTAACTACAGACGCTTTTTCGATTGTTAAATTCTTTACCGTTCCAAGTAAATCTATGAACATTCCGCCGTAAGTGGTATTCTCCCCTGCGGTTGCGGCTGTGCTTCCCGGACGGTTGCTGCCGCCTTGTCTAATTTGAATTTTTAACTCATCTATGGTAAAGCCGTTTCCGTCCAATACCGAGCCCGCATTTAACAGATTTATCGGATTCCAAGTTTTTCCGTTACTGTCAATATTGTTTATAAGTACAAAGTGCATATCGAACTTGTCTGCATTTTCTTCCAGACGGCTATGCAATGTATCGAATGAACCTATAAGAAACGGGTCTTCCGCTGTACCGGTGCCGCCTCCATCTTCCCCTTGATAATCAATCAGCCCCGCTGCAGATACTATATTATCGTCCGCCCTTGATTTCGGTACAATTACCATTGACACGGCAGCCATTACAAGGATAAACCCTATCGCAACCGTCAAAATGATTTTCCCTTTCTTCATCTGTTTTCCTCCTATGTATTCAGTTTCTCTTACACTTCACATTATTATTTCAAAACCGTTTCAAGTAGATTCTCCGTTAATTATTTTAAGCAAATAGTCGCGTCCAATGCTTGGTCCTTCCGGTGCTCCTCCAAGATTGAAGACTCCCGCGGATGAAGAACTTACACTTGATTTGGGCGATAAAGAAGCAGTTTGCGGTGTTTCCGGCACGGGTGCTGCGGAAACCTTTTGCATTTGAGGCGGAGTATTTGAACTTGCCGGAGCAGGATACTGCGGTTTTTGCATGGGCGACGGCATGGGTGCTTGGTTGGACGGCATCTGCTGTGGTATGGGTGCTTGGCTTGTTGGCATCTGCGGCGGTATTGACATCTGAGGAGCCATCGGCATTGTGGGCTGCATCGGCATTTGCGGTTGCATAGGCATTTGCTGGAACATTGGCATTTGCGGTGGTTGCGTCATCTGGGGCATCGGCATTTGGGGCATTTGCGGCGATACAAACGGCATTTGGGGCATTTGAGGGAACACCGGCATTTGTGCATACCCTGTCATGGGTATCATACCGCCCAAAGCGCCTGCCAAGTCTATGTTAATCTCGGAAAACCTTGCAATGATTGCCTGAGATGTATAGGAATCAAATTCCAACATTTTTTGCGACATCATCACTTTGCATGAATCGTTTATAGGAGCGGAATAGATAGTATTGGTAAGAGTTTCTATTGCCTTTATCATGGACATGGTGGAACTTACAGCCACAATATAATGCGGATTCATCGTCAAATCTGCGTCTACTGAAAGCCTCATTAATATACTTTCGATATCTTTCAGCGACATTACGGTTATCCTTAAATATTAAGCTTTACCTAGCAGATAAAAGCCGTGGACGTTGGACATAACGGCATCTTCCTGAATTATAAGGCGCGGGTCATTAAACAATGCGCGCAGATACTTTTCATAAAGTAAAGCGCCGCCGCCGGTAATAATTATCTTGTTAAACTTGTTGTATTCAAGTCCGGTTCCCATAACAGCTTTGTAAATATTGTCAGCCTGAATTTTTTTGTGTTTTTCCGCATAACTGCTTAAGTCAAACGTACCGAAAGGTGTTTCGACATTAGGAGACTTGAGTAACGCAAGATCCAACTCGTGCGGATTAAGAGCATAGATATTTGCTTCGGGAATTTTTGTATTGACGTCTTCCTGAATTGCGGCTATACAGTCGGAAGCGCCGACTTCAAACCCAAAAGTTCCGCGTACCTGTGCCGACTCCATAATGGCAAGGTCAGTGGTACCCCACCCGATATCTATTACAAGTAGCCTTTGTTTAAGCATTTCTTTGTTTACTTCGTTCTTTTTCTTGTCATAGACATAGTTATAAAGCGTTCCTAGGGGCTGGGGTATAACAATTACATCCACGATTTCGAACTGCACGGTTTCGACTTTATCCCAAACAACGGATTTCACATCATACGTACCCAACAGACTGCGCTTCATTTCTTCAATAAGCGGTGCGTTTTTGGAAAGCGAACTCGGCACACCGGTTACTACCCTAAGTTTATAACCCGTACCTTTTTCAAGCGCCTTGGTAATTCCAATAACGGACTCGGTCTTGAAGTTTGTAGAATTATACCGCGCTTTACCGCGTCCGCCACTTCCCATAACGGAAAGGTCGCCGACTTCGTAAACCTCTTTGTTATAAACGAACATTTGATAGTCCGTTTTAAACGAGTAAACAAGTCCCGCATCATTGATTTCCTTGACCGTGTTACGGTAGACCTCGTTTCTGTCACCGTCCGTCCAAGATTTAAACGTTGAGTTCGCAACGTCTATGCCCACAACGCGCTGGTAAGGACGCCCTACATAGTCCTTTGAAAAGTCATTTTCTTTTGCGACTGCCTTTTCTTTTTCTTTTGCCATTTTATTTTTTTCTCCTTTTTAATTTGTTTTTTAATATGGCGCAGTTTCATTCTTTCTTTTGAAGCTGACCCACAACAACACCGAAACTGTAAAGCTGCATTTTTTTATCCTTGATGTCCTTAATTTTAATCAAGTACTGGTTGTTGTTTTTATCAAACTTCACGGGCTTCTTTTTTTTCGCAAACATAACGGAATCGAACATCAGGACATCGACAGGCTTATCACCATCGAAACAAACCACCGACGCGTACATTTTAGGGTCATTGGGCTTTACAAGGTTACCCGGAACAACTGCGACTTTTGATGCTACATCAAAGTAAACTGGAAGACAGTTCGCCACTGTGCTTCCGTTATATTGAAGCGAATATAAGTCCAGCATAGGAACAAATATCATATTTTTATTTGCCGCCAAAACATGCATTGCATCAATCGCTTTCCTTACCGGTTCCTGTTCTTTATACGGAACAGTAACTCCGCGTAAAGCTGTTAACTGCTGTATATCCATACCTAGTTTTTTCCCCCTTTATTGCCGCTGCCGCCGGGACTGCTTATCCCCGAGTTTGTATAACCTTGCACAAGTTTGCTGAGTTTTTCCAAATCATCGATATCCTGTTCCGTCTTTTCGGTTTTTGTAAGCTGCTGCACTTTATCTACCTTGACTTCTTTGTATAAATCTGCATTTTTAAAGGCACTTGTAAATTTATCGATTTCGTCGGCAGATGCATTTTTTGTAAAGTTCGAATTTTTGCTAGCTTCAACTTTTTGGTCAAGGAATTTATTTTTCATAACCGCATCCATAGCTTCTATAGCAACTTTTTGTTCGGCTGCAAGCTTGGCGCGCTGCTGTGCAGTTAACTTTTCGGCCTTCACCGGTGTCACCTTTGTATCAAGCCGTGCATTATTGTCGTTAAGTAAAGCAGCCTGAGATGCGGTTTGCGAATTTTCGCGCTGCTGTTTTTCCAGATTTTCTTTATCAATACGGGCTTTTTCCGAAGAGTCGGCATCATTATTATTTCTATTCCTAAGGCTTGCCAAAACTTGATCCACAGTACCGCTTATTACAGGCTCTTCCGCAGTACCGCTGTTTGCATTAGTACGTTTCAAAAGTCTGTCAGCAGTTCCGCCATCACCATCAGCTGAACCTGCCGCAGTCTGCTGGGCGGTCGCAAAAGCGGACGACGCAAAATCGCAATCTGTCTGCAGTTTTGCTTCTTTCGCTTCGCGTTCCTTTCTGGAACTAAAAAGACCCACTTATTCCCTCCTTTGTATTATGAGCAGACTATCTGTATATCATGTATAAAATATTTAATTGTTTTTGTAAAGCGAATTAACTCACTTTTTTAACAAAAGCGGACGAAATCATAAATAACTTGAATGGTTTTATCGAACGGGCGCGGAACCAGTGGAATTTACCGTTTTAAAATCCTCGAATTTTATTACTTTGACTTCGCCCTTTTCATTTTTGGACTTGTCTACAACGATTATCCTGCCTTGTGCCATATCCAATTCGTAATCGTATGTCTTGCCCTCGTCATCATAAAACTCGAAAATGGTCCTATTTAATCTTCCGCTGGGCTCGTAAACAGCAAGTGTCGTGACAGTTCTTTTTTTTGTGTGTATGCTTTCACCAAGTATCTGCGATGTCGAAAGCAATATATAATCCCCCGGCAGAATCCGGATATCTTTCAGCACATCAAAATCAACGGTTACATTGTCCTGCTTTTCTTTATTATAAAGCTTACAAAAACTGCATTGTTTCTGTGTCCAAATGACAAAAGAAGAGTCCCCGAAACGCTTTATATTAGTATCGTATTCCGCAGGCAAGGTCAAAAGAGGCCAAGCTTGATCCTCCGATTCATTATAGATTGCAATGGCATAATAAAATTCCCGGAAACGCGGCTCTCGGTTTACAACAATGGATAGGTCCGAGTATCTGTAAATTTCACTGCTGAAAGTAACTTGTTCATTAAGCACGCTTACAAAAACATTGTTTTTTATACCGCATTCAACAAGGGTATTTTCAGTTTTATGCCACATCTTAATTTCTTTATCTTCTATTTTAAGTACTCCGTTTCCCAAATTAATTTTCCCCACTCTTTTTTTTGAATACTACGGTTTCAGTCATGGGCTCTGCAGTATTCACTGCGCTCGCAGGTTTTACATCTGTTTCCGCGGAAGTCCACACATCGCCTTTTTTGTATTTATACACTTTGCCGTTAAAAATAACTCCAAGCCGTTTTTCGATATTGGTCTGATTACGCTCGGGTGCGAACAATATTTTTTCGTTGCTTGGATTAATTTTCGGCAAAGCTTCACTTACAAAAACTTTTTCAAGCGAATTTTTGCCTTTTGCCTGCGAGAGTTTTGCAGAATCCTGTTTCACATCATTATTGTTAGCCGCAATGCTTTTATCAAGATTTTGTTTTACATCACGCTTACCAAGTGTATTGTACCCCGCGTTCTGATTTTGCAAAGCAGATTGAGAAGCATTAGGACCGTTTTGCGCTGCTTTAGATACCACCGCGGCATCTTTAGATACCCAGTCCATTTTAGATGCAACATCCTGCAAAGCCGGCTGTTCTATTTCAATCTCTTTTTGCTGATCCCGCGAAAGTTCGCGGGATTTTAAAAACTGCCTTTGCGCATCAATACGCATTGCCATAATATTTTGCTGGACAACCCCTTGTGCTAATGCCTGCTGCCCTGCGATTGCATTTTGAACAAGCTGGTTTTGCTGCATGTTCTGCTGCATCATTATTTGCATCATTTGCTGAGTGACTTGAGTCTGAGCCTGTAAATACGCCGCGCTTTCCTGAAAGTTTTTTGAATTATCCGGAATATGCTTTTGTTCCGGCGGGGTTGACGATAGCGGCGCAGCCGCAATAGGCTGCCTAACAGCCGGCTCCGAGTTGTCCGCTGCCGCCCGTCTGTTGATTTCTATTACACTTACTTTGTTGGAAATTATTTTTTCAATTTGTCTTTGTACAATTACGGTAGGGCTTAGATGCGTAAGGACTTTATCGGCGAACTCTTTAAAATACGGCTCTTGAGTTTCAAAGAACGCCTCGCATTCATAATTGATTTCTTCAAACAGGTTAATGAACTCAAGCCAATATGTGTTGAACTCCATCATCGCTATGACGGAAAAAACCACTAAATAAACAACCATTCCCGCAGGAATAAGCAAAGACAAAAGAATATCCTGCCGTTTATCAAACAACCCGTAGATACTGACCGCCAAGATAACAGCTGCCATCGCGGCAATAAAAATCCACGGCTTTGTTTTTTTGTTTAACTGTTTATAGGTTTTATAGTTTAGATACTGTTTAATGCAAGACAAGTCTTTATGAAGCCTGCAATACAAATAAAAAATCATTCCAAGGTCGTTTTGCTGTTTCGAGAATATTTTCAAAATCTCATCAAGTTGGTTAGTATTGCGGTCCGAAGCCCTTATAATATCATAAAGTTTCCTTAAGTACACTGCATTGACGTTGTTTTTAAGATCTTTGTCTTTCATAATGAATAAAAGACCCCACAAAGCCAACAACGCAACAACGAAAATATAGTAATAAAGCGTTGAAACGGCCGTTATTTCAGTCCAAATATTCTTTGCCCCCAAAAGCATCTTCTTATATCATCTCCCAAAAATGCGCACTCTATCGCCCATTTTGTTAAAATACAATATAAGAATTTTATTGTCTATCATTTTGCAAAGCACTTCGACCATTCTTTCACAATAAGCAGTTTTACTTTGCCTTGCGCTTACGGCTTGCTTTATCAGGACTTTGCGCTGGTGTGGGAATAGAAATCACTATAGTCCAAAATCATATGAAATGCACAAACTATTTGCCAGTGTATTCGGCATCACTTTTTGCCTTTAATATCTTCTTTTAAAAGTTCACGGATATCTTTCATTATATCCTCGAGCTTTTCGGGTGCAGGAGCCGCCACTCCTTCGGCAATTTGCTTGGCTCGTAACTTTTCCGCGCCTTTTTGCAGTTTACTTACAACTTTAACGATAATGAACAGCGTGAATGCAATCAGCAGAAAGTTAATCAATGCCATTATAAGTCTGCCGTAAAAAATCGGTGTTCCGTTGACATCAAACGAAAGCGCGGAGAAGTCCGCCTGTCCAAAAATTGCTGCGATAAACTGCATTATTATATCATTAACCAAACTTTGCACTATTGCATTGAAAGCAATACCCATAATGAATGCAACAGCAAGGTGCAATACGTTGCCTTTGCTTATAAATGTCTTGAAATCCTTTAAAAACCCGCCGCCTGCTTTTCCAAGCCTTTTCAAACCTTTCTGTTCTTTTTTATCCTGTTCCGCCACTTAAAATTCTCCTTGACGTTCATTATACATCTTTGCGAAAAAAAAGCAAGAGCATTGTCGATTTTTGGTAGAATTTGATAAATACACTGATAGAAATTATAGTCCAGAGAATTTTATACGGAAAAAAGCGCTGCTTCAAGCAACGCTTTTTTATTAACTAACTTACTCAAGCATGAATAAGATAGGTTATTGCATCCAAAGCTCTTGCAATTGCTTCGGCATTGGTATACGTGCTTCCAAGCAATTCACTTTTGAAAACCACTACTGCTGCATCAAGTCCGTTGACAGCCCGGTTGGCAACGGCAACATCCATGACTGTAGAGATTTCCGTTTCCATAGTATCAAGAGCCGACTTCGCAAGCGTCACATAATTTGCAATTTCATCCGGTGCCGCCGCGAAATTAATCAATGCCGAGTATTTATCAACTATAGCATCATACAAATCATTAAACCCTACAAAGCCCGCTACACTGTTATAATAAGCTCTTTCCCGTGCATTAAGGGTTATCTCGTTAACTGCATCTGACTTCAAGCCGTCAAGCATTGATGCAATAGCGCCCGTGCTCCAGTCAAACTTATTGCTTGAGACTTTATAAGTGTGGTCTATTCCATTGTTTGATGTGATTATAACTGTATACTGATAAATTCCTGCGTCCAGCCAATCAACATTGTTTGTAAGTGTGGTCCAATATCTGGCATCACCCTCATAACCTTGAAGCCATTCATAACCTCTTGCGTCACGGTAAAAGTTTGTTCCGCCGCTGTTTTCTTTGTTCGCGGCAAAGAAATCGTCAAGCTTTTCTGTACCGATAAATCCGTCAATAACCGTCTCTTCATCCCGTTCAAGTACAAATCTGATACTTGTTATTGTCGCAATGTCAAATTCGGAACCGTCCACAAATAATGTCATCGGAAGCCAGTGCGTTGAAGCACTCGGATTCATAAACGGCTCCCAGTACGTCAAAGGTAATACGCCCGGAAAATATTTATTGGTATCCGCAAGATCTTTTGCTTCCGAAGCACTTTCTGCACTTTCTGATTCAGAAACTGCCCTGCCCACCAATTCAAGTTTTATACCGAATTCCTGCGTGCCTATAACGAATTTGACTTTATCAGGTGTACTTGAGTAAGTTAAGTTATTTACCGTATTTGTCCAATAATCGTCACTGAATCCGCTTATCGAGAACGGACAGGTAATCGGAGTCAAACCGCTACTTTCCCCAAGTAGCGCAACAATCCCTGTACCTTCTGTAACGGCAAGTATTTCGTCCCCTTGGTATAATGTTACAGTCACAGTCTGAATGTCGGTTTCGGAAATTTTATCCAAGTCAATATAGGCACCTGTCGAGAATGTCCAACCCTCCGTTGTATGTTCGTACCAACCTTCCAAGCTTACATCTTTTACAACTTTCCCATATCTCAGCCATCCGAAGAATTCCGCTTCTGTTTCGCCTTCAAATCCATTAGCTACTGCAAGTTCAAAGGCAGACTTGCCGTCTTTACCAACACCTCCGGTATCACCTTGAATCCCCGGTACACCTTGCGGCCCCAGATCTCCTTTATTATCTTTTGCAGCAAAGGCTATAATACTGAAAACTAAACTCAGTATTACCAAACAAAGAACAACAACACTGAAAACATTTCTTTTCATTTTTCCTCCATAGCAATGCATATGAAGAAAAGAAAGGTTTCGTGACTAAAATCCTGTGTCAGAAGATTGAAATAATAATTGAGTGTCTACTCAAACCCCGCCAATTCATACACCTAAATCAAAATGGGTGGACGCTAGGCGTTTGCAAAAACTTTGATAAAGTAATGATTCACCAATCACTTAATATTTGTAATCAATCGACGCTTCTTTCCCTATATATTGGTACCATTCATTTGCTATCGCTGTAGGAAACCATACAAATGTTACTGCACCAAAATATTTCAGCTGAGAGGTACCTGTAAGCGTTCCCTTATTCAGGGTTACATTGTTAAGCGCATTTGCATACCAAACAGATGCATTCCAAGTATCACCAACAATTTTACCCATTTTAGGGGTCATAGCGGATGTACTGCCTTCCTGTCCGATATTTGAAATAATTGTATTTGCAACGGTACATGAATCTATTTTCGCATTATTAGAGTGACCAGCGATACCGCCAATCAACGCAATATACGAACACCCTTAAATTTGTGTTTTACAAAGGAATATTCGGAATAACTTTTAGAAAATAACACTCATAAAAAATCCTCGAGTAATCAAGGATTTTTTATACAATGTCAGTAATAACAAGTATTCCCCTTCTCATCCAGGCCGACGTATTGGTACCAGGCATCTTTCCAGGGTTGTGCCCAAGGCCAGTTGACTGTACCGAAGTATTTCAGTTGGTTGCCGGTTAGAGTGCCTGCACTGAAGGTTATGTTGGTTGTATAAACATAAGAGAATGTGGAGTTCTTGAGTTTGCCGGTTATTATACCCATGTAGGGTGTTAAGCTGGATGCACTGGTTTGACCGATGTTTTTTATTACTGTATTGTTTACGTTACAGTAGGTAATTGTTGCTCCGGTACAGTGTCCTGCGATACCGCCAATTGATCGATTGTCTGGTCCGACAAGGTTATGGCTTATTGTTGCGTTGTTTGTTTGGGAGTTCATTATCTTTGCACTGGTTTCATTTGCTCCGGCTATACCACCCATATCACCGTAACCTGTAAGAGTTGCACCGGAGATACAATTTGATATTTTTGCAGATGAGCCTCTGTTATTACCTGCGATACCTCCGATTGTAGTATAGTTTCTGTTGACGGTTATGCTACCGGATACTTGGACATTATCTATTGTGCCGCCTTCATTGATGCCGCAGACAGCTCCCACATTAGACCATACACTTGTATTGGCTGCTGATGAAGATATGTTTACACCTGTCATTTTCAGATTCTTGATTGTGCCGTAGTTCTTGACAAACAAACCGACGTTTGTTTCCGAGCTACCGACTGTGAAATTGGTAATGGTTAGATTTGATATGGTGTAGTTGTTACAATCCAGAGTACCGCAGAAGTTTGGAATTGGGGTCCATTGACCGCTGAGGGCGATGTTGTTGCTGAGCTTAAAATATGCGCTAGAAACATATCTGATATTTTGAAGTTCTTGCATTGTTGTAATAATAAACGGATTTGCCACAGTTCCCGCACCACTAGGAATGTTTGCTGTTAATGCTTTGTAAGCATTCAATCGTCCTCCTGAAACACACAAGTTATTAAGTGTTAAAATGTTATCTGCACTTGACAATATACTTAAACGCAATGCAGCAGCAGAGATAGTAGGATTTTTCGCTAATAATAGTGCCGCGACACCTGTAACCATTGGCGTGCTCATTGAGCTGCCTGACATACTATAATATCCTGATGTTCCGACATTACTTGATAATGTCGTTGGGTAGGTGCTATAAATACCGCCTGAGACAGTATTATTGCCACCGGGAGCGAAAATATCAACATTAGTTGCACCGTAGTTGGAATAGTAGGCTCTTTCACCACTACTATCTATTGCTCCAACAGAAATAAGATTTGGAAGACGATAACTTGACGGATAATGTGGATTAGTATCAGTATTTTTGTTGTCATTTCCTGCAGCACAAACAAATAAACCTTTGTAGTTTTCAATTGCATCTCTTATTCCTGGCTGTGCGTTATTTCCACCCCAACTGAGATTTAATATTTTTATGTCATTATTTGTAGCATAATTTATTGCGCCAATTACTCCAGTCGAAAAAGCTGAATCAGTAAGACCACTACCTTCCGCAATTCTAAGCGGAACAAGAGAAACATTTTGACAAACGCCAGCACCACCGATATTATTCCAAGCCGCACCAATTATCCCAGCAACATGAGTACCATGCCCATTGGTGTCGGTGGTTGAGCTTACCCCAGGAACGAAACTTGCTCCAGCAACCAAATTCGCATTTAAATCATCATGGCTTGCTATTCCCGTGTCAATTACTCCTACCTTGACTGTTGAATCGCCTGTAGTAATATTCCAAGCATCAGGTGCACTAATTTTGTTTAGTCCCCATTGTGTTCCATCTGTGTATTTTGGGTCACTTGGAGATGTGCAAGGATATAACACATAATTCGGACCTGCGTATCGCACCCCATCAATCTTTTCAAGTTTCTTAATGGTTTCCAGAACGTTTTCCTTTGAGTTTGATTCCAATTCAATACTGAAAATCTGACGAAAGTTCATTTCATCAGTATTTCTTTTGCCTGTTTCATTAAGTTGGGTTAATTCAGTGATCTGATTCCTGGAAATATTACCGAACAAACTTTGGCTTTGTCTTTTGTTAATTTCGCTTGTTTTTCTATCAAGCACAACAATAACACTGCTGTCGTCAAACTCATCCTCTAATGAAACATCGCTGAATACTTTTTCATCTGTTGACATTTCATGGCTTATTTCCTTGTCAAAAGATTCAAAAGAATTTGAATCAGCGAAAGCTTTCGATTGTTGCGATGGACTAAACCCACCGACAAAACCCAAAGCTAATGTTATAATGAGTGCTAAAGTTACTATACTTACTTTTTTCATTTTACCTCCATAATTAAAACTTAGATTACGAAGCATGAGCTGAGCCAGTCGTAAACGCCAATTCAATATCATCACGCTTATTTAACAGTTCTACTGCCTTTAGAACATTCTTCTTGCTTGGTTTTTTAAGATATAGCGAAAACGAGCGATTGGTTACCGAATCCGACCAAGGCTCAATTTTAAGTAGTTCTATTTCCGGAAAGTCTGCAATTGTATATTCTTTACCGCTATCTTTTGCAGCCTGTGTTAAATAAATCCCAACCCTGTCTATCGCAAAATCATTTCCTTTATTTCCGCATCCGCTCATTATCCCCCCCACTAAGACTATCAGCATCAACGCTCCGATTGAAAAAAGTTTTTTCAAATATCCCCCCTGATAACTGTATGTATCATATTTTAAAAGCCATGTCTATTGATTGTTGGTTCTTATAAGACAAGTAGTGGTGGGCAGTATAGGGCTCGAACCTATCACAACTCGCACGTCAAGCGAGTACTCTACCAAATGAGTTAACTGCCCGCGGAAGATAAACTACATCTCTTTTATGCTTGCCCAAACATTTTCCACAGTCGCCGCGGCACTCACACCTACTGCACCTGCTGCGTATGGTTCTGCGCCTAATGCAAACGCGCCCGCCGCCGCAGCAACGCCTACTGCTGTAGTTCTTAATTTATTGCCCAATGAAATCATGCTGCCATTTACTGTGCTGTTCAAGGAATACTGCATAACCATAAATGTAGGAGTAAAAGCGGAAACATCAGCTCCTGTCAAATGTTTTGTGGCTAAGCAAGCCCCACTGCCAACAATAACACTCTTGACCGCATTGTCCAAATCTGCTCTAATCGTTGATTTTTTCATTTAACAAACCTTTTTTTAAAGTCGATTGTGTCCAGGACTTAATTATGAATTGCCAAAATCTTATTGTCAAGTATAACTTGTGCGGTGTATAATGAAAGTTATTAAAACTCTTGGAGGAGAAACAGAAAATGGAAGCAGGGAAATTCCGCGCAGGCACACTGTTCAAAATGGAAGGCGCATTTTATAAAGTAGTCGAAAGCCAAAATGTCCAGCAACCCCGCATGGCGGCATTTGTAAGGGCAAAAATAAAAAACATTGAAACCGGCGCAGTTCAGGAAAAGCGTTTTAATGTCGGCGACCATTTCCCTGATGTGGATATGACGCGGAGGCAAATGCAGTTTCTGTATAATGACGGAAGCGTCTATTATTTTATGGACCCGGAAACTTATGAACAAACTCCTATTGACGGAAGCATGGTAGAGGAAGCTTTGCAATACCATACCGACGGCACATTGTACACTTTCGATATGGCGGACGGTAAGATAATTAACGTAGCCCCCCCGACTTTTGTCGCGCTTACTGTTACAGAGTGCGCTCCAAGCGTTGCCGGCGACACCGCGCGCAATGCGCTTAAAACTGCCAAGCTTGAAAGCGGCATTGAAATCAAAGTTCCGATGTTCATCAACAGCGGCGATAAAGTAAAGGTGGATACGCGGACAGGAACGTACTCAGAACGCGCGTAACGTAGCACCTAAAGGGTTACGCAATTGAAAGAATGAACACAACTTTATTAAAGATCTTGTTGCCCGTGCAATGAGAAAAATGACTAGGACGTGTGCCTAAAGTCATTTGGGTGAACTACGGGCAAATTTCTGATGTAAAATTTAGGCCTTTTTAAGGGAGCATATTCGGGATATGTGACCGAGAAAATGACAAATTTTAACCAAAAAGATGTTTACCAAGCCATCCCAAATAACTTTAGGGACACGACCTAATTACCGTTGACTAAATACTGTCAGATAATTTTTCCTTAATTAGTCAACAGTAAGTAGTCAATAATCAATTATATTTTTGTCACACTTTGCGCTTGGGCTAGTTATCAATAACAATGTACTCCGGCAAGTTCTCTTTTTCCAGAAACCAGTTTTCTTGCCCAAGTGCCGCTCCTGCGATGCTTTCGATAGGAGCGTTTAAGTATCTGCCGACTGCGGTAGCGCATACTTTACCGTCAGGAGTAAACAATTTGCCAGAGCCTTCAAAACCGCGCGAATTTATCTTGGTTATCCTGCCTTCCGCATACAATGTCGTATCAAGCGGTACCGGTCTGCGATATTTTACAGTCAGTTCAATCGTAACGCCCCAAATATCATTCCTGCCAAATGAATGGGCGCGCCCGATGGTTTCGTCCAAAAGCGCAGCGATTACACCGCCGTGCATCCGGTTGGGATATGATTGATGCTCCGGTCTTGGCGCAACCACCGCAAGGCAAACATCCCCATCATCTTCGCCCGAATCACTAACACTTGCATCCTGCTTTACCAATTTACACTCATAGAACTTTGTATGCAGACCCAAACTATTCTCTTTGCCGCACACAAAGCACATCGCAGAATTATTTTGCTTCGACAAAACTTTATACTTCACTTAAAAAAGTATAACAAACATTCGCGCAAGTAAGCAAGGATATTTAATGTTGTCCATTGGAAACTCCTTTAGTACTTTTAAATAAACCGAATTTACTTATTTTCGGTCACATATCTTGGATATGCTCCTTTAAAAATGCCTAAATTTTTCCTTGGGAAATCTGCCCACAATTCACCCAAATGACTTTAAGAACAAGCCCTTTAAAAACCAATGCAGTATAGCAGATGATTTGGGAAATGGGCGGGGGGTGTGACAAAAATTTTTCGATTTAATATTCTCTGCACGAAGAAGTTGTTCGACAGTCACATCAAATACTTGGGCAAGTTTACAGAGAGATTCAAGATTTGTTTCGAAAACTATTCCTTATTCTCCACGTTCCAATAGTTTTCTTTAATAGTTTGCTGGGTGCGGGCGATGGCAAGGGCATGTTTTGGCACATCTTTGGTTATGGTACTTCCTGCCGCAAGATACGCATCATCTTCCAACGTAAGCGGCGCCACAAGGTTGCAATTAGAGCCCACGAATACATTATTCCCAACCACGGTCTTTGACTTGACTTTGCCGTTATAGTTGCAAAAAACAACTCCACAGCCTATGTTGCATTTATCGCCGATAACCGCATCGCCGACATATGTCAAGTGCGAAACCTTGGTTTTATCGCCGATACAGCTATTTTTAAGCTCTACAAAGTTACCGATACGGCAGCCTTTTCCGACTTTGTTGCCCTCGCGCAGGTACGCATAAGGTCCTACTGTAGTACCTTCCCCGACTTCGCTTGACATAATGCGGCTGCCGGATAAGATTCGCACACCTGATTTAATTACGCTTGTACCTTTAATCATAACGTTGGGCTCGATAGACACTCCGCGTTCTATAACAACCGGAGCATCAATGTATGCTGTGTTCAAGTCCATAATACGGACTCCGTCGCTTATTGCTTTCAGATTTATGCGCCGGCGTGCGATAGTTTCAATTGAAGCAAGCTGACCGTAATTATAAGCGATAATAAAATCTTCAAGCGAAAGATTCGGAATATCTTCGGGCGAGATTGTTTCCGCAGATTTTATATATTCGTTCTCGAAAACCCAGCCGCGCGGCATTCGCCCGACATGGTGATTATAGCTCCGGACAAACGCGACCGCCTGTTCCAAGGTTTGCTCTGTAATAAGCGGCGTGTCCGCATAAAGCACAACTGTGTATTTGAACTTGTCGCCGCGCCCCCGTACGACCGTCATTATATCGTCGGTCTTTTTTACCGCAACCGTTTCATATGGAAGTTTCCCGATTGCCAAAACAGACCAATCCAGCATACTCCGCCCGCAAATTTCAAGCTCAAGCGGCTTTTCAATTTTAAACGCAGGAAGTTCCGGCAGAAGCAGCAGCACAAACACGTCATTCATATCCACGCTTACTTTAAGAGTTTTCACTTCAACTTGCGGCGCGGCAGTTGTCTCGGTAACAGCAGCAGTAGTCATAATCCTTGTCTCCTTTCAAATTTCAAATATTCAATGCTTAGACGCTTTAGCCTCCACAATCAAAGTAAAAAATCCTTCCAAGCTGTGCGGAAACTTCACTTTTATTTTATATGTACCTGCCACCTTAATTGGTTCGGTAAAAAGAATGTTTTTTTTGTCGATACTAAAGCCCTCAAGATGTGCTGCAATCTCTGCCGTTGTAATTGAACCGAAAAGTTTTCCGCCCTGTCCCGCCGGCATTTGAATGGTCACGGAAGTAGCGGAAAGCCGTGCAATTGTTTCCTTAATCGCTTTGATATCCTGCTCGGTATGGTACGCTTGGCTTTCCCCTTTGGATTGAACTTGACTCCGGACACTGTTATCTGCCAACGCTCCGATTTTGTTTTTTATGATGAAATTGCGCCCATACCCGTCATTGACATTTATAATCTCACCCTTTTTGCCTTTTCCCGGCAGATCCTTTAAAAGGTAAACCTGCATATTTATCCCTCCTTTGCAGATAATATTTTACACTAAATGATCGGCATTTGTCATTCATTTGAAGCATTTAAAGGAGATAGCATATGGAAATCCGCTGTAAAAAGGGTGACTGCAAATATAATACAGGAAGTTCCTGCAGCGCCAAAAACCTGAACATCGACCGCGATACGGCAGCGTGCGCAACATACGACAAAGACGAAGTCAAGGAGAATATAATAATCCGGAACGGCAATATTTTCGATGTTGCCGACAAGATGGCGGCGAAAAACACCAACAACGTTCCGCTTGGCTGCCAGGCTACTCAATGCCTTTATAATAAAAACGAAGAATGTATCGCCAACGGTATAACAATAATTGACGGCGAGTCCAGTTCAAGCGACCAAGATGCCTCCTGCGCCACATTTGTGGAAGATTAATATTCGCTTGATTCATTACGCTATTTTGCGCCCTGCTCATTTGACTACTGTTAATTGAAATGTTACAGTACCGGATGAAAGAGGACGTAAAATTACTGTACTCAACAACTTACAATACTCCGGTCGGCAAAGTCACATTGGCAAGTGACGGAGAGAATCTTGTCGGTTTATGGCTTGAGGGACAAAAATATCACGGCAATAAAATTTTCGCTAGAATGGAAGTAAAGGACGATTTGCCGGTTTTTACTGCAACGAAAAACTGGATTATCAGATACTTTGCGAAGGATAAGCCTGTGCCCGGTGAACTTCCGCTTGCGCCGATTGGCGGTGAATTCAGGCAGGATGTATGGCAGGCGCTATGTGATATACCAAATGGAAAGACGATTACTTACGGCGAGATCGCAAAAAAAATAGCGGCAAAGCGAAACAGAATAAATATTGCAAGTCAAGCCGTGGGCGGGGCTGTCGGGCATAATCCGTTGTCCATAATAATCCCGTGCCATCGCGTGGTGGGCTCAGACGGCAATCTGACAGGTTATGCGGGAGGAATTGACATAAAGATTAAACTATTGGAACATGAGGGTGCGGACATGACAGGCACTTTCACGCCTAAGAAACTTGGCAGCTAGCCAAAACTCTTATTTCGTATTTTAAAGCAAATCTTGTTACGCGAAGTTTAACCTGATGATAGATTATTTTATATTTAGTGAACGCGGAGAAGTTCTTAGGGCTTTGATTACTATGAACGCGATTACTGCGCCGATAGCTGCTGTTATCAACTGAGTTACACCCATCATGACGGACAGTTTCTCGGCAACCGGAGTCGGAAATACGTTAAAGTCTTTCAAGACCAGGAAACCGCCGAAAATCAAAGCTGCTTTTGCCAAAATACCGATCACTGCTGTGACTCCGTAACGCACTGAACCGGCGGTGTTTGCTTTGCGGAAAGAAAGCCGGAACGATAAAGAAATTGCGGCGTTGCCAAGCCAAATAAATGCGACCATATAAAGCAAGAATATCGCGTTAACGCCAAGCAGATAAAGCGAGATTGCGCTTAAGCTCGGCAGCATAATGACCGCCATCATATTATATACTTTTTTGAATCTTACTCCAGAATAAATCAGCATCGTGTTGACCACCGGTCCAATAAGGTATTGATTGTTATTTTTGTACCAACTGTTGGACACGTTTTGTGTCGCAAGCGGTATCACAAAGGTTAACAGCAGCAAGATACCAAGCACAATGGTTATACTTATTACTTCTGTTGCGGCTGCAGATTTTCTGGTTGCAGTTAGTTCTCTCATAATTACTCCTTTTATATTATATGCAATTGTATTGTATATATTTTGCGCTGTCAAGCGGAATATTGGGCATCCCGACGATTGTCCATATGGGAGAATCTTCGGGAGACATTTGATTTGATAGGTTGACTTTTAAGAGCTTTTGTGGTAACCTCGATTGTAAAATAAAAGGTTTAGATATATGAATGACAACTTCTCGGAGAATCAAGATTTTATGAATGATAATATTGACATAAGAAAATTTCGAAAAATGATTCATAATTTCATTAAAGAAGACATAGGAAAATTTCGGGAAAAGATTCAACCGGACAGGACTTTTTACAAAGCACTAAATGACAATCCCTCAAGCAGTCAAATATATCTTGGAAAAGTTCGGGAAGCGATTCAAAACCGGCTGATATGTCCTAAAGAAGCTATTTTGGCAGGCGCAACAAGCAACACCAGATTTAACGAAAAGTTACGCATATCGTTACCTTTCGCCAGTCACCGCTACTATAAGTTAGATACAGATAATATATACGGGACAAACAATAAGTTAATTAAACAGCGTTACTATATCATTGAAGACAAATATGGAAATATGACCGAAGAAGAACAGGATGAAATTTCAAAAAAGCCATTTGATAAAAAGTTGTATTGTATAAGCGATGCTCTGGCCGGACTAAAGGTTTCTCGTTTCAGAAAAGAGTTTTTCAATTGTGTTCCTTTCCACCTTCTTGATTGGAGTAATGACGGTAGTTGGTTCACACCTGTCGACAAAATACGCTTACGTGCTTCGCTTCCCGAGTGCTTCGGCGGTTCGACTGCAGATAAAATAAACTTTTCAAGTAATGACAAAGGCAGAGTTAAAACATGGCAGGAAATACACAGGACAATCGAAGATATTGCGGCTGGAATCATGCAAGAAAAAGGTTGGAATTTGTAATTTTACTTTCAGGAGAAACTTAATGTGATAAAATATAAAAGCATGGCCACTAAAATTTTGGAAAGCAAAGAGTATCTAAGAAATATTAGGGAAGCGATTCGAAAACGGCAAATATCTTCGCAAGAGGCTATTTGGGCAAGCGCTACAAGCAATGACAGGTTCCAAAAGAAGTTAAGCATTATGCTGCCGTTTTCCAGTTATATAAAGTTCGGCGTGGATTTGGCGAGCAGAAATGGAAATAAACTGATTACACCGTGTTGCTCTATTATCAAACTTGATGACTTTGTAAATATGACCAAGGAGCAAATAGATGAAATTGCATCAAAACCATTTCTCCATCATGAAAGACTATTCCATATATGCGATGCTGTAGGAGGAATTTCTTCTTCCCGCGAAAGATATGAAACCGCACTCGATAACCCAAAAGAGTTTTTGAATCATGTTCCCTTTCGTATGCTTTATTGGTCAGCAGGGTACGAAAATCATCAAACTCCTGTAAGTAAGTTAAGGAATTTTTCCGAGGAAACTGTTAGCCGATGTAGGACTTGGCAACAAATACATGAAGCAACTGAAGTTATTTCGGCTGGAATTATGCAAGAAAAAGGCATGATCTTTTAAAAATTTTTTAAACCCTTGATGCGTCATTTGTGGAAGATTTTGTTAAGGAACTTCATCTTTATGCTGTCGGGCTTGTCAAAGATAACAGTGGCGATTATGTCGCGGAGTTCATCCAGCGCGTTTTTATCCACTTTTTTAAAGTTTGTGATAAAAGCAAGTCCGATCCGGATTCCGCTTGTTTCCATTGCCGATCGTTTGTCGCCCTGAATTTTATTCTTGTTTACAACGATGTTGTATTTTTGTTCCAACTCGTTTTGAACTTGCGCCCCCGACTTTCCGGTTTCACTTAAATCAATCAGGAATAAATGCGTTTGCGTGCCTCCACTTATGATTTTAACGCCTGCTTCTTTTAAGCCCTCGCAAAGATAGCGGGTATTGTCAAGGATATCCTGCTGGTACTTTTTAAAAGCCGGAGAAAGCGCTTCTTCAAAGCAGACCGCTTTTGCGGCAATAATGTGCATGAGCGGTCCGCCTTGAATGCCCGGCATGATTGCTTTGTCGATTGCTTTGGCAAACTTTTCTTTACACAAAATCAAGCCGCCGCGCGGACCGCGCAAAGTTTTATGTGTCGTGCTTGTGACTATATCGGCGAACTCGCATGGATTCGGGTAAAGCCCTGCGGCGACAAGCCCCGCAAAATGCGCCATGTCAACCATGAACAGCGCATTAACCGCATTCGCCGTTTTTGCGATGCGGGCAAAATCAATTATAAGGCTATAGGCACTTCCGCCTGCGACAATAAGTTTCGGTTTGTGCTTTTTTGCCAAAGTCTCGATTTCTTTATAGTTAATAATGCCTTTTTCGTCCAGGCTGTAATGCACAAAGTTATAAAGCTGACCGGAAAAGCTTACCTTTGCTCCGTGGGTAAGGTGACCCCCCGCATCCAAATTCATGGCAAGGATTGTATCGCCGGGTTTAAGGAGTGCCATATACACGCCCATGTTCGCGCTGGAGCCGCAATGTGGCTGGACATTCGCGTGTTCGGCATTGAATATCTTTTTTGCAAGGTCGCGGGCATAGTTTTCGACTTCGTCAACTACCTCACAGCCCCCGTAGTACCGCGCGCCGGGATAGCCTTCTGCGTATTTATTGGTAAGAACGCTACCTGCCGCGCGCATTACTGCCGGACTTACAAGGTTTTCGCTGGCTATAAGGTTGATTTTGCTTCGCTGGCGCTCGTTTTCCTTTTTAATTAATGCGTCTATTTTATTCATAGTTCTCCTTTGTGAAAAGCCCTTATGCTACACTAGCACAATTTTTCAAGCCGGTCAACACAACTAAGCAGCCGCGCATAAGTTTCGCGTCCAAGCTGCTGGTCTGCGGGAGAAAGTGAAACAAGAACCTGCAAAAGCGTGCGCTGGAGTTTGACTTCCAGCCTTGCACGCCGTCGACGCATAAATATAAAGCGGGTCTGTTCGATTTGCTTTTCGATGGCGGTGGCATCTGTAAGGAGATTGGCGGCCTGAAGCGGGACATTAGGTCTTGTCGCAAGAGGAACGCCCAATTGTTTGGCGTACTCATCTGCCATTTTTGCGGCGGCAGCACTGTTATAAAAATCGTTGTCTTGGTCGTTCAAATCTTTAAACTCCATGTCGATATACATATCTCATATATATGAGAGCGCGCTGTAATTTACGATTTGAAAATTCGAAACTTAATCTATCACAGACTTCGCGCACTATCTTGCCAATTTCAGTTGGTCTTTTGGTGCGAGATGTGCTAGGTTTAGATGAGGAGGAGATGAAAATGAAACTTATCACTACCAAAGAGTTATTTGATTGGGCAAATAGTCATAACAAGGCAATCTGCGCTTTTAATGTCAATAACATGGAACTTATTCAGGCGGTAACCGAAGCGGCGGACGAAATGGGGCTGCCGATTATTTTGCAGGTCAGCAAAGGCGCACGGAGTTATGCCCAACCTGTTTATCTAAGAAAACTGGTGGAAGCGGCTTGCGAGTGCATCAAGATTCCTGTTGCGCTTCATCTGGACCACGGAGACAGTTTTGAACTTTGCAAAGCCAGTATCGACGGCGGATTTACTTCGATTATGATTGACGGAAGCGCTTTGACGTACGAAGAGAATATTAAACTTACCAAAAGCGTGGTCGATTATGCAAAGGGATACGCGGCTAAGCACGGGCGCGAAGTCGTGTCTGTGGAGGGGGAACTTGGGGAACTTGCTGGCATCGAGGAACACGTAAGTTCGGAAAAAAGTCACTATACAGACCCCGCAGTGGTTAAAGATTTTGTCAAGCGCACGGGCGTGGGAAGTTTAGCGGTTTCAATCGGAACAAGTCACGGTGCGTTTAAGTATAAACCGGGAAGTAAACCGGAGCTGCGGCTTGATATCCTTGCTGAAATAGGGAAACAGATTCCGAAAACCCCGCTTGTTCTGCACGGCGCAAGTTCCGTCACGCCGGCAGATGTAAATACCATCAATCAATACGGGGGAAAAATCCTGTCCGCAATGGGGATGGAAGAAAGCGAACTTGCAAAAACCATTCCTTTAGGTGTCCGCAAGATCAATATAGACAGCGATCTTCGTTTGGCTTTTACGGCGAAAGTGCGCGAATATTTTGCACAAAATCCCGCACAATTCGATCCGCGCGGGTATTTGGGTGCGGCAAGGGCTCATGTGAAAGAAATCGTTAAGAAGAAACTAGAAATTTTTACTAAATAATGAAAGCGGTCTCTAGCGGCTTCGATAGACTCGTCTCGGCAGAATCATCGTCAGGAACATTACTCCAAGTGAAGATATATAGTTTACTGAAACAGTCGTCGCATACTTGCGGCTGGGGGAAAGAGAAATCTATCATTGCGGGAAAGTTTATCCCCGGCAGCGCGGTTATGGGAAGTTCGCTTGTGCGCGGCTGTGCCTGAACACGAGAAGTATTCGGTGTAACCGGTTTTTGCTGTGCGGTGTGATTTGTTTGATAATTAATGTGGGTGTTTACGTAATTGTAAAGTTCGGTCATGTCGCTTAACCGAGATGCCAGCACACTTTTACCGGAAAAGGTGAAAACAAGCAGTATCGCCATAACAGAGAACACACAGGCAAAAGCGATTGCCGCCGTCATTATAGTTCTTTTCGAAATTACTTTCTGAGGCGGGCGGTAGTCGGTAATTGTATTTCCGTTTGCCGTGCGCCGATGTTGGTCGCTTATCATTACTTCGTCCATATTTTAATATGTGCATCTTGGGAAAATTAATACAAATGTAACCACCGCGCCGGATATAATTATTAATAGTGATTGACGGTTTATTTTTGCAAATCACCTTAATGGCGCTTATGTTTATAGCGGCGTCTGTTTGCGTGCTTTTTTATTTAGAGGTCAATTTAAAGCGTATCGCACTTTGGCTTATACTGTGCATAGTGCCTTTGGCAGTAGTTTCAGCGGTTATTATTGAGTTGTTTTAACATTTTTTTAGTTTCTCAAATTCTGGCTTTAGCACCAACGAATAAGTGCAATAACACTGTCAAATCGTCTATTGTAAGATATTTTTCCTCAAGAAACATAAGTAATTCTATTACTTTTTCCATATTTTACTCCCTTATCTCCGGCAAATCCGGATATGCACAAAGCTATAATAGTACGTTATTAACGTACTGTCAAGCATATTAAAACAATTCCAAGCCATTATAAACGAATGGAAACAGAAAAAGTTGTAACTGCTAATATTGCAAAAGAGATTAAACACTCACCGAAAAGCCAAACACAGATTGCAGCCGAAATGGGTGTATCAAAACAAGTCATCTCAGATTATATGGCAGGCAGAAGTTTCCCAAGTATCTTTACTTTGATTAAACTATGTTATGTATTGGACTGCGAATACAGGGATATTCTGGGCGAACCCCGATAGCTGTTTTTTTAACTGCTCTCAGTTTGTCGCAGGATAACGGGTACGTCCGTCAGTTAAGCCAAGCAAATAGTCCGTGCTTACATTAAAGTACTTTGCAAATATTATAAGTACATCACACGAAACTGATTTCTTTCCCGTTTCAATCATAGCAATAAAGCCGGCACTAAGACCAACTTCTTCCGCCAATTTCGCCTGCGGCAATTTACGCTCCTCTCTAAGCAGTTTAAGTCTTTTTGAAAGTTCGCTTTCCACTATCTTAGAGTAAGTGTGTGAAAAATATTTGACCACTATCCTTTAGATAGTATAATTAAAGAGCCATAAAGGCAAAGGAGGAAAAATGAAAAAAGATGCACTTGCAGAGAATGACGATGACAACATATCTATGTTATAGAGTACCTGAAAATGGTTTGGAAAAATTAAATATTTTTTTGGAGAAACTTGATGAACGAGTCACAGAATAAAGGGTGAACAAAAGAGAGCATAGCGAAGCGAGCACGAACTTAGTGATTTGAATCCCACTATGCGCTTTGCTCAAAGAATACCGACCAAGGATTAAGAATTTTTTGCACTGGCAACAAAAGTCCTATAAAAGTACGAATAAATTTTAACAATTGCATTTCTCCTTACATTGCAACTGATTATCAATAAAAATTCCCATAATTTGTCACACCCTCCGCCCATTTCCCCAAATCATCTGCTATACTGCACCAGGGTTTTTAAAAGGACTTATTCCTAAAAGATTGATTACTTTAGGAACAAGCCCGCATC
>JGI24705J35276_12238712_pt1 | contig 41003 bp, 43 predicted proteins | sample TergutNt197P4_FD_35276 | JGI IMG/M metagenome (IMG submission 35276) | reverse complement strand
TGACATGGTATTATTATGACGAAACAGGGGTCTGCGGAATGCAGTACCAAGGAGTAAACTATATCTTTGAGAAAAACATTTTAGGGGATATAGTTGCAATTTATAGAGTATCTGACGGAATGTACATGGGCAAGTATACCTATAATAATGCCTGGGGTTATGGTCCCGGCACAAGCTCTAATATAACCGTTGCAGGTTCCAGCGCGGTCTTGAACGCAAACCCGTTCAGATACCGCGGATATTATTTTGACAAAGAAACTTGCCTGTACTATTTGAATTCCCGCTACTATGACCCGGAAACCGGACGGTTTATTTCACCTGATGAACCGACAAGTTTGTTCACCAACGCGACAACCACGTTCGGCACGAATTTATATATTTATTTGCTCATTAGAACAAAAGTAAGGCAAGGCAAAGCAAAACTGCGATGAGGGTATGCGTGGTTTTATATAGTAGGTAAAAACTGAATGGCATTCGAAATGTCTTTAAAAACAAAAAGCCTTGCATAGCAACTGCAAGCCCGCCGAAAGTAATAATCGCACAGGGAATCAAAATCGCAAAATTTAAAATTGATGAAAGCGGCATAGCAAGAGAACTTAAAAAGACTCCGTTTGTCATCTCTAGTATACCAAAAAAAGGCAGCTTCACAAAATCAGGTAAAGATATAAGATTTTGAATCTGCGATGAAAGTATGAAAAAAACGACTATTAAACCGCCGACCGCAAGGATGCTTTGCACCGCACTGTATAGCGAATTCGTTATTGACTCTGCAATATCTTCCTGCTGCGGCTTTAATGTCACTGTTTTTCTACCACCGATATCTGGAAATTTTACGCCTTTATATATGATTCCGTTAACAAGTGCGGCGGTTATGTGGCATGCAAAAATTACAACTCCGACAATGATATCTCCGTAAAAACATACTCCCAAAGTTGCAATGGTAAAAATAGGGCTGCTTGTGGAAGTGTAGGTCGATATTCGTATGGCTTGTGTCCGGGAAATTTCACCTTTCGCATAAAGGCTTGACAGCATCCGCGCTCCTGTGGGATAGCCTCCAAGCAAACTTAATGCAAAAACCGCCGGACCTGTTCTTTTAAAGTGCGAAAAAAAACCAAGCTCTACCAATAGGCTTGTGATAAAAAAGAATGGGAACAATATGCCCAATACATTGCGCTCAAAGAGTTCCAGTCCGTTACGTGCCCCCTCAATAAAACCATTTATGTCCGCAAAAGCAATGGCAATGAAGCCAAAACAGCAGGCAATCGCGAACCATTTCTTTACCTTACGCGTTGATGCGTTACTGTATGCTTTGCTCATTCTAGCTATCGCTGCGGCTCTCGCTTCGCTCATATCAATTATATGCAATCTGAACTTTGTGGAATTGTAAAATTTTTATTTTGACAATCGACTTCCGAAAGGCTAGACTTGAAAGATATATGAGTAGGGTTGCGTTTTATCTTTTTGACTTTCCAATTTATTGGTACGGTATTATTATTGCGTTCAGCGTTATTTTGGCGGTGATGATAGGTGTTTGGCTTTGCAAGCGCATTGGTTACAAAGATGAAATACCGTATGAAGTTATGCTTGCAGCTGTTCCGCTGGGCTTTGTATTCGCAAGACTTTATTTTATAATTTTCAGTTCCGGCGTGGGGCTCGCGGATTTTTTTGCATTTCGAGACGGTGGTATAGCGATTTACGGTGGTATAATAGGCGGGGCTTTGGGGATTCTTATCTATACCAAATTGATAAGGAAATGCGGTTTTTTTGCGATAACAGACCTTTTGGTTATAGGCGTTATTTTGGCGCAAAGCATCGGGCGCTGGGGTAACTTTTTCAATCAGGAAGTTTATGGGTTCGCGGTAAGTATTAACTTTTTTCCGCTTACCGTGATGATTAGTGGCACTCCGCACCTTGCATTATTCTTTTACGAAAGTATATTAAACCTGCTTGGCTTTGTCATTTTGTTGAAAGTTTTTTCGCATTCAAAAAAGATAGGAACTACTTCGGCGGTGTACCTTATTTGGTACGGAATAGTCCGGGCTGTTTTAGAGCCTTTCCGTGAAGCCGCATTCCAGCTTATGATTGGTCCTTTTCCGGTTTCTTTGGTTGTAAGTTTTTTTGCTATTGCAATTGGGGTGTTAATACTGTATCTTGGTAAAGTAGGTTTTATATCTCAGAAGAATGTAACGCTGCTTGCAAAGTCGTCCTCACCAAAGAAAAAGGAGACATGAGAAATGTTTGAGTCGCAAAATGATTATTTAAAGCGTTTAGAAGAAGATTTTCAAAGAATTAAAAAAAACTTTGCGGCAGTGAATTGGCAGGAACAGGGACGGGAACAGGTACAAGAGCAAGAACAGATTAGGGAAATACCACAGCGCAATGCGGAAATTGAAAGTTATAAAAAGCGTTTTAGTGCTTTACGTAAATGCGCAAACAGAACATCATCCGCAAGATATTTGAAAGGAGCACAGTCCGAAGTACTTCTTGCAAACCTTATAACTCAGGTACTGGCGGTGACTGATGACTCGCGGGATGTTGAATTTTCAGAGGCAAACAACCATGACCCGGATTTCTTTGAAGTTTTGGCAAGCACTAAGGAACTTAAACTGGATAAGGCTTTGGAAGGATTTGAATTCTTTGACAATAATCCGTTTAAAACCAAAGCAGAGCGGAAGCTTGCAAAAATACAGGCAAAAAAAGAAAAAAGAATGCGTAAGTAGGGCATTTTATATTTGGGGGCATTGAAAAGCAAGTGGCAAAAATAGTCTGCGGAGGATGTGGGGCAAGCCTTAAGATTGCCGAGGAATGGCAGGTCAATATAAAGTGCGAATACTGCGGAACGGTTAACCGCATTGCGTGTGGTACGGTAACGGTACAATACAGTGCGGCAAGAATTATCAACCAAATCGGTGAATTGGACAGTGTGCGTATGCCAAAAAAAGATAATTTCAGCGAATTATATGAAAAAGCAAAAGCATTAATAGGAAAAAACAATTTCTTCGAGGCAAACGGATTGCTTAATGATATTTTGAAAAGTGACCCGGACCAGGCAAGGGCATGGTTTTACAAATCGCTGCTGCCGATTTTGGAACAAAGAAGCGTTTTATACCGCGGCTGTAATGTTAATTTAGATATTCTTGTGCGCTTTAAAAAACAGGCTGCCATCAGGAAATATCTGATCGAATGCGGACTTTCATGGAATCAGCGGCGCAGTTTTATGCGCTTATACGGTTCCGCAGATTTTTTGCATGAACAGCAGCTTAAGTTTCTTAGGAAAGCGGTAGAAACTGCATCGGCTCCTGAAAGACGGAAATTCTTTGAGCAGCAGCTTAAAATAGCTATCCGGCGAGGTAAGATCAAACGCAGACGTAAACTGATGGGCAAACTTCTTATTGCGCTTGCCGGAGCTGCCGTTGTAGTTGTAATTCTTATATTAATATTGAGGTAGCAATGAAAAGCGGAGATAAAATTATTATTGCAAGGTACGGTGAGATTCATCTGAAAGGGGATAACCGTGGTCATTTTTTGCGCGCCCTTATTCGCAACTTGAAAGCCAAAATAGAGTGTAATGTCACGATTGACGGAGCGCGTGTTTTGGTGGACAGCGATAAAAACGAAATTTTAAAAAAAACTGCCTGCACATTCGGAATTGTAAGCGCCAGTTTCGCAATATTTCTTAAGGGCGGCGCAGAACAAATTTTGGAATACCTTAAATCTGTAAAAATAAGCGGAACTTTTAAGGTTGAAGTAAACCGCGCAGATAAAAATTTCCCTATGAAAAGTCCGGAGTTCGCGGCATTGGCGGGTGCGGGGCTTTTAGAAGCGAACAAAATCGCTGTAGTTGATGTCGTTAATCCGGAAACTGTTATTTCGATTGATATACGCCCGGGTGGCACGTTTATATATGATGGTACGCTTAAAGGTATGGGAGGGCTTCCTGTCGGTACGGCAGGGCGCGCTTTGGTGATGCTATCCGGCGGAATCGACAGCCCGGTTGCGGCTTGGCTTTGCGCGAAACGCGGTTTAGACTGTGAATTCATTCATTTTTATTCGCCGCCGCATACCAGTGAATTTGCTTTGGAAAAAGTTAGGAAACTTATATTGCAGCTTAAAACTTATACAGGTGCGCACACTTTGCACATAGTGCCGTTTACCGAAATTCAGGAAGCAATCAGGGTAAAATGCGACAATGAATTTATGATAACCCTTATGCGTCGCTTCATGGTGCGGATAGCGGAAAGATTTGCCCAAAGCCGCAAAATAGACTGCATAATAACCGGAGAAAGCCTTGGACAGGTCGCAAGTCAAACCGTTCAATCAATCGCCACTAATAATGTATGCGCTTCGTCCTTGCCTATCCTGCGCCCTTTAATAACGTATGATAAAAATGAAATTATCAATCTTGCAAAGCAAATCAACACATACGATATAAGTATCGAGCCATTTGAGGATTGCTGCACCGTGTTTGTTCCGCGGCATCCAAGCACTAAGCCTTCGACAAAAAAAGCGGAATTTGAGGAACGTAAATTAGATACTGACGCATTAATTGAAAGGGCAATAAATAATATTAGATGTGAGCAAATCAAATAAAGACAAGTCAAAAAAAGACATTTACTCCCGCTATGTTTACAAACGCGGCAAAAAACAAAAGGCTGTAAAAAGACGTTCTGTTGTTTTTCCGCTCTTTGTAATGGTTGTGCTTTTGATTTCCGCTTTGCTTATTTCAAATTTATTTCTGGGCTTTATAAGCTTCGGAAAAAAGTCCGAGGACAACACAGCGAGCCTGCCGCCGCTATCTGCATGGGTGGTGCAGGTCGGAAACTTTGAAACGAAATCTGCGGCGCAAACGGAAAGTTATAATATAAAAGCAGACGGCGGAGCAGGGTTTACTTTATCATCCGAAACATCATGGCTTGTTTTAGAAAATGCGTATACAACGGCGGAGAGCGCGCAAAGCAGGCTTGACGTTTTCGGTGAAGGCAGTCAGATAAAAGAATTCACAACGAATGACTTGGAAATTACTCTTGCGGACAAATCTCATAAAACTGTACTTACGCAAATAATTAATTCGTTCAACAGTAACTTTACCGCTATGAACGACCTTTTAACAAAACTGCGCGGCGACATGGTTACACCCGCGGAAATTACCGGAGCGGCATTGGAAAAGTATAATGACCTTGGCGCAGCGTTAAGAGAATTCAACAGCTTAGTTACGTCTAAGCAGGGCACAAATTTGTACTCGAACATCTCATTGGCGGCAAATAAACAGCTTCTTTCACTTTATCTTCTATCATCGTTAAGTCCAAGCGATAACATTGCTAAAGCCGCCGCAACTTTGACCAACACTATTTGCAGTATTTATTTTGCATATTACGACCTGGCTAATTCACTTGCCAAATAATGTCGATTTGTGCTAGATTTCTTATGTGGGGATATTTAACTGGGTCTTTAAAGGTGTCAATGTTGTCAATAAAAAAGCAAAAACCAAACAAAATGCAACGGAAGTCAGCTTGCCGGAAAGTTTAGACCAGACGGCGGCCGTTCCTGTGGCGGCGGTTGGGGGCTCCGTTATGCCGCCGGAAGTTTCGTCCGCTCAACGTGCCGCATCAATCTTGTTTGAACGCACCGAGACCAATGCATTCAATGCTTATAATAACGGGCAGGTGTATGCCGCAGCAAATAATGTTCAAGCGCAGGATTTCTCGAATGCGCTTAACGGTTCGACTTACGGAAACCGCAATATTTTGGTGGTTACACCAAGAACTAATGTAGAAGTAACCCAGGTTGTCGGCAATCTGTCAAACGGCGATGCCTGCATAGTGTGTCTGGAAGGGTTGGACTTGATTGAGGCACAAAGACGTCTTGATTTCTTAAGCGGTGTTATCTGCGCCCTTAACGGCAATATAAAAAAGCTTAATCCCAATACATACATACTCACGCCAAGCGGCATAGGAGTTCGTAACTAATTTTTGTTGCCCTTAATGAAAGAAAATGATAAGATGTAAACATGGGAATATTTGAGACAATTTTCATAAGACGTTCCGTCCGTAAATACGACATGACACCGCTGGCGACGGAAGTGTTGGCTGATATTAAAATGTTTCTGGACGGTAGCAATCAAATCGCCGGACAAAAAGCGTGGTTTGAAATTGTTGATGCGAAAGCGGTAACTGATGACAAAGCGCCGCACTACATCATGGCTTACTGCAGCGCTGAAACATCACAATACATAAATGTAGGGTACACACTGCAAAATGTTGACCTTTATCTGCAAAGTAAAGGACTTGGTAGCCTTTGGCTTGGTATGGCAAAGCCGGAAGATAATGAAGACGACGAGCGTGGAAAAGATTTCTGCATCATGATGGCGTTTGGAAAAACAGATGTGCCGCAGCGGGAAAGCCAAGACGAATTCAAACGGCTTGCAATAAGTAAAATAAGCGACCAAGATAACGCAATTGCTCAGGCGGCGCGGCTTGCACCATCAGCTATGAACAGCCAGCCTTGGAAACTTAAATTCGACTCCGGAAAAGTAACTGTGGAATATTGCGGCAGGGGATTATTGAAGGCAATGCTTAAGAAAAAAATGAACAAAATTGACTTAGGGATAGTTACGCGTCATGTCGAACTTGCCCTGCAGCACGACGGGAAACAAGTAACAGGCATTAAAATACTCAACGAAAAAAAACCGGCGGTTGAAATCACATATACTGTTCGCTAAGATAATTAGCAGAGCGGGTAGTGATGATTATCATTATTGGTTATATCGCACTCAGTTCAGCTGTGATAGCCGGCGCGGTGCTGTTTGCTGTTGCAAAGACGGTGCATCTTAAAAGACGGCTTAAGCGTTTGGCGGATAATACTGCGGAACTTTCCGTAACAGAGTTTTTTAAACTTCGCAGTTACAGTTTTGGCGGCAAAAAATATGGTTTTTACAGTACCAATCATGACTTTGCCGGAGTTTATATTTTGGTTAACACAACCAAAAATCTGCACTATGTCGGACAAGGTCAAAGAGTATTAAACAGGATAAACAACCATTTCACTGGCAAAGGCAACGGCGATGTATATGCGGACTATAAATACGGCGACAGTTTTACAGTTAAGATGATTACACTTAAAAAAAGCGGCTTTAAATCACTTAACGAACTGGAAAGACAAACCATAAAAACTTATGACTCGCGGCGGAACGGCTATAACAAAACCCGTGGTAATAAATAGTCATAAATCAGAAAGCTTTTTTTTCGCTCTCCCTGCTATTAGACAAAAAAGGCTAAAAACTGTGCATAAATACTTTTATTCCATAATAAACATTGTGTAACTTTCCGTTGGGAGGCAGTTATCACAGTTTATATCGAGTACGCAATAATAGACAACATGGTGATTAACTCACTGCTTTTGTGGTTTGTTTTTCGAACTATTAAACAAAGAACGCCAAAGTTTAAGGTATTTTTAAGCGCGCTTGCGGGAACGGGAGCCGCGATTGTTATGCCGCTACTTTCATTTTCCGGTATCGCTGCATTTGCAATAAAGCTGTTTATCGGCTCTTTTATGGTGTTCATAGTTCAAAATAAAAGTCTTACAAGGTTCGCGCTTTTTTATCTATTGTTCTTGGGTTACACGTTCGCAATGGGCGGGGCAATCTACGGAATCTTGTTTATGTTCAACTCAACTGCCGAAAGCCTTTTGTATTTCACGTACAGCACAAGCATACCGGTCGGCGTGTTAATTCTCGCCGCGCTTGGCGGAGCGAAACTTATTTCAATGCTTATAAAGTACTTAAATCTGCGGCACAGTGTTAACAATTGCCTGCGTGATTTGGTGATTTATTATAAGGACGAGAAGTTCAAAATAACAAGCTATCTTGATACCGGTAACAGGCTTGTAGACCCGCAAAGCCGCGCCCCGGTTATAATTATCACTTTGTCACTTTTCCTTAAGATGTTCCCTGAAATCGGCGTGGAGCGTGTGTTCCTTAACAGGTTAAACAGCGAAGGGATAGAGGACGGTCATTATATAAGTTTCTCTACCGTGGACAAGTCCAACGGAAAGATGTTCGTGTTCGCGCCTCAGCGAATCGAAGTCATCGAAGGGAAACGCAGCATGAAAACTCATGAGAATGTGCGGCTTGGAGTATCTATGAAAGGCTTCAGTGATGCGATTCGTTACGATGCGTTGCTAAATGCATCATTGGCGTGAGATGTGCAGATTTTTTTAAAAGAGTGAAATAAAAAATTAAGGGAGAGGGTAGAATATGAATGTTTTTAAAAAAGCACTTGCTTTATTTAGAAAAATCGACAAGATGCAATTGTGGGATGAAAATGTCGTGTATTTCATCAACGGCACGGAGACTTTAGCGCGCCCGCTTAAAAAAGACGAGGAAGAGGACCTTCTTAGGGAACTGCACCTTGGAAAAGAAGAAACAAAGCAAAAACTTATCGAACACAATTTGCGCCTTGTTGTGTATATCGCAAAGAAATTTGAAAATACAGGCTTGGATATCGAGGACTTGATATCCGTCGGTTCAATAGGGCTTATCAAGGCTGTTAACAGTTTTAAGTATGATAAGAACATAAAACTTGCGACTTATTCCAGCCGGTGTATAGAAAACGAGATACTTATGCACTTGCGCAAAGTACTTAAAAACCGCGGCGACGTTTCGATTGACGAGCCTATCAATACAGACAGCGACGGCGCGGAAATTCATCTTGGCGATGTGATTTGTATAGAGCAGGACACAGTAGTCGCCGATTTAGATATGGGAGTCGAAAAAAACTTATTGTGGCTTGCGATAAACAAACTGTCGCTTAGGGAGCAGGAAATAATGCAACTTCGTTTCGGACTTGGCGGCGGCGAAGAGCGGACTCAAAAGGAGGTCGCAGAAATGCTGAACATAAGCCAAAGTTATATAAGCCGCTTAGAGAAAAAAATAATCGCAAGACTGAAACGCGAACTTAAAAAAATAGACTGCTAGAATTTTAAAAACGTCTACAATAAAACAAGTTAGAAACACGCCTTAGTTTTTTATCTCTCTTTACTTTTTGAATTCACTCTATTGTGTAATTGTTTCTTGCGTGCTGCTTTTTCCACTGTTGTTTTTTGTTCTGACAATCGCTTATCGTGATTATCTGACCCGCTTGGTTCGAGTGACTGCATTCTTTTTTCATACAGTGCTTGAACCCGTTTGCGCTCTTCTGGAGTAAACCCGGGACTTTGTGTTGTGAACTTGGAAGATTTGTCATGTGTTTTCCTGCCCATATTATTTTCCTTTTATTTAAAGTTTTATTCTTCTTTCATACCGTTTGGTACGCTACCCATAGTTTACTATAGAAATAAGAAAATTACAAGGAAATATAGGAGGTTTTGTAAGTGGATTTTCCCTCCTATTCAGATTATCCGAAGCACTCGATAAATGTTTTTTAGACAGGAAAATTTCACGACTGAACAAAGTTTTATTGCGAGTTAAAAGTATTTTACATTTTCGACAAAATATTCTAAAATTATTTTAACACTTTGAGGATTGTAAATTTTGTGGGTGTAATCTGCATAAAAATCACGCACACTAGACAAAGGAGCAAACAATGACAAAACGCTTGACGAAAACAAATGAGGCATCGCGATGAAAACATTTTTTGATAAAAATTGGAAAAGAATAACCGCATTTGTGGTTTGTGCAGCGCTTGTGTGCGGAACAGTTGGAACATTGATTAAAACCGGCGTGATAAGTTATGCTGATACAACTGTTGATACAGGTTATGATTTGGAATTTGCAAAAATCGCGTGCGGATATGGTCACTCTCTTGCCATAAACGATACGGGCAATCTTTGGGCATGGGGATATAACAACACTGGCCAAATCGGGAATGGAACAACAACAAATGTTTTAACCCCGACGCAAATAATGGCGGGCACAAAGTTTTTATCCATCGCTGGCGGATATGATTACTCTCTTGCTATAGACGATACGAGCAATCTTTGGGCGTGGGGACATAACAACTATGGCCAAATCGGGAATGGAACAACAGATGATGTTTTAACCCCTACGCAAATAATGGCGGGCACAAAGTTTTCATCCATCGCGTGCGGAGAATATCACTCTCTTGCCATAGACGATACGGGCAATCTTTGGGCATGGGGATACAACTACTATGGCCAAATCGGTAACGGAGAAAGAACAAATGTTTTAACCCCGACACAAATAATGGCGGGCACAAAGTTTTTATCCATCGCGTGCGGAGTTGGTCACTCTCTTGCTATAGACGATACGGGCAATCTTTGGGCATGGGGATACAACTACTATGGCCAACTCGGGGATGGAACAACAACAAATGTTTTAACCCCGACGCAAATAATGGCGAGCACAAAGTTTTCATCCATCGCTGGCGGACAATACCATTCTCTTGCCATAGACGATACGGGCAATCTTTGGGCGTGGGGACATAACAACTATGGCCAAATCGGGGATGGAACAACAACAAATGTTTTAACCCCGACGCAAATAATGGCGGGCACAAAGTTTTCATCCATCACGTGCGGAGATGGTCACTCTCTTGCCATAGACGATGCGGAGAATCTTTGGGCGTGGGGGGAAAATTACTATGGCCAAATCGGGAATGGAACAACAGATGATGTTTTAACCCCTACGCAAATAATGGCGGGCACAAAGTTTTCATCCATCGCGGGCGGATATGGTCACTCTCTTGCCATAGACGATGCGGGGAATCTTTGGGCGTGGGGGGAAAATTACTATGGCCAAATCGGGAATGGAACAACAACAAATGTTTTAGCCCCGACGCAAGTAATGGCAGGCACAAAGTTTTCATCCATCGCGGGCGGAGATGGTCACTCTCTTGCCATAGACGATACAGGCAATCTTTGGGCATGGGGATACGACAACTATGGCCAACTCGGGAATGGAACAACAACAAATGTTTTAACCTCGACACAAATAATGGCAGGTACAAAGTTTTCATTCATCGCGTGCGGACAAAACCATTCTCTTGCAATAGACGATGCGGGCAATCTTTGGGCATGGGGATATAACAACTATGGCCAAATCGGTAACGGAACACAAACAAATGTTTTAACCCCGACACAAATAATGGCGGGCACAAAGTTTTCATCCATCGCGTGCGGACAATCTTACTCTCTTGCAATAGACGATACAGGCAATCTTTGGGCATGGGGATACAACTACTATAGCCAACTCGGGAATGGAACAACAGCAAATGTTTTAACCCCGACGCAAATAATGGTGGGCACAAAGTTTTCATCCATCGCGTGCGGACAATATCACTCCCTCGCAATAGACGATACGGGCAATCTTTGGGCATGGGGATACAACTACTATAGCCAACTCGGGAATGGAACAACAACAAATGTTTTAACCCCGACACAAATAATGGTGGGCACAAAGTTTTCATCCATTGCGTGCGGATATAATCACTCTCTTGCCATAGACGATACGGGCAATCTTTGGGCGTGGGGACAAAACAGCTATGGCCAAATCGGTAACGGAACAACAACAAAGGTTTTAACCCCTACGCAAATAATGGTTGGCACAAAGTTTTCGTCCATCGCGTGCGGAACTGGTCACTCTCTTGCTATAGACGATGCGGGCAATCTTTGGGCATGGGGGGAAAATAACTATGGCCAAATCGGTAACGGAGAAACAACAAATGTTTTAACCCCGATACAAATAATGGCGGTCACAGAGTTTTCATCCATCGCGTGCGGAACTGCTTACTCTCTTGCTATAAGCCATGCGGGCAATCTTTTGGCGTGGGGATATAACGCCAATGGCCAACTCGGATTTTTATCCAGTCCATTAACGCCAACATTTGTCAATGTTCCTCAAATCAGCATACTCCTTTCAATTATATCGGATTTGAACGTCAAAATCGACACCCTTTCCGCCCAAATCACAGATTATCAAAATCAATTAGCAGCCGCCAACGCCGCAACCGCCGCCCAACAAGATATTGTCAAAGACATTACCGACCAATTAACCGCCGCAGGTTATGATGATTTGGCAACCGCGCTGAGTGATTTGGTGACCGCGCAAAGTGACGCCGCGAGATATTACTCGCAGGTTCTGACACTTGCGCAGGAAAAGCAGGATTTGTACGATGCGATTCACGGCGCGGACGGCACGGACGAAACAAGTGGCTATTTGAAAAATATTTCAGATTTGACCGCCGCAAATATTAATTTGCAAGCCCAAATTGACAACTTGAACACCGCATTACAGGCAATCGACGAACCCGATTTGGCGACATTGATAAGCGATTTTGAAAACAATTTGACCGCGCTTTCCACCGCGCAGGACAATGTTGCGGACTTGACTGGGCAGCTTACGATTGCAAATGGTCTTAAACAAACATATTATGATAACTGGCAGGCGGCTTTGACTCAAATCGGCACAGACCAAACCACGATTGATTATTGGAAAGATTTTTACGACGCCGCCAAAACAACGGCAGACGATTTGCAAGGGCAACTTGACACCGCGAACCAAACCGTTTCCGACCAACAGGATTTCATTGACGGAATAATCACGGCTCTGGGCGTTTCCGATGCCGCCGATATAGCACAGGAGATTTTAGATTTGCAAAATTTAAATGCGCAAAATGCGGCAGACCTTGCCGCCGAAACCGTGCTTTACAATCAAGCCATAATCGATCTTAACCAAGCAACGGCCGATTTGGCAACCGCGAATACGAATTTGACAGCGGCACAAAACACGATTGACGCGCGAAATGTCGTAATCAACGCCGCGATTTCGCAGTTAGGTTTGTCGGGCGATGCAAGCGATACAAGTGCCGCCGACCTGGCCACCGCTATCAAAAGTTTGCAGGATGCAAACGCACAATATGCGATAGACATTGCAACCCAAACCGCGCGTGCAGTTACCGCCGAAAACAACCTTGCCGCCGTGCAGTTAGACCTTGCCGCAAAACTTGTTTACATTCAATCTCTCGAAGATATTGTAAATGGTATAAACCCAAATACCGACACAATACTGGCGGACTATTTGGCAATCATTGCCGATGTTGGAGTTTCAATCGGCGATTTGCAAAGTTATGTCGCGGGGCTTAACTATTCGATTGCAAGTCTGCAAAGTAAAATGGATAATATTGTGACCGCGCTGGGTGTTGCAAACTCTGACGACATTACCACTGCAATTCAAGATTTGCAAGATAAAGCTGCGCAACTATTAGCCGCGCAACAAACAATTAGTGAACAAGAACAAACAATCGCCCAACAAACGCAGGACTTGCAAAATTTGCAGGATGCCAACGATCAACTTACGCAAGATTTGCAAGCCGCAAACGAAGCCCTTAATAATGTCGCGCCCGATAATAATTCAGATTTAGCCGACCAACTTGCCGCCCTGCAACAAGCAAATGACGATTTGACATCGCAATTAACCGCACTCAAAGATAAAAAAGACGGCCAAGCCGACATGATGGGCGACACAATGCTATATGTCGCTGGCGGGCTTGCAATTTTCGCATTGTTGATTTGGGTTATTAAATCAATTCAAACCACGCACCTGCGCAAAAGACTTGCTTATGCCAACCAAGATATTAAAAAAAAGTCAAACACTCTGTCTGAACACACCAAAGCACATCCTACACAAACATCGGCGCAAGCAGCACCTTCACCCACTCAACCGCAACAACACTAGACAATAAATTATCAACCGCGCCCTGTTGCACAGACACAACCGCAAAAACAATCCAACCGCGCCTCCACCTATCGACACAGAAAAACAAGGTTTTTGTTACCTCTTAGTCGGATCATTTGTCATCCAAGAAAAGTTTATTCGACCAACGGTTCCATTCTTCCAATTCAAGGGCTTTACTGCCGCGATTTCCTGCACGACACTTTCGTGTTTTTTCTTAAGTGAATTCATCATAGCGAGTTTGAAGAATCCTTTTCCAACAAAGAAATGTGTGACAAAGGGGTCATGGATAAATCTTGATGGGCAACGCAAAATGATGGAGAATTGGAAAAACTATAAGATTGGCAAAACGATTTTATTCTACTTGTATACGGGTTGTCGGCTGCAAGAAGGGTTTAATGCCATACTTGACTTTGACAAAATGCAGTTGCGAATAACACGCACAAAAACAGAAGAATATGAGGTATCATTAACGGTCATGCCAATATCAAAACAATTCTGCGACCTTATGCGTGACGATTGGGAAACAGTATTTTTAGATACACCATACAAAAAGACAGGCGAGATCAAAACGTATAGCGAAAGTTATATCGGCAAAAAGATTACTGACTTTTTGCAGGCACTTGGCATACAAGACAAATCGCCACACGAAACCGATTTTTTACCGCATGACGATACATTAACATTTTACCGCAACGGACAAAAACCTATTGCCATGAGCAAGGGATGGGAAAAAGCCCCCATAACCTATTCAATCGAAATTAACCGACCCGACAGCAAACCGACCAACAAGCGGAACGGAAAAACATATTACCGCACGCCAAAGGGCAAAGGGTGAACCTGTGACCACCGATGGCGAATTAAGGCACTTGTAAGGCAAAATAAGCGAGCAAATCGCCGAACTTACCAACATGGTAAAATGCTTTTTTAGTGCTTGCAATTCGCAAAACATCGAGGTAGAATCATCGAAGCAAAATGCTTTGCCGTTTTGCAAAGTGAACCTTGACAACACCAATAGCGGAACAAACGCAACTGCTTTGCTTTTCTTGTATCGTCCATTAGAAAGCTTGTTGCTCTTGTTACTATATTTAAAGTCCAACTCGCACGCCAATTCAACGGCGGTAAGAAGGTTTTGAATATCTGAATAACTAATGATTTATGAACTGCAATAAATCAAAAAGATCATTCGACATAGAAAAAGTAGACTTGCTCTTTACAGTTTTATTTCTATTAAGATCAATTTTTAATTCCCCACCAATCTTCTGCACATTCCCGCAAATAATTATGGTTTTATTATCAAAATCAATGTGATCCCATCTTAAGCCAAGCACTTCACTTCTCCGTAATCCCAATAAAAAAGTTACCTTAAAAATCCTTTCAAGCGGTGATTGCTCATCATGTGCCACTTTGAAAAACTCATCCATCTCTACTTTAGTAAAGCACTCACCACTATTTTCTTCTGCACTAGCTCGCCTTAACATTTTTTTAGTATCGACCTTGGCAAAAGGATTTTTCTCAATCTGTTCAAAGTTTTCTGCTTGGCGTAAAGCCGGACGAATTGAATTCATATAGCGCTTAATAGTTCTGACAGTTAGTCCTTGAGACTTAAGCCAATTTATAAAATCAGATAGGTGCTGCGGCTGGGTGTTCGTAAGTAATAATCCATTCAGTCCTTGCATCTCTAAATATTTTTCGAATCTATCTATATTTCCTTTATATCCCAAATGGGTAGTTGGTGCTATACCATTTTCTCCAAGCATCAAGTTATCGGTGAAATCATTTAAGTATTGAATGAGCGTGGAAGAACAATCTATCTTTTTGAAATGCCGAGGAGCACTTATTTCTTTCTCCCACTCTGCATCAAGTCGCCCTATGTTTAAATTCAATAGCGCTCTTAATTCTTTAACTCTTCCTCTGGAGTTTGCGGAAATATCTGTTGGTATGTCTTTAGAGTTACGCCGACCACTTGAATCAACGGCACGATTAATTCGCAGGTAAACCTTTTCGCCATCACTGGTGTTTTTGAACATTGTTCTTCCGCTTATGGCAAACTTGCCACCTTTTACTGATATCAGTAGTTCACTATTTCCCATTGCACGCTCCTTCATCAAATAATTTTTTCGCATTTTGTTGTATCGGTTGTGCGAAGCGATGTATTTCTTGACATCTGCTCTAGCTACAAAAGTTTTATTAGCAAAACCGAATGTGTTAAGTAACCCGAATTTAATTAGTTCGAAATACTTTGTTTTGCCACATTTCAGCAATGCTCTCGCTTCTTTATGAGTTATCCAGTCCTGTTTTGATTTCACAATCTAATTTTGGACAACTCAATACTGTTATACGCATTCACTTTATTATGGCTTTGGGGCGAATGCGACAAAGAAAAATATCCGCAATCAAGTATTTAATTAACTTGTGCGTGTATATTGATATTTTGCAACACGAAGAAACAAAAACAAACGAACATCGCAAAAACCTTGATTTATCAAAAGTGAGCGAAAGAGAAAGGTTATTAGTCATTGAACACAAACTAACCGAGCCGATTGATATAGTGTCAGTTCCGCTTAATATCGTTACACAGAGCGAAAAAGATATACTCGTACAATTAAAGATTTTGTTTGGTCGTGGTGCGAACATTGAATTGAACAATATCAAGGCAAGTCAAAAACAAAGACACTTACTTGAAATCATTAAAAGTCAATCAAAGAAAATCAAAATCACGGAGCAAGAAAAAATAATCAACAATCTACTTTTTGATAATATAGGTCTTACATCTCTATAAGATAATACTTTTCATTTCGCTTGGTATCTTGCCAAACAATATCGTATTTGTTGTTAAGTTCGATATATTCAATTTCTTTTAATGCCCCTGTTGGCTTGTTCACTTTGCCATATACAGAGTTTTCTTTGCGGAAGTATTTATATATGCCGTCAACCCTTTTATCTGCTCCGTCATAAAACTTTTTATATTCGCTTGGAAAAATAGTCACGCAATAGGTTTTATTAAAACCAAGTTCTTTTAATTGCTCCATAAACTTAATATCTTTAATGAAAGAGTAAAGTTTTTCAGGGTACTGGCTATCGGTTGGGTATTTCAGTTCAATAGCGTATTTTTCGCTCTTGTCGTGATTGTAAATAACAATGTCAATTTCGTGTTTGACTGTTTTTGCGTTCATAAAAAAGAAAGATATATTCCGTTCAAACTGTATTTTATAGTCCTTGATTTTGTTCCGCAAAAATATTCCGAGTTCGTGTTGCAAACTAAACTCGTTGTAAATCTCGATTGCGTTATCAGTCGCAAACTCTAAAAATTCTTCGATTGTTTCTTTGAGCCTTAACATATCCTTATATTATCAAAAAAGTAACCTTTCGGCTACCTTTTAATTTCAATGCCTGTCATTCCGTTCACAAACAAAAATTTTACTTTTTCTTCGTGTTCGAACATTAACATTACTGGCAGGGGCTGTAGGAATCGAACCTACTCTACTTTCGAAATGGTTTTGGAGACCACCGCCATCCCAATAGGCGAAGCCCCTGTATATATTGTGTATATCACAGTACACAACGAATTATTCTAGTGCATTAACTGTAAAAATGCAAGTGATTTTCTTTTTAGCATTTTATGCAAACTAGGCTTATGGAAATCTTTAGAATCAGTCATTAAATCAAACTCAGTCCTTGCAGTTTTGGAGACTACTATTCTACCATTAAATTAACCCCCTTTGACCTGTTTTTAGGTTAATTTAAGTGCTATTCAGTTGTCAAGGAACACACACAGGAAGCCATCAGTTTTGGAGACCAGCGTACTACCGATATATACGAACCCTTTTAGGGTTGTATTTTAGCATGATGCAAAACTTTTGACAATAGTTTTTTAGACGAGAGGAGTGGACAACATACGAATGATTTGATACAATCATACATGAACAAAAGAGAATGTCCAAAATGTGGGAATAGGAATAGGCAAGTATGGAATGGGAAGAACCCATCGGGTTCACAGAAGTTTTTATGTATGGCGTGCGGAAGGGTGTATACACCAAGCCCTACTCCAAAAGGATATTCGGAGGAGATAAAACAACAAGCATTCAAAATGCAATTTTCAGGCAGCAGTCGTAGAATGATTGGTAAAGTAATGGGGATGAGCAAAGCAAATATCTTTAACTGGGCAAAAAAAATTTCAACCAATGCGTCCGCCATGGAGAAGTAAACATACATTCAACAACATTTACGAAATGGATGAACTTTGGCACTTTGTGAATAAGCGACCACGCACCGAAACCAGAGAAAATGTCTATGTGAATGTGTTGATGAGCAGAGAACCCCGCCAAATTATATCAATAACAGCAAGTTATACTAAACCCGCCGTAGATTTTCAAAAAGTAGTAAATACAGCGGGATACTTTTATCAATGCAACACAGATGTGAATTTTACGTATCAAGACGTAATATATCCCAACAAACACAAACAAAACTCATGGGACAAGAGTGACACACACAACATCGAATCCGTAAACGCAGATTTACGAACCTATATTCCCGGACTCCGTAGGCGTTGCCGCTGCTTTCACAGAAACATCAAAATACTTAATGCAATGTTGCAAATATTCGCAAGTGTCTACAACAAATTCGGTGAAGCAAAGTTTCTACATCGTAAAAAACTCATCGAACAATATGGTATGAGCGCAAAACTCTGGAATTACTACAAAGACCCACCTATGTCTCTTTTTGATTTTGTTTTATCATTTGTATATTGTCCACTACTATAGATGAGTGGGACAAAATCGAGAATGCTGTTAGTGGCGCGCCAGCCTATATTATTAGTTAATAGCACGCAACGCATGAGAGACCACTAAAATTACTTAATGGCGAATGATTATTGACTAATGAAAAGTACAGAGTATCATAAAGCATGCGCGCAGCGTATAAGTATAGCGCAACGTTAGAAGCGTTAGGTGGCTAGCGGGATTGTACTTCAGTTCCGCTTGTTACGTTTGATTTCGGAAACGGCTAATTCGTCGGCGCGGTTATTATTTGGATTGTCCGAATGTCCCTTAACCTTAATATAAGTGGGGGAGTATTTTTGATTAAGTTCAAGCAGTTCGCGCCAAAGGTCTGCATTTTTGACATCCTTTTTGTCTGCGGTCAGCCAGCCGTTGCGATTCCAGCCAGCAAGCCATCCTGAATTTATAGCGTTAATAACATAAGCAGAATCCGAATAAATCTCAATATTGACTTTAGCGGCAGTCACCGCCTGTAGCCCTTTGATAACCGCGGTCAGTTCCATTCGGTTGTTAGTGGTTTCGGGCACAAAACTGCTTATTTCTTTGCGGGCATCTCCGTAAATCAGAATTGCAGCCCAACCGCCGGCACCCGGGTTGCCGCTGCACGCGCCGTCTGTGTAAATTTTCAGTTTTCTGTCCATATCTTCAACCTTATCAAGCAGAGAAAAATCTGTTGCGGCAAAGGAGTGCCTGCACGATACCTTCAAAAAAAATCGCCGCGAAAAGCACTGACGGCACGACCATAAACACCAAATAGTCAGAGAGATTTACGAACGTCAAGCCTACCAAAATATTTACACAAATTCCAACGACAATCAAGACAACCGACAGCATAAGCCGGAAAATGTGCTCTTTGACGGTGAATTCAAAATTTTCTTTTTGTTTAGGCTGAAAAGCATAAATCAATAAATATGTCAAAAAATACAACCCGACAAGCAGATAAGCCACAGTAAAAAGACCTTTTTCCGCCTTTGTTAGTTCAACCGTAAGGCTTAAGTTAAATATTATGATTACCAGACTTGTCAAAGCCGACACAATTAAGGCGGCAAAGAATTGCAGTTTGTTCACCAAAATCAAACCTGTATTATTTTCGGGCGTTTTTTTAAAAACCGTAAAAAATTTATTTTCGGCGTTTTTTTTTCCTGCCGTAAACGCTTCGCCAAAACTTCCGTCATAGTGCTTGATAAACGGCTCAATCTTAACGTCGTACTGCGCGATTTTCGCCGCCTTTGCCTGTACCGTGCTTTCGCGGTTTGCGTTTAAAACGGCGCAGTCGCCCGGAGCCAAGTATTTTGCGAAAATAGTGCTTTGCTTTGTTTGTTCCAGTGCTGCTTCCTGCGGCGCGGTCGTTATAAGCACTTGCTGTTGAAAGTCTTTATCAGCAGGAAAGTTTTTCGTCTGCGTCTGTGCGGAATTTAAGATGTAGTTTTGTAATATCTGGGTTTCTTCCGGTGTTCGGGTAATTTCTACGATAGAAGCCATTCCCGCTGTTTCATTTAATGCAGCCAAATCTGCAGACTTCATTTTATTAGAAATTTCCGATATTCCAACCGGCAAAGTTAAATAGTCGTCGCTTGCGGCAAACGGATTATATGGCAAGATTTCGGAGATGCCGCCTTGCTGTTGCGCCGAATGCGCCGAGTCATAAACCGGTTTGACCGCTTCAGGAGTTTCAAAAACTTTAGCGCTTTCGGAATAGTCCGCGCTTCGCTCGTCTGTCTTTTTTCGTTTTGTGCCGTCAACCAAAGTATCAATAACATCTTTTGCAGCATGCCAGCCGACTTTTTTTTCGGTAAACGATTTCAGTCCAAGCTCGGTTAATTTATAATAATGCCTTCGTCCGCCGATAGCGCTGTCCCGCCAGAAACTGGAAATCATTTTGCGCGCTTCAAGGCGTTTAAGGCTGCTGTATAATGTAGGCTGCTTTAAAATATATGTGCCGCCGCTTGCGTCCTTGATAAGGTTGCAAATCTCAAGCCCGTACATCTCGCCGCGGTGTAGGCAACGTAAAATAATGGTATCAATGTTCCCGCGAATTAGATCGCTGTTTAAACTGTGTTCGTTCTCGCTTGCGCTGCGGCTCACGCTTCGCGCATTTTCGCTGTGCGCATCTGCACTCTGCTTGTCATTGTGTTCCATACAGTCCAAGTTACCAATATACCGGAGCTGTTGTCAATTAAAAAGCGTGGTCAAGCCAACGTTGAAGTACTCCGCTTAAAACACTTTCAAAAGCAGCATTTTTCGTTTATACTTGAATAATGCTTGACCCAAGAAATATATATCGCAGCAAACGCAAAACTTTGGCAATTTTTATTGACTCCAACGGAGTGCTTATTGTCAAGGCTCCTTTAAGGCTGTCCGAGCATAAGATTTTTGAATTTATCAAATCTAAGGCTGATTGGATTAAAGCCCGGCAGCGCAAAGTCGCGGAAAATTCCTATATTAACCGCAGCGTAGTGTCCTATAACACATTCTTATTTATGGGAAAAGAGCTGACCCCCGTGATTACAGGCAAAGCTAAAAGTATTGTCCGCACCGACAGCACTTTGTTAATCCCTGCATCATATTCGCCGGAAAAGCTGCTTAAAAAAGTGGAAAAGTACCTGAAAACCTGTGCCCGGGCAATACTGGATGAAAGAGCACAATACTTTGCCAATCGGCTTAAGCTTGATGTTTCCGCGGTTGGTATCAACAATAACAAGACGCGGTGGGGGAGCTGCGACATAAACCGGCAAATTAATCTTAATTGGCGGACGGTTATGCTGCCTCCGAATCTATTTGATTACATTTTGGTGCATGAGTTTTGCCACCTGCTTGAGTTTAATCATACTAAAAACTTTTGGGCGGTCGTGGAAACAATCCTGCCAGACTGGCGCGTCTTGCGCAAACACTTGAAGCAAATGAACTGGATACTTTCACTTTTCCGCAAATGATATTACTTTAATAGGCAAAAATTATTTATGAAAGCGTGAAGCTTTGCTAAATACTTGACAACGCACAATTAGGTAGTTATAATCACAGCATATATTATTAAATACTTTAAAGGTTGGGGACCGAAAGGCGATTATGATGTTCAAAAATAATTAAGGAAGATTTTACAAATGAAAATTTTGATTAAATTTTTTGTATTATTAACTTTCTTTGCAGGAATATTTTGTTTTGGTTTGTTTTTGAAAATGGATACATTAGAAAGTGATATTTACTCTGGTGTTATCGTAGCTATAATCTCTGCGATATTAAGTGGTTATTGGCTTAAAATACAACAACCGCGATTTGTAATATCAAGAAGAATAGGCAAAGTTACAAGAAATTTTAATGGTCAATCAAAAGAATATTACATAATTAAAATTCTAAATTTGGGTATGCAACATTTACGGCAAATTGAAATACGGTTATTTTTTTTCGTACGCAAAAACTTTGTCATCTGGTAAAAAAACGACTATTGATTTTTGTGGAAAAAAAGTAAATGTGGAAAATGATAGAGACGATAAAAACGGGGTTATTGCATATCCGCATCAAAGCGGAATCTTTAAAATCAATAAAGTGGAAAAAATTAATGGCATACGAACAATAGATACTATGAATGATATATCGATATACATACCGCTAAGGCCCAAAATTTTTTATCAAACCGATAAAAATGAAACCGAAAATACAAATAGTAACAATAGGACACTCGAAGAGTTTTTTGACCGAACAGCATATGACAAAAAACATGATTTATTTCGTCATCTTTTGCTTGAATTTTCCGCACGAAGTGAGCGAACGGACAAAGAACGCACACAAACGACTATTTATTCAAAAGAACATATACATAACAAAGAATTTGAAATAGGGAACTCGCTCTATTTTGTAGATGAAAAACGAAGCTTATTTGAAAACTTTTGTGTATGGATTAAATGCAAATGTCCAATCATAGGAAAAAGATATATAAGTAGAAATACTAAAGCAAAAGGCACAAAAATCTAATCTACATGTACCGAGAAAGATTTTCTGCAGATGGCACAACAACATGAAAAAGATATCGTTCAAAAAAGCGAAACATAGGCAGGGTGTGTGTGGGCAAGGGTAAATCTCTTGCCACACACCCTGGCCTTGCGTTTTTCTTGCCGTTTTCGTGTGGGTGTAAAAATCTCGTTTGCATGGTCGCAATAACTCAAGCGAAGTCACAGAAAAGCCAAGCGAGCCGGTGGAGCAGAGCACAGCATGGCGAGAGTCAAAGCATTAAGCACAGCGAAGCGAACATGCTCCGGAATGGGGCAGTGGACAACAGTGCGGAATTGTTGCAAAACGCAATGCGAAGCATCGCAATGCGTAGCAATAGCAGTGCCTTAACTTCTAGAACAGAGCAGGCTGACAGAGCACAAGCAAAGCGAATATATTAAATCAAGCAAGTCGCACAGGCAAGCACATGCGCACTGAGAGACGCACAGCAATATTAACGAAAATGCACCCGTCGTAATAAGTCCTGCAACAAAATCCACAAAAAATAAATTCGAAAGTTGGTTTGAAGTGATACAGAAGCACTCAGCAGTCAAAAGCTCCGAAATCAAGACAATCTAAACAGATCCAGACAGATCCAGAATGATAACATTTGATGATTAGTTTAACTATGCGTAAAAGACAAGTTTTACGCAATATTAACATATATATATAAAGAGATGTGCGGAACATGGTTTTGTTCTCTGGTATCAAATATTTCTCGTAAAGATTTTACAAAGTCCATTGGGCTTTCGCGGTTTACAATAATTCGCGCGTTATTGGAAAATCATCATATAAACGGACAATATTTTCAAGGAACGATTTTGCATCTTGAACCTGCCAAAATTCTTTTGCATCCAAAAACAGAGGCCAAACGTTGTTTTGACAAGTGAAACCGTCCATTTGGCAATTCAGCAGATAATTAAGAACTTTTTTGAAAATTTGGGTTAGTTCTCCCCCAGTTAAAGCCGAATTTTTTGTCGAATCCTTTAAATAAGATGGTAAAAATAGATTATTAGGGACGTTATACAGTATGCATTCGATAAAATAGCCCTTTGTCTTAACTGTTTGGCTAAATTCCCGGGAGTATATTGCATTAAGCGTCTTGAAAAGGCGCACCAGACGCTTGAAATTGCCGTTGGTTTCATCATCTTTTACTTTTCCGTTTTGCGCATGAAGCACGGGAAAAGAAACGATATTCTTTTCAACGTTTTCATCGTACAACAAAATTCCCTTAAACTTCTCCCCTGTCGAATCGTTGTATTCAAACGAAAAACCGGGTGTGATTTCCACTGTATGCTTAAGTTTTCCTATATTTTCCAGCACAATATTTTTTGTCTGAGAAATCACTCCGGATTTCGGGGCACCATACGAGTTTTGAATTCCTGTTTGTGCTGCGCCGATCTCTTTCACCAAAGATTCAAAAAGCAGATTTTTAAAATCGCGCGGAGTAAAACCCAAACTTGCAGAAATAAAAAAATCATTGATAATCCTGTATCCCGGTACGAATTTCTCGTGTGATGACTTCCCGCCTCTCTCAATAAAACTTTCAGGGTCAAATTCGTCTGTTTTTTTAAGTTCAACCATTATTTCAACTGAGCTTGGAAAATAAATATTGGTTTGATTTGCGTAACTGCCGTGAATGTATATTTTAGCATCCGCCGGATTAAACACAAGACCGGCTTTATCTGCGCATTTTTCAAGCGCGCGGACAATATAACCGCGTGCGATTTCAAAATCATCTTTAACGCTTTTTAAATCGAATTTCGCGGAGGCTGCTTTTAAAAAAGTTTCGTTAAACGACACAACTTGCTCTCCCCATACACATGGCAATTTATAGCATGTTTTTGAGCGAAATAGCAAGCAAACTTGATTACTAATTATCAATGGTCTCTAATGACTAACTAATGAAAATTTACGCTAATAGCTACAACCAAACGTCATTAGTCATTAATCTAGTTATCTGTATCCTCTAAAACCAACGCTCTGCCGTGGCAAGCCAGCGGACATTTTCCGCAGGCAATACATTTCGAATAATCAACCGTTGGTGCTGCAAAACCGCGCTGAGATAACGCCCCTACCGGACAGACTCTTACCGCAGGGCACGGATGATTTTGTGGGCATCTTGATGGATACACTTTTAAAATTTTATTTTTCATATGTATTCTCCTTTTATTAATATATAGTATGTCAAACTGGCGATTGTCAATAAAATATTTGCTAATGACTTAAAACGACTAATGTCAATAAATGACAATTAATGAAAGATTTATGCTAACGCTACAACGAATTAAATCCAATAATAATTAAGTCATTAGTAATTAGTAAATAGTCAGTTTTTATAACTTTTTCCGAAAGCAAGACATTTTTTATTAATCTCAATAAGGTTTGGCTTGTTTGCAAAGACTTTTTCGATGCTTGCTTCCGCATTTTTTAAACTGATTGAACTCAGAAAATTAAGTAATATCCCGAACATAATCACATTGCCACTTTTGGGATTGATGTCGAATGCCAGCGAATTAACGGGAAGATAATAAACGGTTATATCCTTGCGTCTGGCTTTTGTTTTAATAATATCGGAATTAATAAAAAGAATTCCACCTGCAACGACTTTATTTTCAAATTTTTGTAGCGCTTCTTCACTTGAAACCACTGCAATATCAGGATTTGTTATTACCGGACTTGGGATTTCTTTGTCAGAAATTACAACCGAGCAATTTGCGGTTCCGCCGCGCATCTCGGGTCCGTACGAAGGAAGCCATGAAGTGTATGCTCCTGCATCCAATGCGGCATACGAGATGAAAAGCCCAAGAGACAAAACGCCCTGTCCCCCGAAACCGCCGATAATTATCTTTTTACACAACGACGTTGCTGCCTTCTTTTCTGCGTTACGCGCTAGCGCGCTACTATGCGCTATACTCATTATCTACTCTCCTTTATCTCTGAATACGCCAAGCGGAAAGGTTTTTATCATTGCGTTCTTGACAAAATCCATAGACTGTACTGGTGTCATGTTAAGGTTAACCGGACAATTTGAAAGAACTTCAATAAGGGAAAACCCTTTTCCGTCCGCTTGGTTTTGGAAACCTTTTTTGATGGCAGTTTTTGTTTTTAATACATTTGCGGCATCGTGAATGCTTGTCCGCGCAATAAATGCAGGGGCTTCCATTGTGGCAAGTATCTCGCAGAGTTTTATGGGGTAGCCCTGAGTCTCGGTGCGCCCTTCAGCACTGGTTGTGGTTCTTTGCCCAAGCAGTGTTGTCGGTGCCATTTGACCGCCCGTCATTCCGTAAATTGCGTTGTTGATAAAAACTATTGTAAAATTTTCACCGCGCGCAGCCGCGTGCATGACTTCCGCCAAGCCGATGCTTGCAATATCACCGTCGCCTTGATACGCAAAGATAATTGATTCCGGTAGCGCTCGTTTGATTCCGGTAGCAACCGCCGGAGCGCGTCCGTGAGCCGCCTGCATCATATCAAAATTAAAGTAATCATAAGCAAAAACAGAACATCCGACGGGAGCAATGCCGATAACTCGGTCATGTAAACCAAGTTCCTCGATGGATTCGGAAATAAGACGGTGCACAATCCCATGACCGCATCCAGGGCAATAATGAAACTGAGTTTCAGCAAGCATCGGCGATTTGGAAAAAACTTTTTTCATAACTTACCCTCCAAAACAGCAGCAACAATGTCTTCCGGAGTCATTAAATTTCCGCCTACACGGTTAATGAGCTTGACGGGTTTTCTGCCGTTCACCGCAAGCCTGATGTCCTCTATCATCTGCCCCATTGACAGTTCTACCGCTATAAACTCGCGCAAGTTTTTATTGCCACAAAGCCGCTCGATTGCACCTGTCGGAAAAGGCGACAAGGTAATAGGGCGAAACAGCCCAGCTTTAACATTTTTTTCACGAAGCAAATCCACCGCAGCCTTACAAACGCGCGACACTATGCCGTAAGCCGCGAAAATAATCTCGGCATCCGCGGTCATGTACTCTTCCGATTGGGTTTCGTGCTCGCAAACCGTCCTCCAAGTTGCGTACAAATCCGCGATACGGCTTTCAAGGGCATCCGGGTCAATGTACAGTGAATTGATTATTTTTACGTCTTTGCCGTGGTGTCCGCCGGTTGCAGTCCAACTCTTTTTGGGAAGTTCGTTTATATCACGCATCTGTGGAAGTTCGGCAGGTTCCATCATTTGACCCAAAACCCCATCGGCAAGAATAATAGCGGGAAGCCGGTATTCGTCCGCCTTATCAAACGCTTTGTAAGTCAGTTGCGCCACCTCTGAAACACTGTTCGGTGCATAGACAATGGTTTTATAATCACCGTGTCCGCCGCCTTTGACCGCCTGGAAGTAATCCCCTTGTGCCGCCAAAATTCCGCCAAGACCGGGTCCCGCGCGCATCATATTCACTATGACGCAAGGCAACCTCGCACCGGCAAGATAACTTATTCCTTCCTGTTTAAGGCTTATACCCGGGCTGGAAGAGCTTGTCATCGCGCGCGCCCCTGCCCCCGCCGCACCGTAAACCATATTAATTGATGCAATTTCGCTTTCCGCCTGAACAAAGTGTCCACCAACCTCCGGCATTCTTTTTGAAAAGTACTCCGGTATTTCATTTTGCGGAGTTATGGGATATCCAAAGTAACACCGGCACCCTGCGCGGATTGCCGCCTCGGCTATCGCTTCGTTGCCTTTATAAAGATTTTTCATTTTACCTCTTTTTTATAGACCGTAATTGCAGTATCCGGACACATTACAGCGCAAAGAGTGCAGGAAATACAATCATCCTGTGAACTACATTCAGCGGTGTTATAACCTTTTTTATTAAGTCTCCCGCTTAGTCGCATAATTTTTTTAGGACACGCTGCAACACAAAGAGCACATCCTTTACAAACATCACCGTCAACAACAATCTTATCCGTATCTTTCATGTCGCACTTCCTTGAAAACCTTTTAGGGTCAATTTTCTATAATTCTATCGTATGTACCCAACCCTTCGGAGCTTCTTTAGCCTTTGTTTGAATATCAATTAATGTATCGTAAAGCTTTTTAAGCGTCGGTCCCATTCCTGTAAATTCAGTTACTTCACCGTTATAAGTGATAGATTTTACCGGCGAAATAACCGCTGCGGTTCCGCACAAGCCGCATTCCGAGAAATTCCCAATTTCGTCAATACTTATCCGGCGCTCCTCACATTCAAGTCCCAAACTTTTCGCAATTTCAAGAAGTGACCGCCTTGTGATTGACTGTAAAATGCTATCTGACTTCGGCGTCACAATCTTGTTTGAAGCCACAAAGATTATGTTCGCGCCTTTGGTTTCCTCGATATATTTCCGCTGTGCAGGATCCAAGAAAAGACAATCATCAAAACCCTGCTTTTTGGCAATATCACCGGCATACATACTCATTGCGTAATTAAGTCCTGCTTTTACGTGACCCGTGCCTTTGGGAGCCGCACGGTCAAAATTGCTGACCATAAGCCTAACCGCCGTGAAACCTCCTTTATAATAAGGTCCAACCGGAGAAGCATACACCCTGAACATATACTCGGCGGCAGGGGCAACTCCAAGAACCGGGCTGATACCCATTACAAATGGTCGAACATAAAGCGCCGCGCCCGTTCCGTAAGGCGGTATCCAAGTGGCATTTGCGGCAACAACTTTATCAACAGCGTCAAGAAACATTTGGACAGGCACCTCAGGAATCATCAGCTGCCTGCAAGATTGCTGTAAACGTTCAGCGTTCAAATCAGGTCGGAACACAACAATGCTTCCGTCTTTGGCAGTAAACGCCTTAAGTCCTTCAAAGCATTGTTGCGCGTATTGAAAAATGCCAGCACTTTCGCTTATTTTAATGTCAGCATCTTTAATAAGTTTACCTTTTCCCCATTTTCCATTCTCCGTCACCGAAACAAAACGAAAATCTATCGGGATATATGCAAAACTCAAATTTTTCCAGTCCAACTCTTTTTTATTCATATCTTTAAACCCATTTTTTTGTCCATAATTACCCTCACAACATGAATAATTATAGCAAGAAAACACGCCTCAGGTCAAATGAAAAATTCACGACCTCACGCGCCAACATTTTTACTGTCAATTTCGGATAGGTCTCCGACGATTAAAACAGTAAACTCTGCGGTAATTTTCGGATTATCTTTGTATTTAACGATGATAGCAACACTGCCTTTTTCCATGAATTTTCCTTCGGTGTTGCCGACATAATACACTAAACTCAAATCATTGGTGCTAAGTTCAACCGAAATGCCGCTGCTGTATACAGCATCAACTTTAAGTCCTGTCACATCTAAGGTTTCGCCCAAAACATAGACTGTTTTGTTTGGTACGGAAACAATTGTGATGCTGTCAAGCGTAATTTTTGCGTCATCGCCAGCAGAAAAAACAGTCCCGCAAGCCGCAAGTACAATCGCCGCAACTGCAACCAAAACCGCAAGAGCAACTAGTTTTATTAACTTACCCACCAAAATATTTTAGCACATTTTATAAAAAACATGCAAACGGAATTTATCCAAACAAACGTATTGACCATTAAACTATATAAAAAAATTATCTTTTTAGCGCACTTTGCTTATTAACTGCGTTTTGTAAAAACCTTGTCAATAAGTCCGTATTTTTTTGCTTCGTCTGCACTCATGAAAAAGTCGCGTTCACAGTCTGCCGCAATTTTTTCCAGAGGCTGACCGCAATTTTCCGACAATGCCTGATTTAGCCGCTTCTTAAGTTTCAAAATGTGCTCAGCCTGTATTTGAATATCGGTTGCCTGTCCGCGCGTTCCGCCAAGCGGTTGGTGGATCATAATCTCACTATTACTCAAAGCGAACCGCTTGCCTTTTGTGCCTGCCGCCAACAAAAATGCACCCATCGATGCCGCCATACCTACACAAATCGTGCTTACGTCGCACTTAATGTAATTCATTGTATCAAAAATCGCAAAGCCGTCACTTACGCTACCGCCGGGACTGTTAATATAAAGACTTATATCTTTGGAAGGATCTTTTGCCTCTAAATAAATTAACTGTGCAATGACCAAGTTTGCGGTCTGAGTATTCACTTCACCATTGAGAAAAACAACACGGTCCTCCAGAAGCCTCGAATAGATATCATAACTGCGCTCACCGTTCCCTATCTGGTCTACTACCATTGGAATTAACATGTTAAAAAGTCCTCCTAAATCAATTATGTCCTAGTTTAGGGCATTTTTCATATTTTTGCAAATGAATTTTTAATACCGATTCTTAAAATGCCAGTAATTTGTCAGTAATTTCTATGGGTAAACCCCCACCATCTTAAATCTTTAATTATAAATATTTTTTATACCTACTTCGGTAATTGTTACATCTTTTGGCATATTGACGACTAAACCTGAAAAAATAGCTCAAAAGAAAAGCGTAAACCAGCACCCCCCTATTTCGCGGTAATCTTTGCGGTAAGCATTAGTATCAAATTCTTTCTTTTGTCATGCATTTTGCCGACTTCGAAAAACCACTGCTGTATTGCCGCCCAAACAAAGCCGGACATTGCTATTATCGTGACTTCCCGCACCATATTGTCGTCGGCTCGGAAAAGATGACCCAATCCATAACACGCAAGCCCCACAACCAACAGTATCAGTGCAGTAACCCGCGATTTCTTTGTTTTGTTCGATAAGTGTATAAGTTCAGCCGCGACTATGTTTTCCAAAGAGTCCTTGAAAGTTTCAATATTTCGCTCGGGCACAACAATTTGCAGTTCTTCATTATTGGAAATGGCAAATTCACATCCGGTTTTAAGCTTTTGATAGCCGTTAAGCGTCAGTTTATCGTCTTTAAAATCGTCGGCTTTAACTGTTATAATGCCGTCTTGTTTCTCTCTGTGTTTTTTCAAAAGAGACCTTTCCAGACTTTTATACTGCCTTATAGTTTTGTATTCCATGTGGGCATATTAGCACAGGAATAATTTTTGTGCAATTAAGTTGGATGCTTAAATGATGACTTACTGTTTAATAATGACTAATCAATGAAGGAAAGATTTGAAAACAAATAATAAATCTCCACGCATGACATGAGGATTATTATTAAAAAAGAAAAGCTACTTTTTTCTGTTAAGTACAAAGCCTGAAACAATCGAAGCAAGGCCGGCAATTCCCAAAAGAATTACACCGAAACCAATGCCATATGGGTTATCTGGAATGTCCTTGTTCACATCGCCAACCATCAAGAGCGCAAATATTAATGCAATAACTGCAATAATTGTAAGAATGTTGTTATATTTCACGAACTTACTGTCTTTTTGCAGTACAACCAAAAGTTTGTATGCAATCAAAATATTCGCAGCAATACCAGACAAAATCAAGATATCGATGTAAAGTTAGTTGCCAATATTGAACCGTCAGTAAACATTACGCTAACACTACAATTGCTAATGCTTGCGCGCTACGCGAATCCACGCTACGCTTTTATTAGTCAATAGTCATTTTATTATTATCTTAATCGGGAATTATATCGTCGAATACTATTGGAATTTGCTTTTTAAATTCAATAAGCAGTTCCCGCATTAAAGTCGATACGCTTGGGTGCGCCGCCCGGGAAGTTCTAAGGCGGAATATATGCCGCCATTCGCGCAAGTTTGCGGTAATGTTTATTTCGGCGTTAATCGAATGAGGCAAAAGCATACGAAGCTGGTCAGGCTTTATGTATAACTCCCCCGCACTGTCTTTAAGGTTAGCCATTTTCATATAAGCTTTTTCGATGTCCAGCATACATTTATACCAAATGTCGTACTCGGGAGTGCCTTCGGTGATATGCTGCGGTTTACTGAATGTAAGTTCGTTGCCGAATTTGCCCTTGGAATAGTTGCAATAGCGCGTGGATTCGATTGCGTAGCTTGCCATGCGGTGGCGCGTCAGGTCCTTATAAAAGCCCATATCGCTTACGAAACGCACTGAGATGTTATAGTGCTCTATCATCGCTTCGTGACCGCTTTTGATAAGCGAGGCTATCAGCTTTTTGGCAGAAGCGCCGTCCGCGCTGATTTTATCTTCACTCCGATAGCAGGTGCGCGCAATCTTTTCCAGATGTTTCAGTATTTTTATCCCATCTGTTTCTGTAAGAATTTCAAACGACGGGGAAACAAGTTTTGCCATGATTAAGTCCTTTTAATTGATAAGTTTGGGTAGCTGATCCAAGCGCAGGGGTGTGTTACGCAATTGTTAGATTTCAAAGGATACATTCGAAGTGTTTTTATTGTCTGTGCACTCAACCACAGGAATAGTCGAACGAGTAGAGTTAGTTTCTTGACAACGAAAAGTTTTATTGACTGAAATCAAGATTACGCTATGGATATCTTTAACAGCCCGTTCAATTACTATAAAATTTCACACGGGCATCAAATCTTTTCGATCAGCACAATAAATCTAACAAGAGCGTAACACTCCCCCCCCCCTTTTTTTACCAAACACAGCGAGCAATTTTACTTATTATCTGCAAATTGCTTGCGTGAATTCACATTAATAGGATAATATATAATATGATTAAAAGCAATGAAAACAAAGGTACTTCGGCTGACAGCATATCCGGCGCGGGTTCAATCAACAAAGTTGCCGAATTTGAAAATGACAATATCGATGACAGCGACCGCGTTCTTGCCGCTCTGCGTAATTCTACGCTGGGTGTTGCTCCAGATGGTCGCGTAAACTCGGGTACTATACAGCCGACAAGTGTAACAGGCACCGCAATTCCAAACTCAGATTCACACACAGAAGAAACCGCCGGCGCATGGATAAACTCTTATAACGGAAGCAGCGACAATTTTCCCACCGAGGTGATTCCTCCTGAAGTAACCGACAATAACGACAGTAGTTTTATAATCTCCCCCGACCTAAGCAACGAGCCAATCAATACTCCAACTCAAAAAAGCGGACGGGTAGTGGTGATTACCGGCGCAAGTCACGGCATCGGGTTGGCTGCAGCAAACTACTTTAAAAAGCGTGGAGACACAGTTGTCGACTTAAGCCGCTCCAGCGGAACCGATGTTACAGATTCGGATGCAGTGCGCGCCTTTTTTGCAAAAATAAACACAGACTACGGGCGCATTGATGTGTTGATTAACAATGCCGGCTTCGGAATTTCGGGAAGTGCGGAAAACACAAGCGCCGACGATGTTACCAAACTTTTCGCCGTGAATTTTGTTGGCGTTTCCAATTGCTGCTCGGCGGTTCTGCCTTATATGCGCAAACTTGGACGCAGTAAAATAATTAATATATCTTCGGTGGCGGCTGTGTTCCCCCTGCACTTTCAATCATTTTATAGCGCATCTAAAGCCGCTGTGACAAGTTATTCAAACGCGCTTCGACGAGAAGTTGCCCCTTTTGGAATAAGCGTTTGTTCCGTTATGCCGGGAGATGTCGCAACGGATTTTACCACCGCCCGAAAGAAGAATGAAAACGATGACGTGATCTATAAGTCCAGAGTAGAGAGAACAATTGCGAAGTATGAGCGCGATGAGCATAACGGCGCAAGTCCGGATTCAATCGCAGAAAAGTTATACAAGATTTCCCTAAAGAAAAACCCAAAGCCGTTTATTGTGCTTGGGTTTAAATACAAACTTTTCGTTTTCTTGACACGCCTTTTCCCGGTGCGTTTTGTGAATTGGGTCTTAGACAAAATATATTAAACGAAAGCAATTTTCCAAGTCTTCATCTTTCAATTGCCTTCGATTCTGCCTTCCCCGTAAATGGGTAGTACTGACTTTCTCTTGAGCACCCTATAAGGCATTTTTCATGTCTGAAAAAAGAGCGGAGGCTCTTTTATGAATATGCGTCAGAACTCCTTATCCTAGTTCTTTGTCCACTCAAACTTTAGCAGCTTTTGCATCACTTAGAAGTTTGGAAAGCTTGGCTTTGTTCCGGTCGGCTTTGTTCTTGTGCATAACACCGTCCTGAGCCGCATTATCCAAAAGGCTTGTCAAAACCGAAAGTAGCTCCGCCGCCAAATCAAGTTCTTTCGCCGCAACCGCCGTACGGAATTTTTTGAGCGCCGAGTTTATTTGACTTTTTATCATGCGGTTTTGAAGATTCTTTTTTTCGTTAACCGAAATTCTTTTTTTTGCGCTTTTAATGTTTGCCATTTGTGATTTACTCTCGTCTCCCTGTTTTATTTTATAAATAGTAAAAAACTCTATCACAACTAATTGTGTTTTGCAAGCACTTTTTTACTAATGACCAATGACGACTAATAAGAAAATGGCCACTGACTAATTTATGAAAGAAATCAGAGTACAATCTATTTAACAATAATTTGTCAATGAGCAAAACACGGATTCGCGCAACCACAAGTGGCAAAGCGTATAGTAATAAGTCATTTAATTAAGGTCATTCGAATACTTGCAAAGACCGCACGCTCATGTTATCATTCGTTTGTGGATGCCATGGAAAGGAACTATGATTTTGTAGCGGACGAACTTGTAAAACGCCTTATTTTGCTTTTCACATTTGACAAGATGGAAATACCACTTACCGAAACAAGCATCAGTGAAATCATCATGGCAAATCCGACATGGATGACCTATATGGATTGCAAAGATTCGTTATTCCTTTTACAGGAAAACAAGTTCATTTACCGCGCTGCGCATGGTGATGAAGTTTCTTTTGGCATAACCCAGGACGGGCGTATGGCGCTTGCGAATTTCTATACAAAAATCCCCGCTTCCATCCGCGAGGAAATCACCGCCTTTGCCAAAGACAACAAACAATACTTCAAGCGCAATCAGGAATATACCTATGATTATTTTAAAAACAGCGACGGAACATATACGGTTGCGCTGCGTATTAAGGATTCCAGCGTGGGAGACTACCTGCTTGACATCAGGATAAAAACCCTTACACGCGCAAGTGCAGTGCGCGCAGCGGCGCGCTGGAAAACTAAAGCACCCGCGATTTATGAGAATATTCATAGTATCATGCTAGAGGACTCAGATAATTGAGACCGAGAGCGTCTGCGAAGTAAGATGCCAGACGATGAAAGTGGCTGGCACCTGCAAAGCTAAACTAGAGAACAGTGAGACTAAAAAAATTAAAGGAGAAATTGAAGTATGGGAAAACAACACAGCTATAAAACAAAAGGAACTTGTTCGCCTAAGATTAACTTTGAAATCGATGACCAAGACCGTGTGCACAATGTAAAGTTTTTTGGGGGCTGTTCCGGCAACACTGGGGGCTTAAGTGCCTTGGTAGAGGGACTGCCTGTCGACGAAGTTGTAAAGCGGCTTGACGGAATTCAATGCCGCAACGGTACAAGTTGCCCCGATCAGCTTGCCAAAGCTATTAAAAAAGTTAAATCGGAAACATAAAGTAAAGAGTAACGCTAATCTCTATTGATCACCGCACAAGTGCAGTTACGCTATTATTATTCAGATGATACTGCAAATGGTTTTTTATGTTTTATTTCATTTAATTTATCAGACTCCTTCTTTTCTACACGCTTTTTTCTCCTTGTTTTGCGATTACAGCAATATTTTTACAAATTTATTTTTGTTTTTTATTTTTGTTTTATTTTTGTTTTTTTTTGTTTTTATTTTTGTTTTATTTTTGTTTTTGTATTGACAAACCCATAAGTAAATGGTATAATATAAACAAAAAAAGGAGAATTTCTATGAAAAAGAGAGAACTTATTAAAACAGCAGGTGCACTTGCCTTGGCGGTGGGAGTAGCCGGATGTGCAAGCATGGAGAGATTTGCTTCACCAAACGACAAACAATATGTTGAGGCACAAATCAGAAATGAAATTGCACTTGATGTAAATGCGTGCAAAAAACCCGCGGATGCTGATACTGCCGTTAGAAATTTTAAGATAGCAGATGAAATATTTATTAAAAATAACTATGTTTATGGGGAAAATGCAAGGCATGGTGCCGCAAAGATACTTGCTTTGGAAAATTATAAACGTGAATCGTTGAAGTGCGCTTCAGCAGAAATTAGCAAATAATTACTTGAAAACAATCAATTAGTCATTGGCTACAATTCGCCTCTGCTCATTAGTCCGTTTGCTTTAAGTGACTTCAAAAGTTTAAAATTCTTGTCAAGTTTTTGGCGCTCGGCATCCACCAAGGCTTTCGGAGCCTTTGCAGTAAACCCTGGATTACCAAGCATCTTTTCACTTCGCGCAATTTCCGTTTTTAAATATTCGATTTGTTCGGAAATTCTTTTTTGTTCGGCTTCGGCATCTTTTTTAAGCTCAAATTTTTCGCCGAACTCTACCTGCACCGCGCCAAGTTTTTCGATTAACGCTTTATGCTGTATCCATTCCTTTTCCACAATAATGCCCTTAAAATTCGGATTTTCGCGCTTGGCGGTTCGGATAGTTTGCACAAGGTTTATAAGCCTGTCGAACAGCTTTTTTTCTTTCGGATAATTTTGTTTTTTGTCTTCCATCGGGAATACTTCGTATAAAAGTGTGTTTGCGGCAGCCATCTCGGTGCAATAAATATGTTCTGTTACAAACGGCATAATCGGATTTATAAGTTTTAAAAATGTCTTTATTACGTGCGCGGCAACGGCACTGTTAGGAGCAACCTTAGCGGCTTCAATATACCAGTCGCATACATCGTTCCAAAAAAACTGCTGCAACTCATTTGCGGCTATTCCAAAGTCAAATTTTTCATATCGTCGAGTTGTGCTTTTGATTACGGTTTGAAGTTTCGTAAGTATCCACTTGTCGGCAAGTGAAAGCTGTTTGTTTCCCGTTGTCGATACCTGCTCTTGCAATGACAGGCAAAACTTTGTTGCGTTCCAGATTTTGTTGATAAAGTTCCGGGCAAGCTCGGCTTTTTCGGTGCCGTATCTGGGGTCGCGGTCAGGCTTTGTACCGCAGATAAGGGAAAACCGAAGCGCATCCGTTCCGTACTTGTCAATGACTTCGATTGGGTCAACGCCGTTTCCAAGACTTTTGCTCATTTTTTTGCCGTTCAGGTCGCGGACAAGTCCGTGAAAAAGCACCGTATTAAATGGGACTTTGCCGGTGTGCTCCAGCCCCGAAAAAACCATGCGTATGACCCAAAAAAACAGTATGTCGTATGCTGTTACCATGACGTTTGTCGGATAGAAATACCGAAAGTCTGGCGCATTCGTATTCGGCCACCCAAGCGTACAGAATGGCCAAAGGGCACTGGAAAACCAAGTATCCAAAACATCGTTGTCGCCGTCAACGGGTATGCGGTGACCGCTTAGGAGCTGGCGCGAAATACACCAATCCTTGATGTTATAAAGCCAATTCAGGTAGGTCTTCTCGTATTTTTTCGGAATAATACGCAAACCGTTTTCCGGACGGTTAAGCGCCGCAATGCACCCTGCTGCCAAATCTTTCATGGCAACAAACCATTGCTTGCTGATTGCCGGTTCTACGGCGGTATGGCAACGGTAACAGTTTCCGATATTTGCCGAGTACGGTTTTATCTGTACCAGAAGTTTTTCGCGCTCCAGTGCTTCCAAAACCGCCTTTCGTGCGGTCATAGTGCCCAGTCCGCGGAATTGCTTTGGCACAAACTCGCCGAAAAGATTGCCGTCTTCGTCAATGACTTTTATCGGGGCAAGATTATGTTTGGCACCGATTTGGTTATCCGCGTGATCGTGCGCAGGCGTTATTTTAAGCGCACCGGTTCCGAACTTTATATCGACATATTCATCCGCGATAACCGGAACAGTGCGGTTGACAAGCGGCAAAGAAACACCAGTACCGACATATTTTTTATAGCGCGGGTCCTTTGGGTTAACGGCAACCGCGACATCGCCAAAAATTGTTTCGGGGCGCGTGGTCGCAACCGTTATTGGTCCGTATTTGATTTCGTAAATTTGACGTGGTGCAAGAGTATATGTGACTTCCGCATCACTAAGCGCGGTTTTACAGTGCGGACACCAATTAATCATGCGCTCTCCCCTGTAAATCAAGCCCTTTTCGCGCAAAGAGTTAAAAGCCGTTTTAACTGCCTGCGTGGTATGCGAATCCATTGTAAAACTGAACCTGCTCCAGTCGCAGCTTATGCCAAGCCGTTTAAACTGCTCTATTATTTGCGGAGTGTAATAGTCGTACCACTTTTGGATGTGTTCCATAAACTGCTCACGTGTAAGCGAGCTTTTTTCTATGCCTTGTTTTTTAAGTTCATCAACAACCTTAGCCTCGGTTGCGATCGCTGCATGGTCGGCGCCGGGAAGAAGCAGTGCTTCGAAGCCCTGCATACGTTTAAAGCGGATAATGCTGTCCTGAATGGTAGATGTAAAAGCGTGCCCGACATGCAGGCGGCTTGTGATATTCGGCGGCGGCATTATTACGGTAAATGGTTTCTTGTTCGCGTTGATGCGCGCGGCGAACATATTGCCATCAAGCCACTTTTTATAGATTTCGGCTTCATGTTTTTTAAAGTCAAAAGTTTTGTCCATGGGAAAAATATATCATTTAATTTGCCTTTTGTATATTGCAATTTTTTTATTATCTAAAGCGAATTACTATTTTTCTCTGTAACGGTTCAGGACTTAGCTCAATCGGCTCTGCTATTGGACTATATTCAATCGCTCCGCTTTTTTTTAAGCTTCTTTAAGAACTACTCCCCGTAAATTCTCTCGACTTCTTCGCGACTTACAAGGACCTGCCGTACCTTTGTGCCCTGCCCTTGGCTTACGTAACCGGCATCGGCAAGCTGGTCAATAATTTTGCCCGCGCGCGCGAAGCCGATTCCGAACTGCCGCTGGAAGCCGCTTATTGACGCAATTTTTTGTAAGTTATCGTCACGAACAAGCCACTTAAGCACCTGAACAAACATCGGGTCTTGTGTCCCGCGTCCGCCCGCACCGCGTATTCCGTCCGCATCGCCGAAGCCGGAAGCTGCATTATTTTCTGCCGGCGGTCCGTTTAGTATAATATCTTCTAACTCAAGGTCGAACTCGGCTTCATTATTTTCCCTAATAAAATTCATAACTTTCCTTGTTTCTTCCAATTCGATATAAGCTCCCTGCACACGGCTTGCAAGGCTTTCACGTACAAACAGCATGTCACCGCGCCCGACCAACTTCTCGGCTCCGCTTGTGTTTATAATGGTAACGCTGTCGCCTCGGCTACTTACTTTAAATGCTATGCGCACGGTGAAATTGGTCTTAATAACACTTGTGATAACGTCTACACTGGGGCGCTGGGTTGCAAGCACTATATGAATACCGCACGCTCGTGCAAGGCTGGACAAACTTTTGATGCTTTCTTCCACATCTTTTTTGCCGCGCGCGATAAGATCGGCAGCTTCGTCAATGACCATTACAATATAGGGCATTCGCGGCATCGTGCCCTGCTGATATCCGGGCAGTGCATGATAAAGCGCAATGCGATTGACTCCGCTTTTTTCCATAAGATCGTAACGGCGCGACATCTCGGTCTGCATCCATTTAAGTGCGTTGATTACTTGGTTAACTTCTTTAATCGCACGCGGAATAAGCATATGCGGCACTTCATTATACATATTAAGTTCAACGCGCTTCATGTCAACCAGTATAAGTTTGACCTCGTCCGGATGCGCACGGAAAAGCAAACTTGTCAAAAGAGTATTAAGGCATACGCTTTTACCGCTTCCAGTTGAGCCTGCAATCAGCAAATGCGGCATCTCCGCCAAATCTCCGACAACAAGTTCATCGTTAATATTCTTACCTATTGCAACCGCCAGAGGGCTTTTATGTTGCTGAAATTCGCGGCTGCCAATCAGGTCTTTTATAGAAACAATACCTACGCGCTTGTTGGGAACTTCGACTCCGATTGCATTTTTGCCTTCAATAAGTTCAAGCCGAACCTGGGTACTTCCCAAGACATACGATATATCTTTGGAAAGCTGTTCTACCTGGTTGACGCGCACACCGCTTGACAGTTGTATATCAAAGCGCGTTACAGCAGGCGCAACGGTAAAACTTGTGACTTTTGCATTAACCCCGAATTCCTTGAGCTTTTCATCTAAAAGCTTTTGTTTGGCAAGAGCTTCAATATGAAATTCAGACAAGTTACTGCTTTCGGTTCTTATTAAATCAATCGGAGGGCGCATATAGCGTTTGGGTTTATAGACTCTTTGCGGTCGTTGCCCCACAACGTCCATTTTAATTTGTTCTCCGCTGTCATCGGCGCGTGCATTTATCCTATCGTCAATGCTTCCACGGTTTCGTGAGCGTGCCTGATCAAGCCGGCGGTTAATACGCAAATTATTAACATCGGACTCTGTACTTTGAGGCGCTCCGACCGCCGTGCTGATATTTCCAAACTGACTCGGGTATACCGGAGTGCCCGGTTGCTGCGGAAAATTCTGCACAGGCGGTATGCCAACATTCTGCAGCAAGGTATTATTGGGTGGCATTTGATTTTGAGATGCATTTTGATAAGCCTGAGGCTGAGCGTAGGATTGCCCCGACTGTTTAAAAAGCGGCTGTGGAGTCAGATAGTTTGCGGATGTCTGGTATTTCTGGCTTGGTAAAAAGTCCGGCAAACCAATGCCCGAGTTTGACTCTAAAGCGGAATTTAATTTGTTTGCCGCTTCGGTTGACCACTGGGTAATTTCTTCCGCAGGGGTTATGGTATCCCGTGCCAAACTCTCCAAAGGAATCGGGCTGTCGTATATTGCACGTTGTTTATCAGCTCTCGGCGGTGCGGTCAGGTTAAGTTCGCTTTTGCCTGAATTAAGCCTGTTCCTACTTTGCTTTTGTAAAAGCTCCTGATATTTGATTTCTACTTTTTTATCAAGAGCCTGCAGTTCGCTTTCACGGGTTGGCGGAGTGGGCTCAAGTGCTTCGGGGAGAGCCGGATTTTCCAATTTTGTTATGATTGTCCTTTCACCGGTTGTTGTAACGATATCGGTCGTAACAAAGCCGGCGCAAATTATGAACAACACGCCAAGCACGATAAAACTGCCGTCCAATTGGCAAAGTGTATACAGAATAAAGGATGGTACAGCAAACAAAATTCCGCCCGGGGTAAGGTGATTAAACCCATATTCGAGGTAACCCGAAAAGGTTGCCCCCGCCGTAAGTTCAGCATACGTAAACGCCAAGTGAACGCTTGTGAAAAGCGCGAATATCATAAGACCGCTGTAAATAAGGTATTTACGCTTTATTTTATACTTTCGTGAGAACTTGATTCCAAGTCCAAGCAAAAAAAAGACAACGCAAAGCGAAAAAGTGTAAATACCGCAAAGCCCATAAATAACATTAGCAAGCACCTGCGGGGTTTTTGTAACCAAGACAACCATAACCAAAGCGGCAACAGCGGAAACAGTGATGCCGTTAATTTCGAATTTATACTTCTTGGTTTGCGCGTTCATGTCCTTGATCATATCAAATATTTAAGTTATTGACAAATTATTTCGCTGAAACCGCTAAGAATATTTACAAAACAATATCAATACGAGAGACAAACACTGAGCTATTTTCCCCTGATTTCTTTGTTAAAAAACTTTATAAATATCAGGGGAGCCCCCCCCCCCGGCCGGGGAGGCCGCTCAGCGGGGGGGTGTTTGTTCTTGTTTCTTCCGGCGCTTTAA
>JGI24705J35276_12238713_pt1 | contig 41473 bp, 37 predicted proteins | sample TergutNt197P4_FD_35276 | JGI IMG/M metagenome (IMG submission 35276) | reverse complement strand
GTTGATGGGACTTTATACGGGCTTTGTAAAGATAGAGTTGATGGTGGTTGTGGCCGTTATTCTTTTTGCTTTGGGATTCGGCATTGTCAACACCGTTTTGATGTCTGTGTTGGAACGTCGCAGCGAATTGTACATGTTGATGGCTATCGGCATGAATCGCACGCGGGTCATGCAGATGATAATCGCTGAAAGTACCATTCTTACCATGCTGGGAGGTTTTCTGGGTATGTTGATAGCGCTTGCCATCGTATGGATTACACGCAAAACAGGCATTGACGTAAGTGCCACCTTCGGTTCGTTTCAGCAATTAGGCATCACCACCATTATTCACCCTGTGATTACCGTTTCACAATTCATTGTGATTGCCATCATGGTTGTCATTACCGGTATTCTATCGGCTATCATGCCGGCAAGGATGGCAGTAAAATTATACAAACACAATGATCGCACTTAATCAAATAAATCTTAGTTCTTATGTTTAGGATTGCCTGGAGAAATATTTGGCGCAACCGTCGGCGCGCGGTGATTACAATGGCTTCGGTCTTTTTTGCCGCCTTTTTCTGTATCCTGTTGATGTGTTTTGATGAGGGCACATGGATGGTCATGATTGACAATACGCTTAGAACACAAGCCGGTCATATTCAAATACATGGGAAAGGATATTGGGATGACAAGATCGTTGATAACTTTTTGTCTATGGATGCGGCTGTCATCTCAGGGCTTGAAAACATCCCTAATGTAGAAAATGTTTCACCGCGCGTAGAGACCTATGCAATGGTGTCTTTCGGATCGGTAAGCAAAGGAATTGCCGTTATCGGCGTTTCACCGGAAAAAGAAGCACAGAAGTCCAATTTGCCATCGCGTATTGTGCAAGGCGAATATCTTGCGGAAACCGACGACGGCGTACTTATTGGCGAAGGGTTAAGTAATTACCTGAAAGCAAATACAGGAGATACCCTTGCACTGATCGGACAAGGGTATCATGGAGCAAGTGCCGCCCAATTATTTGTCGTGCGCGGCATATTGGCAATGATGACGACCGAAATGGATTATGGTATGATATATACCACTCTTTTAGCTACTCAACAATTTATAGACATGCCCAACGGATATAGCGGCATATTGATTTCAATCAAAGACAACAAACTGTTGGACAAAACGATGAAAGATGTCAGTAATAAGTTACAACTTATGCATTCCGGGTTACAAGAAAATACTGAAACACATGACCTGAAGAGTAATGACTATGAAGTCTTCTCATGGCATTTCACCATGGACAGGTTATTGCAGTCGGCGGAGTCGGATGAGGTATTTAGCCTGGTTATATTGTATATATTATATGTAATTGTTGGATTCGGAATTTTGGGAACGGTCATTATGATGACCAACGAACGCAAACATGAATTTAGTATGATGATTTCATTGGGCATGCCCAGGATAAAATTAATCTCAGTCGTTTCTTTTGAATTACTTGTTATGAGTCTGATGGGTTTGATATTAGCCCTTATGGTAACGATGCCTGTGGCCTATTGGTTTGCTGTGCATCCGATAAACCTTTCAGGAGAGATGGCCAGGATGATGCTTGATTACGGAATGGAACCCATATTACTTATGTCAACGACTTCATCTATTTTTATATCTCAAATAGTTACCGTCCTAATCATCTCATTACTTGCCATGATTTATCCGGCAAACAAGATTATGAAGCTGAAGCTAAGTCAAAATAAATGAAAATTTGATAGTATGTTAAGAATAATGATATGAAAAATATTTTAAAACTTGCCTGGAAAAATATCTGGCGTAACAAGGTTCGCAGCGGCGTTATTCTCGGAGCAATAGCCATAGGATTATTTTCAGGGACTTTCATGGATGCCTTTTTGACCGGATGGATAATCAGCACGATAAATGATGAAATAGATAACCAGTATTCGCATGTACAGATGCATGATAAGGCATTTATGGCGAATTACGACATCAACGCTTATTTTGATAGAGAAGCGATAAATCATGCCTCTGCAATCGCACCCATGCAAATAGCTTACCGATTGAATCTCATAGGGATAATGGCATCGCCGTACAATGCCGTAGGCGTAACAGCTAAAGCCGTTTGGGAGGACGAAGAACGACAGGTGACAACGGTATGGAAACAAATTCCCGACACGCTGGGTACATTTCTTGATGACGATACCCGGATGCCGGTTGTCATCAGTCATGAGATGGCCGGCAAACTGAAAGTAAAACTCCGGTCGAAAGTTGTTTTCACCTTTCAGGATGTTCATGGCGATATGCAGAGCATCGCTTTCCGTATAGGCGGGATTTACAAGGTCACAAACATGTCGGAAGACGTATTTGTGCGGTATAACGACATTTTCGAATTTACCGGTTTGCCTTCCGGTGCGGTACACGAAGCAGCATTCAGATTTGCAGATATTGAAACGTGCGGTATCGTTTATCCACAACTGAAAAGTATGTTTCCCGGTTTGGATGTGCAGGACTGGAACGAATTGAATCCGGGTATTTCGATGTATTTCACCTTTACAGATTTCATGGGTGTTGTCATATTGACTATCTTTCTGTTTGCCTTGTCGTTTGGCATCATCAACACCATGTTAATGGCTGTGCTTGAACGGACGCGTGAATTGGGAATGTTGGCTGCAATCGGTATGGGTAAAAGAAATATTTTTACCATGATATTATGCGAAACGATTTTCCTTACGTTGGTGGGTAGCATTGTCGGTATGTTTTTAGGGATTGCGCTTGTCATGCCTATGCAAAAAACGGGAATAAACTTATATTTTTTCATGAAAGACTATTTTGAAGATTTTGGATTTTCTTCCATCGTATATCCGTTGATAAATCTGAAAATGTTCATACAAATAGGTGTTTTAGTGATACTTGCAGGAATATTGTCGGCCATATATCCGGCAAGGAAGGCGTTGAAATTAAAACCATTGGATGCAATAAGAGAAATGTAAATGATTATATTATGCAAACAATTATCGAAATCAAAGATTTGGTAAAAATCTTCAAAGACACGGCGCAGGAGGTTTGTGCCGTAAATCATGTGACGCTGGATATTTCCGAAGGGGAGTTTACGGCCATAGTAGGTCCTTCGGGATCGGGGAAAACTACCCTTTTGAATCTGATTGGCGGGTTGGATACGCCTACTTCGGGCAGTCTGTATGTTGACGGGAAAGACATTTCGCTTCTAAAAGAAAGAGAGATGACAGCCTTCCGGCTACATCACATCGGGTTTGTTTTTCAGGCATACAATTTGATTCCCGTTTTGACGGCCAAAGAAAATGTCGCCTTTGTGATGGAATTGCAAGGCAGAAAAAAAGAGGAAATTGAGAAAAGAACCGTCGAGTTGTTGAAAGCCGTCGGTCTGAGCGACCGCATGGATAGCCGCCCTGCCAAACTCTCCGGTGGACAGCAACAGCGAGTAGCTGTAGCCCGTGCACTTGCATCCAGGCCAAAATTCGTGCTCGCTGATGAGCCAACAGCCAACTTAGATAGCAAATCGGCCGAAAACCTGCTCGACATCATGGAAAATTTAAACAGGCAGGAAGGCGTTACCTTTATCTTTTCAACACACGACCCACGAATCATGGCCAAGGCACGACGGATTATCAGGTTAGAAGACGGGAGAATAGATATCGGTTAGTAATTGAATGGTTTTCAGCAAATTATCAATAATCGAAAATAGTAAATGAAAAAAATAGGTTTCATTTATTTGCTGTTTTGTTGTTTGCCGGCTACTTCTCAAGAGATTTCGGGTTATATAAACGGCATGCCTTCGCTATTCATTCAATTGCCTGCAGGGGATGCATACTGGCAAATGCTGATGCATAACCGGCTCAATTTCAGTTGGCAATTTAATGAACACCTGCACATGACTATAGGAATGCGTAACCGGCTGATCACAGGCAGCAAGTTTATGATTAATGCCCGAAGTATTCATGACGACCCGGGATGGATGCGTTTGTCTTGGAACTGGATGGATATAGAGACGTTGTCTGCCACATCTCTATTGGGAAATACCACTCTTGATCGTTTATTGATTACTTTTGAAAAGAATCAATGGAAATTACAGGCAGGCAGGCAGCGCATCAATTGGGGACAAACTTTTGTCTGGAACCCTCACGATATATTCAACACCTATTCCTTTTTCGACTTTGATTATCCCGAGCGTTCGGGCTGTGATGCATTTCGCGGAACGTTCTATCATACGGAAACCTCCTCTTCCGAGCTGGCAGTATCGGCCAACCGGCATCACAAGGTCACTGCCGCCTTTCTACATCGCTGGAACAGCCATAATATTGACTATCAATTGATTGCTGGAGAACAGACGGAAGAAGACATTGTGCTTGGCGGTGCATTGACAGGGGATGTTAAAGGATTGAATCTTCGAACCGAACTGTCCTATTTCCATCCCGTTAAAAACCTGACCGATACCAGTGGAATCGTTGCCGTTTCCCTCGGAGCAGATTATATCTTTCCCAACTCACTGAGGCTTCAGACAGAGATTTTATATAATGATGTCCGTAAGACTTCTTCAGGTAACGGACTTATGGGATTGTATTCCGCCCCACTTTCGGCTAAAAATCTTTCTATCTGTAATTGGAATATTTTTGCGCAAGCGTCTTATCTCATTACACCACGCATGAACGGCTCATTGTCGGGCATGTATTTTGTTGATATACAATCCTGTTATATGGGATTGTCGGTTGACTGGTCCGTAATCGAAAATCTGGATTTCTCAATCATCGCCCAGTTTTTTTCATCATTCGGAAATTCCAAACTCGGCCACATGCAGATATTGATGACATTCGCACGGCTAAAATATTCGTTTTAGTAGAGACGTTGCCTGTAACGTAAAGCATTTTGCATGCAGATCACCTGTCTTGCTGGCAGGTAATTACACAGAGTTCGAGATAATTAGCAGACTTTTAAAATGACATCTCGTCAGTGATTTCTTTTTCGCTGATGGGATTTCCGTTTTTTATCACGAGTTTGTATTGGAATGTAACGTTTTCACCTTTGTGAAGTACAAACTTTACTTCATCAGTGTTTTTGTCAAATTCCCTGCCGCCAAGGCTGTTTGTAGCAAACAGTCCGTATCCTCTGGCATGCGACCAACCCGGATAATTGAGGTTTTGCGGATGGTCAATGATGACTACCGAAACTTCTCCACCTTCATTTTGGCCGGACAGCGCAACCCAGGGCGACCGTTTACCCCAGACATCACCTCCTTTATTTCCCAGCATATTTGTATAAACGCCTGTGCCCGTTTCTTCCAACTCTTTAGCCATCCGGAGGCCAAACATGCCTTCTTTATTTTCGGTAAAGAGAATGTCGTGATTCACGGCTGTCAGGACACTTTTTCGAATGATAATTCTGTATTGAGTGCGGCCTGAAAATATAAAAGTGGTTTTTTCTTCGAGTAAGGCCGTATTGTTACAATCCACCCATTCCGATTGAGCAACCAACCGGCCATTGGCTTCATCTTTTTCAACAATACCCTTAAAGCGGATAGTGCCATATTTACATTGAGCGGATTCAGGTATTGCATTTGAATTATTCCAAAAGTCCAGCCCTTCCACATCGCCGAAATTAAACCATAATCCGACCTGGTGAGGGTGGTCGGTTTGTTCGTCCGGTTGCGGATTGATTGGAAAGCCTCGTGTGATGGTTTTGCCCGAAGCCGTGTAAATGGGGAAAAGGATTTGTTTTTTTAATGAGTCTGCATACAGGAATGCAGTAAAAGGCGTGTTGTTGATAAAAACATCCACTTTCTGTTTCGCGGGAACTTCTATAAATCTAACAGTGGCGTTCTGCGCTACCAGCGAGATATTGACCAAAATTAATAGGAAAAGGATAAGCTGTTTCATAACGTTTTTATTATTTTAATTACTTCATCAACAAAATAGTAGGTATCGGTATCTAAATGACCTCTGCCCAAAGGTCTTTGGTCGGCTTCTTTTCCTAATCGTACGATCACGACGTTTTCCTCAGGTACAATGATAATCCGTTGTCCGAGATGGCCTAAGAAAGCATAGAAAGCCGGTTGATGCAGGTCGTCAATCCAAACCGAATAGCCGTATTTACGTGGTTCACCGGGGTTGAAAGCCGCAATATCAGCCATAATCATCTGCTCCACAAAGGCTGTGTCTAACAATTGCCGCCCGTTCCAATTCCCTTTTTGAAGCAATAATTGTCCTAATTTGGCAAAATCGCGGACATTACTATTGATACAGCAAAACGACTTTTCCAATCCACCGCTAAGCGACCATAACGCGTCGTGTTCCATTCCTAACGGCGTCCAAAATTCTTCCGTCAGATAAACGGCCAAACTTTTTCCGGTAGCTCGTTTCAGGATGATTGCCAATAACTGTGTATCGGCCGAACAATACCTGAAATGCCCTCCCGGCCGTTCGCTGAATTTCCTTTTCAGTAGCATCCGTTCGATATCATCTCCATAATAGGCTTCGGTGGTCGGATTAAAAGGCGATTTATAATCTTCCGTCCAATCAAATCCCGAACGCATAGATGATAAATTGCCGATTGTGCATAGTTTGCCGAAAGGGTCGTGTAGAAATTCAGGCAGAAAATCGGTAATTGGTTGGTCGAGACTCTTGATATAACCTTGCTCAATTGCCTTTCCGATTAACATGGTAGTTACCGTTTTGGCCATTGAAAATGAATTGGTCAGGCTTTGGACTGAATATCCGTCCCAATATTCTTCGTACAGTATTTTCCCGTCTTTAAAAAAGGCAAAGCCAATCGAACGGAAATCTTCTAATTCTTTCCGGAGCGTATCCGTTAATTGAATATGGTTATAACTTTCATGTCTCGGCCAGGATTGAGGTTGTCCTGCCTTGATTACCTGATTCTTAAAATAAGGATGGTCGTCTATATTCGCTGTTGTATATCCCTTCATATAAGTAGATCTGACAGCCGGAATAATATATCTGTTCCCAGTGACATACAACCCTGCGATAGCAAGTATCATGATGCTGATAAGTACCAAAACAATACGGTACAGAATTTTTAAAAATTTTTGCATATTTTTTGAATGAATGTTAAAACAGTGCAATATTACAAATAATAATTGAAAATTGGAAATTGAAAATTAATTCTCATAAAAAACTAAATAGTAAATGGTAAATAGCAAATTCTAATTGATTTCGTATCTTTGCGGCTTGTTTATTATTGACAATAGCTGTAGCAAGATGGAATACGCATTCAGAGAAATCGAGAAAAGATGGCAGGAGTACTGGCAAAGAAATCAGGTATATAAGGTAAAAGAAGATGATTCAAGACCTAAGTATTATGTATTGGATATGTTTCCTTATCCATCGGGCGCCGGACTGCATGTAGGGCATCCGTTAGGATATATCGCTTCCGATATCTATGCTCGATTCAAACGCTTACAGGGTTTCAACGTATTGCATCCGATGGGTTACGACGCCTACGGATTACCAGCAGAACAATATGCCATCCAGACGGGACAACATCCGGCAATCACGACCGGAAATAACATCAACCGTTACCGTGAACAGATGGATAAGTTAGGTTTTTGTTATGATTGGAGCCGCGAAATTCGTACCTGCGACCCAAAGTATTACAAATGGACGCAATGGGCTTTTATCCGGATGTTTAATTCGTATTATGGCCTCACCCCCCAGCCCCCTCTTCGGGAGAGAGGGGGGGCAAGGCCGATTGAGGAGTTGATTGAGCATTTTGAAAAACATGGTACAAAAGATTTGAAAGTAGCTTGTACGGAAGAATTGGTTTTTTCTGCTGAAGAATGGAATGTAAAAAGCGAAAAGGAAAAACAGGCAACGTTGATGAACTATCGTATTGCCTATTTAGCTGATATGATGGTTAATTGGTGTCCGGCGCTGGGAACGGTTTTAGCCAATGACGAAGTAAGCGAAGGACTGTCCGTGCGTGGAGGCTATCCTGTGGAACAAAAGCTAATGCGCCAATGGAGTCTGCGTGTATCTGCGTATGCTCAACGCCTGTTAGATGGTTTGGACACTATTGACTGGACGGATTCACTAAAAGAAACACAAAGAAACTGGATTGGCAGAAGCGAAGGGGCCGAAATATGGTTTGGCCTCTCCCCAACCCTCCCCAAGAGGGAGGGAGATTTTCCTCGCTATCATACTGCTCGTAAATCGGAATATGGACTTTTAAAGCAACTGAAAGTCGAACGGCAAAAACGCAATATCACAGAAGCTGAGTCGTTTCTCTGGAAGAACTTAAAAGACAAACAATTAGAAGGATTTAAGTTTAGGAGAGAACATGTTATTGACCAATTTATTGTAGATTTTGTATGTTTATCAAAGCGACTCATTGTTGAAGTTGATGGAGGTTACCATAACAAAATTGAAATCCGGGAAGCCGACATACTTCGTACCCAAATCTTGAACAAATCAGGATACACTGTCATACGGTTTACCAACGAAGAAATTTTAAATGATATAGATAACGTCATTTCAAAAATAACAAAAGCCCTCCTCGCCCCCCCTACTATGGGGAAGGCTGATAGCGACCAAGGAGTTCTTCCCTCCTCCCCCCTATTGGAGGGGGCGGGGGGGGCTTCCTTTCTCGTTTTCACTACCCGTCCCGATACTATCTACGGCGCCACCTTTATGGTGCTTGCACCCGAAAGCGAATACGTGGATAGGCTGACAAAGCCCGAACATAAGGCCGAAGTGGATACCTATTTGGAAACCGTCAAGCGTCGCACCGAGCGTGAGCGCATAGCCGATCGTCGCATTACAGGTGTCTTTACCGGTTCGTATGCCATCAATCCTTTCAACGGCGCCGAGCTTCCGGTTTGGATCGCAGATTATGTACTGTCAGGCTACGGTACGGGCGCAATTATGGCAGTACCTGCACACGACAGTCGCGATTATGCTTTTGCCAAACATTTCAATCTGCCGATTATCCCGTTGATAGAAGGATGTGATGTCTCGGCAGAGAGTTATGACGCAAAAGAAGGCATCATGATAAACTCAGGTATTCTCAACGGATTGACTGTTCCCGAAGCCATTCAATGCGCAAAAGATTATATCTGCGAAAATAAATTAGGCCGTGTAAAGATCAATTACCGTTTACGCGATGCCATTTTCAGCCGTCAACGCTATTGGGGCGAACCATTCCCGATATTTTACGACAAAGACGGTATGCCACAACCGCTTCCGATTGACAAATTACCGTTGGAATTGCCTGAAGTAAATAAATTTCTTCCTACCGAGACAGGCGATCCGCCATTAGGAAGAGCTGCTATTTGGGCATGGGACACAGAAAACGGACAGGTGGTTGAAACGGCAAAAATAGATCGTCAAACGATCTTCCCGTTAGAATTGTGTACCATGCCGGGCTTTGCAGGATCGTCGGCGTATTATCTGCATTATATGAATCCTAACAATCCCGACGAACTTGTCTCGAAGAAAGAAAACGAATACTGGCGAAATGTGGATTTGTATATTGGAGGGACTGAACATGCTACCGGACACCTGATTTATAGTCGTTTCTGGAACAAATTCCTGAACGACATCAATGTATCGTGCGAAAGCGAACCGTTTAAGAAACTGATTAACCAGGGAATGATTCAGGGACGTTCCAACTTTGTGTATCGTATCCAAAATACCAATACCTTTGTGTCGTTCAACCTGAAAGACCGGTACGAGGTAACACCTTTACATGTAGATGTGAATATCGTGAACAACGATATACTTGATATAGAGGCTTTTTGCAAATGGAATCCGGAATTTCTGACAGCCGGATTTATCCTTGAAGATGGTAAATATATTTGTGGATGGGCAGTTGAGAAGATGTCGAAGTCAATGTATAATGTGGTCAATCCCGATATGATTGTGGAAAAGTACGGAGCCGACACCTTGCGCCTCTATGAGATGTTTCTCGGACCGTTGGAACAGTCGAAACCATGGGATACCAATGGAATTGACGGTGTGCATCGTTTTCTGAAAAAACTGATCGTATTATTTTATGGTCAGACGGACATTTTTCAGGTAACTGACGATAAACCCACCACTGCCGAACTAAAATCGTTGCATAAACTGATTAAAAAAATCACCTTCGATATTGCGCATTTTTCTTTCAATACTTCAGTAAGTGCGTTTATGATATGTGTCAATGAATTAGGAGGTCTGAAATGCCGAAAACGCGCCATTTTGCAGCCTATTGTGATTCTGTTGTCACCCTTTGCTCCACATTTGGCCGAAGAATTATGGCATCTTCTTGGCAACAATAGAACGGTTTGTGATGCCACATGGCCGGTGCATAATGAGGCTTATCTGATTGAAGATGTGGTGAATTATGTGATCTCATTCAACGGAAAGGCGCGTTTCAATATAGATCTTCCGGCAGACATATCCCGCGAAGAGGCTGAAGCGGCAGCTTTAGGTCATGCCAATTCGGCCAGATGGTTGGACGGTCAAACCCCGAAAAAAGTGATTGTGGTACCGGGGAAGATTGTGAATGTTGTAATATAAAGCCCCCTCCAACTCCCCCAAAGGGGGAGAGAGAGAAGCCCCCTCCAACTCCCCCAAAGGGAGAGAGAGAAGCCCCCTCCAACTCCCCCAAAGGGAGAGAGAGAAGCCTCCTCCAACTCCCCCAAAGGGGGAGGGTTTAAGAAAAAAAAGAATGAATTATGAATAAATATAAAGGTATTAAGAAATCCCCCTCTTTTGGAGGGGTCAGGGGAGGCTTTAATTTTCAATTAGTCCGCGATTACCTATTTATCGTGGTGGGGACATTACTGTATGGTTTTGGTTTTAATGGCTTTATCCTGTCGAACGAAATTGTGCCCGGTGGTTTGACGGGGCTATGTTCGCTGTTATTTTTTACCACCGGTATCCCTGTTTCCATCTCTGTGGCAGCTGTCAATATCATATTACTTGTGATAGCATATAAGATACTGGGATTCAGATTTATGATCAATTCTGTTTTTGGCATTGCCTCATTGACATTTTCCTTGATGTTCTTCGAGTGGTTGCTTAAAAATCAGCCTATTATACAAGGAGAGCCTTTTATGTCTATTGTAATAGGTGGTATATTATGCGGTACAGGGTTGGGTATTGTCTTTTCTGCCAATGGCAGCACCGGTGGTACAGATATCATTGGGGCTGTTATCAATAAATACAGGAATGTGTCTATTGGGCGCGCCCTGTTTTTTTGTGACATCTTTGTCATAGGGTCTTCCTGGTTGATTTTTCAGAGTGTGGACAAAATTGTCTTTGGGTTTGTGGAGATGGCTATAAATAACTATGTGTTAGACAGAGTGTTGAATTCGAATAACCAGTCAATACAATTTCTGATTTTCTCCAAAAAACACGAAGAGATAGCCGCATGTATCCTTCAGGATCTTCATCGGGGTTGCACCCTTTTAGACGGGATGGGAGGCTATTCCGGCGAACCGGTAAAGGCGATTGTCCTTTTAGCGAAAAGCCGCGAAAACGTAACCATCTTCCGCCTGATCAAATCTATCGACCCGCAGGCATTTATTTCGCAAACATCAGTACGGGGCGTATATGGCGAAGGATTTGATCCGATAAAAGCGTAACCATCAATTTCGTATTAAAAATTACGAATTACGACTTGAAAAATTACGCTCTTGCGCGCTTCTCCTGTTTCCCTCCTTTTTCTAAAATAAAACACCGTATTTATCGTTAATAAATGGAAAATAGTAAATGATCAATGGAAAATAGTAAAGACTTGCTTGTTTTTGCGACAAACAATACACATAAACTCCGCGAAGTAAAGGATATAGTATCAGGCAAAATACAGATTGCCGGTCTTGCAGCTATTCATTGTTCGGAAGATATTCCGGAAACGGCCGACACGCTTGAAGGAAACGCTTTGCTAAAGGCTCGTTTTATCAATGAGAAATATGGATATAACTGTTTTGCCGATGATACGGGTTTGGAAGTAGAGGCTTTGGGTGGTGATCCGGGAGTCTATTCAGCGCGTTATGCCGGTCCGGCGCATATCAGCGGTGACAATATCCGGAAACTGTTGCACGAACTGGCAGGGAAAACCCACAGGAACGCCCGTTTCAGAACAGTTATCGCATTGATACAGGGAGACAAAGAATATTTGTTTGAAGGAATAATAAATGGACATATTACTGAATCACCGCGTGGAACAAACGGATTCGGATACGACCCTGTTTTTGTACCGGAGGGTTATGCAGAAACATTTGCCGAAATGAGTGAAACAATCAAAAATACCATCAGTCATCGTGCAAAAGCTGTGCACAAGCTGGCGGATTTTTTAATTAGGAATTACGAATGAAGAATTACGAATTACGAATTACGAATTACGAATTACGGATTACGGATTACGGATTACGGGTTACACGGTTGAAGAATTTTCAATTTTCAATTTTCAATTTTCAATTTTCAATTATTATTTGCCTGTTATTTACTTTGCTATCGGCCAAAGCTCAGCGTATCGGGGAATGGCGGTCATATTTGGCATATTATAACACTACAGCAGTTGCCGAAGCCAATAATATGGTATTTGGAGTCGCCGACGGCGCTTTATATAGCTACGGCAAAGCAGACAACCGCGTAAGTTTCTACTCGCGGCAAACCGGATTAAGTGATAGCGACATCAAGCTGATAGGATATAATTCTACCGTAAAAACACTATTGATAGCTTATACAAACGGAAATATAGACTTGATGAGCGAAACAGGAATATATAATTTACCCTATCTGATGAATGCCGGTAATATTGCAGACAAAGAGCCGTTAGGGATTGATTTTTATAACGAAAGAGCATACCTGTCATGTAAATTCGGAATTGTAGTTATCCAGATGGGTAAAAAAGAAGTAGCCGAAACGTATCGGTTCAATCAACCTTCATGGTCGGTTTGTATCATGGGTGAGACAATATATGCCTCCACCGGCGAAGGATTGATAAAAGCTGATATGCATGATAATCTGTTAGATAAGGCTAACTGGAAATCAGTTGTGCTAAATTCACCGGATTTCAACGCAAAAAACATTCGTCAGCTTGCATTATTTCAGGACAGGCTTTGTTTTCGTGCGGACAGCAGCGGTGTGTTTTACTTAGAGCCGAACGGCGAAGTCAAAACCATCATTAAGCATACCGGTTTAAAGGGGATGGTAGCACTCCCCGACTATTTGGTGCCATTCACAGCCTCAACATTTTATTTATACAATTCCATGACTCGCTACGAGTCGGTTAATTCAGGCGTAGTCAATCAGGTGTCGGCGCTGAAAAATGATGCTAATTTCTGGATTGCCGGCGGTGTAAATGGTTTGATCGGCATACAGAGAAAAGCCGAAAATCAATTTGAAACCATTGTCCAGGGATTGAATAGTGAAGGTCCTAAACGTAACTTTTCCTCTTTTCTGACGATGCACGGTCAAAAGTTATTAATAGCCGGCGGTGGATTTTCAATTGATCGTTTTAACAATCCAGGAACACTCATGGCTTATGAAAACGATACATGGACAAATATTGATGAAAGCCGGATTGTTTCGCAAGTCGGTTATGGTGTACGGGATTTCACATCAGTAGCTGTTGACCCGGATGATGAAAAACATTATTTTGTTTCTACATTCGGAGAAGGCATCGTCGAAATGAAAGACAATACCTTTGTTTCCTTATACAATCATTCAAACACGCCGTTACAAACCATTTTCCCAAATACATCCGCAGCCAACAATTATATCAGAGTCGCAGGAGTTATGTTCGACAAAGACAAAAATCTTTGGGCGACAAACAGTGAAGTAAGGAATGTAATCATTGTGCGCACACCTGACGGAAAGTGGACGTCGCTCTATTATCCGGGTATTAGCGGAGCAAGTATCGTTGATAAAATTCTTATTACGTCAAAAGGAACGAAATGGGTCAATGTACCTCATAACAGCGGTGCTTCGGGCGGGATATTAGTCTTTGACGATAACGGCACTCCGGATAACAACACAGATGATAAATCGTTTTATTACACCAATTTGCGGACGACAGGCAGCAATACGATACATGGCACAAAGTTTTATTGCATTGTAGAGGATCTGACAGGGGAGATATGGATTGGCTCAAACAGCGGGCCGATCATTTGCCATTCGCCCGATAATGCGATTGATAACCTGACTTTTTCCCATATCATTCGTGAAGACAATTATCAGGTGCCTTACTATTACCTCGACGGCGAACAAATCAATGCCATCGCTGTGGACGGGGGCAACCGTAAATGGATAGGCACTGCCGGATCGGGGATATTCCTCGTAAGCCCTGACGGCGAATCAACCATAGCTCATTTTGATATAAATAACTCGCCTTTGTATTCGAATACAATTCGGAGTATTGCCGTCAACCACATAACAGGCGAGGTTTTTATCGGCACTGACAAAGGATTGATTTCTTATCATGGCGACGCCATCGAAGCAAGCCCGAATTATTCGGATGTATATGCTTATCCGAATCCCGTTCGTCCGGATATTGATGACAGCGTGGTTATTACCGGATTAATGAACAACTCACAGGTAAAGATTACCGATTTATCCGGTAACTTGATTTATCAGGGTATATCAGCCGGAGGACAGTTTGTCTGGAATTGCAGAGGGCGGAATGGGAATCGTGTGGCGACAGGCATTTATTTGGTGTTATCGTCCACACCCGAAGCCCGCGAAAGTGTTGTGACGAAAATAGCGATCATCCATTAAGACTAATGACAGCATCCTGCCGTCAAATATTGTCCTTCGAATAACACTAATTATTCTACCTCTATCAACAGGTGCGCTTGCACAATAGAGCCATTGGCGCTGATGCCTTCTACAGTTATCAAATAGCTGCCGGAGAGATCGGAGGTAGTGAAGGGGATGGCCAATTCGGTTTGTCCATCACTTTGGATGGATGGCTCCCACAGCAGTGTATGCCGAAAATCAGGCAAGCGGGATGACACACTTTTTTCATCATAATGAGGGGCATAAAAATACCGGTAGGGTTGTGTGCCTTCGTAATCGAATAGTTGAGTGCTCTCTCCAAATGTGATTTCCGGATAGTCATTGTTGTAGGAGTAGAATGCAATCATCCCTTCAAAAAGATGTCCTCCAAACATATAGCGGCCAATATGAAGGTCTATCGTTTTTATTTTCAAAGGATTATAATTACACATCAACTCATGGTCGGCAACTGGAATATTATCGAACAGCACCAATACATTGTTCGTATAGTTTTCCATATTTTCAGACATCATCGTAAATATGCGTCCTTCGTTTGTCCTGCGCATTCTCGCAAATGTAATAAACTCGATAAACACTTCCTCCATATTAGAAAAACGTGTATAATCATCCAATACATAGCGACTATACGGATGATACCATGAACAGGGAACTGTTTCCCTGATGGTACTTAACGAGTCGGCAAAATACGCATGGGTTACCTGTACGGACAGATTTCTGCGAAGAAGGTAATCGCGCCATTTGCTGTCCGGATTGAAAAGTGGTTGTTTGACAGGAGTATGCAAGGCGTATGGCGATTGAATATCTATCCGGTATTTTTTACTTAGCGAAGTTATGGATGTGGTGGTCAGTTCTTGCTTGACGGTCTCACATTGGGTATAAAAGGCTACATTCCCTTTTTCGTCAACCTGCCCGGAGAACAGTTGAATCTCTTTTCCGGGGAATGACAACAAATTAACAACTTGAGGATTGCTGTCAGGGTTTCCCGTTTCCAGGTCTATTAAGACACCGTCAATAATAGCCCCTTCGTATTCAGGTAAAAACTGTTCACCGTTAAATGAAGCGTTTTTCCCGCCTGCTTGTTTTTTCCAGTCCGCAATTGTTGTATTTGTCTTTATGAGATCAGGATCCATTCCGGCAATAGAAACTGCTAAAGATACATTTTCGGCAGGCAATCCCTTGATTCGAATTTCACCTTTGCCGCGTTTGGTATAGGATGGTTTATCTGTTGACAAGTCAACAGATTGCTTCTCTGTTTCAATGGTGTCGAATGCGAGGGTCGTTGACGTATCATCGGCGTAAAGTTCATTATTTTGATTAAACGGATTAAAAATCGCAATTGTTTTTTCAAAAAAGACGCTTTCGCCTTCATTGCGCATATAACGCGTATAGGCTATCATCCGGTAGTAGCCTGCCGGAAGCATAGCCGGCAATTCCATCCAACCGGCTCCGGTACCATTCCGGATATCAATTTTCACCTGTACTTCGGGAATGGAATCGTGAATCAGTTCGACATAGCCGATTTTGCTTAATGACGTTAACCTGCCTTCCGTATCCGTTGTGTACATTTTCAACCATAATAACTCGCCGGCAAGATACAGTTGCTTGTCGGTCTGCAAATAAACACGTTCACGGAACTGAGCTTTCAATAATGTTTGCCCCACGCATAAAATAAAAATAATCAAACAAATACGGAGTTTTATCATAAGGATTCGTTTTTTTTTGCTATTGATGGTCATTCGGCCAGAAGTCCGGTTTGTTTTAGTTATGTAGTACCCGGTGTGAACGAAATTTCTCCGGATACTATATAAACAGAATTTCCATCAACGATTTGCAGTTCTGCTACGGCCACCACATTATATCTATCGTCAATCACCTGTACATGAGCGTCAATCACCAAATCACCTCGAGAAGACTCGCTGTACAGGCTGACTGTCCGGCTTAGCTTAATGGAGGTTCCCACATTTAAAATCATTCCTTCCACCACTAAAATACCTCCTGTTTCTTTCATTCCTAAAGGCTCAAAAGGCATTATACAACCCATAGGCAACATCATCATGCCTGCAAGGCCGATCAATATATACTTGTATATCTTCATACTGTCAGTATTAGAATTTGATATTATAGGAAAGATAAGGAACGGGAGCGCCGAAAATGGCCATTTTGTAGCCTTTTAGCACGCCGTTTTCTGCTGTATAATAAACCGAATACGCATTTTTCCGTCCGGTCAGGTTATAGACGCCTATCGAAAAACTGCTGTGTGTAAGCAATGTCAGGTGATGGCTCGGTTCAATATTGAATGCAAAGTCCAACCGGAAAAAGTCGGGTATCCGATACTGATTCCGTTCTGAATAATGCACCTGTTCGCCTCCTGCATATTCGTATTTGGATGAAGGCAGGGTGATGGGGCGGCCGGTACTGTAGTCGCAATTGAGTGACAAACTGTACCTTTGTGTAAATTTGTAGTTTCCGGCCAATTTGAACTCGTGCGGTTTATCATACGACGACGGATACCATGCGCCTCTGTTCACCGGATATGCTTCGCGTGGATCATCCTGTCGAAGTTCGGAGCGGGAATACGCATAACTCATCCATCCGTTTAGCTTACCTTGTGTTTTCTTCAGCATCCATTCGACTCCGTAAGCCCTTCCCCGTGTACTGATCACATCGGTTTCGATATGATGGTTCATCATCAGTTGAGCGCCACTACGATAATCCAGATAGTCATTCATGGTCTTGTAGTAGATTTCGACAGACGACTCAATCAGATTGTTCATAAAATTCTTATAAATTCCGGCGGCGGCCTGCATTCCGGTTTGAGGTTTGATATTGACGTCGCTCAAACGCCATGTATCAGTCGGCGACATGATGGCAGTATTCGACAGTTTGTGAATGTACTGACTCATTGAGTTAATGCCTGCCTTAACGGATAAATCTGCGTTGAAAATATAACGGGCTGAAAAGCGAAGCTCCGGGTATTGGTAAGTTTTGAAAAAACCACCTGATGTCGCTTCTTTAGTTTCTAACTGTGTCGTTTGCTGAGGCAAAAAGGCAGGGTCGTAAAGATGATAAGTGCGAGGCCCCATAACACCGAACAGGCAGTAACGTATGCCTGCATTGATCGAAAACGCCGGAGAGATATCCCAGCGATCGGCTAAATAAACAGCCGATTCCAATGCCTGTTCCTGTTGTATGTGATCAGGCCGTATGAGTGATTCAGGCGAATCGGGCATAAAATCACCCGGATGGAGCTTGTATAAAATCGTTCCAAGCCCAAAATCCAGCGTATGTTTATCGTTAAAGTAGGAGGTGAAGTCCAATTTGCCAAAATACTGGTCTATACCAAACTTGAGCGTATAGGCCTCAAAAGGATTTTCACTCAACGAATTATTGTAGTCATAATGGTCATAACCTACGATAAAGGCGCTTGTGAGTTGGTTATTAAACAGATGCCACCATTTGGCCGAAACATTCATATTTGTATAACCGTAGCGATCTTCCTTGGTAAACTGAAAGCGGTCGTGGCTGAAATATCCGCTGAGATACAGGTTATTCTTATCGGAAAATTTATGATCCACAATCAGGTTCAGGTCATAAAAACCGGCAGTCCCATTGCGGTATCCGCTTTCTTCGGGCAGCATCTTCAGCATCCAGTCGGAGTAGGTCGTCCTGCCTCCTGCAATAAAAGAGGTTTTCTTTCCGATCGGCCCTTCCAATGTGATACGGCTTGTTAGCAGTCCAAGACTGGCCGAACCGGTGAGATCTTTCTTGTTTCCTTCTCGTCCGGTAATGTCTAATACAGACGAAATACGACCGCCGTATTTGGCCGGAATGCTGCTTTTGTACAGTTCGATATCTTTCACCATATCGGGATTGAACGAAGAAAAGAAGCCAAACAGATGCGTAGGGTTGTAGATTGTCCCGTTATTAAACAGTATCAGGTTCTGATCGGTGGCTCCTCCGCGCACGTTAAAACCACTGGAGGCTTCTCCGACGGCTTTTACGCCGGGAAGCATCATCACAACACGGATCACATCGGTTTCGCCAAACGCTGTCGGGATATTTTTAATGTCTTTGATTTGTATCCGTTCTACGCCGATGGTCGTATTGCGTATATTTGCCACACGCTCGGCAGTAACCACCACTTCCCGCAATGAATAAACCTGCTCTTCGAGTTCGATATCCAATTTCCCATTCCCATACAATACAACCTGGCGATATGTTTCCTTCAGGCCGGTTCCTCTGAGAAGCAATCGCTGTCGTCCGGGAGGCAGTTGCAGGGAATAGAAACCAAAGGCATCTGTTGTTGAGGCATACATCATATTTTCCGTGTAAATGACGGCTCCTGTAATCGGCTCGCCGGTTTTGAAGTCGGTGATCATCCCTGTCAGTACTACTCTTTCAGGAATATTGGGCGCATTTTCGTCTCCGATAGCATATACTCTATTTTCGGAATTGGCTTTTTGATCCAGTGGATTGGTCAATATTCCGGGAATATTTTCGCTTTACCGCTGGATTCGCCGGGTAAAGTAATCTTCCGGTATCAACGTGTTTAGTTTCCTGTCTTTCAGAATGAAAATATACTGATCTTCAAAGACTGAAACCTGAAGAGACGTTCCTTCTAAGGCTTGTAATAAGGCGACTTCAGGTGTTTCATCCGTGCATTGGACGGTTAGAAGCAACCAATCGGTTTCCGCAGGAACGCAATAGATAATATACCCGCTTTGCTGTTCGATCAGGCGGAAGACCTCATTGGCCGGTTGCTGCCTTAGATCAAGAGATACCTTCACCTGGGCGAAACCAATAAAAGCAGGTGCCAATGAAAAAAACAACATATAACTGATTATCTGTTTCATTTACTAAAGGTTTCATAGTGATTGACTAAAGCAATAACCGATTGTTCGAAGTGCGCTTTGAAATCCAATTTATGTTGCCTGGCATATTCGTTCAATTCTTTTTTCCTGTCAGGAAAAAGTTTACACAGGGAGTTTTTATTTTTCACAGGGTACACGACTCCATCAATATAAATAAGGTACTGTTCCTGAAAGCGAAAGTGTCGTTTGACATCAGTGTTCGAGAGTTCATTCCTGATTGTTACATAGTATTTTTTTACGAACGGATGGCTTCCGTTGTCTATCAGCAACCTGTATTTTTCTTCCTGATCCGGTTTGTCATCAATGGAGGTAATAATGGTATATCCGTTTAATACGGCATAATTAAACTTTTCTTTCTCTAAAACAACACGATACGGTTTCTCAGGTAGAATAACAGTCAATTCATCCCTGAATAAATCCAGCCGCATATAAATATCCTGATAAACCACCTGATTGTAGCATAAGACGCCTTTCATATATTGATCTGTAGCCAGGAAAGCATGATTTACAAATTGCCTTCTGTCAAAGGGCGTTTCGATTTTCCCGTTATACAGGGCGGCATATTCTTTTGTCCCGACAAGGTAAGTCTGAATAACGCCATCCGGTGGTATCCGGGCAATACCCTTATCCTGCGCAAACAGCATCCCTAAGCACAAGAAAAATATCATGATAATCAGGCTGATTTGGGTTGTTATTCTATTCATAGACTATGAAAATAATTATTTTCTTTATTGATGATCATTCGGCCAGAAATCGGGTTTGTTTTTTGTACCTCCTCGCATCATACAATCTAAGCAACGTACGCGTTGACATACATAATAGCCAGCTGCGGAATTATAATACTCAATGTTATAACCCAGTGCAAACATGTTTTCAAATTGGTTGCGTGTAAAATTTCGTGAATTGCCGCAACCGTATTGATCCTCTCCTTCTATATCTTCCATGTTTATAAAGATACGGGTCGCGACTTCATTGGTTGCCACAATAAACCCGATTACCGGTTCATCAGAGTCGGACAAACAAGTGATATTTCCTCTTATTTCGGTAAGTAGTGGGGCAAAAAGACTGCCGCTTTGATCAATATTCTTTTGCAAATTATCCAAAAACAGATAGGCCTCCTTTTCAATGCCATATTGTCTTACCAAGATACTGTATAGATAGGAAAAACGAGTGTTACTATCCGGAAAATTGTGGATAACTTTGTCTTTGATAGCCGTCTCCGTAAACCTGTCGGATGTACCCAGTATGATTGATTTGGATTTGTTGGACGCCCAGCAATAGTATTTGTTGTTTGAAGTGAAGAGGTTGTGTTCGATGATAGCACCTGTAGAAATCTCGTACCAGAGGGAACTGAATGCGGCAGACCTGATTTCCCAGTCTTCTTCAAAGGCCCAACGATAATATTCAGTTTGATTTTCAGGATCATGTGTGGAAACCATAATATCCATGCTTCCATCCGGATTTTTCCGCCAGTTTATTTTATCAATTTCAGGAGTATGGACAGGCGAAACAAAAGCAGATTGATAATGTTTTCCGCCGATTTGGATATGAAGTGCATATTTTGTTCCGGGAGTGAAAGTGATTTCACTGGGTACTGCATAGATAGTTTTTCCGTCAATTATTTGCAATTCGGTCACAGCCACTACATTATTCTTATCATCTATTATCTGGACGCGGGCGTCGTTTACACCCTGGAAAGAGTCTGTAAGATTGCTGTACAAACTAACTGTCCGGCTGAGTCTTATACTTGTGCCAGTTTCCATAATCATCCCCTCCACCACTAAGATACCTCCTGCGTCTTTCATTCCCAAAGGCTCAAAAGGCATAATACATCTTGTTGGAAACAGGATGATCCAAATAAGGCCAAGTAAAATATACTTGTACCTCATTTATGTCTTTATCATTTATCTGTGTGCGATTGAAGCAAACGTCTTATTTGCAATATGGCAAACTGTATGGATTACGGTATTGATACCAGTATAAACGATGTTCGGCTGCCTGTGCATCATCCACGAAACTCAACGTGGCCGGATTCCACTTGACCGGACGGTTCAGTTCGCGGGAAATATTGGCAAGGCAACAAAGTGTATTGGTACTGCAACCCACTTCAACCGGAGCGATCGGATTCTTACGCGAACGGACACAGTCAACGAAATTCTGCATGTGAGGTGCGCTCGTCTCGTAGGTTCCTGCCATGCCTCCTTGCGGCGCTTGAGGTTGTGCGGCGGCTCCTCTTCTGTTGCTTGCTGCCGCTCTTGCGGCTGCTTCTCTTTCACGTTGGCGTTCTTCCATCATTCGTTGCATCTCTTCGCGGGTCATCGGGCGTCTTCCTGCTAATTCTTCAGGTACGATTCCGGCAACAGAAGAAGCTAAATAACCACGTGCTACCTCAATCCAACCTTTCGTGCCAAAAAATTTAATGCCTTGTGCGCCTTCATTGTCATCAAGATAAGGTTGTTCGGTCATTACAATGCCATTCGCATATTTCATCGTAGCCCATTCGGTACCCTGGTATCCTTGCGGGATAAATTCTACCGGCCCTGAGCCATCCATTCCGATAGCTGCCTGCGCAATATCAAACATGTGCGCACCCCAGTCGGCCGTATATCCGTTGCCCGTTTCCTGATACCAGCGCCAGGCGCCCCACAGACGTTCGTTTTGCGGCGGATCGAGAGTGACTACCGGACAAATATCCGGGTTATAATGAATCTTCGGGTCATTCAATGGCCCCATCCACTTGTTGAAGTTCAGGTTGGCCGGCACAGGCATTTCAGGTAAGTTAAATGGCGTCGGAGGTGCACCGACACGGGCATAAATCTTTTCGATATGGCCGATCGCGCCTTTTTGAACTAATTCAATCGCTTTCTGAAACTCCTTACTCGAACGTTGCTGGCTGCCGATCTGCAATACACGTTTGTTTTCACGTACCGCTTTCACCATCGCCAATCCTTCGGTAATGGTATAAGCCAACGGTTTCTGACAATAGACATCCTTACCGGACTGGCAGGCATGGATAGTAGTCAATGCATGCCAATGGTCGGGGGTGGCAATCGAAACGGCGTCAATGTCCTTGCGATTCAATAAGTCTTCGTAAAACTCATACTTATCACAACGCTTATTCATCCCTTTCGTCTCCTGCCAGGCTTCGATCCTTCTTTTAAACCGCTCCTGTTTAATGGTATCCACATCACAACATGCTACTACCTGCACACCTTCACAACCGGCAAATCCACCGAAATCGGAAAGTCCTTGCTGGCCTAATCCGATAAATCCCATTACTACCCGATCACTTGGAGCAATTCGTACTCCCTGCATAGCCCAACTTGGCATAATGGTTAAGCCGGCTAAACCTAACGCCGACAAACTCAGAAATTCCCTGCGGGAAACTCCTTTTTTCGTTTCAATTTCGTTCTTTTTCATTGTTTAGTAATTTATGATATAAACCCGATTATTTAGTAATATTCGCCAAAAATAGACATATTTTTTTAAAAAAGTTTATTTTTAGTTGATTTATATTATTTTTGTGAAAAAATTACTAAAAAAAAATGAATCATGGCAACACGAAGAGAATTTATTAGACAGGCCTCCCTTTTAAGCGCAGGTCTTACGGTTAGTCCGTTTTTTATCAAGGCAGGGTTGCACGAGATCGGTGCAAACGATAAGATCGGTGTGGGTCTTATCGGATGCAATGGGCAAGGTTTTTCCGACTTACAGGCTTTTTTACGCAATCCGGAGGTTGAATGTATTGCAATAGCAGATATTGATGATGCGGTATTGGAAAGAGGAGCGGCAAGAGCAGAGAGAATCAACTCAAAGAAAGTACCCAATCTGTACAAAGACTGGAGAAAAGTGATTGATCATAAAGACATTGACATTGTGATTGTAGGGACCCCCGACCATTGGCACTGCCTGCAGTTGGTTGCAGCCTGCGAAGTAGGGAAAGATGTATTTTGTGAGAAACCGTTGGGCAACAGCATCGAAGAATGTAATATCATGATTCGTGCTGCTGAAAAATACAAACGCATCGTACAGGTAGGACAGTGGCAACGGAGCGATCCGCATTGGCAGGATGCAATGGCTTATGTACATAGTGGTCAGTTGGGGAAGATACGCACTGTGCGTGTATTTTCCTACCAGGGTTGGTGTCCGACCATACCGGTTCAGCCTGATGAACCGACGCCTGCAGGCGTTGACTATGATATGTGGTTGGGTCCGGCACCGCAACGCCGGTTCAACAGAAACCGTTTTCATTTTACGTTCCGTTGGTTCTGGGATTATGCCGGAGGATTGATGACCGACTGGGGTGTTCATCTGTTGGATTATGCGTTGTACGGTATGAAAGTAACTGCACCAAATACGGTCATGGCTTCAGGAGGTAAATTTGGCTATCCGGATGATGCCTGCGAAACGCCCGACTTACTGCAAACCATCTATACATTCGACGATTTCACCGTGATGTGGGATCATGCCATCGGCATTGATGACGGAGCTTACGGACGCAATCATGGTTTGGGATTTGTCGGCGAAAACGGAACTTTGGTTGTTGACCGGAGTGGCTGGGAAGTGATTCCTGAAAAAGTAAACAATGTAGCGCGTATGGAAGCAGTTCCTTTGAATAAAGCGTATGGCGAAGGCGGTCTTAACCTGCATGTAAAGAATCATTTGGAATGTATTAAGACACGCAACCCGAATTGTAATGCAAGCATTGAAATCGGAGCACACATCGCCAAGTTTTCACAGTTGGGTAATATCGCTTACCGTACCGGTAAAAAATTAACGTGGGACGGTAAAACCTTTAACGACCGGGAAGCAGATGCTTACCTGATGAAACAGTATCGTGCGCCCTGGGAGGCTCCGAAGGTGTGATATTTCAATAAGCACGCAGATAACGCAGATTGTCAGGATTTTCGCAGATAGATTTCATGATTTCATTTTGCGTCATTTGCGTGCTGCTTACCAACCAAAATACCGTTTCGCATTATAGTAGCAGATATCTTCGATCATTTGTCCGATAAAGGTAATTTCGGATACAGGTAAAAGGCCGTTTTCAATATCATTGCCGATCATATTGCAGAGGAGGCGTCTGAAATATTCATGGCGTGGGTAAGACAGAAAACTTCGCGAATCGGTCAACATGCCCACAAAACGGCTCAACAGACCTAACGCAGAAAGCGCATTCAAATGATTTTCCATCCCGGTTAACTGATCGAGGAACCACCAGCCCGACCCGAACTGCATCTTGCCGGGGACCGATCCGTCGTTAAAATTATATATGCTGGTAACCATAAGTTCGTTATCGCGTGGATTAAGATTGTACACAATCGTTTTGGCCAGTCGCCCATCTTCTTCCAGCCGGCTAAAAAAACGGTTCATCGGCATAGCAACGACACAATCATCCATTGAATCGTAACCGGTATCAGGCCCGAGTTTCTTGTACATTCGCACATTATTATTACGGAGTGCGCCGATATGGAATTGCTGTACCCATCCGGACTGATAGTCCATCACGGCCAGCTCGTATAGCATCGCCGAACGGAACTGACAAGTTTCTTCAAAGGCAGGAATAATACCTGAACGCACTTTCAGAAATATCTGCCTTATTTCATTGTCCGTATATGGTTCTGCATAAAACGTATTCAACCCATGGTCGGACAGGTTGCATCCTTCCTGATCGAAAAAATCATGCCTGCGTTGCAATGCGTTCAATAAATCATCGTAGGAGGAGATGGACATGCCTGAAGCCGCTTCCAACCTGGTCAGATAGTCATTGTATGTCGCCGGGTTATCAATAGCCATCGCCTTGTCGGGACGCCATGCCGGTAATACCTTAACGGAGAAATCGCTTTCACGTATTTCACGGTGGTATTCGAGCGAATCGGCCGGATCGTCGGTGGTCGCGACAACTTCAACGCGCATGCGCTTCATAATAGCCTGCGGACGATATTCAGGCGTTTGCAGTTTGGCAGTACAATTCTCGAAAATATCGCGGGCATTGGATGAACTTAATATTTCGTGTATTCCAAAAATACGACTCAACTCAAGGTGTGTCCAGTGATATAGCGGATTACGCATCGTATAGGGCACAGTCTCAGCCCATTTTATAAATTTCTCGTACGAAGGCCTATCGCCGGTAATATATTCTTCCGGTACGCCGTTGGCCCGCATCGCCCGCCATTTATAATGGTCGCCGCCTAACCATATCTCAGTCAAATCCGTAAATTGATAGTTACGGGCGATCATTTTCGGATCTAAGTGACAGTGATAGTCAATAACCGGCATTTTTTCGGCATGTTTTCGATACAATGTACGAGCCGTGTCTGTCTGAAGCAGGAAATTAGTGTCTAAAAAACCTTTCATAGTGATTATTTGTTATTTCGGATATAGCTAAGAGTATTAATACACAGTTCGGTAATCACATTCCAGTCCTTATTTTCGATGGCCTTTTTCGGGAACCATTTGGAACCCATCTCTCTTGTTTCAGACATTACTTTCAGTACTTGTATCTTGTGAAATCGAACCATAGTTTTTTAAAAAATAAATACTTTGCGACAAAAATACAAATAATTATTAAAAAAATCTTTTTTTTGCATAAATACTTTATTTATAATAAAAAAACTATATCTTTGCCCCATTAATTGTCAATTATTATGAAGAGATGGATATGGTTATTTGTGATAAATCTGATTTGGCAATATGGCTATAGTCAGAATTTTGGTATTAAAAGTAATCTTATATACGATGCGACCTCGACGATCAATCTGGGAGTCGAGTTTGCATTGGACGACAAATGGACGCTTGATGTCAGCGGAAATTTGAATCCATGGGCATTTCCTCAGGAAACGGTAAACAGTTCAGGCAGAGTTGTTGCACAACATGACGCCATCATTAAACATTGGATGATACAGCCCGAAGCACGTTACTGGCTTTGTGAAAAATTCAATGGTCATTTCTTGGGGATACATGCAATAGGCGGGCATTACAATGTAGGAGGATTGAGTTTTTTCCCTGAGGATTGGGGTAAAAACGGGATACAGGTGAAACGTTTTGAAGGATGGGCTGCCGGTATGGGGTTAGCTTATGGTTATCACTTTATACTGAGCAACCGTTTTAGCCTGGAGTTTTCATTGGGAGGAGGTTATATGTTTTTGAAGTATGATAAATACAATCATTATACATCTTCGCAACAAACAGAGAAGGATTCGCAAAAATTCAAAATGCATTATTTCGGATTGACAAAAGCCGGTATTTCTGTCGTATTTATGCTTTATTAACTTGAGAAAGGAGGTTATAATGAAAAAGAAACTGAGTTTTTTTATATGGCATTTTATTGTTGCCGGTTTTTTATGCCAGGCACAGCAAGCCGGTCAGATTTATATTATTCCAAAAAGATTATCAATAAACGGCGACAAACTTACCGTTGAAATGATGTTTGATATGAGCAGACTTCGTTTAAGTAGTTCGGAAAGTATAACTTACACACCGATAATCACAGGAAACGATAATCAACATATTCTACCTCAATTAATTGTGAAGGGAAGCAACCGTTATAAAGCTGACCGCAGGGAAGAATTTTTAAGCGGCAGGTCTTCGGCATTTGCTGCTAATCAGGGTGATAATCTAAACACCTCCATCTATGCCATTGAAAAATTTAACAAAAAAACGATTATCACATATCTGGTTTCCGTTGAATACAGCGCATGGATGCAGGGAAGTACGCTTGTCGTGCGTGAAGAAACGTGCGGTTGTAGCGGTATTCAGTCGAAAATGACGCAAAGAACGATCGTTTTTGATGAGACAAGTAGTAAATCTGATTTTCAACCAAGATTTAATTTCATTGTGCCTGAACGGGAAATCGAAAAAAATCGCTTTGATATAGGAAACGCCTATCTCGAATTTTCGCAGGGAGGGAGTACGATTACTCCGAATTTCCGTAATAACCAAACCGAATTAGACAAGATCAATCAAATGATTTCCATGTTAACATCAGACCATGATGTGATTGTGACCAGTATTGAGATGCGTGGATATGCTTCACCGGAAGGGTCGGCACAGTCCAATTATGAACTTTCTTCCCAACGAGCGAAAGCCATGCGTGACTATTTTGTGCGAAGACTGGCAAATATCCCGTCTTCCTCTTTTCTTACAGGGATTGGAGGAGAAGACTGGGAAGGACTTAAAAAACTGTTAATGAGTTATTCGGTAGATTACAAAGAGGAGATAATCAATATTATCAATACAGTGCAGGATTTGGATATCCGTGAACGACGAATACAGCAACTGGGAAACGGAGGGCCTTATCGCCAAATATTCCGCGATCTTTATCCTAAATTACGCCGTGTAGATTGCCAAATCAATTATACAGTGCGTAACTTTACGGTTGCTGAAAGTAAAGAACGGATACAGCAAAAAGGAAAATTACTTAGCCAAAATGAAATGTATCAGATAGCAAGTTCGTATCCTGCCGGCAGTCATGAATTTAATGAAACATTGATTACTGCGCGGCAATATTTTCAGGGAAACGACATTGCTAATCTGAACGCTGCTGCTGCTGCATTATCTGAAGGGAATCCTGCTTCGGCTGACGAATATTTGAAACAGGTACAAAATCGCAACTTGCCCGAATATGCCAACTGTATGGGAGTACTTTCTATTTATAAGGGTAATTATTCTGCTGCTGAGGACTTTTTAAGGAGAGCTCAGGATGCAGGATTGGCTGAAGCATCGCATAATCTGCGCGAATTACAGAAAAGACAGAATAAATAGTGGTTAATGGTTTGTTTGGGCGAAAAATCTTTCGCCCAAACAAATTATATGGTATCCTATAAAAAAAACAAATGGAAAAAGAAAACAATAATTTGAAAGCATCTGATTTCCTTCTATTGAGGGGACTAAGGGGGGGGGCCTCATATTTCTTCATTTTGAGGGGCTTTTGGGGGGCTTTTTGGGGATTATTATTGTTTGCTGTCTTGATCGGATGTACAAACAGACAGCACACGTCTGCTTCAGAAATTTTTCCGTTCGTAACAGTACCTCCCATCTACATTTCCCAACAGGCACAGGCCGAATATCTGTTGACTCACTTTTGGGATCAATTTGATTTTACAGATACGACTTGGATTGGAAGCGCTGAAAAAGTTACCGAACAGGCTTTGGTCGAATACCTATCTGTATTTCCCTATGCCTCGTATGATGAGATTTGTAAGAGTTTACATCAATTGCTGAATCAAGCCGACAAGGATAAGGCAATGTATGCTTTTTTCTATTCAAAATTGGAATATTCTTTTTCCAGTCCCAATTCCACATTCCGTAATGAAGAATATTACATCCCGGTATTAGAGCACATGGTAGCCTCCAATAGTTTAGATGAACCGCGAAAGGCCCGTCCTGCAGCCATACTTCCTTTAATAAATAAAAACCGCCCCGGTACACAGGCAAACAATATCCGGTTTACACGAGTTTCCGGAATAAAAGACGAGCTAACTAACATCAAATCAGCCTATATATTAGTGGTATTTTATGATTTCGACTGCGAGGACTGTAATTCATTAAAAAGATTGATTGAAGAGTCAGCGGTCGTCAAAGAAATGCAAAAACAGCGAAAATTGACCATATTAGCTATTTACCCCGGCGCTAACATGGAAGGATGGAAAAAATCTTCGCCTCAAATCCCTGTTGCGTGGATCAACGGATACGATCATAATGAAGAAATCGGAAGAGAAGGCACTTATATCCTGCGTACCATTCCCACCCTTTATCTTCTCAATAAAGAATACATGGTGATTATGAAAGAGCCGCCATTTGAGTATGTAGAGTACTACTTAAGTTCAATTGACAATTGACAATTATTCGTAATTCGTAATGGCTTCCCTTCTGAAAGCCAAACATTGTAAAATTTTTAGCACTAATGTAAAGTCATCATTCGTAATTGAAAAAGACATCTATCTACACAGGCTTTGGCGATACAGGCATGACGTCGTTGGTGGGCAGTGTGCCGGTATCTAAAACGCATCCGAGAGTGGAGGCATACGGGACGATTGATGAATTAAATTCATTTATCGGCTTATTACTTACCGAAATCGAAGATACGCGAATCATTGCAATTTTACGCTGGGTTCAACAAAAAATGTTCGCCATTGGATCCTGTCTGGCTACTGATACCGAACAAACTACATTAAAAAATGAGTGCCATATTACTTCCGGAGATATTGCGCGAATAGAACAGGGGATTGACTTGTTCGACAGCGAACTGCCTGAATTGAGTGCATTTGTCTTGCCGGGCGGATGCCCTTCAAATGCACTTGCAAATATCTGCCGGACTGTATGCCGCAGAGCAGAACGTGAAATAGTCCGACTTCAGGAAACGATTTTCTGCCACAAAAATATTTTGATTTTTATCAACAGATTATCTGATTTACTGTTTGTTATAGCACGTCACGAAAATTTTCGAAAAAAAGTTGATGAAATTATTTGGGATAAGATTTGCATGTAAAAAATAAAAGTTTAATTTTGCGGAAAAATAAGATTCGGGTAATCATATAAAATCATTTTGTTATGTATTGGACATTAGAATTGGCCTCCAAATTAGAAGATGCTCCCTGGCCTGCCACCAAAGATGAACTGATTGACTATGCCCAACGTTCGGGAGCGCCGTTGGAAGTGATTGAAAATTTACAGGAAATGGAAGATGAAGGCGAAATCTACGAGTGCATGGAAGATATCTGGCCTGACTATCCGAGTAAAGAAGATTTCTTTTTTAACGAAGAAGAATATTAGAATATGTAAAGACGTGGCATGCAACGTCCCAACATGTTTTTAGCATACCACACAATAATCCTACCTGTTTTAGAGTTATACATATTCACGGAATTTTTTCCGTCAAACAGGCAATGAAACGATTTTGGATTATTATCATATTTTGTAATCTTTTTCTACTTGTTCGCGCTCAACAGGAAGTGGGTTTCAGCCAGTATTTTACTGCAATGGGTTATTATAATCCGGCGTATGTTGGCAAATCGGGTGATATGAACGTCCTGACCCATAGCCGTTTACAATGGTATGGGGTAATCAATAATGCACCAGCCTCCGCTTTTGTTTCCGCCGAAATGCCCTGGAACTATGGTCGTATGCAGAATGGTATCGGCATAATCGCCGCGTACGACAAGGCAAGCAGTCTGTATCAACGTACTCATTTTGCCGCCCAATATGCCTACAAGAAAAAAATGGGGAAAGGGATTTTAAGTGTCGGTTTGATGGCGGGATTAATCAGCGAAACATTCAGAGGCGACTCGTTGAGATTGAACGAAAACGAAGGAAACGACGAAATTATCTCACGCTCAACCGTTGACGGAAAAGCAATTGACGTTGCTTTCGGGCTATTCTTTTCCACAGAAAAATACTATTTCGGGATTGCCTCAACACACATCACGGCGCCTAAATTAAAATTAGGTGAGAATATGCAAATGCAGGTTGACCGTATGTATAATTTGACGGCAGGATACAATATTCCGACAAAGAATCCGTTTTTTGAATTGCAACCATCGCTTTTTGTGCTGACCAACCTGCTAATGGCAGCCGGCGACATCACATTAAGAGGTGTATATAATAAATTGTATAATGGCGGTTTAGGTGTTCGAATCAACGATATGGCCGGTCTGAATGCAATAATCATTTATCTGGGAGCAGATATTAAACGGTTCCGTTTGGGGTATGCGTATGATTTCCCCACTTCGGTCATCTCAAAAACCGGAAGTCATGAATTGATGCTTGCATACCGTGTCGAATTGGAAAAGCCAAAAGGAAAAAGTAATAAACATAAAAGTGTGCGGATTTTATAGAATATTTAAAGATTTAAGAATTTAAAGATTTAAGATTGACGTAATTGAAAAAAAATAAAAGAAACAGATAATGGCGATTATGAAAAAAATAGTTTGTTTATTTGTAGCAACCGTTCTATTGACAGCTTGCGGGAGTCTTTTTTCAGGAGATGGAGGCGAACTGGTAGGCATAAAGGCAGCTTACATTAACGAGTCGGCTCCTCATGGAATGGTACTGATCAAGAGAGGTTCGTTCAGGATGGGGCCTGCGGAGCAGGACAGCCTTTGGGGATTTAATTCGGAAACGAAAGGCGTTTCGTTCGAATCATTTTGGATGGATGCAACCGAAATTACCAATGCCAAATACCGTCAGTTCGTATATTGGGTGCGCGATTCCATAATCCGAGAACGGCTTGCCGACCCTGCTTACGGAGGAAACGAACTTTATAAAATTACCGAAGACAAATACGGCGATCCCGTAACCCCGCATTTAGACTGGAAACGTCCGATACCATGGCGACGTGCCAATGAAGAAGAACAACTCGCGATTGAAAGCGTTTACTATACCCATCCTGTGACCGGCGAGAAAAGTCTTGATAAACGGCAAATGTTGTATCGTTACGAATGGTTTGACTATACTGCTGAGGCGCAAAGGCGTAATAACCTTGATCCATACGCAAGGGAACGTAATACGGATATCGCCATCAATCCTGATGCTGTTGTAATGATTTCAAAAGATACGGCTTATATTGATACCAACGGCAATGTCTTCAACGAAACCATTACGCGTCCGCTCAGTTCGCCGTTTGACTTCCTGAATACATACATCGTGAATATATACCCCGACGAATCGAGTTGGGTCAATGACTTTAAAAATGCCTACAACGAACCTTATCTCCGACTGTATTTTGAGCATCCGGGGTATGATGAATACCCTGTGGTTGGCGTGTCGTGGGAGCAGGCTTCGGCATTTTGTGTCTGGCGTACAGAATATTACAAAAGTCAGTCAAGTTTACCTCCAGGACAAGTCATTGAACCGTTTCGCCTGCCTACTGAGGGCGAATGGGAATATGCCGCCCGTGTCGGTAAAAGTGATAATAAATATCCATGGGCAAGTGATATCACAGATGATAAACTTTGCTTTATGGCCAATTTCAAGCCCGGTGACGGCAATTATACCGAAGACGGACACCTGATCACTTCGCGTGTCGCTTCTTTTCCGCCAAATGAGTTTGGACTCTACGACATGGCAGGCAATGTAGCTGAATGGACATCGTCTATCTATACCGAATCAGGACTAAACCAAACGAGCGACCTGAATCCGGATCTTCACTACAATGCGGCAAAAGAAGACCCTTACGCAATGAAAAAGAAAGTAGTTCGCGGAGGTTCGTGGAAAGATGTGGCACAATTTATTCGCTCCGACATGCGTACTTATGAATATCAAAATGAAACACGCTCGTATATTGGCTTCCGCTGCGTGCGTACACAGGTCGGCTTTTCAAACGTAAAAGGCAAAAAAAAATAATTAGTAATTCGTAATTTTAATTCGTAATAAAATATAATGGGAAAGACAAGAAGATATTACAACCGGCTTGAAATGTTTCTTTCAAGCGAAAAAGGCAAACGAGCTTTGATGCTCTGTTATAGCTGGGGTGCCGCAGTCGTCATTATCGGGGCGCTTTTTAAATTGTTACATATAGCTTACGCCAATCAGATTCTTTTTATTGCGATGATTGTCGAGGCATGTGTATTTATCGTTTCAGGGTTTGAGCGTCCTTTTAGTGAATATCGTTGGGAAGATGTATTCCCCGTTTTAAAATCGAAGAATCCGTTAGACCGTCCCGACTTTTCGACAGGCGGAGGCATCCATCTCGAGGGTGCAGGAGTAGGTACCGGCGGACTTGGTGGCGGAACGATTGTCATCGGCGACATCCAAGGCGGATCTACGGGAGTTCCTTATCAAGGCACGTCCCCGATACCTCCGACACAGCCTACTCCTCAGGAAAGGGTAAATACGGGGATGGCTGCAATGGGTTTTAACCTGTCGGAACAAGATACGGAAGTATTGGCCGAAAGCATCAAAAAACTCAATAGCGCTGCCGAACAGATAGCAAAAATGGCAGACCTGACAGAGGCCACCAAATCATATATAGATCAAATATCGGTCGTGTCCCACAATCTGGAGAAATTCAGTGAAATAACCGGTTCGCTTGGCGAGGTATCCGATTCTCTGATCAATTCTTGCAGGACGATTTCCGGAAAATCTGAAGAAGGCGGCGAACAAACCCAGTCAAGTTATGTGGAGAATATGCACAAACTCAACGAAAACTTGTCGGGCTTAAATAATTTCTATGAAACGCAACTGACAGGTATCCGTTCACAGATGGATACGATTGTGCATATCAATGCCGGACTGAACCGGATACGTGATTTGTACGACAGCTCAATTGTAGATAGCGCCACATTCCGCAACGAAAACGAACGCATGGCTCAACTGCTTGCCCAACTGAATCAGGTTTACAGCCGTATGCTGCAAGCAATGACCGTCAATGCAGGAAGTTATCCCCCCCAACCGTCCGGGTTTCAGCAACCCTACCAGGGCAGGTATTAATTAAGAATTAAGAATTAAAAATGAAAGAGAATATAATAAAAGAGAAATCATATTTATTTGCGTTGAGGATGATAAATGCGTATAAATATTTAACGCAGGAACAACGGGAATTCGTACTGTCAAAACAGGCGTTACGAAGCGGAACATCCATTGGCGCATTGGTAAGAGAAGCAGAATATGCCCAATCTATTGCTGATTTTATCAACAAGATGAATATTGCATTAAAAGAAGCAGGTGAAACAGAATATTGGCTGATGTTATTGAAAGATAGCGAATATATTGATGAGAAAATCTATCATTCCATCCATCAGGATTGCAGCGAACTCATCAAATTATTAGCCAGCATCGTCAAAACATCAAAAGACTAAATGTCAAACATTAATTTTTAATTTTTAATTGAAAAATGGCCGGAGTAGCAAGCAATCCCAATTCACCACGTCAGAAGATGATCAACCTGATGTACTTAGTGTTCATCGCCATGATGGCGCTCAATGTCTCTTCGGAGGTATTGGAGGGTTTCGAATTGGTTGAAAACAGTCTGCGTACCTCTACCGATAACTCCACCCGCCGAAACGAAGAAGTGATGGCAAATCTCGACCGGGCCTATCAAGAGAATGCCACTAAGGTAGGCGAATGGTATGAAAAAGGAGCGAAGGTAAAGGGGCAGTCGGACGATTTATATCACTATATTGATGAATTGAAAGTTAGAATTGCACAGGAAGCCGATGGTAAAAAAGCGGATGTCGAAAATATTATCCAGAAAGAGAATTTGGAAGCTGCATCGCGTATCATGCTTGCACCAATCGTCGGAGAAGGCAAAAAATTAAGGGAACGTATCAATGCATACCGTGCAAACATGTCCGATATCGTCAACGATCCGGGCAAAAAAACCATGTTCGACATCGTATTAAGTACAGCCACACCTGGTAAGGGCGGTATGATCCCGCAATCATGGGAAAATGCTTTGTTTGAAAATATGCCGGTAGCTGCTGCAATTACATTACTAACTAAAATACAGAGCGATATACGTTTTGTCGAGGGTGAAACGCTTTCGACGCTGATTAACAATGTGGATGTCGGCGATTACCGCGTGAACAAGATACAGGCACTTGTTATCCCTAAGAGCCAGATTGTCACAAGTGGTATGCCATACGAGGCGCAGGTAGTATTAGCTGCAGTGGATTCAACCAAACAGCCTGAATATTATTTAGGTACTACGTTATTAGCCAATAACCTGATATCCGTAGGGACAAGCGGAGTTGGCGACCGTACTTTGTCTGGAGTGGTGGTTGCCGATGGTGAAACCTATCCCTATGAAGCCAAATACTCGGTAACCGAATCTTCTGCAACCATTGCGCCTATCTTGATGAAATTTCTTTACGAAAGTATTGAAAATGATCTTGAGGTGGCAATGCCCGGCGTACCAAGCGGCAATGTAACGGCAAGTCTGAAAGGAACCGGAATTATCAGGCAAAAGGAAAGGAATATATGGACAGTCAGTGGCCTGAGCACCTCATCGGAAAGTGTTGACGTGGTATTAACCGCCAATGTAGGTGGCCGTACTGTTTCCGAAAGTAAAGAATTTAAAGTCCGTCCACTACCCGACCCGTTGCCATTTATTTCTTATAAAGATGCGGAAGGCCGTACACGAAAATTTCCGGGAGGAAACATTTCCAAACGCAATTTGAGTGTGTCAACCGGAATAGGCGCAGCGATTGACGACGGTGTATTGAACGTTCCCTATACCGTTACCGGATTTACGATGCGTACATTCGATAACAGAGGTAACGCCATACCTGAAATATCGAATAGCGGTGAATATACATCGCGCCAAAGAGACCTCATTCAGAATATGCCGACCGGAACACGTTTTTATATCTCGGAAGTGAAGGCGCTTGACCCGGCAGGCAAACCCATAACGCTGAAATTTCCGTTGGAAGTATTTGTGACTAACTAACAATTTAATGGTTAGTCAATTTACGATTTTAAACTTACGCTTGCAAAAAAAATAACAATGAATAATAAACAACTGACAGTGAGTAATGTTATGACAGGTTTTAACCTCCCCCGCTATGAGGAACTCGTCCCATATTCTTCAATTTTCAATATTTAATTAAGCATGAACCGTTTATATATTTTTTCGATCCTGATTGCGCTGACCATCCTGGTGCAGGCGCAAAATACCCGTCCGACAGTTTCGCGTGGAAGCGACCGTGCAACACAACAGGCAGACAATACAACATCCGAACTGACTGTGCGCGCCCAAATCATGAACGAGCAATTGACTCAGGAGGTTGGCAATGCCCGCTGGATACGCAATATCATACGCGAGCTGGATCTTTCCAAAGAAAAAAACGCGCCGCTCTATTATCCTGTCCAGGAGATGAATGGAAGAAAAAATCTTTTCACCTCTATCTTCCATCTGCTTAGCGAAGGCAAAATTCGGGTATTCGAATATCTGAGGGACATAGAATCGTTTGAAGACGAATATATTCTGTCCTATAAAGATATGCTTGATAAGTTCCGTATATATTACGAAACAGTGCCTGCCGGTGGCGGTCGTCCTGCGCGGTATATTGTCAATTCGAGTGATATCCCATCACGGGAAGTAGATAAAATGTATGTAAAAGAAGCCTGGTATTTTGATCAGCACAATTCGATCTACGATGTGAAGACATTGGCGATATGTCCGATTGCGCGTCGCACAATGGAAACGGGAGAGGAAATCACCGAAGGGATGTTCTGGGTAAAATACGAAGATATACGGCCCTATATGCAAAACAATCCCATCATGACGTCAAACGTCAACAATGCCATGACCTATACGATGGACGACTATTTCCGTCGCCGGATGTATGATGGAGAGATTATCCAGACCGAAAACCTGATGAATCTGCCGTTGGTCAAACTCTTCGATACCGACGAAGAGATAGCCGCCGAACAACAAAGAATAGAAGAAGAACTGGTGGCGTTCGAGAAAGCCTTATGGTTCGAACCCGACTCTACCACAATAACTAAAGCCTCGAACAACAAAAAAGCCATCAAAGCAAAGACTGAAAAAGCGCCTGCCGTAAAGCAAGAGAAAGCCCCGAAGCAACCCAAAGCTGCTGCCGTCCCAAAACAATCATCCGCTTCTTCTTCGTCCACCCGAAGCGTACGGCGATAAAGTTAATAATTATGAATGACTGAATGACTGAATGACTGAATAACTGAATAACTGAATAACTGAATAACTGAATAACTGAATAATTGAATAACACTACCCATTAACTATTACCCACTATCTCACTTGTATCCTTTCCACCTGCCTGACAATTTTGCCATCGCCGGTTATTCCTTCAATCACAACGGAATAGGTAGTTGGAAAATCAGCAGTGTAAAATTCAAAACTTGCTTCACCGGCATCAGAGATGATCACATCAGGTTTCCAAAAAATAGTTGTGCGAAAATCGGAAACCGGGGATTGCGGGGTTTCATTTGTTTCATATCTGGGAGCATAAAACTCTGTCGGTTTCTGATAACCAAAGGGAGTGAAAACTGTGAAGTCGGGATCATCCGGTTGCATACGGCGATGCTGTTTTGCTCTTCGGGTGGTGATACTGATCACTCCGTTGAGTCCACGTGCACCGAATACAGCAGCATTAGCGCCTTTGAAAACATCAATACTTTCAATATCATAAACCGACAAATCATTCAAAGAATCAAAATTTCCTCCAGGAATTTCTCCTCCGTTAAATAGACTTCCATCAACTAATATCAATGGAGGCTTGGGATTTAATGTACCTCCTCCTCTGATAGTGATGACTCCTTTCTTAAACTGTACACCCGGAATTAACCGGAGATAATCACTGACGTGTATGAAATCATATTTTTCGATTTCTTCTCTTCGGATCGTCACATCCGATTTCGCATTTGCCCAAAACTGAAGACGGGATTCATCCCGTTTTTCTATCCTTGGTGCCGTTACGACTACCTCACTCAAATTATATTCCCTCATAGAATCATCATACATAGAGCGCAGCTCCGCTTTTGCGATAATAGCATTTGGTGAAAATTCGCTTTTCGTATTCTTATCTCCCGGATTTTGAGGAGCATGAACGGGTGCAGGAAATGATTCCGGATTCAAAATAAGTGCAACCTTGTTGCTTTCTTTCTTGTCCATCACCTGCATAAAGAAAGAGGTACTGTCAGAATATTCACAATTATCAAACAGGAAAGCACCATTCCTGTCTGTGGTCGTTATTCCAAAAATCCCTTCTTCTGTCAGCACTGCAATATCACAGTCGGCTATGGGTTTGGATAGTAACAGGTTTTTCACACTGCCGGATAGTCGCTGGCTCGTCTGAAACGGAATATGCGGATATTCCGGATTTCCTTTGACAACTTCAGGGATATTATACCGTCTCCATCCGTGTGTCATCATCAGATAGTCCAAAGCTAAAGATGATTGATTGTTGTCCTGCAAATACCATGCCGGATTTTCAATATATCCTTTCAATTCGGAAGAGCACAGAAGCGTTGATAAAATGGTAGTGGAGGAATCCACTGGTATGTCCTTGTCATCTGTCACGGCGATTGATAAATGACCATTCAACCTGTTTCCATATACATCGCTAACAGTCAGAGTGGGAATCACTTTCTCCCGTTTTGTATAAATGCCTTTATCGGTATGAAACACCACTTTTGCTGCGTCATCATTTTTATTGAATACTAACCTTTCACTTAGCGGATTCATCTGTTGGTCGAACAGGAAAAACTGTATGATTCCCGAAGGTAAGGAACCGGCGGTAAAAGAGGCCGCTTTCGATGTGTAATCCCATGCGGCAAAATACAACAGCCCCGCCCTGCTTTGGACAAGCAGGTAGCAAGGGCTATCTGGACTTTGATCGGATTTTTGTAAACCGATCGTTATCATTTTGTTTCTCTGCGTTGCAGTCAAAGAATACGCACGTGGGTCAGGTTGAGGAAGTTCGAACTTTTTTTCCAAGCCTGTTTCATTCCGGCATTTCAAAAAGTATCTTTTGCCCATCTCAGGAATAAAACCGAAAACACCCATGCCGGCATGTAAGGTCTTTACGGATGTTATTTCCGTATCAGTTTCATTTACAATTTCTCCGGAGAGGGTTTCTGAATAACCATTCCTGTTCAGTGCCTTAAATGCAACTCTGCATAAGACGCCATCAATCAGATTTCCACCTTCGGGGAAAAAAGAAACATCATAATCGGGAACATGATTTTCTGGAGTCATAAGATTGCCGGAATGGTTACTGTTCTCCTCATTGTTTTGATTTCCTGATTCAGCATTTTTTCTCCCTCCGACTCGAATATTTTTCTTAAAAAAATAATCATCTCCCAGGTTCTCCATATACCGGGTATAGGCACGGAGCGTATAATTACCTTCCGGAATATTTTCCGGAAGTAAGAGATGACCGCAGAACATATTGTTTTCGCGCCGAATCATCACACGACTGACAAGTGTATCACGTGTATCAATCAATTCAACATACACATACATGCTATAGGTAGGATATTGATGGGTAACTGCGTCTATCACATAAGCCTTGAACATGATTTTTTCGCCGGGTATATAAAAATCACGGTCGCTATGAATGTGTATCTTTTCATGGGGATACACTTCCAACTGAGCTAAAAAATTTTCTTCTACCTCGCGATAACGATTTTCATCTTCCGTTTGCCCGAACAACAGCGTTGCCTGAAGCAAACAATGGCATATTAATATAAAAACGGGTTTTTGCATGAATCAGTCTCTCTTTATTTGTTAATGTACAGTCAATTATCGAAAACGGTATTTGTTTTATTTAAAATGCAAAAACATATAGATGTTATTCCCATCTTCGTCTGACTTATCTACCAATTCTTTTAATCTACCGCTGAGCCTGTTATGGCTATTAGCATCTTGCAATTCTGATAAACTGAGTATTATCAATCCCAATTGACTATCTTGCGTATTAACTATTGTTTCAGGTGAGAGTGTAACCTCTTTCCATTTAAAATCGTTGAAAGTGATTTTTTGACGATATACTGAACCATTTTTTTTGTCACGCATTAGATATGTTCTTGGCAATTTTCGATTTTCAACTTTTAATTTAACTGTATATACGAATTCAAAGTTACCCGCTTCTAAATAACTGTTTAAGATTATTTTTGACTCCATTGACTGTATTTTGGGTTTTCTTACAAGAATCGGGGATAACTCTCTATCTCTTGATAAAAAATATACTGTATCAATCGAATAATCTGTCAGTAAGTATCCATCACAGCACCTTACAATTGGATGGTTAGAGGCATAAGTGCTAATAAACATATCCATGTCCAGTTGTTGAACAATAAATAAGTCAATCTTTTTATCAATTGGTATATTGACCGTTTTGACCACACTTCCATCTTCTTTCGAGATAAGTGAAAACGGGGATGGATATGAATTTCGATCGTCGTAGAGTAAAAGCGACTCTGAATCAAAATTCACAATCTCAATGATATTTGATTCGTCGAGCAAAGATATAACTCTCTTGAATTCTCCTGTTGATGAATATACCAAAATTTTATTGATTGATTTAACAAAAAGATCATCCGTTTTATCATCATAAATTATTCGCCCCAACTGCGCATAATCATTCGGCCCTCCTCCTCTGTGATTAAATTTTGAAAGTGGTTTCCCGCTTCTTGAAAAAACAAGGATATCACCATTTGAATTACTTAAAAAAATTTTTTCTGAAGTGATTATACTCGGATTGCTATTAAACAAAAAATTCTCATTCACTTCAAGTTGCAAATATTCAATATCTGCCACTTCTTCTAACATAATTTCTTTCTCTGAATAAGAAACACTCAAATCCAATGATATTATATTATTATCTTTTTTTGTCTCTGATATGCATCCTACAAAAGAAAAACACATAGTGACAAAAACAGAAAAATGGAAAACAACATTTAGTTTTATCATTTTTTTATTGACTGTTAAGAGTAAAACAATTACTACTTTTTTATCTTCAAGTTTTTTTCAATATTCATTAAGGACTGTTTCAAAATCATATATGTTATTGTCAAATGGCCACTAAAATTTGAGTTTATATTATTTAATAATGAAACAGCCCTCAATAAAAAATCTATAAATTAGAAGCACGAACTGCTTCCAGCACAATAATCTGCCCCTCCTTTATCAGCGCAATAATCATGATCATTACAACTAGAAACTTCCAATTTTGATCCATTGCAACATGTTAAAAAGCAAGCACTTCCTCCCTTCAGATTTTTCATCTCTTGGGGAGTCATTTTCTTATCTTCTGACAGATTATTCAATCTTATTTCTTTTTTCATATCTATTATATTTAGATTGTTTATATAAATGTTTTGAGTTGGTGTGCAATAATTTGCCGATTAGCATACTTGCGTATTTTT